>Ga0209398_1000008_pt1 | contig 330538 bp, 290 predicted proteins | sample AshMeaBigSpring_FD_184125 | JGI IMG/M metagenome (GOLD analysis project Ga0209398, IMG submission 184125) | Groundwater microbial communities from Big Spring, Nevada to study Microbial Dark Matter (Phase II) - Ash Meadows Big Spring (SPAdes)... | ecosystem: Environmental > Aquatic > Deep...
AACCAGTATTGAACAATTGTCGCGACTAAAACCCCTGTTTAATACCAATGGCACCGTTACTGCGGGCAATGCTTCTGCCCTAAACGACGGCGCATCGGCACTCCTTTTAGCTAGTGAAGAAGCATTACAACGCTTTAATTTACGGCCAATAGCTCGCATTGTATCAATGGGTATCAGCGGTATTCACCCCGACATGATGGGACTGGGCCCAGTACATGCGAGTCAAAAAGCCCTAAAACAGGCAGGACTACACATGCATCAAATAGAAGCCGTAGAACTCAATGAATCATTTGCGGTTCAGGCATTAGCTTGTATACAAGAGATGGAACTCGACCCTACTATCGTCAATACCAACGGAGGTGCACTAGCATTAGGTAATCCGCTTGGATGCTCCGGCAGTAGAATTGTAACTAGTTTGGTACATGAAATGGCTCGAAACAAAAGCAAATATGGTTTAGCAACAATGTGTGCCGGATTGGGCCAAGGGAGTAGTATCATTATTGAAAGCATCCATTAGTTAATCCACAAACAAAACAGCTTGTTGAAGGCTTCTTTTATCTTGTTCTTATAAATAAGATTCAACAGAGAGTTTAATCATTTCAACGAGTTCGTTGTCCATATACTCGTACTTGTCTTCAATGTCAAGGATAATAACTTGTTTACTTATCATTTCATTAGGAAATTTTTCTAACAGTCTTTGTTTGTGTTTCTTCTCCATCACAAAAATAATATCTGCCCATAAGATGACTTTGGATGAAACCTTATTTTTTGCTGATGGCTCTGTCCCAGCCGACTTAACTTTATGGTCTTGTATGTTTTTATAAATAGCCTCTGCTGTCGGGCTTCTCCAATTATTTCTACTGCAAACAAATAAAATATTCATTTCTCGTCCTCAAGTTTAAGCCAAATCTCAAACCACTTAGTTTTTGATTTGGCAATTGTTAGCAAAAATATTTTGTGATTGGCAGTTACAATAAAACCAAGTCGTTTTTCAAAAAAAAAATCCGATTTCGCACGTTAAAGAATTTCATTACACTCCTTCTAATGCCATTTTTCTCGCGTCTTTGTCCAATTTGAAAAATTCACTAATTATATTTATTTGATATGGAAATCTGTCTGAAATTGCCTACAACGAACAAGGCTTGGCGATTGTGGGGCTTTGAGTTGTGTCACGCTTCGCCGTCTGCCGTTGAATGATGTTATAAAAGTTGAGTTTAAATTCGTGTTGTTCTGTTGCGTTCTGTCGAGCAGGAACCGAAGTACAATAAAGTTCCTAAAGTTGAAATACGAGTTTTGTCGCCCCCACTATTGCTAAACCTCGTGTTGGCTGCTTGGCTTACATTACAATTTACCATGTAAAGTTTCTAATGTTAAATTTTTCTAATTCTGAAATTTTCCAAATTTTATTTTCTTTTTTTGCCTTTACTGCATAGGATAAATTATCGCCCCAAGTCCACTTGAAAATTGCAGAATTGTCAATGATCTTTAGCTGTACAATTTTTATACTCTTCCAATCATCGCTTGGTAAGTCCTGACATTCACACCATTCATTTGCGCCATTTCCATATGGCGGTAAATAACCAACTTTATATTTAATCTTGTTCTTTTTAAGTTCTTTGTCAAGATGGAAGGCGATTTTTTCATAATTGTCTAAAAAGTCTTTCGAAAAAAAGTTTGTCTTTTCCAGTTCTTTGACTCTTTTTTTATGTGAGTGCCAATTTAAACCTAAATATAACGAGTCATTAGGATTTTTAAGTAATGGCTCAAAGTCTAAATTTTTGTCTTTGTCATGCCATTTTAAAACTTTAATTACCAATGCTTGCAAATTCGCCCTGTCACTTTTGTAATTTATCGGAGTGGCAATCTTCTTATTTTGCGAATAAGCAATATTTGCCAAAAAGCAAAGAATTAGAAGTTTTAACCCAATTTGTAGCTGCTTTATCATGAATTGTCAAAAAATTACGATATTGAATGATTTTTGCCTTGCAGCCAACGAACAAAGCTTTATGATGGTGGGGCTTTGATTTGTGTCTCGCTTGGCTGCCTGCCCATTGAATGATGTTATAAAAGTTGAGTTTAAATTCTTGCTGTTCGGTTGCGTTCAATCCAGCAGGAACCGAGGTTGAAATACGAGTTTTGTAGCCCCACTATTACCCAACCTCGTGTTAGCTGATGTTTTTTCTCCTTATTAATTCTATTGCTATAAATATTGCTAACATCATACAACTACCTAAAATGATGTTTTGGACAGTGAACATTGAATTAGAATGTTCTTCAATCACCCAATTATTTTTATCTATATTGAATGTTACTTCATGATTATTTTCATTGGTAAGTATGAATTGTTTTTGAGGTAGGTTTTTATGAGTTAAAATCAGTTCACATTGATTATTGGGCATATCCTTAAAAACGTTATTCAGTACATAATAATCAGTTATTTTATTAGGTACATTATCCAATTCGGCAAATAGTGTCGTTTCATGTCCTAATTGAATTTGTGGGTTTACAAATTCAATCGTATCACCATTTATTACCACAAAACAGCTTTTTTTGAAGTGATTAATGGCTAATTCATTAAATTCTTGAGGGGTTTTATACGAATCTTTTCCATAATGATAATGTACTTCTCCTTCAAACGCTGCAATTGAACTTTTTATAACAAGAAAAACTTTGCCATTCTGCTCATAAATCATAAGACTTGATAAGTCTGGGCTATGAGCAAATAAGAATGGTAAACATATGACCATTCCAAGTAGCGTAAGTATTAATTTCATTTTCATTCGTTATTGAGTATACGCTCCCGCCAAACTGTTGATAAAATTATTAGAACCTGCTTTGTCCACATGATAATGGTATCCTCTAGTAACGTCATAGTGTCCACGACTTGCATCTAAATCGGTGTATTCATTTCCATTGGCATTTAGTCTTTCATAAAGTCCAAAACCGTCTAAAGCATAACCAATCATGGCTGCATGTCCGTCAGATTGGGTAATTTTTGTAGATTTTCCAGTTGCAGCATGATAGTGATAACCTGCACCAATATTAATATGACCACCTGCGTCATCAAAAGGAGCTAATGTATATGCTCCTAATATCGCATTTACGGGAGCAGGTGCATCAAACAATACACCGTTAAAAGCAATTCCTCTTACTGTTGGTCCTGATGAACCTGGTCCTGCACCAAAACTTACAGGGGAACTTAACTTAACGGGAGTTACTGGTATATAAACAGTTCTTGTAACATTTGAAACATATGAAGGCAAACATTCTACACAGTAATTTTTGTATTGAACACCAACATTAGGATTTGCGGCAGCTTGACAATCTGCTTGGGTCAATGTTCTAGTTATTTCACCTGTTGTTGTATTGTACATTTGCCAAGTGGTGTTATTGTAAAATGTAGCTAGGTTTTGTATAAAAGCTCCATCAACATCATAGACGTTGCCATTTTCTAACCAAATTCCACCTTTTGAGGCATCATCTGAAATGTTTGTAGGACACCAAGGACCTTGACTGTGGTCAGTTGGTGTACTTTTAGTAACAATTTTGTAGCAAAGGGCAGACGAACCATTTGATAGTGTTCTCGTTTCTGTTGTAATGGTTACATTTCCAAATGATGTTAGGAATTTAGACGCATCTACATTAATAACTGTACCATCAGTTGTAGGAGTTGTAGTATCATCATCTTTACTACAAGAAGCCAAAACGCAAATTAATGCTGCGAATGTGAAAATTTTGCAATTCATAATCTAATTTATAGAGTTTATAATTGTTTAGACGATTTCAAATTGATTTTCCTTCGGTCTGTTGTATTATTTTTAAAATATCAGCTAACTCAAAAATAGTCGCTCCTCACCACAACATCCATTAAAATTCAGCTATTCATTATCCTAATGGTTGTTGCAAATTTTTTTTGCTTACACCCTAGAATTTATTTCAACAAAACGGCTGTTACAATTTTTCTTGTTACAATTTAAAAAACTGATGTAAAAATTGTAACAACCTGTAAATAGTTATAGCAGCTATATAAATAGCTAAGTAGGGAATTGGGAAAGTAAAAGGGAAGGGATTGTAAATGCGGTCGAAAACTGTTGTGCTGCGTTGCATTGGTATTTAGGCGATACACTTGTGGGATTAGCGGAAATCTCTTTTAGCTGATGAAGCAACATGCTTAAAGTTACTTGTGTACAGCAGATATTGCCATTCACTATCTATCAAAAACCAGCGCATATCGCCTGACTTGTATAATACGGTTACTCAATGTAAAAAACATTTTGTGGAACATAGGTAACCCATAATAGGTCGGTTGGGTTCTGTAAAGCGGGAATAGAAGTTGAATAAGGTTTCGTAGATTGCGATACGAGTATTGTTGAATGCCACTTGCGCCAAACTTTGTGTTAACAGTAGTTACTTGTTTATGGTAGTTTAAATCGTTTAAAAAATGTCCAAATCACTTCACAAGCATTCATGTCTTGACTAGTTTTACCAATAATAATTTCATTCAGATATTGATATCCTTGTGGCCAAGTATGTCCGCCATTCAGAACAACGTAACTCACTACTTCGCTTCCATTTGTTCCATTTGAATAAACTCTTTTCTTGATTGTTGTTCCATCGCTTGCTATGTCAGGTAAGTCAGTTATGGTTGGTGTAGAATTACAACCATTAATTGTCACCCATTTATCAATAGCTTGAAAGTGTGATAAAATTCTTCCACCTGATGTGCCACTAGCACTCATTTGTCCGCCTACAAATGGAACGAGCGGGTGTTGTTCCGTGAATATACATTGCAGGAACTGGTCTACTAGGATTACAATTTGAAGCAATAGTAGTTGCTTCTATGGTGGCCGCATCAACAGCAATAGCAGCAATACGATTACTTAATTCACAGCCTAAACGTGAAGACATAAAACCACCATTTGAAATTCCGGTTGCAAATATTTTTGTTCCGTCAACCGAATAATTGTTAATCATATAATCACACAATTGGTTGCAAAAACTTACATCGTTAATGCCTAATTGATTGGGCGTAGTTGGCCTGCCATCGTTCCAATTTTTTTGAATTCCAGCCGGATAAACCAAAACAACTTTTTCGATATCAGCAATTGATTTGAAGTTTGCAATATTGATCATTCCTTCGGGTGTTCCATTACCTCCGTGAATTGCAAAAATCATCGACATTTTACCAACCTTATTGTAACCCACAGGTAAGTATACAATAAAACTTCTTTCATTTCCGTCAATAGTTAAGTTGATGGTTTTTTGTTCGCTTGGCTTATCAGCAGTTGCTGTTGGATGGTTGTTTTTATTACACGAAATCAACGTAATCAGCATTTTTACAATGAAAATTATTTGTTTCATTGTTCTTAAAATATTTTAAGAGTAGACTCATTTGGCAATGATTGGTTTAATTAGATTGGTCGAGTTGATGTAGGGGTATAAAAAAAGCCTTCGTTATTGCTAACGAAGGCTATAATAAATATGGCAACTACCTACTCTCCCGGCGTAATGCGAGTACCATCGGCCATGGGGGACTTAACTTCTCTGTTCGGAATGGGAAGAGGTGAACACCCCCGGTATAATCACCATAAAAAGTTACAAGTTGCAAGATGCAAGTTTAAAATTGTAAATTGTAAATTATAAATTGTAAAAAATTAAATACTTATTACTTATAACTTACTACTTACCACTTATTACTTACTACTTTGCACTTAATAAGGTACATATTGGGAAGCTAATAAAACAAAAATTAAAAAATAAAGCTTACGGGCAATTAGTACTACTCGACTGTGTTGTTACCAACTGTACATCTATAGCCTATCAACGTCATCGTCTATGACAGCCCTTAAAAGTAAACTCATCTTGTGGAAGGTTTCACGCTTAGATGCTTTCAGCGTTTATCCTTGCCGTACATAGCTACTCTGCATTACACCTGGCGGCATAACAGATACACCAGCGGTACGTACATCCCGGTCCTCTCGTACTAAGGACATGTCCACTCAATTTACTAACGCCCACCACAGATAGGGACCGAACTGTCTTGCGACGTTCTGAACCCAGTTCACGTGCCACTTTAATCGGCGAACAGCCGAACCCTTGGGACCTTCTCCAGCCCCAGGATGTGACGAACCGACATCGAGGTGCCAAACCTTACCGTCGATATGAGCTCTTGGGTAAGATCAGCCTGTTATCCCCGGAGTACCTTTTATCCTTTGAGCGATGGCCCTTCCATACAGAACCACCGGATCACTTTAGCCAGCTTTCGCTCCTGCTCGACTTGTCTGTCTCACAGTCAAGCACCCTTTTACTAATGCGCTCTGCGTACGATTACCAACCGTACTGAGGGTACCTTTGCGAGCCTCCGTTACTTTTTAGGAGGCGACCACCCCAGTCAAACTACCCACCATGCAATGTCTCCCGTAAAGGATTAGGTTCTAAGCAACAAAAGGTTGGTATTTCAACGTTGACTCCATAATGCCTGGCGACACTACTTCAAAGTCTCCCAACTATCCTACACATTTGTTGCTCAAAATCAATGCAAAGTTGTAGTGAAGGTTCACGGGGTCTTTCCGTCCCGTGGCGGGTAACCGGCATCTTCACCGATACTACAATTTCACCGGGCTCGTGGAGGAGACAGTGTTCAACTCATTAGACCATTCGTGCAGGTCGGAACTTACCCGACAAGGAATTTCGCTACCTTAGGACCGTTATAGTTACGGCCGCCGTTTACTGGGGCTTCAGTCAGGAGCTTTGCCTTGCGGCGAACACCCTTCCTTAACCTTCCAGCACCGGGCAGGTATCAGGCTCTATACGTCATCTTTCGATTTTGCAGGGCCCTGTGTTTTTGTTAAACAGTTGGTTGAACCATTTTACTGAGACCCCGACTTTTGACAGTCGGGGTACGCTTTATCCCGAAGTTACAGCGTCAATTTGCCTAGTTCCTTCTCCACGGCTCACCCGAGCGCCTTAGAATATTCATCCCGTCTACCTGTGTCGGTTTGCGGTACCGGCTGCTATGCTCGCTTTTCTTGGAAGAACTTTCATCGTTACGCTTCACCCGAAGGATCCACTCAGCTATTCCGTCAGCTTATACGACTAGCATTCTCCGTCACTTTTAATACATAGCAGGCGCAGGAATATTAACCTGCTTTCCATCACCTACCCCCTTCGGGTTTGGCTAAGGACCGGGCTAACCCTGATCCGATTAACGTTGATCAGGAACCCTTAGACTTTCGGCGACAAGGTTTTTCACCTTGTTTATCGTTACTTATGCCTACATTTTCTTTTGAAACCGCTCCAGCATACGTCACCGTACACCTTCGATGCAGTTTCAATGCTCCCCTACCGATCATCCGCATGAGCGGCGATCATAGAGCTTCGGTTAGTAGTTTGATGCCCGATTATTTTCCGTGCGGGACCTCTCGACCAGTGAGCTGTTACGCACTCTTTAAATGAATTGCTGCTTCCAAGCAAACATCCTGGCTGTTATAGAAGTCCTACCTCGTTTGATCAACTTAACTACTTATTAGGGACCTTAGCTGCTATTCTGGGTTATTTCCCTCTCGGCCACGGATCTTAGCACCCGTAGCCTCACTCCCGGTAAATATCTGTTAGCATTCGGAGTTTGTCAGGGTTTGGTAGGCGGTGAAGCCCCCTAGCCCAATCAGTAGCTCTACCTCTAACAGACTTATAAACCGAGGCTGTTCCTAAAAACATTTCGGGGAGAACGAGCTATCTCTCAGTTTGATTGGCCTTTCACCCCTATCCACAGGTCATCCCAGAACTTTTCAACGTTAACGGGTTCGGTCCTCCAGTTAGTTTTACCTAACCTTCAACCTGCCCATGGATAGATCACAAAGTTTCGCGTCTGCCCCCACTGACTAAACGCCCTGTTTGGACTCGCTTTCGCTACGGCTCCGTTAATTACGAACTTAACCTCGCCAGTGAGGAGCAACTCGTAGGCTCATTATGCAAAAGGCACGCCGTCATTCCGAAAGCTTGCGCTTCGGAACTCCGACCGCTTGTAGGCGCACGGTTTCAGGTACTATTTCACTCCCTTGTTTAGGGTGCTTTTCACCTTTCCCTTACGGTACTGGTTCACTATCGGTGTCTGAGGAGTATTTAGCCTTACCAGATGGTGCTGGCAGATTCAGGCAGGATTCCTCCGGTCCCGCCTTACTCAGGATACCGCTCGTCCTCATCAATTTTCGTTTACGGGGCTATCACCCTCTATGGCTCAACTTTCCAGCTGATTTTACTTGATGATGATTTCTAAATGCGGTCCTACAACCCCCAAGCGGCACGCCGCTTAAGTTTAGGCTATTCCCATTTCGCTCGCCACTACTCAGGGAATCACTATTGTTTTCTTTTCCTCCCGGTACTTAGATGTTTCAGTTCTCGGGGTTGGCTCTCTTACGAGTACTATACCTTCAGTATAGTGGGTTTACCCATTCGGAAATCCAGGGATATAATGCTTGTGTGCAGCTCCCCCCGGCTTATCGCAGCTTACCACGTCCTTCTTCGCCTCTCAGACCCAAGGCATCCACCATGCGCCCTTAGTTGCTTTAAAAAAATTAGAAACTAGAATTATTATTTCGACAAGTTTAAACTCGTCGAATGAACTTGTAGTTGTTACCCGACCACATTTCTTCAGACCAACCATAAAATGGTGTGATGTTCAAAAATTGTGATCGAATTGTTAGATACTCGTCTAACATTTTATTTTCCAATATGTCAAAGAGCTTATCACTTTCGTGACACGAAGATGTGTTGGATTTGAACCAATCAATAAATTCACCTGACTGAATTACATCTTAAAATTATTTCAAGAGCTTCTGTGGAGGATATCGGAGTCGAACCGATGACCCTTAGCTTGCAAAGCTAATGCTCTAGCCAACTGAGCTAATCCCCCTTGGTACGAGCTCATAGCTAAAAGCTAATAGCTATCAGCTTTTAAGTAGACCCGAGCAGATTTGAACTGCTGACCCCTACATTATCAGTGTAGTGCTCTAACCAGGCTGAGCTACGGATCTGTATTTGTAGCCCCCGTGTTATCGGGTTACTATGATTTTAATAAAAAGAACTTATGGTTGAAAGTTAAGGGAAACAATAGCAAGTAAGTATTTGCTCTAAAAAGGAGGTATTCCAGCCGCACCTTCCGATACGGCTACCTTGTTACGACTTAGCCCCAGTCATCGGTTTTACCCTAGGCGGCTCCTTACGGTTACCGACTTTAGGTACACCCGGCTTCCATGGCTTGACGGGCGGTGTGTGCAAGGTCCGGGAACGTATTCACCGTATCATTGCTGATATACGATTACTAGCGATTCCAGCTTCATGAAGTCGAATTGCAGACTTCAATCTGAACTGAGAGGCGTTTTTTGGGATTAGCTTCACGTCGCCGTGTCGCAACCCTTTGTACGCCCCATTGTAGCACGTGTGTAGCCCTGGGCATAAAGGCCATGATGACTTGACATCATCCCCTCCTTCCTCACGTCTTACGACGGCAGTTTCACTAGAGTTCCCAGCGTTACCTGATGGCAACTAGTGATGGGGGTTGCGCTCGTTGCGGGACTTAACCCAACACCTCACGGCACGAGCTGACGACAGCCATGCAGCACCTTACAAATTGTGTATTGCTACAAAGAGAGCTTTCACCCTCGGTCAAAATGCATTCTAGCCCAGGTAAGGTTCCTCGCGTATCATCGAATTAAACCACATGCTCCACCGCTTGTGCGGACCCCCGCCAATTCCTTTGAGTTTCAATCTTGCGATCGTACTTCCCAGGTGGGATACTTAATGCTTTCGCTCAGACACTTACAGTTTATCGCAAATGTCGAGTATCCATAGTTTAGGGCGTGGACTACCAGGGTATCTAATCCTGTTTGATCCCCACGCTTTCGTGCCTCAGTGTCAATACTCGTGTAGCCAACTGCCTTCGCAATTGGTGTTCTATGTCATATCTAAGCATTTCACCGCTACATGACATATTCCGCTGACCTCCACGGTATTCAAGATTAATAGTATCAATGGCAGTTCCCAAGTTAAGCTCGGGGATTTCACCACTGACTTACCAACCCACCTACGCACCCTTTAAACCCAGTGAATCCGGATAACGCTTGCACCCTCCGTATTACCGCGGCTGCTGGCACGGAGTTAGCCGGTGCTTATTCATATGGTACCGTCAGACGACTTAGAAAAGCCTTTTTTCGTCCCATATAAAAGAAGTTTACAATCCAGAGGACCTTCATCCTCCACGCGGCATGGCTGGTTCAGACTTTCGTCCATTGACCAATATTCCTTACTGCTGCCTCCCGTAGGAGTCGGGCCCGTGTCTCAGTGCCCGTGTGACTGGTCGTGCTCTCACACCAGTTACTGATCGCAGGCTTGGTGGGCCATTACCCCGCCAACTACCTAATCAGCCGCACAGCCATCTTCTAGTGATAAATCTTTAATTATAAAGTGATGCCACCATATAATCCTATGGGGTATTAATCCAAATTTCTCTGGGCTATTCCCCGCTCGAAGGAAGGTTCTGTACGTGTTCCGCACCCGTTTGCCGGTCGCCATCATCCCGCATTGCTGCGGGACATGCTGCCCCTCGACTTGCATGTATTAAGCCTGCCGCTAGCGTTCATCCTGAGCCAGGATCAAACTCTCCATTGTAAATGTTGTTTGATACTGACATTTATAATTCTCAAGAGAAAATTAACGTGTCAAATCTAAATTGTGTTTAGCTTGACTTACCTATTGTTTTATCCCGATGGCTTTCGGGATAAAGTGCTATTGTTTCCCAACTTTCAAAGATCTTGCGGCTTTACCCGCTACCCGTTTTTTGAACGGGAGTGCAAAGGTAGGAGGCCATTTATTTTTAACAAATTTTCCGAAATTTATTTTTCAAAAAATCGAATCCTTCGTGGTGAAAATCAATTTGTTTTGAGAAGAACTGACCTCGTTTTTTTAAGGCGGACGGCAAAGGTAAGACTTTGTATATTATCAGCCAACTTTTAGGATTCGATTTGTTCACATTTGCCTCACACTATGGGAAAATTGTGACGCATATTTTTTTACTATTATCTGATAGGTGGAGATTTTTCTCTATAAAAAATTAATAATCAACAGGGTAAAAGGTTTTTCTGTGAAATTTATCAGGGATATTTCACTGATACCAGGAATAACCCATCCGGAGGTACTGCAAAACTTGCTTTTGTACAATCTGTTGCTTCAATGATTTCCCGAAATTGATCAACAGTTATTTTGTTACGGCCGACCTGAAGCATGGTAGCTGTCAATCCTCTTACCATACCTCTTAAAAACCGATTTGCCCTAACATTATAGATAAAGTAAGCATCTTTCCACACCCACCTGCTTTCTTCAATCCGGCACAACAAGGTTTTAACCTGCGTATTCCTTTTGGAAAAGGAAGTGAAGTCCTGATAATTCTTTACGATTGCTGCTGCTTTTTGCAACTTATCCCAATCAATCCTGTAAGGAAAGAAAAAAGACCTTCCTCTTAAGAAAGGGTTTTTGCTGCGGGATAAATAATAATTGTATTCCCTGCTGACCGCATCAAACCTGCAATGTGCGTCAGCAGCTACGGATTTTATATTCTTAATTGCAATATCCGGAGGAAGAACAGCATTCATATTATAAACGAAACGGCTTCTGTTCTTATCATCCTCCAATGCTACCATCCCATCCTTTATATCAAAATGAAAAAAATTCTGAATTGCATGCACCCCGGCGTCAGTCCGGGAAGAGCCTGTGAGCATTATTTTCTCTCTTAGCAGAATCTCTATCGCTTTTTCAACCTCTGCCTGAATGGTGTTAGCGTTTTCCTGCACCTGAAATCCGCTGTAGTTTGTGCCTTTATATGAAACCTCTAAAAAAAAACGGGGCATAGATGAATTTGTATCCGGAAAGGCGAAACTGAAACGTCATTATCGCAGCATAGCTTTAAACCGGTTGATGTAATAAGGATCTTTCAATTCCGACTCCAGTGAAGAAAAGTTCTGTATATCTGATACATAAAAATAAGCCATATCGAAAAATTTATATCTGGATTCGTCGCTTAGGAATAATGACCCCAAATTCTTTAGTTGTAGTGTTGTAAAACACTTTGTTTTGAAATACTTCTTTGCCTCACTCACCATATTATCTTCATTGTCTTCTGTTGCCATTCTTTTTCTTACTTTAAAGAAATCGCTTTCATCTGCTACAACGGGACAATTGTTATTTTTTATTTTCTCTGCTGTTACTTTCTCTTCCGTAACAGGCCGTGCTTTTATCGCCTTATCCAAAGTATCAGAATCAGAAATGTCCAGAAATTTTTTTTCTTCCCTGGGGTCTTCCTTAGGCGTAGTTAATGCGGTTTTGGGAGTAGGGATAAGTAATCTGATAGTATCTACATTACCATCCTCAAATTTATCTATAAATACCAGCCCGAACTCTTCTGTGTTTGAGCTTTCAGATTTTCTTTCAACAACCGACCTTTTATATACAGCTGGTTCAGCTTTATTTTCTTCAGGAGCTTTTTGTTCCTGTTCTTTTAATTCAACCGCCGGTACTTCTTTTTTAACAACCGGTTGGACGATAATTTCCGGCTCCTTCTTTGTATCAAGAGTATCTTTTATTTTTTTAAGCTCTTGATCTTTTTTCCCTGCAGAAGTTTCCTCCGCAGGTTTCGCAGGAATTGTTTCAGTCTTTTCAGTTTTTGGCTCCTCATTTTTTTCAACTTCCGCGGTTGCGGGCTCTGGCTTCTTTTCCTCCGTTTTTGGTTGAATAACCGGTTTCTCTTTTAAGGCGGGATCGTCTGCTGCTTTGGAAAGGACCTCAGCAAACACAGTTACATCTTTGTGGTCTGTGTTTACCGATGATTCTGTTTTAGAGCTATCAGCAACAGGCATCTGAACTGTAAGACTCTGCAAATTAAACAGCCCCCATCCTTTCTCTCCAAAGTTCTTTAAAAGAAATCCCTGGTCCTTTCTGCCGACAGGAACGGTAAAATTTTGCTCGGGCCATTTTTTTGCCGGAAAGCCGATAATAAAATTGTATGTGCTGTCGCGGAGTTTTGAAAGTATCAGGTATCCAGAAGCGGTGGAACTGTGGATGCGATCATTCATTTTAATAAAAAAAGGTTGTCCTTGCTCTGATTGAAGATAGATGAAATATACTTTCTGAGACCTTGCTACAAATGAGAATAGCAAGTAAGAAAGACACAGAAGAATTCTCTTCATTTTTCAGGTATTAACTGAATAACAAATTTATGCTTAAACTTTCTTCTACTGACTACCAGTCACCACCTGCGCCACCGCCGCCAAATCCGCCGCCGCCGAACCCTCCAAAGCCACTGCCACCACTACCACCTCCTGACCAGCCGCCTCCGGATGATGGAAACCAAACCGGCCCATTCCAATCCCTGTACCCACGGCGTGACATCATACCTCCATTTTTACCCCCGCCACGGGAGATTATAGAAAGCAAAATTATACCCAAGAAAATAATCAGCATTATTTGAAAAAGGCTAATCCCTTTTTCCCCTTTGTTAGCATAGCCTGCCGGTGCTTTATACCTTCCTTCAGCAGCCCGGATAATTGCGTCTGTTGTTAAATCAAGTGCCCGGTAATAATTGCCATTTTTTAGCTCAGGAGTTAATTCATTGTCAATAATGCTTTTTACCGTCAAATCCGGTAATGCTCCTTCAAGGCCATAGCCTGTTGCAATAAATGACGTTCTTTTTTTATCTTTCTTTCCGGTAGAAATAAGGACGACAACTCCATTATTAAAATCTTTCCCGCCTACTCCCCATTTGTTACCCAGGCTAATTGCATATTCATCTCTGCTGTAACCTTCCAATCCATCCACAATAACAATTGTAATCTGATTTGAGGTGCTATCATCGTAGGCCACCAGTTTTTTCTCTAACGCTTCCCGCTGGTAAGGCTGTAAAAAAAATGGTTCGGAAAAATCATTTACAAGCTTAGGAGGGTTTTGGGAATTGGGAATTGCTTTTTCTATCTGTGCAAATAAAAAAACAGAAAGCAAAAGAAATATAGAGGTTAATAATTTTCTCATGTAATCATCTGTTACCAAACACTATTTCATCGGGCAGTTCATTTTTATCGGTATCATTATCAAAAGGAAAATGCTGGTGCAATGCATCGCCAATATCAATGACACATTGACGGATGCCTTCCGCTATGCTTTCGCTAGAAAATTTCCGGATCATTTTATTGACTTCTGCTGACCAATACCCTTCATCAACTTTCTTATGGATACCCTCATCCCCAAATACAGCCAGCTGTCTGTCTTTCACTGCCACGTATACAAGTACAGCATTCCGATCCCCGGTTTTGTCCATTTTTAATCCAAAGAAAACTTCAAAAGCCCTGTCGAACGGGTTTACCCAACTGCACCTGTTTTCAACAAACACCCTTATTTCACCGCTTGTTCTTCTTTCATTGCTGCGAATAGCTTCCACTATCCGTTCTCTTTCAGCAAGTGTGAAAAAAGGGTGATTCTTTTTTTTGAAAAATGAAATCACTGATTATTTTTTAAAATTAATTTCAACGGCTCTGCCGGTACCTGCATCTGCTACAAATCCTTCTTTCTTTTTAAAGCCAAAAATTCTTGCAACTATATTGGCCGGGAAGCTTCTTATCTTTCTGTTATAGTTATTAACTGCAGCATTAAATTTGTTCCGCTCCACTTTAATTCTTCTTTCGGTTCCTTCTAATTGTGTTTGCAACCCAGCGTAAGCTGCCGTACCTTTTAAAGTTGGATATTTTTCGATCAATACAATAACCCGGTTGACAGCCGCGGCCAGGGTATCCTGCAATTGTTCCTGGTTATTATAATTATCTGCCGAAATGGTTGTGTTTGTTACAATTTTTAATGCATTAGCTCTTGATTCTGCAATTTTTTCCAATGTGCTTTGTTCAAAATCTGATACCCCTTTTACTACATTTACTAAGCTGGGTACCAGATCCATTCGTCGCTGATAGGTGTTTTGTACTTCTGCCCATTGCTTTTTTACTATTTCTTCTTTATTTACTAAAGTGTTGTACGTAAGAATTACAATAATACCAAGCAGTATAAGGATGCCCCCGGCTATGAAACCGGTATATCTTTTTCTTTGCATGAAGTCGACTATTAAAATTGAACCTTGGGCGCTTTTTCAGCGCCTTCTTCAGCTTTGAAGCCTTCTTTCGCTTTAAAGCCAAACATGCCAGCCAGCAGGTTCATAGGGAAAGACCTGACTTTTACATTGTAGGTATTAACAGCTTCATTAAATATTTTTCGGGAATTACGAACATCCCCTTCAATGCCATCGAGCTGGCCCTGCAATTGCAAAAAGTTTTGAGTTGACTTTATGTCAGGATAGTTTTCCACCACAGCCAGTAAACGGCTCAAAGCGCTGGTCATTTGTCCCTGGGCTTGTTGAAATTTTGCCATATTTTCCGGAGTTAGCTGGTCGGCCGTAAAGTTTACAGAGGTTGCTTTGGCCCTTGCCTCAACAAGTTTTGTAAGTGTTTCTTTTTCAAAGTTAGCTGAGCCTTTTACTGTATTCACCAGCTGGTCAACAAGGTCCGCCCTTTTCTGATATTCAGTATTTACATTACCCCAGGCTTTTTTTACATTTTCATCCTGGCTAATAACGCCATTGTATCCATTGCATCCCCATACACCCAGTATGAGCAGCAATCCAACGATAACCAATAAGGTTACATTACGGGTTCCTTTCATTGTAGTAGGTTTTTTTGAAGGAACAAAATTAGCGTATTTGGTATTTTTGTAAGGTAATTTTTCTATTGGTTGGGTAATATTGCCTGTAAGCTGTAAATTAGATTACTCTGCGGCATGATTTTAGCGCCGCAAACATTAAATTACCCTCTATGAGCTGGATAAAAGCTGTCGGCCCGGTATTGATTATTTCACTGATCGCATTTTCACAATGCAAGAAGTCAAATAACGGCAATACCAACCCGCCGCCCCCACCGCCTCCGGGGCCAGTGACGATTAAAGATACTGCTATCGTTCAGGGGCTGAATTTCCCGTGGGAGCTGCTGTGGGGTCCTGATAATTTTATCTGGATGACAGAACGGGGAGGAAAAATAAGCAGGGTGGATCCTTCTAACGGCGTTGTTTCACTGCTGCATACCATCACCGAAGTAGTATCTAACGGCGAAGGAGGATTGCTGGGCATGGTGATGCATCCCGACTTCTCTTCCAACCCGCATGTATTTGTGGCTTACAACTACAATGCAGGCGGGTACAAAGAAAAAATTGTCCGCTTTACTTATACCGGGTCAGCTCTAACCAACCCGGTTACCATCCTGGATAATATTACCGCAGCTTCCATTCATAACGGCTGCCGGCTGGTCATCACCCCGGATTTAAAACTGTTCATCACCACCGGTGATGCAGCCAATACTTCATTACCTCAAAACATCAATTCTGTAAACGGTAAGATCGTAAGACTGAATCTTGACGGTACAGTGCCCGCTGATAACCCGGTTGCGGGCAATCCGTACTGGACCTTTGGGCACCGAAACCCGCAGGGCCTGGTGTTTGCCAACAATATTTTATATAGCAGTGAGCATGGCCCCAGTACAGATGATGAAGTAAACATAATTGAAAAAGGAAGAAATTATGGCTGGCCGAATGTGCCGGGATATTGTGATGCCGGCTCGGAGCAGGCTTTTTGCATTGCCAATAATGTAAAAGAACCGATTAAGGCGTGGACGCCCACTACGGCGGCCTGCGGGCTGGATTATTACAACCACAACCTGATACCGCAATGGAAGAATTCTTTGCTGATGGTGGCGCTGAAGGATGCCCGGCTGCACCAGATGAAATTAGACGGTACATTCAAAACCATTACTGAAACCAACGAATACTTTACCGGCAAGTATGGACGTATGCGGGATCTGTGTATTTCGCCGGATGGAAAAGTATACATCTGTACCAGTAACGGGGGCAACAACGACCGGTTAATAGAAATCAGTAAAAAATAATTTATCCCTGAATTGCCGCTATACCCGGTAATACTTTTCCTTCAAAATACTCCAGCATGGCGCCGCCGCCGGTAGAAACATAGCTTACCTTATCAGCAAAACCAAACTGATTCACTGCTGCCACACTGTCGCCGCCGCCGACGAGGGAGAAAGATCCTTGTTGGGTGGCATCAGCCACGGCTTTGGCCACAGTTTTTGTGCCTTGCCTGAATTTTTCCATTTCAAAAACTCCCATTGGCCCGTTCCACAAAATTGTTTTGCTGTGTTTGATCACATTGCAAAACTGGTCGCAGGCATTGGGGCCGATATCAAGTCCCATCCAGTTATCAGGGATATTATTGCTCGGCGCATCAGAGGTTTGAGCGGCGGCATCAAACTTATCAGCGATGATGGAATCGGGAGGCAGATGAATACATACATTTTTCATCGCCGCTTTTTTCATCAGTTCTTCGGCTGTACTTAAACGATCTTCTTCACAAAGCGAAGTGCCGATCCTTCCCCCCATCGCTTTCATAAAAGTATAAGCCATACCTCCGCCGATAATAATATCAGTGGCTCTGTCCAGCAGGTTTTCGATGATGAGAATTTTATCAGAAACCTTTGCGCCGCCGATAATGGCGGTAAAGGGTTTTTCAGCATGATGTAGCACTTTTTCTGCGCTGCTTACTTCGCCTTCCATCAGCAGGCCAAACATTTTTTTATCTGCGGGGAAAAATTTTGCTATAACTGCGGTGGATGCATGCGCCCGGTGCGCTGTGCCAAAGGCATCGTTTATATACACATCGCCCAGTTGTGATAATTTTTTTGCAAATGCCTCATCGCCTTTCTCTTCTTCTTTGTAAAACCGGAGGTTTTCCAGCAGCAGCACTTCTCCGGGCCGCATCATACTTGCAGTCAAGTATGCTTGTTCACTAATACAATCACTGGCAAAAAAAACAGTGGCGCCGTCCAGCAAGTCACTCAAGTGTTTTAACAGGTGTTTTAACGAGTATTTTTCAGCGGGACCATCTTTTGGTCGTCCAAGATGACTCATTAAGATAATCATACCGCCGTCATTCAATATTTTTTTGATCGTTGGAACGGCCGCCCGTATCCGTGTGTCGTCGGTTATTTCAAATTTTTCATTGAGCGGCACATTGAAATCCACCCTTATCAGCGCCTTTTGTCTTTTAAAATTGTAGGAAGAAAAATGACCCATAACTTTCATTTTGGAACACAAATTTAGAGAAACAGAAATGCCCCATCCGGGGCATATAGATTTATAAGTAAAATCAGCTGATTAGCTTGGCAAAATAATTCACCGTTCTTACCAGCTGGCTTACATAGCTCATTTCATTGTCATACCAGCTTACAGTTTTTACCAGTTGTTTATCTCCTGCTGTCATAACCCTGGTTTGTGTGGCATCGTATAATGAGCCCCAGGTAATACCAATCACATCTGTACTCACTATTTCGTCCTCGGTATAACCAAAACTTTCATTGCTGGCTGCTTTCATAGCTGCATTCACTTCTTCTGCCGTCACGGTTTTATTCAAGATACAGGTGAGTTCTGTTAATGATCCGGTAATGGTAGGCACCCTTTGAGCTGCACCATCCAGTTTGCCCTTTAATTCCGGCAGTACCAGGCCAATGGCTTTTGCTGCTCCGGTACTGTTGGGCACAATATTGGCGGCTGCAGCCCTGGCCCGGCGCAGATCACCTTTGGCATGCGGTGCATCCAGCGTATTCTGATCATTGGTGTAGGCATGTATGGTTGTCATGATTCCGGTAACGATGCCAAACTCATCATTCAGCACTTTGGCCATTGGCGCCAGGCAGTTAGTGGTGCAGGAAGCGCAGGAGATGATGGTTTCACTGCCATCCAGTATGGTGTGATTAACATTAAATACTACCGTTTTCAGATCGCCGGTTGCCGGTGCGGAAATCACCACCCGTTTGGCGCCTGCTGTTATATGAGCAGCCGCTTTGTCTTTATCGGTAAAGAAGCCTGTACATTCCAGCACCACATCCACATCATGGCTCTTCCAGGGTATCTGGGCAGGGTCTTTCTGTGCATATACTTTTAATACATCACCATCAACCACAATGGTATCGTCCGTGGCTTTCACTTCGGCCTTGAATCGGCCCTGTGCACTGTCATACTTCAGCAGATGGGCAAGCACTTTGGGACTGGTAAGGTCATTGACAGCCACCACATCAATGCCCTGCATTTGATAAATCTGGCGGTAAACCAGGCGTCCGATGCGGCCAAATCCGTTGATAGCAACTTTTACTGTACTCATAATTGAATAAAATTTTTAATTAATAGAATCAGCCTTCGCTAAAGTTTCGGCTGACAAGGGTGCGAAGGTAATAAAACGGCTTTGGTCTGACTGTATCAGATTTGTACAAAACAAGCTTGGCAAGCCGTACGAAAAAAAGGGGCAGCATTCTTTGTTGCACTCAAAGGGAAAAACATTTGGCTAAAAACCATTGCAAAGCTATCTTTGCCGTCCTTTAAAAAGGCCCGTTCGTCTAAGGGCTAGGACACCACCCTTTCACGGTGGTGATACGGGTTCGAATCCCGTACGGGCTACGTAAATAGCTGCAATACAGCATAAAACTCCGCAAAATCAATTAATTGCGGGGTTTTTAGTTTTATAGACGGGTTACAAAGCCGTTGAAACGGTCATCAACCAATCGCTATACAACTAAAAAAATATTTTTTGCATGCTATTTTACTTAGCTATTCCTGCCGGTGAGAAATAAATAAATACGCTTACAATGATTGCAACAACAATCAGTGAAAGGATGACATCCCATTTGTTCCAGCTGGCCCTGCTCGCAGCCCGGTCCTCTGCCACGGTGGTGGCAAATGTTAAACCCTTTATTTGATCGGGAGCAGGTTTGGGTGTTAGCAGACTTACCGCCACCATCACTGCAACAGAGAAAGTAAAAAGATAAATACAGAAGTACAGGAAGTTGATCGTGGCAAACTGGTGCAACAGACCTCCCTGCGGCAGATCATCCTGGAATATCTGAAGTGAAAGTTTTGCGAGGCCCACAATAAAACCTGCCACCATGGCCGAGTAGGCTCCTTTTGCATTCAGGCGTTTAAAGAACACCCCAAATAAAAATACTGCCGCAATTGGTGGTGCCAGATATGATTGAACACTTTGCAGATAATCATACAAGCTGCTTTTTGAAAGTTTTTCCATCAGCGGTATCCATGCCATGCCTAAAATCACAATGACGGCAGTGGCTATACGACCCACCATTACTAATTTTTTCTCACTGGCCTCAGGATGCTGTTTTTTATAAATATCAATGGTGTACAATGTAGAGCATGCATTATAGACAGAAGCAAGGGAACTCATCAATGCTGCCAGTAATCCGCCGGCGAGTAATCCCCTTAAGCCAACCGGCATGATCTGTTTCACCATTTCAGGAAATGCGGCATTGGTGTCTGATAAATTAAGCTTGCCCTGGGAATGTAATGCCAATGCGATCAATCCCGGAATAAGAAAGATAAAGAAGGGAAGTAATTTTAAATAAGCAGCAAAAATCGTTCCCCTGCGGGCTTGTCTTTCATCTCTTGCAGCAAGGCATCGCTGCACAATATGCTGATCGGTGCACCAGTACCATATCCCCACTATCGGCGAAGCTATGAGGATACCGAGCCAGGGATATTCCGGGTCATCCATACTACGGAACATATTTAGTTTTTCCGCCGGCACTGCTTTCATCAATGCATCCCAGCCGCCAACTTCCCTTAAGCCAAAGAAGAGCAACACCGCTGAACCTGCTAAAAGTACAATGGCCTGTATCGCTTCTGTGTACATGACTGCATGTAATCCGCCCATCACAGTATATACACCGGTTACCACTACAAGTAAGATAGCGCCTGTCCAGAAATCAACACCAAGAAACAGATTAAATACCAGCGCCCCGGCAAAAATGGTTACCGATGCTTTGGCAATGACATAACTGAATAATTGTATGACAGATAATAAGCGTCTTGCCTGCGGGTTAAACCTCTTTTCCAAAAACTCCGGCATGGTGTACACCATGCTCCGCATATAAAAAGGAACAAATACCCATCCCAATATCAGTACAATGTAAGAATGCAGTTCATAGTGACCCAGTACAGTTCCTGAATTTGCTGCGGAGCCTGCCAGTCCAACGATATGTTCAGACCCAACATTGGAGGCCAGTATAGATGCTCCTATGACAAACCAACCGAGGTTACGGTTTGCCAAGAAATAATCAGAGGTTGTATTCTTGGTTTTGCGGATACTCCAGACAGAAACACCGGCGATGACCGCTAAATAAAGGATAACAAATATCCAGTCTGTGGTTCCGAGAAAGTTCATACAGCTTGTTTGGGTTTAATTTGGGTTAATCAATCATGGTTTCAAACCTGTAAATCGTTTTCTCAGCATACGGTTCCCCCGGCCGGATAATGGTATTTGGGAATTCCGGATGATTGGGGCTGTCTGGAAAATGCTGCGTCTCCAGGCAGAGACCGGCATATTTCCCATAAACAGTTCCTTTCTTTGCCCCCATAATTTTTTCGCTTAACAAATGGCCGCTGTAAAAATGAACAGCAGGCTGCGTGGTATAAATGATCATCCTCCTGCCGCCCGGACGGTACAGCAAGGAAGCAGCTTCGGTCAGTTCACCATTGTATTTATTTACAACCCATGAGTAATCGTAAATGTTTGCTTCTCCATTTTCTCCGCCTATTTTCCTATGACTTGTAAAATCCAGCGGGGATTTTGTTATTTCAACCAGTTTGCCGGTCGGCACATATCCATCACCCACTTCCACGATTTTGGAGGCATTTATCTGTAACTCATGTGAAAGGATGTTGTTTTCATTGCCGCCGGACAAATTAAAATAACTGTGGCTGGTTAAATTGACCGGTGAGGCTTTATCAGATGTGCCGGTATATTCAATATGCAATGAATTATCAATAACCCGGTAAGTGACTGTTGCCACTAGGGTTCCGGGAAAGCCTTCCTCCCCATCTTCACTCCTGTAGGTAAAAGCGACACCGTCCCCTTCCGGCAGTATGGTTGCTTCCCAGTATTTTTTGTCAAAGCCCCTGAAACCTCCGTGCAGGCATCCTATTTCTATATTGTTTGAAAGCTGGTATTCTCTCCCATTAATTTGGAACCTGCCGTTGGCTATGCGATTGGCATAACGGCCGCAAATACCACCAATATAAAAGTGCCCGTATGTAATATACCCATGCAGCGTATCAAAGCCCAGCACCACATCGGCCGGTGCGCCGGATTTATCCGGTACAACAATACTGGTAACGGTGGCGCCATAGTTAATAATGCTCACCTGTATTCCTGCCGCCTGTGTAATAGTGTATTTGCTTACTGGTTTTGCCACGTATTCGCCAAAAGGCTGTACTGTTACATTTACAGCCATCAGATAAAACGATTGATGATGTTCTCCAGGTATTCCTGTCTGCCGCTTGTGACAGCAGGTTCGCCACTTTCATTTGCAAAAGCCCTCAGGTCTTCCAACAACAGCTTTCCTTCCTCAAATTCCCTTCCTTTGCCACTTTCAAAACTTGCATAACGGTCAGCTCTCACTTGTTTATAATCTGATTTCTGCAGGATGTTATCTGCAGTGATAAGCGCCCTTGCAAATGTATCCATGCCACCGATATGTGCATAGAATAAATCCGCCGCATCTGTGCTGTTCCTCCGGATTTTTGCATCAAAGTTGATGCCCCCTCCGTTGAATCCGCCTGCTTCTATAATGATCAGCATTGCTTCGGTCAGTTCGTTGATATCATTGGGAAACTGGTCGGTATCCCAGCCGTTCTGGTAATCGCCGCGGTTGGCATCCATGCTTCCCAGCAGGCCGGCATCGGCAGCCACCTGCAGTTCATGTGTGAAAGTATGACCCGCCAGGGTGGCATGATTCACTTCTATATTCAGGCTAAAGTCGTTTAATAAGTCATGCTGACGCAAAAAACCGATCACTGTTTCGCAATCATAATCATACTGGTGCTTGCTTGGTTCACAGGGTTTGGGCTCTATAAAGAATTTCCCTTTGAAACCGTTTCTTCTTGCATATTCTTTTGCCATATGCAGGAAACGGCCCAAATGTTCCTTTTCTCTTTTCATATTGGTGTTGAGCAAACTCATATAACCTTCCCTGCCGCCCCAGAATACATAGTTTTCTCCTCCCAAAGCAATGGTGGCATCCAATGCGGCTTTCACCTGGGCGGCGCCATGTGCCAGTACCTGAAAATCAGGGTTGGTTGCAGCGCCATTCATATACCTCCTGTTGGAAAATAAGTTGGCAGTGCCCCACAGCAGTTTTACCCCACTTGCTTTTTGCTTTTCTAAAAGATAGGCTGTGACAGACTGCAGTCTTCGGTCATTCTCGCTGATATCGTTTGTATAATCCACTGCGTCCATATCATGGAAACAATAATAGGGCAACCCAAGTTTGGTAATGAATTCAAATGCCGCATCCGCTTTGTCCTTTGCCCTTTCCACTGCATCCTTTTTCTCGTTCCAGGCAAACCAATGAGTGGGTTCCCCAAAAGGATCGGCCCCGCTGCCACAGAAGCTGTGCCAGTAAGCGCAGGCAAACCGAAGCCAATCCTTCATGGATCTGCCTGCCACTATCCTGTTTTCCTCATACCACCGAAAGGCCAAAGGGTTATCAGATTCCATGCCTTCGTATTTTATTTTCCCGATGCCCCTGAAATATTCCTTTACCCCGGTAGTCACTGCTATTTTTTTCTCCTCGGTTAAAACTGTCATAATTTACCTGATTTTGATATGATGTTCAATAATGATTCTTTCCATGATAAATATAAATCATTGTATCTTTTTTCTTCAGTTGGCTCCACCGTCTTCAAAGGTTTTCGCCGGGCAAAAGCTTCTCCTTCATTCCTGAAAATACCTGCGCCGATACCAGCGCCAAGTGCAGCGCCGGTGCTGCCTTCGCAGTCATGCAATTCAACAGGAATTCCTGTTGAATTTACAAAAGCCTCAGTAAACACACCGCTTAAAAACATATTGGCCCTTCCGGCCCTTACCACAGAAGGGTAAATATTGTTTTCTTTCATGATATCCGTGCCATAGCGGAATGCAAAAGCAATTCCTTCCTGTACTGCCCTGAACAAATGTGCGGCTGTATGAATATTGTTATTCAGGTTAAGGATTCCTGCCCCAATTACCCGGTTGTTCAGCATTCTCTCGGCCCCGTTACCAAAAGGTATTACCTGAAGATCATCACTCCCTGGCGCAATCGTGGAAGCTGCCTCATTCATTTGCCCGTAACCCAATATCCCGCCTGTAATACTCCTGATCCACCGGTTGGTAATACCGCATCCGTTTATGCAAAGTAATAAGCCTGTACGGTGACCGCTGATGCCATGATTAACATGGGCAAAACTGTTTACCCTTGATTCCTTGTCATATACCAGTTCATCGCTTACGGCATATACAACACCGGAAGTGCCTGCCGTGGCTGCCACTTCACCGGGCCGTAAAACATTTAATGAAAGTGCATTATTCGGCTGGTCGCCTGCCTTGTAACTAACAGGGATTCCTGCTTTCAATAAAAGCCGGGAGGCCTCAGATTCTTTTAAAAAACCATGCGGTGAGAATAATGGCTGAATTGGGGGAAGAACAGGTTCCGCAAAACCAAAATAAGAAAGCAATTCAGCAGAAACAGTATTTTTTTTAAAATCCCAGAATATTCCTTCTGAAAGTGCCGAGATGGTGGTTGTTATTTCACCGGTCATCTTCATAGCGATAAAATCACCGGGGAGCATGGCCTTAAAAACCCTGTCATATAGTGCCGGTTCGTTTACTTTTACCCAGGCCAGTTTGCTGGCAGTAAAATTTCCCGGAGAGTTCAGCAGATGTTCGAGGCAAAAATCTTCCCCTATTTCAGCAAAGGCCCGGTTACCGGTTTCCACAGCACGGCTATCGCACCAGATAATGGAATTGCGCAATACATGCTGATTTTTGTCCACCAGAACCAGCCCATGCATCTGATAAGCGATACCCACAGCAGCAATGTCGCCGGGGTTATAATTACCGGATGCATTACATTTTAATATAGCCTGCCTGGTATCTTCCCACCACTGATCGGGGCTTTGCTCTGCCCAGCCGGGATACGGTGACAGGATGCCAGACTCTGTATCAGGATACTGTACAGAACAGATACACAGCTGTGTTGTAGCATCCACTACAGCAACCTTTACTGATGATGTACCTATATCAATTCCCAGGAGCAGCATTACTATCTTTTTCTATCATTAAGTTACAAATTAGTATCGAATGTATTTCCTGCGGACCCTGTTGTGTTTTTACGGATTACTGCCCCGTCCCTTTCTCCGTGTTGGGAAAGGGGGGTTATCTTTAATGCAAAAAGTAACAGTATGATGAAGATTTTCCGGTACATCGCATTCTTTTGCAGTTTAAAGCTACCCCGAAACACAAAATGATTGCTACCCGATACAGGGTATTGATAAATTATGGCTTTAGTAATACCTTTTCAGAAAAAAAAATGAAACAGTTTCGCATAAAAGCTATTAATACTGCATTTTTATGTGCTGCATGTTTATTAAACATAAAGCTACTTTGGGCAAACCCCGGGGCATCCGTCACAGACACTTATGTACTTGACAGGAGTCAGTACCCCACCGCATTAAAAAAGTTCAACCCGTCAGGTATATATATTATTTACAACTTCATTTATTACGGCGGCCAGCCGAAAAAGCCTGTCCCGAAGGATACCTATATGCGTGGAGACACCATTTTTAATCTCAAAAAATTCATCGAATCCAATGAGGGGGGCGTTTCCGACTACCGTTTAGTGTTTGGACGGACTGATAGCCCGGACAGCGTATGGCAAACGAACAGCGGCTATAGTGTAACAGACAAGGCTTACCCTGCGGGGGAAGGTTTCCTGAATATTTTAGCTTATGATAACAAAGGCAAGCTCATTGACCAGTTTGTTTTCAATTATTATCAGAAGTATAAAGATGAAAACAAGTATGCACCACCGCTTGGGACACTGTTCCGTATGGCGCAGGTTTACACCAGGTATGACCGGAATAAATATGCCACCGGTGCAGCCTGGGTGCTTGCTGTCGGAATTGACCAATATGACAGCAATGAACTGATGAAGCTGCAGACCTGCGAATCGGATGCAAGGGCCTATACTCTTTTTTTGAAAAAGCAATTCTCGTTACATACCGGCGGGACCATTGGGTTTCATGAATATTTACTGACCGGTAAACAAGCCACAAAAGCGAAAATCCTAAGCTCTTTGAAAGAAATTGCAGCAGGGGCATCTCCGAATGATTATTTTATTTTCATTTTCAGCGGAATGAGCACCATGATGACCTTTGATTCGGTTAACTACAGCACCTTTTTTATACCCTATGATTCCGTTGGCTATCAGAAGGGTTTTTTCAAAGATACCCGGGAAAGAAAAGATGAAACCAATGACAGGCTTTTTTCGATGAAAGTACTGCAGGAGCATATCCAGCTCATCAGCGCCAGAAACCAGCTGATTATTTCAGAAGCCGGCCCCTCCGAAAAATTCAAAACGGAATTTATCAAAACCATGATGCAGCATTCCCCCACCCTTGCTTCGCTGCTCGATGTGAACCGGATTATTATAGTCCCTGATAAATTAGGATACGACGGATTCGGCTGCCGGGGTGAAAGAATCAATATGGGGCCGATCACCTACAGCATCGTGTCGCTGCTTGATACCGGTCTTAATGTCTTTCAGCTTTTTTCTACCGGTTATAAATCAGCCGAGGTGGCAAATGCCATTACTTCAACGATCAGCGAATGTGAGTTGAGTAGCCGTCAGTATTTCGAAGTTTTTTTTGAAAGAAAGTTTTTGCAGCAGTACCGGGAAATTTTCGGTGAAGTTGAACAAACCCGCGGGGGCATAGTCACCAACAAGGAAATCCAAAAAAACCCGGCTTTGAAAGGCAACCGGCATGCATTGATTATCGGGACGGATAATTATAAAGCAAAAGGCTGGGATAAACTGAACAACCCGGTTTTTGATGCTACAGAAATTGCGTCTGTTCTCAAAGAAGATTACAGCTACGAAGTGCAGTTGCTGAAAGACCCCCCGATGGATACCATTTATAAAGCTTTCCGTGACTATTATAAAAGTCTGAAACCGGATGATCAGCTGATCGTTTATGTAGCCGGTCATGGCGACTATGACAAAGATCTTCTGGATGACGGTTTTATCGTTTGCCACGATTCAAAATCAGTGGAAGAAGACCCGTTGCGAAACAGTTATATACAGCATACCAAGCTGCAAAAAATGATTAATAAAATGCCTGCCAAACAGGTGCTGGTCATGCTCGACATCTGTTATGGAGGTTTTTTTGATGAAGAAGTAAGGGATAATCCCGCCAGCCGCATCAGCAACCGGAATGTGTTGGAATTACTGCACACCAACTCACAGTATAAAGTAAGAAAGATGCTGAGTTCAGTGGGTACTGAACCGGCCTTTGATGGTAAGGCAGGCAAACATTCTCCGTTTGCCAGTTACCTGATAAATGTTTTAAATGCAAAAGGCGGAAGTGAGGGCATCATCACCCTGTCCGATATTTATGCCCTTTTACAAAAAGCCAGCCTGAATGAAACCGCCACTCTCAAAATCTCGCCGCATGTGGCAGGGTTTGGCGATAACAATCCGCTTGGTGAGTTTATTCTAATCCCTTTTGAAAATAAGAACCAGGCCCCGGCAAAAACAAAACAGTAAAAAAATGTCCCGGCACAGCCGGGACAAGCAATGGGTTTATTATTAGAATAAACTGATTACGGGACCAACTTCCAGGTGTAAGAATAGCCGGTGTACGTTGGCTGCGGACCCCAATATATGTAGCTTCCGTCGTTGAAAACAGCTTTTGCATACAGGGTGTTGGTGCCGGGTATGGCCCATGTCACTTTTTTGTCGTAAGGAGAAACGGTACCACGGTAATTGCCATTTATATAAATGTCAAGGTAATAACCGGTCCAGTTATCAATGACTACATCGCTGTAATTGGGGCCGTACACATCGCCTCTTGATGTAGAAGGGGGGGCCGGTTTGTTCTTATCATTGACGGGGCGCTGGAGCCCATCTACTTTTGCATCGGGAGTGGATACAGGTTTGGCCTCCACTGTTTGCTTTTTCAGTTTGGGTTTACCCGGTTGCGCATGAGCCCGAAAGCCGATACCGGCTGCCAGTAAAAAGGCCAGCAGGAAGATTTGCTTTTTCATGATGTTCAGTTTTTTAAAGTTGAAGGTGATATTTTATTTGAAGAAGTTAAATATAGAAAAGGTTTTTAAGAAATGGTTGTTTCAGTTTTTTAACTTTTTTTCTGCTCATTCAGAAATCATACTGTAAACATATCACCTGCGGGGCTGCAGCGTTATACCCTCCCCCCGGTATTTCAGGCAAATCAAGTATTTTTAACATATAAGCCAACTATGATGAATCCCGGGCCGTCTCCCGTTTGCTTTTTTAAATTTTGTCTTAAACTTGATGTATGAAATTCCTTTTTCCGCTTTTTACGGCCTGCCTGTTATTGTACTCCTGTCAGAAAGATACAGGCGCTGATGATAATACCCCGCTGGCGGCCGAAACACAACTGAATGTGGCCTATGCTGCTGACCCGCTGCAGAAGATGGATGTATATCTTCCGGCCGGAAGAAGCGCTGCCGCCACTAAAGTCATTATTCTTATTCATGGCGGGGGATGGAACCAGGGAGATAAGGCTGACTTCACACCTTTTGTAGATACGCTGAAAAGAAGGTTGCCCGGCTATGCAATCTTTAATATTAATTACCGCCTGGCAACGGGCCCTCCGAACCTTTTTCCCGCACAGGAAAATGATGTGAAAGCCGCCATTGAATTTATTTATGGCAAAAGAGCGGATTATAAAATTTCTGACAAGTTTGTATTGCTGGGGGCCAGTGCAGGTGGCCATTTGTCGCTGCTGCATGCTTATAAATACACTGCGCCGGTGAAAATTAAAGCGGTGGTTGATTTTTTTGGCCCTACCGAACTGGTGGATATGTACAACAACCCTCCCAACCCGCTGGTACCATTATTATTAATGCAGGTGACTGGCGGAACACCCGGCACCCACGCCGCTCTATACCAGCAATCCAGTCCGTGGAATTTTGTAACTGCACAAACCCCGCCCACTATCATTTTACACGGAGGCGTTGATATTGTAGTGGCGCCCTCTCAATCTGTGATGCTTAAAAATAAACTGCAGACAATGGGGGTAACGCACCAGTATGTGCTATACCCCGCCGAAAACCACGGATGGACAGGGGCCAACCTGACTGACTCCTTTGATAAGATAACTGCTTTCCTGAATGCCAATGTGAATTAGTGCACGGCAAACTCTTCATAAGTTTTAAACCCTGATAGCAGGTCAGTGCTTACCCAGGACTTTTGAAGAGTTACACCCGGCGATAACAGGTCTGACGAAAGCCGCTCACATTTTCTTTTCGTTACTTTAGCTTCATGAATCCGCATGTGCCGCTGGCAGAAAGAATCCGGCCATCAAACCTCGCTGACCTGATCGGGCAGGAACACCTGGTGGGCAGGGGCAGCATCCTGCGTACAGCTATAGAAAATGGGAAATTACCATCCATGATTTTCTGGGGGCCGCCCGGTACAGGAAAAACAACCATTGCCAATATTATTGCCCGCACATTAAAAGTTCCTTTCTACCAGCTCAGCGCCATCAGCTCCGGGGTGAAAGAAGTACGGGAAGTAATAGAAGAAGCAAAAACCAAAAAAGGTTCCATTCTTTTTATTGATGAGATACACCGGTTCAACAAAGGGCAGCAGGATGCACTGCTTGGCGCTGTGGAAAAAGGCATCATCACACTGATCGGCGCCACTACAGAAAATCCTTCTTTCGAAGTCAATGCAGCTTTGCTCAGCCGCTGCCAGGTGTATGTGCTGAAACCACTGGATGAAAAAGATCTGACTCAGCTGCTGCAAACAGCCATTGAAAAAGATGAAGTTTTAAAAACAAAAAAAATTGAGCTGAAAGAAACCGCTGCATTGATTAATATCTCCGGTGGTGATGCGAGAAAACTGCTGAACCTGCTGGAGCTTGCGGCCTCCCCAAACCTCTCCGAAGGAGGGGTCTCCGGCGACCCTGATAAAATTGTGATCACTGATGAATATGTAATGCATGTAGCACAGCAACGTATTGCGGTTTACGACAAAAGCGGGGAGCAACACTATGATATCATCTCTGCCTTCATCAAATCCATACGGGGCAGCGATCCGAATGCCGCCGTATACTGGCTGGCCAAGATGATTGAAGGTGGCGAAGATGTAACATTCATTGCCCGCCGGTTAGTGATTCTGGCCAGCGAGGATATTGGCAATGCCAACCCTACCGCACTGGTTATGGCCAATGCTGCATTTGAAGCAGTGAATAAAATCGGTTATCCAGAATCATCGCTTATTTTATCCCAGTGTGCTATTTACCTTGCCTCCAGCGCCAAAAGTAACAGCGCCACCGTGGCCATCGGCGCTGCACTGAATTTAGTAAAGCAAAAAGGCGACCTGCCTGTGCCGCTGCACATCCGCAATGCGCCTACCCGGCTGATGAAAGACCTGGGATACAAGCAAGGATATGAGTACTCACATAATTATGAAAACAATTTCTCGCCGCAGGAATACCTGCCTGATGAAATAACCGGTACCAAGTTTTATGACCCCGGGAGCAATGCAAGAGAAGAAGAAATGAGAAAATTCCTGAAAGGGCTATGGAAAGACAAATACAATTATTAGAACAACATGAACTGGATGCTGAAAAAATTTGATGAACTGACACTGCATGAGCTGTATGCCATTCTTCAACTACGCAATGAAGTGTTTGCCGTAGAACAAAACTGTGTTTATCCTGACATGGATAATAAGGATCAGCCTTCTTTTCACCTGATGGGGCTGGAGGGTGATAAGCTGTTGGCATATGCAAGGATCTTCCCGCCGGGTATTACGTATAAAGAGCCTTCCATAGGCCGGGTGGTAATTGCCCCTGCTGCAAGGGGCGGCGGAGCAGGAAGAGATCTGATGAAACGGTCTGTAGAGGAAACGAACAAACTCTTCGGCAAATTACCTGTCCGTATCAGCGCTCAGTTATACCTGCATTCTTTTTATTCTTCCCTGGGTTTTCAGCAAACCGGCGATGTGTATCTCCAAGACGGCATTGAGCATATAGAAATGATATTACATTAAATCCGGTTCGTAGAGTTACGAATTGCACGTAGAATTCCCAAGTATAAAAACTTTCTGATACGGTGTTATAAGAAAAACATGTGCATTAACTTTCTCTTTAGGTTTTTCTTTTTCTACTTTAGTTGCGAAATCCAATAGAAGTCCGGAGCACTACTCCGGAGAAAAACCAGAAATCTAATACCAATGAGAACAAGTGTACCCCCGGTACGGCTTTCCGTACTTATTTTCTTTCTTACCATTTTTTCGCTTCCCTCCCGTTCGCAATCAGTAAGTGTTGCAGACGGCAGATTTGAAGTGGGCCTTGGCATCGGCCCTTCCTTTTTCCTCGGCGATCTTGGAGGTGCCAAAGGGATCGGTAAAACCTTTGTAAAAGATGTTGACTTCCCCCTCACCAAACTGATGAAGGGACTTTATCTCAATGTCTATCCGGCTGAATGGCTGGGTTTCCGCATAGCCGGTAACCTCGGCTACCTGGAAGGTGATGATGCACAGGCGCCGAACAAAGGCGGAGCCGAAAGGTTCCGGCTGTACCGCAACCTGAAATTCAAATCAACATTATGGGAAGCCTATGGCGCCATTGAAATTTACCCGACTGTTTTCTTTGAAAAATATGAGGGGCTTGAACATAAGCTCCGCCCTTATGGCATTATCGGCGCTGGCCTGTTTCATTTCAACCCCATGGGAGAATACAGGGAACCCAATGGTAATACAAAATGGGTGGAACTAAAACCCCTGATGCTGGAAGGACAGGGCATGGCCGAATACCCTCAAAAAAGTGAATACCCCCTGACCCAGCTGATGATACCCGTGGGCGGTGGCTTTAAATATTACCTGAAAGAAAATTTTTATGTGGGCTTTGAGATACTGCACCGCAAAACATTCACCGATTATATTGATGATGTAAGCACCCAATACATTGACCCCCGGTATTTTGATGTGTACCTGAACCCGGAGCAGGCTGCCTGGGCAAGGCAACTGGCCTACCGGGAGAACCTGTATAACCCGGCAGTGAGCCGCCGCTATGCCAATACACAGCGGGGCGATCCGAAAGAGAATGATGCCTACTTCTCCGGTATCCTGCGCTTGGGAATGCGGCTGAACGGTTCCAATACACCCAACGGAAGGGCCAGGCAGCAGTTAAAGTGTCCCGTTTATTACTAAACAATCCATACACCCAAATCCGACGCACTATGAACCTGAAATTGGCACTTCGAAAAACTAAGCCACTGATGGCGCTGGTAACAGGCAGCCTGATGATGATGCAGACTGTTATAGCATCTGCAAAGACGCCCCGTTCCTTCTTCAATGAAGAGGAAAAGCCTGCCAAAAAGACCAAGTCAAAAACAAAAGCAAAGGACATAAACCGGTCAGTATCCTCCCTCAACAATCTGTCGGTAAAAATTTACCCTGATGCACTGAAGCGGGAGATGCATGTGGTGGCGAAAGACAATGACGGAAAGGAAGTTGATTTTTTTGTATTTGACCTGGAGGGCACTTTGAAGCACAATTATAAGATGCAGCCAAAAGAACACCAGAAAATCATCGGGCTGGCAAGAGGCACTTATGTGTACCGGGTATTTTGCGGCGATGATGAAACGGCTGCCGGCCAGTTTGAAATACGATAACCCTTAACCGATATATTAAACGCCGTCCCGGTAAGCGGCAGGGAGCTTAATAAAATCTGATACCTGGTTGATACTACAACGCCTAAAGCTATGTAGTACATGTAAAACCTGATCCGTTCTCTATTGGTACTCTCATTTGTATTACCATTTTATTAAACACTCTCTGCCCTGCTTCCGGACTTATTGGTGAATTAGTTAAACAGTTAACCGGGTGATTAGCTGCCCGAAAACAAAAAGCCTTAAAAGCACCAGAGCCCCAATTAACCAATCAACTAATTAACCAATTACTAAACTCCCGAGCTCTTTTATTCGCCATAACTAAGAAACCCGTACAGTCCGCCTTTGTTCCATATTCATGGAACTTCGGACGGGCAGGCAGGAATATTGCTTAAATCAATATCCGGTGAAAAAACCCAGCACGCCTGGCCATCGAAAAGATTTTTTCAATCACTTCCTGCCTCACTTACGGGTTTTGAAATACCTCCTTTCTCAGCATCGGGACAGCTAATGGGACTGAGTTTTAAGGAGTTGTTACTAATCCGTTTAAAAATATTTCCGCCTTCATGTTTTGTTTTTCGAAAACTGTCATATATTAGTTCACAAATCAACAAACAGGGAGACCTGAACCCTAAACAGGGGCGAATGCCGAAAAGCCATACGAGTAGGCTCTAAACAAAATCAACTCAACTGATATGTCACAAAACTCATCAAATCCACTTGCTGGACTTCACAAATCAAAGATGTATTCTTTAATTCTTGCAGGTCTTTCGCTGATTTCATTACTGCTTCCCTGGATTTCTGCAAAAGCCAAAGGTTTTGGTATTGGATATTCACATAATGGCTTTGGCAGCTGGGGTTACCTAGTCCTGATAGGTGTGGGTGTTGCTATTGCATCATGTTTTATGGGTGACAGAACTAAAGCTTACGATGATATGGGCAAAAAACTGGCTCTTGGCGGATTTGGAGCTATTGCGGGCGGTGGTCTTATCTATTTAATCAGAATACTAACTACAGGTGGTGCATATGGGGTTAAGCTATCACCAGGTATTGGTCTTTTTATTGGCCTGGCGGCAGGAGCAATTGGCCTTCTTTTATTACTTGGGTTTGTTAAGCCGCCAAAATCTATTGATGATAAAGTAGATAAGCTTAGCTAATATTATAGTATAATCTGTTTTAAAAAAGCCCCTTGCATAACGGGGCTTTTTTTTAAAGCTTCTATTTCAAAAACCAGATTTGCAAGTTTCATAAACCCACGCCACTTATCCAGGTATGTGCTCAATCACAATATATTGCCGCCCCACCCCCCCTAATAAAAAAGGAAATTAAACAGTCAGCCGCTTTTGCATTTTTTTATAACCGTGTAAATATAAAATTTCAATTTAACGAAACGCATTTCAAAACAATCCCATTAATCTTCAAACTCATCCCTTTCGAAAGTACTAACCCCATGCCGGAACAGCATCCTAAATTTATCTATTTCCCCCCTTCCTTCTTCATCTTCATCATCAAAACGGCATCCTATCCTTCCGGCATGCTACTTAACTTCTCGAATGTTATACAGTACGGTTTAGATTAATTTTTTCAAACCTGACATACCGGAGCGCTCAGACAGGTTCTGGTTTCAGAATCTGCGCCGTATAACTCTCCTTGTTCGTCGCCAGTTCTTCCGGCAACCTTTTAATTTTTAGAGAATTCCTCACACCGCCATTAAGCGCTGTTTTTTTAATTGACATCAGGGAAATGGCCAATTTTACTATCCTTGAAAATTTAAAATTTCATTTTAAATTTTCAAGGATAGTCCTATCTTTACATAATGATAAAAAGGTGGTTGCAGCGGGATATAGAAAAACTGATGAAGGCGTTTCCCGCCATAGTGGTTCTGGGGCCAAGACAGGTGGGCAAAACCACTTTAATAAAACAGATAGCCAAAAACATAAAGCCTGAAAGCGTTTATCTTGACCTGGAGAAAACAAGCGATGCCGGTAAGTTGGAACGGGATGCCGAGCCATACCTGTTAAGCTATAAGGATGATTGTGTGCTGATAGATGAAGTGCAGCGCATGCCGGCATTGTTTCCGTTATTACGGGCTGTAATTGATGTAAAAAGAAAACCTGGCCGTTTTCTTATTACAGGTTCAGCCTCGCCGGGTTTATTGAAAGGCGCTTCAGAAAGCCTTGCCGGAAGGGTGGTTTATCTGTACCTGCATCCTGTTGGCCTGCATGAACTGCCAGGCAATATCTCAGTAAAAAAGCATTGGTTCCGCGGCGGCTTTCCCACTGCGCTTACCCTGAAAAATTCACAAATACTCCAGGCATGGCTTAGTTCGTTTATTACAACCTATATTGAAAAAGACCTGCCCATGCTTTTTGATATCCGGTTTTCACCTTCCACCATGCGCAAACTCTGGAGCATGCTGGCCCATCTGCAGGGAAGCATTTTAAATGCAGAAAGACTGGGAAGTTCATTGGATGTTAGCGGGGTTACAGTTAAAAGATACCTGGATTACCTGGAAGGGGCTTTCATTATTACGAAGCTTCAGCCCTTCTTTGTCAACCTGGGCAAGCGGCTGGTAAAAGCTCCCAAAATTTATATTAACGACACTGGCATCCTTCATCATTTACTAAACCTGGATAATGAAAAAGAATTGTCCGGCCATCCCGGGGCAGGGGCTTCCTGGGAGGGGTACATCATCAGCCAGGTAATGTATGCCCGGAAAGACCGTCTGGATTTGTATTATTACCGGACTCAGGCCGGTGCAGAGTGTGACCTGGTGCTGGTAAGGGGGCATACCGTGAAAGCTTGTATTGAAATAAAACTAAGCCATGCTCCGGTAATTACAAGAGGATTCTACCAGTCAGCAGCAGACTTAAAGTGTAAAAACAATTTTGTGGTTTGTGCAGGTGATTCAGATTATAAAAACAAAGAAGGTGTGCGGATCGTTGGTGCGGAAACATTCATTAAAAAATACCTGCCTCAAATTTAATCTGACAAACAGAGACTGTCAGGCAAGCTCCCCTTTCAGAAACTGCGCCGTATAGCTCACCTTGTTCGTCGCCATTTCCTCGGGTGTGCCTTCAAACAGTATTCTTCCTCCCCCATCGCCTCCTTCCGGTCCAAGGTCTATAATATGGTCGGCTACTTTTATCACATCCATATTGTGTTCGATCACCAGCACGGTATTGCCCCTGTCCGTTAATTTGTTCAATACATCCAGCAGGTGCTGTATGTCTTCAAAATGCAGGCCGGTGGTGGGTTCATCCAGGATGTAAAATGTTTTGCCAGTATCTTTTTTTGAAAGTTCAGTGGAGAGTTTCACCCGCTGCGCCTCTCCCCCGCTGAGTGTTACGGCCGACTGGCCCAGGGTGATATAGCCAAGACCCACATCTTCCAGCACTTTTATTTTCCGATAGAGGTAAGGTACGTTTTGAAAAAACTCCACAGCTTCCTCCACCGTCATTGCCAGCACATCGGCAATGGATTTTCCTTTGTAGCGGATCTCCAGTGTTTCCCGGTTGTAGCGTTTGCCATTGCATTTTTCGCAGTGGACATACACATCGGGCAAAAAATTCATTTCGATGACCCTCATACCACCCCCTTCACACACATCACATCGCCCGCTTTTTACATTGAAGGAAAAACGACCGGCATTGTATCCCCGGATTTTAGCTTCGGGAATGGAGGCAAACAAAGTCCTTATCTCAGTAAAGAAACCGCAATAAGTGGCCGGGTTACTCCTCGGTGTCCGGCCAATTGGAGACTGGTCAATTTCAATCACCTTATCAATATGTTCCAGCCCTTTTACCGATTTATACTCCAGTGGAGCAGCTTTAGAATCGTAGGCATGTTTGGAAAGTATCGGGTACAATGTTTCATTGATCAGCGTTGATTTCCCGCTTCCGCTCACACCCGTCACACAAATAAACTTACCCAGGGGCAACTTCACTTCCACGTTTTGCAGGTTGTTTCCATTAGCCCCCTTCAGTTCCAGTACTTTTCCGTTTCCCTTTCTCCGCTCTTTTGGTACGGCAATCCGGTGATGCCCGTTCAGATAACCTGAAGTGAGAGTGTTTAATTCCAATAAATGTTTCGGGTCGCCTTCAGCCACTATCCTTCCGCCATGAAACCCTGCTTTGGGTCCGATGTCAATCAGGTGGTCTGCCGCCAGCATAATGTCTTTATCATGCTCCACCACCAGCACACTGTTGCCAATATCCCTTAAATTCTTCAATGCATCAATAAGACGGTGGTTATCCCGCTGGTGCAGGCCGATGGAAGGTTCATCTAAAATGTAAGTGATGCCCTGCAACTGTGAGCCTATTTGTGTGGCAAGTCTTATTCGTTGTGATTCTCCGCCGCTTAATGTTTTGGAAGGGCGGAACAAAGTGAGGTATGTCAAACCCACATCCAGCAAAAACTGCAACCGTTCCCTTATCTCTTTCAATACATCCTTGCCAATAGCTTTTTGTTTGTTGTCGAGCATCAGTTCAATGCCATCAAACCATGCCGCCAGGTTATCCAGGTTCATATTGCTGAGTTCAGCAATATTCCTTCCATTTACTTTGAACCAGAGGCTTTCTTTTTTCAGTCTTGTGCCGTTGCAGCTATCGCAGGGTCTTACTATCATGTAATCCTCCGTCCACTCCCTTATGGCTTCGCTGTACGGATTGGCAAACCAGCGCTGCAGCATATTGACGATGCCTTCAAAAGGGGCTGAGGGGTCAAACTTCATGTTTTCAAAATCCAGGTCCTCCAGCTGCCCTTCTTCGTTGCCGTACAGCATGATGTTGAGATGTTTTTTTGAAAGTTTGCTGACAGGGGTTGCAAGTGATATTTTATGCTTCTTCGCTGCTTCCTGCGCCTGGCGATAGACCCATGCGTCCCGTTCGTGTCCTAAGGGCGCAATTCCTCCTTCGCTGATGCTTAAAGAAGTGTCGGCCAGCACTGCTTCCATATTAATATGGTGTTTGGTGCCGAGGCCTTTGCAAACAGGGCAGGCGCCATAAGGTGAATTAAAGGAGAAAGCATTGGGCGAAGGTTCTTCGTAACTGATACCGGTGTCTTCGCACATGAGCATTTTAGAATACAAAGCCCCCCCACCCCCCCCAGGGGGGATCAGAGAAGCCTCCGAAACTGAAGAAGATTTTTTCTTCTTTGAAGCATCTAAAACCCCTCCTTCAGAGGGGCTTGGGGAGGCCACAAACATCAGGTCCTTACCAAGCTTCAATGTCTGTTGCACACTCTGGCTCAACCTTGCTTTCAGGTCTTCCGTAACCTGCAGCCGGTCCACCACCAGTTCAATATCATGTATCACATACCGGTCCAGCTGCATTTTGGGAACAAGATCTTTTATTTCACCATCTATTCTCACTTTTAGATACCCTTTCTTTCTCACCTCTTCAAATAATTCCCGGTAATGCCCTTTTCTTCCGCGTACCAGCGGGGCAAGCAAAGCGATCTTTTTCCCCTTATATTTCTTGAAAATATTTTCCACAATTTCTTCTTCGCTCCATTTGACCATCCGCTTGCCGGTATTGTATGAATAGGCTTCACCGATTCTTGCAAACAAAAGCCGCAGGAAGTCATATATCTCCGTCACTGTTCCCACGGTTGAGCGGGGGTTTTTATTGGTTGTTTTCTGTTCAATGGAAATAACCGGGGAGAGGCCGGTGATCTTGTCCACATCGGGCCGTTCCATATCTCCGATAAACTGCCGGGCGTAGGCGCCGAATGTTTCCATATACCTCCGCTGCCCTTCAGAATAAATGGTATCAAATGCCAGCGAGGATTTTCCGCTGCCGCTGATGCCTGTGATAACTACTAGTTTGTTTTTGGGGATGGAAATATCAATGTTCTTCAGGTTATGTACCCGGGCGCCAAATACCTCTATCACTTCCTTTTCCTGCACAGCTGTTCCGTTATTCTTTTCGTTTTTCATATCGGGGGAGTAAACGAAGGTAAAACAAAGAACGTCCTGATTAGTTTCACCGGGACAATCACTAAAACAAATTTTTAGAAAATATATACGACTCCTGAAACACAGTCCCAGGGCGGTTTTCAGCACATCTTCAAACAGCTGTTTGTCAAAAATTTTACAAACAGGTTTGGAAATATGAAGTTTGCAATCCTATATTTGCTGCAGTTCTTTCAACAACACTTATCAAGAAAGGCTGAGGGTAATGGCCCGATGAAGCCTTGACAACCTGCACATGCAGATTAAAAATGCATGCCGCAAGGTGCCAAATCCACCCCGATTATTATCGGGACAGATAAGTCAGATTCAAAGCTTCAAAATATATTCTCAAAATATTTCAAAGCTCATCTGATTTATCGGGTGAGCTTTTTTGCTTTCTCCCCTCTCGCTTTACGGAGAGGGATTGGGGGTGAGGTTGCTCCTCGATAATACACTCTCCTTTCCTGAAAGTGATTTCAAAATTTTTTAATCACTAAAACACTCCCTTTAGGGAGAAGGAGGGCAAAAAGATGAGCTACAATGCAACAAAACTGATTCACAGTATTCCGGCAGATGAACTGACAGGGTCTATCGCCGTTCCTATTTATCAAACTTCAACTTATGTGCAGGAAGCGCCGGGTGTAAACAAAGGTTTCGATTATGCCCGGACTGGTAACCCTACCCGTGCAACATTAGAAAACATTATTGCACAATTAGAAAACGGCAGCACCGGTATTGCTTTTTGCAGCGGCTTAGCTGCTATTGATGCCGTACTGAAACTATTAAAAGCAGGCGATGAAATTCTTGCCGTGGATGATATTTATGACGGGGCATTCCGCCTCTTTACGCATGTATATCAAAAGTTCGGCATCACTGTAAACTATGTTGACACCACCCATGCTGAGAATGTTTTCCATGCAGTTACCCCAAAAACAAAATTGATCTGGATTGAAACACCCACCAACCCCACATTGAAAATTTCGGACATAGCGGCTATAGCTAAAATCGCCAGGGCTTCAGGGTGTTGGCTTTGCGTGGATAACACTTTTGCTTCACCCGCCTTACAGCAGCCTCTTTCGCTGGGAGCTGATATTGTAGTGCATTCTGCCACCAAATATCTCGGCGGGCATAGCGACTTAATTGCCGGTTTGGTAGTAACAAAAGAAAAGGAACTGGGTGAAAAAATAAAATTCATCCAGAATACCAGCGGGGCTATCCTCTCTCCTTTTGACAGCTGGCTTGTCATCCGCGGCATTGAAACGCTGAACCTGCGGGTAAAACAGCATTGCATCAATGCACAGGCAGTGGCTGAATTTTTAGAAACACATCCTGCCGTTGAAAAAGTATATTATCCCGGCCTGAAGAATCACCTTAACCATGAGGTGGCTGCCGGGCAGGCAACAGGGTTTGGCGGGATCGTATCCTTCACACTGAAGAATAATACGGAGGAAGCAGCCACTGCATTTGTCACTTCCACAAAGTATTTCAAACTGGCCGAAAGCCTGGGCGGGGTTAAAAGCCTGCTTTGTCACCCGGCGCAAATGACACATAAATCCATACCTGCTGAAAAAAGAAGGGTCGCCGGTGTGGCAGATAGCCTGATCCGTTTGTCGGTGGGGCTGGAAGAAGCGGCAGACCTTATCAGCGACCTGGAGAATGCTTTCAGTAAAATAGAAGAAACAAAAATCACTAACGAAACCGTAACCCTGTAATGGAAACACATAAACAACTGACCATCGGATTATTTGGCTTTGGCGTTGTGGGTGAAGGCCTGTACAAGGTATTGCAGCAAACCCCATCGCTGAAAGCCAGTATCAAAAAAGTCTGTATAAAAAACTATGGCAAAAAAAGAAATGCCCCTGTCTCCATTTTCACCACTGACCGGGACGAGTTGCTGAACGACCCGGATATCAACGTTATTGTGGAAGTGATAGATGATGCCGACGCAGCATTTGAAATCGTTTCCACAGGGCTGCAAAACGGGAAAGATGTCGTGAGCGCCAGTAAGAAAATGATCGCAGAGCACCTGTCTGCATTGCTGGAACTGCAGCAGCAAACCGGGCAATCCTTTTTGTACGAATCGGCGGCCTGTGCTTCTATTCCTGTCATCCGCAACCTGGAAGAATATTATGACAATGACTTGCTGCATTCTATCAAGGCCATTGTGAATGGCTCCACCAATTTCATCCTCACCAAAATATTTCAGGAAGGACTGGATTTCAGGCAGGCACTGGTGCTTGCTCAGCAACTGGGTTTTGCAGAAAGCAACCCGGTACTGGATGTGGAAGGATTTGATGCGGTGAACAAGTGGACATTCCTGCTCACCCATGCTTATGGCATTATCGAAAGCCCGGACAATATCCTGTTCAATGGCATACAGCATATCCATGCTGCTGATGCAGTGGTGGCTGCTGCCCGAAAACAGGAAATAAAGTTAGTGGCACAGGCGCAGAAACTCAATGGCAAAAAAGTAGCTGCCTTCGTTTTGCCACAATTTCTAAAACAGGATGACCATCTCTCTTTTGTAAAGAATGAATATAACGGCGTAGTGATTGAAAGCAGCTTTGCCGACAAACAGTTCTTCTATGGCAAGGGAGCGGGTAGTTTTCCCACCGCATCGGCAGTGCTTAGTGATATTGCTGCACTAAGATATGGCTATAAGTATGAGTACAAAAAACTGTATCATCATCAACCTCATGAACTGACGGATGATATTTTTCTGAAAGTGTATGTAAGCTTTGATGATATCTCATTCATCCCAAAAGAAAAATTTGAGTGGATTGAAGAATGGCATGCGCAGGAACACCGGAAATATTTGGTGGGAGTCATCGCATTTGCCGAGCTGAAACAAAATACCTGGTGGAAAGAAAACGGCACATCACTGATACTTTTACCGGAACCCATCATTGAAGAAACAGCTACAAGGAAACTGAAAAAAAGAAGCCTGGAACTGGCGGGTGTGTTTTAAACTTTTTTCATTGTGATCTTGATTTAACCGGAACCTGCTGCGGCAGGCTCTTTTTATTAGCAATTCACTCTGAAAAAGAAGCAAATAATAGCCCAGAAGCCACTATATTTGCACCCCGTTCTACAATAGAATGAAGGTCCGGGAAGTAGCGCAGTCCGGTAGCGTACCTGGTTTGGGACCAGGTGGTCGCAGGTTCGAATCCTGTCTTCCCGACGAAATAAATAAAGCCTTTGGCGATAGCCAGGGGCTTTTCTGTTTTGAAGCGTTGCAAGCTTGCGGGAGCTGAAAAATAGAAAAGCCCAATCTAAGTGAAACGAGGGGGCTTTGTTTATTTCAGTTCCCACCTCCAGGGATCACCGCAGGTAATCCTGTCTTCCCGACTTAGCCCGCCATAGCTTCAGCAGCGGCGGGCTTTTTAACCCCCTGTCTCCTCAACATCACATGGCAATCACTTTTGCCTGCAGCGATTCCACATGATTTGAAGAAAGTGTTTTCAGCTCATTCACCATTTGCTGTGCTTTGGCCTTGTTTTTCTGGCCTATGTATAATAGTGCGAGATAATACCTTGCATTTTCGTTTTTTGCGTTCAGGCTGATAGCCTTCTTCAGTTTTTCTTCTGCTTCGGTCAGCGATTGTGTTTTGTACAGGCTGTAACCCAGTTCCACATAAGCCGCAGTATAAGTGGGTTCTTTTTCAATCGCTGTTCTCAGGTAAGGAATAGCTTCCGTGTATTTCTGCTGACTGTTCAGGCAGTAACCCATGCCAAAACAGGCTTTCCGCTCTGTTGGATTCAGCGCCAGGGTCTTTTTATACCAGTTCATGGCTTCATTCATATCCCTTTTATTATCCCGGTACACTTCGGCAATACCATTGGTTGGTATATGGCTTTTGGGATCAATCCCGGCCGCTTTTTTAAAATAACCGATAGCTTCCTCATCCTGTTTTAATTTGGTGCATGCAAAACCCAGTTCAAGATAAGTGCTGCTATAGTCGGTTTTAAACTCCAGTGATTTGTTCAAAGCAAGCTTGGCGCTGTTGTACTCCTTTATGGCATTATAAGAGAAACCCTTCCGGTACCAGTACAGGTAATCGATGATGGTTGTTTTGGCTGCTTCCTCATATTTTTTGAATTTCTCCAATGCGCCGGTATAGTCCTCCCTTGCATAAAAGATATATCCCAGCTGTTTGAAGGCAAGGGAATAATCTGGTTTCAGTTCAAGGCATTTATTATATATGCTAATGGCAGAATCTATCTGCCCCTGTTTCTCAAAAGCATATCCCAACTCAAAATATACTTTGGGTACTGAGGGCCAGCCCGTTCTTGCTTTGCGAAGAGAGGCAATAGCGTTACTATATTCCTTCAGGTCGTTATGGCACCAGCCTGCTTCATACAGGGCGGCTGTATAATCGGATTTTAAGGAAATAGCTTTTTTGAATTTCTCAATTGCCTGTGCAATTTTTTTCTGTTCTTTCAGCTGAACGCCTTCATTATACCAGGTAGTGGCATCCTGGGCATTTGCACCAGATGAAAGTAATAAGCCAGGGGCAATAAGAGTTATTAAAAGCAATTTCATGCCGCTAAGATACAAATGACAAAGAGAAGGATGCATACCATCAACCGGGTATTCAGAATATACAATTAAAGCAATCCTCCCCGGGGTTCTTTTTTAAAAATCATACCTTGGCGGCTCAAAGATTTTTATGTGGTTTATTCTTTCTGTCCTGCTCAGTGTTCTGTGCTGCCCCAGCTTACAGCCCAGAAACATGATATTCCTGCTGACTGGCTTTCGTTCACCGATACAGCATATAATTTTTCGATCAGGTACCCGGCAGACTGGGAGTTCAAGCTGAAGAATACCAATACCCGGTTTTTTGTTACCAGCTCCCTCGAAAACAGCGATGATAAATTCCGGGAGAATATCAATTGCATTGCACGGGTGATAGAAGAAAAAGGGATTACCGTTAAAATAGCGGAGGACGCCAAAAAAAATCGCTGGATGATAAACTGCTCCGGTCTGAATACCTGATCTGGAATAGCAGCAAAACGCTGGAACTGGAATATACCTGCATACAAACAGCCAGTGATATTTCTTACTCCATCCACATGCTGCAGTATGTGGCGGTGGTAAAAGGCACCCTGTTTACACTCACCTACACCGCTAAACAAAAAAATTACAGCAGGTATATTGATACGGTGAAAAAAGTGCTGGCCTTGCTGAAGGTGAAGCGATAACCGGTACAATAAATTTTTCTTCTACTGCTGTCATTTTATCCTTGTATATTCTCTTTTACAGGTTCTTATCCCTCCCTACCTTTGCCCTATGCTCCCCATCTCCCAAAGAGGCAAAGAAATGCCGCCTTCGCCGATTCGGAAATTAGTTCCGTATGCAGAGGCCGCAAAGAAGAAAGGTATCAGGGTCTATCACCTCAATATTGGCCAGCCGGATATTGAAACGCCGACTGCTCTATTAGATGCCGTGCGCCATGCCGATATAAAAGTGCTGGAGTACAGCCACAGCGCCGGCAATGAAAGCTACCGCCGGAAATTAGTGCAGTATTATAAGTCTGTTGGGATTGATATAAGCCATGATCAGATCCTCATCACCACCGGTGGAAGTGAAGCTATCATGTTCGGCTTTTTCATCTGCCTGAATCCCGGTGATGAAGTGATAATCCCCGAACCATTTTATGCCAACTACAACGGCTTTGCCTGCGCTGCCGGGGTAAATGTGGTGCCTATCACCTCCCGTATCGAAACCGGTTTTGCCCTGCCCCCAATTGCTGAATTTGAAAAAGTAATTACAAATAAAACAAAAGCCATCATCATCTGCAGCCCGAATAATCCCACAGGTTATTTGTACAGCCGGCAAGAGATGGAAGCATTAAAAGAGATCTGCATCAGACATAACCTCTATCTCTTCAGCGATGAAGCCTACCGGGAGTTCTGTTATGATGGAGCATACGTAAGCGCTATGCACCTATCAGGACTGGACAATCATGTGGTATTGATGGACACTATCAGTAAAAGATACAGCGCCTGCGGGGCAAGGCTTGGTGCATTCGTTACCAAAAACAAAGCCGTGTATGATGCGGCCATGAAATTTGCACAGGCAAGGCTCAGTCCGCCGGGTCTGGCACAGATAATGGGTGAAGCGGCAGTGGATTTACCGCCTTCTTATTTTGATGCGCCAAAAGCAGAATATCAGTTACGAAGAAACCTTCTGGTGAGCCGGCTGAATGCTATGCCCGGTGTATATTGTCCGACCCCTGGCGGGGCTTTTTATGCAATTGCAAAGTTGCCGATTGATGACAGCGATAAATTCAGCCAGTGGCTACTGGAAGAATTTTCTTACCAAAAACAAACAGTAATGCTGGCCCCCGCCACAGGTTTTTATGGCACGGCAGGCCTGGGTAAAAATGAAGTCCGCCTCGCTTATGTGCTGAACCTTGATTCGCTGAATAAAGCGATGGACTGTTTGGAAAAAGCATTGGAACAATATCCGGGAAGGGTGGCCACAGAAAAGTTGGCTGCTGCTGCAGCGAAATGATTTTTGATCACAAATGCCGGGGATTGACGTGGACCTGCCTGCCGGCAAGAAGGTTATCTGCTTATTCAGCTTCTTTGCAAACAACTTCTAAAAGAATAAAACATACCATCTGTTTGTAATTTCAGATGTATTTAATCTGTGTTACGCTGTGCCATCCCCTCTTTTCCACGCTTCCGCACAGGAATGTCATTTTAAGCGGCCTTCAGCGGCATCAGGATAATTTTCCTTTATATTTAGCTCCCCTTTTATGCCAAAATATTCTATATGAGAAAGTCGCTGTTTCTTTTCACTTCCTTTTTGCTTATCAGCATCATCAGTTTCGCACAGCAAACAATAACCGGCAAAGTAACCGATGCAAATAGTATACCCCTTGCAGGTATTTCAGTAAAGTCCAAAAAAACCGGTAAGGGAACGGCCACCGCTGCTGATGGCACTTTCCGCTTTACTGTAGGTGCGGATGATCTGATAGAACTTACTGGTGTGGGTTATGTAAGCCAAACAGTTTCTCCAGTCGCCAGTGTGATGAACATTATCCTGAAAAATCAACGAAGAAACTAACAGGCACAATTGGCTGGGCCGGCCATCTTGATCCTAAATTCAATACCGCTTATGCCAGGGATTTGCTGACACAATATGAATCAGCTAAAAAATTTGACGGTAATTCCTTTGCAGCCAACCTGAACTATGGACTGCAAATCGGAAAAAAAGGTGGCTATATCAACCTGACGCTGGACGGGGCGACCACCGGTAAAACATTCCGCCAGGCGTTGGACACATCTGATTACTACAACAATGATGATGCCATGTACATTGATATCTACCACCGGGCACATGGCGATGCATCATTAGACATGATCGGCGGGGCCATGAACATGGAACTGCCCACCAGGGGCAATGCGATATTTTATTCTTTCGGGACATACAGTTATAAATCATCCGATGCATTTGCCTTTACCCGCAACTGGTCTGCCCTGCCCGACCGCTTCCCTACAGATGCGGGCGGCAACCTGATCTTTGTGAACGGCATCATGAAGAACAGCAATGACGGGGAAACTTATTTCTCCCCGCATATCCAGACAAAAATAAACGACCTCTCCTGGACCGGTGGCGTAAAAGGAACAACGGATGGCTGGAACTGGGATTTCAGCAACACAGTCGGAAGAAATGACTTTCATTTTTATGGAGATAAAACATTCAATGCTTCCCTCGGCGCTACTCAAACACATTTTGATGACGGTGGTTTTAGTTTTTTGCAAAACACTACGAACCTTAACTTCAGTAAGGCAGTTAATGACCGTTTTAATTTTGCCAGCGTCGCCGAAGGCCGCTTTGAACGGTATAAAATTTATGCCGGTGAGGAGGCTTCCTACAAAAACTATGACCCCAGTGGTAACAAAGCCACCGGAGCACAGGGTTTTCCGGGTTACCAACCCATGATGTGGTGAGTGCAAAACGCAGTGTGGTTGGAATTTACCTGGATGCAGAATATGATATAACCAGCAAATGGCTGGTGAATGGCGCTGTGCGGATAGAGAATTACAGCGATTTTGGCTTTACCGACAATTATAAATTCGCTACTAGATTTAAGGCAATACCTAAACTGAACCTGAGAGGATCAGTGAGCACCGGTTTCAGGGCGCCCTCATTACAGCAGATCAATTTCAGCTCCACTTTCACTACAGTGCAGGCAGGCAATATCGCTGAGGTGAAAATTGCTCCTAACTACAACTCCATCACCAAAGCTGCAGGCATCCCTGAACTGAAACAGGAACGGAGTGTAAATGCCAGCGCCGGTTTTGCATGGCAGGCAGCGAAGGGCTTCAGTGTTACCATTGACGGTTATTGGGTACAGGTAAAAGACCGGGTGGTTATCAGCGGCCAGTTTGACGGCAGCGATGCCAACCTGGATGCCGGTCTGCGGGCACAGATGGGTGCACTGAATGTAAGCCTGGCTCAGTTTTTTGCCAATGCAGTAAACACTACGAACAAGGGGGTGGACATTGTGGTAGACTACAACAGGAAATGGGGCCATCACCGCATCAAAGGATTGTTTGCCGGTAATTTCCAGAGCATGGAGATTGACAAAATCAATATCCCGGCGAAACTTTCCGGTTCAGAATTTCTTCGCCAGACATTCCTGAGCGACCGGGAACAGAAATTCATTCTGGCATCTGCTCCTAAAAATAAATTTGCACTGAACCTGGAGTATGGACACCAGGAATTAACTGTTGGAACGAGGTTTACTTATTTCGGAGAAGTGGTCTTACTGGGTTATGTACAGGATGGATTAGGCATCAACCCGATGGTTCCTCTGGATAAAGGAATCGGCGATGTGCCCGACCGGTACAACTATTCTGGTAAATTAGTGACCGACATATATGCCAGCTATCAGGTGAATAAAAACCTCACGGTGTATATTGGCGCCGATAACCTGCTGAATGTGCATCCTGATTTTGGCGTGGTGAAAGGCGCTAAGGACTGGGCTTATAATACCGAGACTGGCGGCGCCTGGGATGCTGTACAGATGGGCTTTAATGGAAGGCGGTTGTTTGCAAGGATTGGCTTTAGTTTTTAACACCAAATTGATTTGCTGAGAAAGGCTGTCTCAAAAGCCAAAAAGAAGGAACATAACGGACACAAAGTTTTTCACGAAGTACACAACGAATTGAAAGCATAATAAATTTTTTTTATGATCTTTGTATTTCTTAGTGTTCGTAGTGTTCCAAATTGCTTTTGAGATAACCATTTTTTATCTTTAGTTTAAACAACCCTTATTTATTAAACAGCTTTTTCTCTCTGCCGCAATCCTGTTAATCACACAAATCGTTTCTGCACAAACCACGGCAGCGTACACCCAAATCCTCAGCCGTTATGAACAATGGAAAGCTGCGCAATACAAAACCGGCGCCTATGCCACTCCGGCCAATTGCAAAATAGAGATAGTGATAAAAGATGGTTACAAAGGCCCGGTGGCGGGTATCCCCAAAGATATTTCCATACACTATTCCGACATCAATGGTGATGGCAAACTGGATGCACTGATTACGTTTCATCCGGTTCAGTGCGACGGGGCAATGCCATGATGGATGCGCAGGACAGGATACTCATACTGTCCAAAGGTGCTGCATGGATAACAGATGACAAATACATCAGCAATATTGAAAGCAAAAAAGACGGATGGCTTTCGGTAAGCGGCGTAACAGAAGGCATCATTTATGGCACATACTATGAATATGATAAAGATGATGGCCGCTGCTGCCCGAGCATTAAGACACAATTTTCGATAGATAATAAAACAAAAAAGCTGGAACTGGAAAAAGACTGACCCGGCTGGTTCATTTCTCTTTTATCATTTTGGATTTTGCCGAAAACAGGTCAGAAAGAAAATCCCTGTTGAGTTCTGCAAATTTTACCGGCGCTGCCGGCTCCGATCCAAATTCATTCAGTATTAATCTCCACCAGCCCACATTTTTCCACTGGCCCAGTTTATACCCCACCTGCTCATAAGTGGCGAAATAACGGAAGCCACAGCTTTCATGAAAAGCAACACTCCTGTCATTGGGTAAATTAATAACTGCATATACATTCCGGAAGCCCTGCTTTTTCAGGATTTCAAATAAAGACGCATATAATGCCCCGGCCACACCGGCCCGCTGAAAATTGTCATGCACATACACAGAGCATTCCACACTCCACTGGTAGGCCACCCGTTCCCGGTAAGCGGATGCATAAGCATAACCGGCAATGCTTCCGTTTATTTCGCAAACCAGCCAGGGCCAGTGCTGCAGGTATTTTGTTATGCGTTCTGAAAATTCAGCAACGGAAGGGACATCCGTTTCGAATGTGAAAGAAGTGCTTTCAATATACGGCGCATAAATGCCCAGGATATTCTCAGCATCTTCCGGAACAGCGAGGCGGATAATTGGCATTCGGGCAACTGCTTTAATAATGTGGATTCAGTTATTTTAATGGCTCCATCAGCTGGAGTTTATCCTTATTTTTTCCTGCGATATAGCAGCGTTTGCCATTGATCATAATGCGCTCGAGGCATTTCACATCTCCCGGCACATAAAATCCCGATTGCAGCACAGAAACCGGTTTGAAATCCCCTTTCCCGTCACCAAGCAACAGCAACCCGATACCCGCATCATTTCTTCCTGTCTCTACTTCTGTACTGTAATCATTACCCGCAAGCAGTAAGTCCCGGTTGCCATCTGCGTTTACATCTTCATATTGAATTCCGTTTACCGGGAAAAACTGTGCTTCAGGTGGCAGTTTTTTAGTGGTAAAACTTCCATCGCCATTGTTGAAAAATACAGCACTGCTCATATTATCAGCAAAGAAACTACTGGCTTTTGCGAGTTGCTCTGTAGTGAAGATGTCGCTAACAGTAGCGCCGGAATACTGTGCATAGCGCAGGTATTTTTTTCGCAGGAAAGGCATCTGGTCAAGGATATAGTCACGGATGGCAATGGGATAGCTGTTCTTTTGTACAAAAGTGCTGATGACGCAATCGGTGCTGCCATTGTTATCAAAGTCGCTTACTACCATGGTAACGGGCCGCTCGGGTGTACCGGTGTAGCGGGTATTCAACCCCAGGTTGCCGCCAATAATATCCGGGTAGCCGTCTTTATTCATATCGGCGCAGACTATTTTGTTCCACCAGCCAAAAGTTTGTGGAATAACAAAAGGGTTTTCATCCAGTTTCCCGTTCCGGTTATAAAAAATTGAAACGGGCATCCATTCCCCGGCCAGCACCAGGTCGGTCCAGCCATCTTTATTCATATCTGCCCATTGTGCGGATTTGACCATGCCGGCTTTTTTCATTCCCGCCGGAGTGATGTCTTTTATACCTGTGCCTGTAATTGTCAGCAGGAAGCTTTCAGGGAGCAGGCCGTAGTTTCCGGGGCTAGTGGAGCCGCCGACAAAAATATCAAAATCCCCGTCTTTGTTGTAGTCAGCAACTGCCACAGCATTAGAACTTGTATTAAATGAATTTACTTTATACGCTGAGAAAACACCGGTTCCGTCATTCCTGTAAAACCTTACCGGGTACATGCTGATGTTCTTCGCATAATCATTTCCCCCGGAAGTCATAATAAGATCCCTGTGTCCATCCTTATCAAGATCGGCAAAGACAATAGCCCCATCTTCATATTTTTTATCCTGCGCAAGAGCAGGCTGTTGCTTTGTGCTGAATGTGCCATCTGTATTCTGCAGATAAACAGCGGCGGAAACATCTTTGGCGCTGCCAACAACAAAATCATCCAATCCATCCTTATTCAAATCTGCAACAGCCACACAGGGGCCCAACTGTGAAAACCTGTGAGGCAGCATGGGTTCCAGTTTGAAATCTATGTAAGGATTTTCTGAATGCAGGTAATTAATTTTTGCCTGTGCAGTTATATCACGGAAAAACAAACTGCCGGCAGGGGGCGGGCCGCCGGGTTGATGTGCATCTTTATAATTCAGTTCTACAAATGTTCCGGCTATGAAATCTGCTGATTGTATTTTTCCATCGGGCCATGTCACGGATATTCTGCCGCCGGTGTTTTTACCAATGCCCGTTACGATTTTTTTATCATTGCTTGATAAGTAACCCCGCATGGTGTTGGCTGTAAAATAATAATGGTTGCTGTCAGGCGATGAAATTGTTATCCTTGCGCCAAGGCCGTTGATATTTCCTGCAGGTCCCTTCAAACCGATGGTTACAGAGTTGTTTCCCGTTGTCTCCCGGGCATTGTTTCTATAAATAAAGGCATAGTCGTTCACATTACAAACAATCATCTCCAGGTCGCCGTCATTATCCAGGTCGGCGTAGGCGCTGCCAAAGCTCCAGGCAGGCTGATCCAGTCCGCTTTCTTTGGTTTCCTTTCTGAAATCAAAATTTCCGTAATTGCGGTAAAAGTTTTTCAGCACTTTTACGGAAGGGATAACGGCGAGCAGTTTCAGCACATCATCCTGGCTGCCGGTCTTTATCAATGCTTTTTTTACCGAGTCCATTTTGAAACGGACATAGTCCATATCGGTAATGTCCCGCATGTAGCCGTTGGCCACATAAATATCTTTCAATCCGTCGTTATCAAAATCCTGTATCATCACCCCCCAGCTCCAGTCGCTGAAAGCTGTATTGGTATAATAACTGATATCGGAAAAACTGCCATTACCGTTATTCAGTTGCAGCACATTCTTTACATACTGGTACCCGTAGCCATACTTTACCACTTTATCAAACTCGTCGTAATTATTTCCCCGGCGAAGTTGTTTCTGCCGGTAGTTGCCTTCCGGCAGCATGTCCACCGTCATCAGGTCGCTGAACCCGTCATTATTAATGTCGGCATAATCGCTGCCCATGGAAGAATAAGAACCATGCCGGAAGTATTTGTCATATTCATTAACAAACTTTCCCCCGCCTTTATTAATAAAGAGATAATCCGGCTCCAGGTAATCATTGGCCTGGTAGATGTCAATCTTCCCATCGCCGTTAAAATCTTCGAGTATGGCGCTTAATCCGAATGAACGGGTGGCCAGTCCCGCCTGTGCAGTTTTGTTAATAAACTTGCCGTTTACGTTTTCGTAATACTGGTCAGATTCAAAGGGTGCGGGTTTATCCCTAACCGCCTCCAATTGTCCTTTTTTGTTATAAGTAAGGTGAATGGTCTTGGCAAAGTTCAGGTTGTAAGGATGATTCAAAACCAGTAAATCAAGATCACCATCCCCGTCCAGGTCGTTGAAATAGGCACACATGGAAAATCCTTCATCATCCACACCGTATTCAGGGGCCCTGTTGGTAAATGTCCCGTTCTTGTTGTTGATGTAGAGAATATTTTTCCGCTGCATTGGATTGGCGGCAACGGATTTGCACTGGTAAATATCCAGCCATCCGTCGTTATTGATGTCCACCATTACAGCCCCGGTTTTATAACCGATCCCCCCGTTCACCCCTGCGGTGGCTGTCACATCTTTGAACCTGAAATTACCTTCGTTAAGATACAGTTTGCAATCACCCACATTGGAAGTGAAGTAGAGATCGCAGAGGCCGTCATTATTCACATCCCCAGCTGATACACCGGAACCGTTGTAGAAATACTCATAGCTCACCACATTCAGCTCTCTGCTGTCCACTATACTATTAATGAAAAAAACGCCGGTTGTATCAGGAGGCAGCAGTGTAAATAATTTATTCTGCCCTTTTACAATATCCCCTGCAAAAAAGCAAAGCAGAAGGAAAGCCTGTTTCAGTTTTCTCATAACACTACTCCTATAGTTTTAGCTTTTTCAGAATGAAATTCCCAATCTTCTTTCCCTGGTCAATTCCATTATCCAGCGCTTCCATAAAATGAATGCCGCCGTAAAACCGGCTGATGGATGCTTCGAAGGCCGCCTGCCTGAAACTCTGAAACCGCCGGGGCGGAAGATTGATATACATTTCGCTTGAATCAGTAAATGAATAGGGCTGTTGAATCAATGCGGTAAGTATCGTTGCCGATGTACTGCTGATAACGCTGTGGCCGCTGGGGTATTCGGGAAATGGCGGCGTTTCAATATAAGGTTTCCACTTCGGGCTGATGAGTTTGTTGATATAGGTTTCAGGTCGCAGTGTATTGTAGCGGTATTTATCCGACCAGCAACTCAGAAAACCTTCGAACAGCCCGATAGCAACCAGGGCGTAAACTTGTGCTGATTTTATTTCATCCAGTTGCCTGTTTTTAACCGTCTGCCCGGTAATGCGTATCCAATGGCCGCCGGGAGAAACTTTATGAATAAAATAAGTGAAATGCCCTGCTGAACGGGTGATGTTGGATTGCAATCCCAGAATGAAGCAATCAAACGCTTTGTGGTATCCAGTTGCCGCGACTGTTTGTAAAGGTTGTATGCATTTTTATAAAAGCCAGATGTTTTTTGTTCGCTATATTTTGTTGGTGGCACTCCCTTTATCATGGTGGCGCTGTCAAATACCAGGGAACGCATCAGTGGCCAGTTGGGCTCAATGGCATTGCCATAGTCGGGTGCAGTGGGTTGCCAGGCACCGGCTGAGTCTGCTACAATATAGCGGGTCAGTGTGCGGGTATAATCATACACATCTTTTTTCATCCAGTCAATGATCTGTTCGCCGGAACTGCGGCCGAATGCCATTGAGTTGTTCAGTAACACTGTGTCGTTTTTATTAGCCAGAAGCCAGGCTACGGTTTCTTTTCTTACAAACTCATCCACCATGTATTCGCTGTAAATCAGCCGGCGGGCCACGGTGGTAAAAGCAATAAGCGCTGAAAGTGATAAATCTGTTTTGTTGGGTGGCGCTGTAATTCTGCTGAGCCCGGTTAACTGGCCTGCCATCGGTCTCATCCTGCTGTCTTTATAACAAAGTACTTCGTATGCAGCAATATTTGGATACACCTGCACCCTGCTTGCCACCGGCGGGGTAAAGAGGTCTTCCATAATTATTTCCACTAATTTTTCATTGCAACGGTAGAGATAATTGCCGGCAGTTTTTTGGGAATAAGCCCCGAAAGAGACAATGGCTAAAAAGAAAAACTGGAATAAGGCTCTACGCATGTATCGGATAATAAAAAGTCCGGAGCCAAGTTAAACAATTTTGCCCTGAAACCGGGAGGCGCAAAGAATTCAAAAAGCAAAAAGGCTCTGATAATCAGAACCTTTAGTACCGGGGAGCAGACTTGAACTGCCGACCTCAGGGTTATGAATCCTGTGCTCTAACCAGCTGAGCTACCCCGGCATGGGGCGGCAAAAATAAAGAATTTGAGCCTATAATTTGTATAAAAAACCCCATCTTCTCCTGAGGAGAGATGGGGCCTAATCCGAAACCGTCCTTAGTTATAGCTTCAATCAGTTTTTTGCCACGTCAAATTTTTTAAAGATGGACCTTACAGCAAACTGAATTTCTCTTGTTGTCAGGTTCCTGCTGTTTACTTCTTCGGTCGTCCAGCCCTGCCATACGGTTTTGTCGTCCCGGGTATCAATCATGGTAATGGTAACGGTGCCTTCCCTTACCGGCCGTTCATCTCTTTCATAACCCATGAACTGAGAAGGATAATAAATGGTAGTATAGCGGCGGGTGTAGGGATTGTACACCAGTCTTGAATAAGGCCTGGAATAAACCGGGTTGTTGCTTTCTTTTACGGTCCTTTCCACCAGCACATCATAGCTCAGCAGTATATCCGGCCTGTTTTTTACTTCTTTCCAGCCGGCTGATTTTTTCAGCTCTGCATTCACTGCCGCCCTGATTTTTTGTTCGGTCAGGTCGTTACTGCGGTTGTGGTCATTTTTACCTTCACCGTCTTTGTCCACCCAGGCAAAAGTTTTGTGGTCACGAAAATCAAAGTCATCGTCTTTTTCAATGTGTGCTGTGGAAGCGCAACTTGCAAGCAAGAAGACGAAAGCAGAAATTACACTCCACAGCTTCAGGGTCTTTTTCATACTATCTCCTTTTTAATTGTTTTAAGAATTTGAGTGATTCTCAAAAGCAAAGGAGGTGTTGGGAATGCTATTACTACTTGGCCCCTTTCAACGGGGCTTCGTCGTATACAGTAATAACGGAAAAAAAGATGCCGGGTTTCCTAAGGACTTGTGAAAGTCGGGTTATAATATAAAGGTATTGTCAGCCGGTGGTCAGGCAAGCCCAATTTCATAGTGCTGGTCAGGTATCTCCACATCCACAAAACCTTTTTTAATCAGCCTTGCCCTGAAGTCCTGCTGCACTTCATGTTCACCGTGAACAAGGAATAATTTTTTTACCTGTTTTGCGTCCTGGCAGGCCAGCCACTGGCACAGGTCTTCATAATCGCCATGGGCACTCATGCTGCGGATGGCGCCGATTTCAGCATGCACTTCATGTTGCATACCAAAAATACTAACCTCTTTATTCCCTGCCATCAGCCTGCCCCCCAGCGATTGGGGTTCGCAGTAGCCGGTAAATAAAATAGTGTTGCGGCTGTTCTCAATATTGTTGCTGATATGATGCTTCACCCTGCCTGCATCGGCCATACCACTGGCGGAGATGATGGCCATGGGGCCGTTCATAAAGTTGAGCTGCTTGGATTGTTCCACCGTCTTCACATATTTCAGCCCCTTAAATGAAAAAGGATCCTGGTCTGTTTTCATTATTCGCTGGATGGTCTTGTTGAAATATTCCGGATGGCTTTTTACAATTTCTGTGGCTTCCACACTCAGCGGACTGTCCACATAGTAGTCAATGTCCGGAAGGCGGTTTTCCAGTTCCAGCTGGTTCAGCGCATACAGCAGTTCCTGGGTTCGCCCTACGCTGAAAGCAGGCATGATGAGTTTACCTTTTTTTTGCAAACAGGCTTTTTCAATCCAGCGCAGCACCATGTCTGGTGTGGTCAGGTTATTATCATGCAGGCTGTTGCCGTAGGTGGATTCAAGGATGATATAATCTGCCTGCGGAAAATTTTCCGGTGATTTTAATATCACATCGCGGTAGCGGCCCACATCCCCGCTGAAAGTAATGCGGGTTTTCTTACCATTTTCCTGAACTTTTAAATGTACTGCAGCGCTGCCGATAATATGGCCGGCGTCGGTGTACATGGCCTGCACTCCGTCAATCACATCAAACCATGCATTATATCCTTTTTCACTAAGATGTTCTGTAGCTTTTTCCGCATCATCTGTAGTGTACAGGGGGCGGAGATAAGGCATTCCCTCTGCAGTACGGCGTTTGTTTTTATATTTTATATCGTCTTCCTGTATTTCTGCAGAATCTTTCAATAATACCGAAGTCAGATCTTTGGTGGCGGGTGTGCAGAAGATAGTTCCTGTGAATCCTTCGGCAACCAGTCTTGGTATCAACCCGCTGTGGTCAATGTGGGCATGAGAAAGGATCATTACATCCACATCTTTCGGGTCAAACCCAAAGGTACGGTTGAGCAGGTCGGTTTCTTTGCCCAGACCCTGGAACATACCACAGTCCAATAAAATTTTTTTCCTGTTTTTAAGTGTCAGTAAATGTTTGGAGCCTGTTACCGTTCTTGCTGCGCCATGGAATGCTATCTTCATTTTGTTTGTTTTGCTTTGAACGACCAAGTAATATGAAATTCAGCCACTACTTCGCTGTCATTATTAGTGCCTACAGATTTGGCTTTTATTATTCTTGCTTCGCCGGTGGCAATAGTTTCTTCTACTGCTTTTTGAAACAGTTCGCCGTCTTCACATAAAAAACTGGTGCGGCCTGTTGCTTTTTTAAAGTATTCAGATTCCACTTTTACCACCAGCATGGAAACCGGCGGATTAATTTTATACAGATGCGCCATGGCCAGGGCGCCGGTACTCATTTCGGCAGCCATGCTCAGGCAGGCAAAATAAGTGGAGCGGAAAGGGTTTTGCGAAAGCCATTTGTAAGGAACAGTGACCCGGCAGTTTTTTTCATCAATCGCCCTTACCCTCACCCCGGCAAAATATGCAGCCGGTAACTTAGTAAACAGAAACATCCTGAATTTGACAGGATGCTTCATCAGCTTTATAAATGCACTGGTATTGGGGTTCATTATTGCTCCTTGTAATTGGCGGGGTCAGTTGCTTTGGGTGACCAGTTGTTGAAAAACTCTGTCACCCTTCTTTTATTATACCCTTTTCCCTCTTCAAGGTATTCTGAATTTTGGGTATGCAGTAGTTTTCCTTCCCCATCCAGAATTAAAAACACGGGAAACCCGAACCGCTGCGGGAAACCGTATTTAGCCATCAGGGCTGTGTTGTAATTTTCTTTACTGTAATTCAGGTGGTAAACAATGTAGTTTTGCTTTATCAGCGAATCTATAGAAACGTCTTTTGTAATAAAGTCATTGAACCGGGCGCACCAGACGCACCAGTTTCCGCCTGCCTGCACAAAAACATACTTTCCTTTTTCTTTCGCTTCTTTCACTACTGCAGCGATAGCGGTTTCTGCATTTTCCTGCGGCTTGTATAAATTGAATTTTGCCAGGTCTTGTGAAAATGCAGATAAACAGCAAAGGAAAAGTATCGTCAGCAAAAATGTACTTTTCATTAAAGTCATATTAATCGGCGTATTCAGTGGTTATCTTTTATCAATCGCCACTACACAGGCTACTGCTTTGTTGCTGTTGGCATCCACTTTAAAATAGATTGTTCCGTCATTGGTGTTGCTGAACCTTGCAGTCCGTATCATGATGCTTTGCAAGGCTTCATTCACCCTGCTAAAATAATCGGGCCGGGTGCTGCGGCTGATGGCCGCATTCAGTGCATTATAGTCCAGTTCATCTTTACTGACAACAATGGCGATCTCATCTTTGTTTCCGATATTATCTGCTTCAAAGGATTGTGCTTTTGGAAACAAGCGATAGCCGGTGATGCCGCAATAAGGCGAATGTTTGGATACGGCTTCACCCGGTTTCAGGTACGGGAATAAAACATAACTGGTACTATTGGTGTCCTTTCCAAAAACATAGATATAGCATTCCGTAGCATTCTTGATGGACATTTTGAAACGGGTACCAATGGCAATGGGTGAAGCAGTCTGGAACATATTACTGCCTCCCACTACCCGCAGCGGAATATTTTTTCCGCTATTGTTATCCACCAGCCCGATATTGCATTCCAGCGGTATGTTCGCCACATTGCTTCTTTTGGGCAACGGATCGATGCCGTAGGCTTCTCTCACATAATTCTTAAAATCGCCATACTTCACCCAGGCCACACCGTTCTTTCCCCATTGGGGTCCCCAACTGTTCATGATCTGGAAAGCGCCGCCAAATTTGCGGTCATCATAGCCAATTACACTCATGGCATGGCCGCCCATGCCCATTTGCGATTCATCTATGCCGCTGGGCTGCCATAATTCCTGCCCCATCATATCCTGCATAAAACTCTGGCCCACCATCATACCAATAGCTACCGGTGCATTGCCAGCCAGGTGTTCTTTTATACCCCTTACACTTATTTCGTTGATGTTATCACCATTGGTAATTCTAGTAAAGCCGTGAATGACATTTTCCTTACCTACCTGAATGGCAGACTCGCCGGGCACCCGGTCACAATCCTGATCGTTATAGGGATACCGGCTAAGCGGCACACCACCATTGGCCCGCATGGCTTCCATGGCTCTTTGCAGATAAGAACCCTGGCATCCCTCCAGTTTTATCTGGTTGTACAAATAAGATGGGCTGAATACAATCTGGTTAGGATCCTGACCGGTGGCTGCTGCAGTAAGGATTGTCTGGGCGCTGTAAGCACAACTCCAGGCCACACAACTGCCCTGCTGACCCTGGTTACCCCGGTCTGGTGCAAATCGTAAAAGTGATACGGCTTCCGGTAAAGGATTTTTAGTGGCATTATCTTCCAGCCCTTCATAAACCGAAGCCTTATTGAATTCGTTCTTGTCAAAATTGTAGCCGCTGGTTGAAAATTTCTTTACCACTTCGGCCACATTGCAGCCCCCGCCCCTGAATATGAAAAAATAAGCGGCGGCGCCAATAATCAGCAAAAAAAATATCCCTTTTCCCTTGAACAGGCCCAGCAGCATGGGCAACAATGACATCAGTCCGCCGCCACCACCACCGGGAAAAGTGGGCCGTCTTCTTCCACCACCACCGTCGTCATCCTGCTGATTGGGATCGATGGGGTCGTCTGTCATCCGGATTGGCATAGTAAACAGTTTTAAAATGATGGTTAAAAATAAGGAAGTTCTGATGAATTCAGGGCGTTTGTGGTTGCCAGGAATAACAATTATTTTTCCCCTTTCCGCAACGATTGTAGCGAAGAATCGTCAACTTTGAACATTATCAGGGTTGGTATGAAACAAATCATTCTTTTTCCCGCCTGTTTATTGCTTGGGGTTGCTGCATTTTCACAAAAAGTAAGCAGCCGGCTGAAATTTGAACAAGGCCAGGTGCTGGAAATATCGCTGCAGTCAAAAACCACTATTGCCCAGCAGGCCATGGGCCAGGCGATTGACTTTACTGTGGATGCCAGCGGCAACCATTCTTATAAAGTGACGAATACCACCGATGATAACAGCACCCTGAACCATTCGGTTCAGCGCATTCTTTTTTCCTTTGATGGTATGGGACAAAAAAGAAATTTCGACTCCGGTGAGGAAAAAGACCTGAACGGACAATTTGGAAAACCCGTGAAGGAACTGCTGGAAAAGAAATACGATATGGTGATTGATACTGCCGGAAAGACGATGCTGGTGATTCCTGAAAAGATAGTTTTGAGCGGTGCCGATCCCCGGATGGCTATCATCACCAGTATGATGAAGGATGTGTTTGACATAGTGCAACCGCCGGAAAAAGGTAAAGCCAGTTTTTTTAAAATTCTGCCCGAAACAGCAACCGGGAAAGATGAGCCCTGGACAGAATCTTACACCAACGGGAACGGAAAGTTTGATGCGGCCTACAAGATTGCCGACATCAATGACAGTACTATTGTGGTTGATTTTGCCACCAGTTCAGTCACTGTTACCAAAGCAGAGATGATGGGTAATGAAACTACTACCACGATGAACAATAAATCCACCGGGAAAATAATTCTGGACCGGGCTACCGGCATCATGCGGGAAAAAACGGAGACCACTGAATCGTCGGGGAACACAGAGACTTCTTTTGGGACTTTACCGGTAACCTCTAAGACATCGGTTGTTATCAGGGTGCAAACAGTAAAATAGTATAACATGAAATATTCAATCGTTATCCTTGCATTACCCGTTGTACTTCTCAGTTGCGGACAAAACGATAAATCTGGTAAAGAAGAACCAGGCAAAACCGCAACTGAAATTGTTGCTGACAAGAAAGCAGATAGCCCTCCCGCTGAAGCTATCTTCAGTATTAAAGCTGCAAAAATTGTATTTAACTGTACCGCCGGGCCCGAAACCGGAACAGAAACCCTGTATTTTGATGATTTCGGAGCCGTCGCAGTCTTAATAACTAACAAAAAATCTAAATACAGCGTAACGAACCAGACCAGCATCTGGAAAGACAAAAAAACAACTATTATAGACCATACGAAAAAGACCGTGGTCAAATCATCCTGGCGGCCAAAAGCCACGGAGCCCCCATCCCTGGCAGACACCGATGTACAATCCAGGAAATATATCGGCTATGAGAGACTGGCTGATGAAATTGTTGCCGGAAAAAGCTGTGAGGTCTGGTTCAATGCCAAACAGAATTTCAAATACTGTCTTTGGAAAAAGATAGCGCTAAAAGAGTTACTGGAAACATCCTTTTCCAAAGAAGCCACGGCGGTGGAAGAGATCTCTGAAATACCGCCAGCTGTAGTGGAAATACCAAAGGATTACAAACAATAATTGTCCGGAGAATGGCTAAAAAATCATCAAAGCTGGTTTCTGAGTAAATCGTCTATTCCCTCCCGCTTCCGGATGAGTTGTTTTTTACCTTCCTGTATCATCACTTCGGCGGGTTTGAACCTTGCGTTATAGTTTGAGGACATTTCAAAACCATAAGCTCCTGCATTGCGGAAAACAAGATAATCTCCTTCCCTCACTTCCGGGAGCTGCCGGTGAGCGGCAAACGTATCTGTTTCGCAGATATTTCCCACCACATTGTACATACTTTTCTTACCGGATGGGTTGGAGATATTTTCTATTTCATGATAAGCTCCGTAAAACATCGGCCGGATGAAATGGTTGAGGCCGCTGTTCACCCCGGCAAATATGATTTCCCCTGCCGGCTTTACCACATTCACCTGTGTGATAAAATACCCCGCTTCACCCACTAAAAATTTTCCCGGCTCAAACCAGACCTGCAGATGTTTACCGTGTGTTTTTTTGAACCAGTCAAATTCCTCTTTTACTTTCTTTCCAAGCAATTCTATGTCCGTTCCTTCCTCTCCGGGTTTATACGGCACTTTAAATCCACCCCCCAAATCTAATACTTCTAATTGCGCAAAATTTTGCGCAACTACAAACAACACTTCAATTCCTTTGGCAAACACTTCCACGTCTTTGATCTCACTCCCGGTATGTATATGCAGGGTGCGGATATGCAGGCCCGTCGCTTTCACCACCCGGAGCACTTCTTCGATGTTTTCCAATGGAACCCCGAACTTGCTTTCTGCATGGCCGGTGGATATTTTTAGATTGCCCCCCGCCATGATATTGGGCCGCAGGCGTACACCCACCGGGTAACTGCCGCCAAATTTGTTTCCGAATTTCAGCAGGCTGGATACACTGTCAATATTGATATACACTCCCAGGTTTTTCGCCTCTTCTATTTCTTCAAAAGAAATATTATTGGAAGTATAGAGTATCTGCTGCGGCTCAAATCCTGCTTTAATGGCCAGCTTCACTTCATTCACCGAACTGCAGTCAATATTGCAGCCAATGCTTTTGATATACCGGAGAATATTGATATTCGTCAATGCCTTGGCGGCATAAAAGAAACGGGCATCGGCGTCTTCAAATGCGGTGAGCAGCCTGTTGTACTGTTCCTTTATTCTTTCTGCATGATAGACATAGAGTGGTGTTCCAAATTCATTGGCGGCATTGATCAATTCCTGGCTGGACAACTGAAGCGGCATCCATGCGAATATACACCCCAAAACCCTAACCTTCGTCGGGCTCAGAAGGGCTTTGCAGCGGCTCTGTAAATTTGAAATAATCTGATCAGGAAAAATGCGGGAAAGAAGGGTTATGTACGATAAACCTCTCCGGAGAAATCGGGCGGGTTAACTTTCCAGCTCTTGCGCATCGTTTTTGTCAATCAGGTCTCCGCCTTCGGTTACAGCAAATGCGCTTGGCACTTCCCCTTCGTTATTGGCGGCTGTGCTGCCACCGAGAGTGTTTTTTATATCGGTTGGCTGCACCAGTTCATCGGGTATCACTTCTTTTATTTTGGGAAGTTCTTCAGCCGAGTTAATGCCGAAGTAGTCCATGAAATTTCCTGAAGTAGAGTACAACAACGGCTGGCCCGGCGCTTTTTCATTTCTTCCGCTGATAAGGATAAGTTCTTTCTCCAGCAGTTTTTGCACTGCGTAATCACAGCTTACACCGCGGATAGACTCTATCTCCGCTTTGGTGACCGGCTGCTTGTAGGCAATAATGGCAAGTGTTTCCAGCGAAGCGGCCGACAGTTTTTTCAGGAACTTATCGCCGTTCAGTTGCGCCACCGTTTTGTGATACTCGGGCCGTGTAAGAAACTGCCAGCCGCCGCCGCTTTGCTTTACTTCAAATGGATAAAAACCTGCGGAGTATTTTTCCCGGATGCCTTCGAGGGCGGATTCAATCATATCCAAAGAAATTTTTTCGCCTCTTTCTTCAAAAGTATTGTTTGCCAGTTCTGCAATTTCCAAAGTTGTGAGGGGTTTGTCGCTTGCAAAAATCAGCGCTTCGATATGCGGTATCAGGTCGGAAGTAGTCATATTAGTCAAATTGGTCAAATTAGTCATATTCTTAAAGCAGCAAGTTAATAACGGAGTTCAAATAGTACAAAACAGGTTATTCACAATTATTCATCACTCTTGTTCCCAATAGAATTGATATAACCAAACATTAAACGAAAATAGGAATCCAGTTTTTGTGAAAGAATAGTAAATTCTTCTTCGGAGATCAGGTTCCATGTTTTTGCTTTGGTCATTGCCGTTAATGTTTCTTTTGCCGAACCACGGCTGTAATAACAGAAATTCTTATTCTCTTTATAATGAAATCTTCCATACCCTTCGCTTATATTCATTGCAATTGAATCCGCAGCTTCAACAAATTGTGTCCCTAATGTTTTTTTTGAAAAATATTCCCATTTATCTACCACAGACCAGACAATTTCGCCAATCTCTAAAGCCACTTTATAAACCTCAAGCTCTTCTAACTTTAATGACTTTGCCATTTCATGTGACTTATATGACCATTTTGACTGCTCTTATCCCTGTAGCGCCGCCGCACCGCTTACAATCTCTGTCAGTTCGGTAGTGATGGCCGCCTGTCTTGCCCGGTTATAAGAAATCTTGAGTGAGCGGAGCATCTCATTGGCATTCTCGCTGGCTTTGTCCATCGCTGTCATCCTGGCGCCATGTTCAGAAGCATTGGAATCAAGAACGGCCTTGTATAATTGTGTGTTGAGGATTTTGGGCATCAGTTCCGCTATCAGTTGTTCTTTGGAGGGATCATAAATGAAATCGGCTTTAGTGGCCCCGGCTTTTTTCTCTACTTTGGGAATGGGCAGAAATCTTTCCACTTCAAACCGCTGGGTGGCTGCATTCTTAAACTGGCTGTAAATGATCTCCACCGCATCAAACTGCTTTTCCTCAAAGGCTTTCATTGCCGCTTGTGAGGCTTTCTGTATATTTTCAAAGGTAAGGTTCAGGAAAATATCTTTAAACGTGGCATCCGTTTTATAGTTGGCCTTTACAAAATGCTCATACCCTTTTTTACCAATACCCCAGATGGCGAGGTTACCTTTTTTATGCTGGTCGGAATATCTCTCTGCAATAGTGGCCTTGGCCAGTTTGATCAGGTTGGCATTAAAGGCGCCGGCCAGTCCGCGGTCGCTGGTAATTACTATCAGCAGCACTTTCTCCACCGGACGCTCTGTGGCCAACGCCATACCTGAACCGCCTTCGCTGTTGCTCACAATATTGCTCAGCATTTCCTGCAGCTTCTGTGCATAGGGCCTCATCTGGATGATGGCATCCTGTGCCCGGCGCAGTTTGGCGGCGCTTACCATCTTCATAGCCTTGGTTATCTGCTGTGTGCTTTGCACCGATTTGATGCGGTTCCGTACTTCTTTGAGCTGTCCGGCCATGAGTGACTGATAATTTGCGGTTTAAAATATTAGCAGGTCATATAAGTCAAATGAGTCAAACCGGGGCCTCTGCATTGACTTATATGACCTTTTTGACTGTTTTCTTTTCAGCCCGCAAAGGTACGGGATTGATAGCAAAAAGTAGTCAGTGCGGTGTATCATATTCTGAAATTTCATGGTACAGCGGCAAGGGCAAAAGTCCGCTGTCCAATGCCTTTAAAACCAGCCCTACCCGATTTTTCACATGCATTTTTTTGAATGTGGTTTCCCGAAGATGTTCCAATTGCCTTTCACTGATTTTCAGCACCCCGACCATTTCTTTGTAAGGCATTTCAGATACGCAAAGCCGCATAAAGTCCAGTTCTGCGGCGCTGATATCCTTGTTCAACCCGCTTACATTCAGTTTTGCAGCTTCGCTGCCGTTGATTTCTATGTCTTCGGCAATTGCGGGAAAGTAATATTTTCCGTTCGTTACTGATTTTATTGCCTTTTTAGCCTCATCGGCAGCAGCCCCTTTTTGTATGAGGCCATGGCCGCCACTTGCAGCCATCAGGTGCAGCGCCAGTTCAGTTTTACAAACGCTGTAAAACAAAATCCGTATTTCAGGGTATAACCTGCGGATGATTGTTGCCGTTTCATAACCATTTAACACCGGCATCATTATATCTAATATCACAAGGTCAACATCCGGTTTTTCCCTCAGCGCCTGCAGCAGTTCGGCCCCGTTGCCCGCCTGCACTATCACCTTACAATTATCCAATGTATTGATGTGGTTGCTGAAAAGCTGCAACACCGAAAGGTCATCATCGGCCACGGCAATGCGGATCAGGTCTTTAATGGCAGGCATGTGGCAGGTTTGGTTTTAAATGTGTGAAAAATAGTAACCACAGAAGAAAGGGAAAAATCAATGCAAAGGAATACCTGATGTATGTATGTAAGTATGTATGTATGTATGTATGTAATGGATACGCTTCATAAGAAAGTGGTTGCAGACATTAAAATAAAAGTACGGTATTTATCCCGGAGTTAATTGTGAAAAATAACAAAACAAAACGGGAAAAATCCCGTTTTTGCTTTCAGGTTAATTGCCGAAATTTATTTATACAGTTCATTGAAAAGGCTTATTTTAGGTGGTTTTTCTGGTAGAAAATGGGGCAGCTCAGAAAACGGAGGGCAGAAAAGTTGGGAAAAATAGCTGCTATTAACGGGAATAAACCGGTTGTAAAAAACAGGTATCGCTTATCACCCAATGTATTTTCGGTTTATCATTTGGCTACCAGGCCGGCGGTACACCAGATGCCACGGGCATGCCGAAAACCGGGTAATAGTAGGCGTCATAATTAAATGCTGAAAAATGAAAAATTCTTTTCTAATTGGAACAATTACATTAACAACCCTATTTACTGCCAACACAGCAATATCTCAGGCATTTGGAGGCAGCATTAACTGTCCGCAAAAAGAACTGATCAAAAGATATACTGAAATTACAGATAGTGCTGCCAGGTTTCTTGGCAATCTTAAAAAAACCAGCAATCCGGATGATTATGAGAGTTTTGAAAATGCTATAGCAAGAGATTCAATTGAAGCATTTAATGTTTTTGGAATTCGTAGCACAGGATTAAAGGATTCGATGAATGCCCTTACTGACTCATTGGGTGTTTATGCCCTCTTACTGCGCAATGCAATTGATCCAGACAATCTAATGACAGTGGGGAGGTTTTTTGATACCTTATCCTCAAGAATAACTTGTTTTTTAAATGACATAACAATTAACAACCTCGAGTATTTACTTGAACAGTGCTTCGGATCAAGTACTTCTACTAACCGAATGGCAGGTCCATGTGAAGAAGCCTTTGCTGCAAATCTCGTTTCTGCCAGAGCTAATTTTCAAACGGGGCTTGCATCTTGTGTATCGGCAGTTGCATGTCAAGCCGGTTGGTGGAGGTTTGTGTGCCTTGGTCTTTGTTACACAGTTCATAGTGGGATTTATAACGAAGCTAAATCAAGTTATTTTTGTATATACCTTATGTGCAGAGGTCTTGAGTGCCCTCCATTAATATAGAAAATGGTTTAATATCATCGCAATATATTGTCTTAGAATTGAAACCGAAAAATAAGCTGCCTTACAAACTAAAGTAATATTTTGAAAATGAAAAAAATGAAATTAATAAGTCTCATATTCCGTTATATTTTGCTTGCATTTGTCATTTTAAATTCAGTATGGTACGGGGTAACTGGTTTTTCTTTTTTTAAATCAAAGTTTTTGTTCTTCGGAACTATTGTCTCCGGACTTATTTATTTAGTATCTTATATCAGTTACTTAATACTTGCAAAAAACTATAAAGAGCTAAAACAGTTTTTTCTCTTTTTGATAATCGCAACAGCGGCGATTTATTTATTCGGTTTCTTGCTTGAGAAACTGTAACAACTCTTCCTTTTAGTTTTTATTTATGAAACCTCTTTTGCCAATTTTAATTTGGCTATGGCCATTTTTATCCATATCACAGGCAAAAGAGGTTTCATATTTGCGACTAAATGACTCAATCAAAACCAATCCCCGTCAACAACCAGCCAAACCCGAAATCCTCACCTCCGGCTTTATAGACATCATCAATAACGGCCAGGTTAATGCCTCTGCAAGGTTTATACGTTTAATGGTCGGCGAGCCGGGTAAATTCGCCATTCCATTATCCCTTTACTCCGGGGTATCGTCCAACAACTTTCAGAACCAGCAGGGGCCAATCATTAACCGCAGCAACGATCAGCTTGTTACCAATTTTATCAACCCCCTCAGCGGGCTCGCCAATATATCCATTGACGGTGTTTTATTTTTTAACCCAAAAAGCCTGAAGGTTACAAAAGCGGGGTTCTTATATCATTTTGGTGAAAAAGTGCTGACGGGCTTTCGCACCGGGCCGGCTACTGAGCCAACAACCGGCAAACCAGTTAATTTTTTCAACGCTTTTGCTTCCTCTGGTTTCTATTTTCAAACAGGGGCCTGGGAACGCAGCAATGCAAAGAATGTGGGAATTTTCTGGCTGGCTGGCCGTTATATTATTTGTAAAAGCAATCCCTCACAGTTAAAAGAAATTATACCTACGATAAAAACCAACGGCTTTTATCACGGCTGGAGCCTTGCCTGGGGCGTGGAGATCAATAACCTGGTAAATATTAAAGTGATTTATTACAAGTATATAAAAAAGCCCGAGGTGGAGTACTCGCTGCCGATTTATCAGTTCTCATTCAATTACTCACTGAAAAAATAACAGCCGCAGCATAGTTTCAAAATTCATTTCAGGTTTATCTCACACCAAGACGGAGAAATTAATAGTCAGTATGATATTGCATTGCGTCTTTGCGTGAAAATATATTTTTGACAGGTTCTAATCCCTCAGCCAAAACTCCCTCCGGATAGTATAGAGAACAGTGATAGTACCCCCGGCCCCGGTATGATTTTCAACCAGCTTTTCTGTTTCCCTAATAAGTTCCAGGTGGATAGGGCCGCTTTCAAGATAAGAAAGGGAATATTTGGAAAGCATCAGCTTGTTATTCCAAACCGTATCCAACCGGTTAATGCCATCGCCGGTAAAACTGGTATCCATCATCAGCACCCTTACGTAATCCTTTTTATCCAATCCTTCCAGGTCCAGTACTATTTTGTCTCTCCCCATTGTATCACTGATACCACTGCGGATGCTAAATGGCCTGAAGTAGAATTCTTCATTGAATTTTTTCTTACCTGGCAGTGTGACTGTAATAGTATGTTTACCCGTAAACTCTTGCAGGGGTTTTATCACCAAATAAAACGGGCCCGTCATCGGTGTACTGTCGGCAGAAACAGCTTTCCCATCCAATAATACACTTCCGGTTTCAACAGAAACAGCCGGTCCGTGCTCATCAAACTCCCTGAACTTAAGCATAACACTGACACTATCATTACCTTCCTCCCCGGTTATTCTGTAATCAAAATAAATTTCCTCCGGTTCAGCTTTTTCCCTGCTGGCGGAACCAAAACAGGCCGATAATGCAAATGATAATATAAAAGGAAATATTTTTAAAAAGCCATTCACGCTGCCAGCTTTAAAATAAAATGGCAAGTTACATCTGTTTGCCTGGCAATTTAAATTCAACAGTATCGTTTTTCCCGGTAAATATAATCCTCTTAAAAACCGGTTAACCCGGCCCGGAATATTCCTTCAAAACCTTAGCATTCAGGCAGTATGGCTGCTGCTTCAGTTTATGTTATCTTTGCCATCCCTGTAAAAAGGTTAATGCTGTCAAATTGGCTCAATATGAACCGTAGCACCCTTTTTGACAAAGAGAACATTCATAAAAGTCATATTAGTCAAAAATGTCAAACCCTTTACAATGAACCCCTGACCTGTTTGACACATTTGACTTGTTTGACCCCAATTAACTAATTAACTAATTCCCCATACCATGCTTGGTTTCCTCTCAAAAATATTCGGCGGCAGCAAGTCGGAGAAAGACGTAAAAAAAATAGAACCCTATGTTGAAAAGATCAACCGGTTTTCTGCGGCGTACCTGTCTATCAGCAATGATGAACTGCGCAGTAAAACACAGGAATTCCGCCAACGCATTAAAGAACACCTTACCGAAATTGATGCTGAAATAGCCGCCAAGAATAAGGAGGCCGAAGAACTTCCTTTCAATGACCTGATGGGCAAGGATGCCATTTATCAGGAAGTGGATAAACTGAAAAAAGAAAGAGATAAAAAAATTGAAGAAATCCTGGATGAAATACTCCCGGAAGCCTTTGCCGTGGTAAAAGAAACAGCCCACCGGTTTAAAGAAAATACGGAACTAACGGCAACTGCCACCGAACTGGACAAAGACCTCAGCGTAAAGAAAGATTATGTAACTATCAACGGTGACAAATCCATTTTTAAAAACACCTGGACTGCCGCCGGTGGGCAGGTAACCTGGAACATGGTGCATTATGATGTGCAGCTAATCGGCGGTGTGGTGTTGCACCAGGGAAAAATCTCCGAGATGGCTACCGGTGAGGGAAAGACATTAGTATCCACCTTACCTGCCTACTTAAATGCACTGGCTGGTGAGGGTGTTCATATTGTAACGGTAAATGATTACTTAGCCCGTCGTGACCAGGAATGGAACGGCCCCATCTTTGAATGGCTGGGACTGAAAGTGGACTGCATTGACAAGCACCAGCCCAACAGCGAAGAAAGAAGAAAAGCCTACCTCGCCGACATTACCTATGGCACCAATAACGAATTCGGTTTTGACTATCTCCGCGACAATATGGTGCACACTGCCGAGGAAATGGTGCAGCGCAAACACCACTATGCCATGGTGGATGAAGTGGACTCCGTATTAATTGACGATGCAAGAACCCCATTGATCATTTCGGGCCCGGTGCCAAAGGGAGAAGACCAGCAGTTTCATATTCATAAACCGCGGGTGCTGCAACTGGTGCAGGAGCAGGAACGCATTATCCGTAACAACCTGAACGAAGCAAAACGTAAAATGGCGGAAGGCGATGATGACGCCAAAGGCGGGGGCCTCCATCTTTTCAGGGCTTACAGGGGATTGCCCAAATACAGTCCGCTGATAAAATTTTTGAGCGAATCGGGCACCAAGGTAAAAATGCAGAAGGCAGAAAATTATTACCTGCAGGATCAGCAGCGCAACATGCATATCGTGGATGAAGAACTGCTCTTTCATATTGATGAGAAAAATAATTCTGTTGAACTGACAGATAAGGGACTTGCCATGATAACCAAAACCGGCGAAGACCCTGACTTCTTTGTACTCCCCGATATTGGTGTGAAGCTGGCTGAAATAGAAAAAAGCGCTGCGGCTGCTGATGAAAAACTTCAGCATAAAGAAGCAGTACTGAATGATTATGCACAAAAAGCCGACCGCATCCACACCGTGCAGCAGTTACTGAAAGCCTATACCTTGTTTGACAAAGACGTGGAGTATGTGGTGATGGACGGCGCCATCAAAATTGTGGACGAGCAAACCGGCCGTATCCTCGACGGACGCCGCTACTCCGATGGCCTGCATCAGGCAATCGAGGCCAAAGAGAATGTAAAGATTGAAGCGGCCACGCAGACTTATGCCACCATTACCCTGCAGAATTACTTCAGGATGTACCACAAGCTGGCCGGCATGACGGGTACGGCCGAAACAGAAGCAGCCGAATTATGGAGCATCTACAAATTGGATGTGGTTACTATTCCTACCAATATCCCGATGATTCGCAATGATAAACAGGACCTGGTCTATAAAACAAAAAGAGAAAAATATAAGTCCGTTATTGATGAGATAGAAGCGCTGCGCAATGCCGGCCGCCCCTGTCTTGTTGGTACCACCTCCGTTGAGGTAAGTGAGTTACTGGGCAGGATGCTGCAGCAGAAAAAAATCCCACACAACGTACTGAATGCAAAACAACATTCCAAAGAAGCGGTGATCGTTGCGGAAGCCGGTTTGCCCGGCGCCGTCACCATCGCCACCAATATGGCGGGACGTGGTACGGATATCAAACTTGGCCCCGGTGTAAAGGAAGCCGGTGGTCTCGCCATCATCGGTACGGAAAGACATGAAAGCCGACGGGTAGACCGCCAGCTCCGTGGCCGTGCCGGCCGCCAGGGCGACCCCGGCACTTCACAGTTTTATGTGTCGCTGGAAGATGACCTGATGCGGATGTTTGGCAGCGAACGCATCGCTTCGCTGATGGACAAGCTGGGTTATAAAGAAGGTGATGTGATACAGCACAGCATGATCAGCAACAGCATCCAGCGGGCGCAAAAGAAAGTGGAAGAAAATAACTTTGGTATCCGTAAGCGATTGCTGGAGTATGATGATGTGATGAACAAACAGCGGAATGTTGTGTATGATAAACGGAACCATGCTCTCTTTGGAGAGCGGCTCGCCCTGGATATAGACACTTCCTTCTCCACCGTCGCCGAAGGATTGATTGACTCATTCAAAGAGCAGGAAGATTATGAAGGTTTCAAAATGGCCTGCATCGTTAATTTCGGACTTGATACAAAAATCAGTGCAGAAGATTTTGCCAAAGGCGATATGAATTCCCTGGTTGACCAGTTGTATGCGGAAGCCACCGGAAGATACGGCCTTCATAAAGAGGAGCTACAGAAGCAGGCCATCCCTGTTTTCAAAAACATACGCCTCACACAGGGAAGTCATATTGAAAATGTGGTGGTACCCTTCACCGATGGCCGCAAAGGGTTAAATGTGCTGGCCAATTTAGACAAAACCATCAGTACCGGCGGACTCGAACTCAGCAGTTCGCTGGAGAAAACCATCACCCTTTCGGTCATAGATGATGCCTGGAAAGAACACCTGCGTGCCATGGATGACCTGAAACAAAGTGTACAGACGGCGTACTTAGAACAAAAAGACCCGCTGGTCATCTATAAAGTAGAAGCTTATAACCTGTTCCGAAATATGAACGGGGAAGTGAATAAGGATATCGTTTCATTCCTTTGTCATGCTTCCATCCCGATTCAGCAGGAGAATGCCCAGTTGCGGGAAGGCCGCCAGCAAAAAACCGATATGAGCCGGATGCGGGCCAATAAGGAAGAAGTGGATGCCACCGGGGATGATTATGCGGCCAATGAAAAGGATAAATTAGTCCCGGTAACCGTTGGACCAAAAATAGGCCGGAACGACCCATGTCCCTGTGGCTCAGGGAAAAAGTACAAGCATTGCCACGGAAAAGAGGCCTGATGAAAAAGTAGATTTCGGGTTGTGGGGAATCTGGGGGCAAAAAGCTATGCCGTGTCGTAAAAAAACTCTACGTTTGCGGCCCTATTTGTTAAACTTAAAATCAACAAAAAAAATGAAAAAAGTATTTGCTGTATTGGCGCTGGTTGGCGTAATGACATCCTGCAACAATAAAAAGAAGGATGAAAAAAAGCCCGAAGGCGACACTACCACTATTACAACCAATGAAGCACCCCCTGCCGAAGCACCTACTACCCCGGCCGGTGTGCCTACTTTCTCTGATCCTGAAGTTCAGAAATTTGCCAATGACTATGCAGCTTTCATGGCTGAATACAAAGCCGGCATGAGCGACCCGGCAAAACTGGCTGACCTGTCAGCTAAATTGACGGATTGGTCTAAAAGGTCAACTGAAATCGGAATGAAACTGGCTACCAAACCCGAAGAAGCCAAAGCATGGGCTGACTGGGTAATGACCATGAGCAAAGACATAATGCCGAAATAAGAATCAACCTGATTTTTTATAAAAATCCCTCCCCCAGGAATGCGGGAGGGATTTTATTTTAACTTAGGCCAGCCAAAGCAACCGTTTATGTACCATGCTACCAAGAAAAAGGTTCATGGCCTGCTGCACCCCGAAATAGTAGGCGATAAACACTGGGATAAGATCATCAATGTCTTCATTATTGTATTGATCATCCTGAATGTGGTGGCCGTAATGTTGGAGACGATAGAACCCATTCATACAAAATATAAAACCTTCTTTGACTATTTCGACCTTGTTTCAGTAATAATTTTTACAATCGAATACATCCTGAGGGTGTGGAGTAGCAACCATGAAGAAAAATACAAAGGCGGTTTCTGGGGGCGATTGAAATATATTCTGTCTCCAGGAGCCTTAATAGACCTGATTGCAATTATTCCATCTTTCCTGCATGCCTTTATTGGTCTTGATCTGAGAATACTGAGAATGCTGCGCCTGCTGAGAATACTGCGGCTGTTCAGGCTTACTGCCTATACCAAACCGGCGCATATGATTGCCAATGTTTTTAAAAAGAGGAAAAATGAACTGGCCCTTAGTTTTATTCTCGCTATTTTTCTCATCATCATTGCATCCTGTATCATGTATTTTACGGAACACCTTACACCGGCCCCCGGCGCTACAGCAAGCCTGTTTACCAGCATCCCCAAAACCATCTGGTGGTCGGTTGTAACACTTACGACAACCGGTTATGGAGACATGTATCCTGTTACCAATCTCGGAAAAGCCCTTGCCAGTATCATCATGCTTACCGGCGTTGCATTTTTTGCCTTGCCTGCGGGTATTATTACCGCAGGCTTTATAGATGAGTTTCGCCTGAACAGGGTTAAAAAGACCCACCGCTGCCCCCACTGCGGCGAGCCCATTGACCTGGATGATAATGGCAACGATCAGCACAAGCACTAAAAAGCCGGGCAGCTTTCGGCACCCGGCTCTACTCATTTTTTATCATTCTGTTAAAACCCTTTCTTGGGTTTCAATTCATATTTCTGCTCGTAGCGGTCATTCAGTTGTTTCTGTTTGTCGTCTAAGTTTATTTTCCGGCCCTGTATAAAAGCATCGGTTACATTACTGGTGCTCATATCGAGAATGTCTCCTGAACTGATGATGATATTCGCTTCTTTACCGGCTTCAATACTTCCTGTTTTATCAGCCACACCCATAATCTTTGCCACATTAAAGGTAATAGCTGCCAGCGCTTCTTCCTTTGTCAGTCCGTAAGTGGCTGCAGTACCTGCGTTAAAAGAAAGGTTTCGGCCACGGGTTTGTGCATCATCATCTGAAATGGCAAAGAGCACCCCTGCCTTTTGAAGGAGGGCTGCCGTCTTATAAGGCTGGTCCACATCATCATCCGTAGTGGTGGGCAGGCTGTGCATTTGCTGCAGTATTACCGAAACATTATTTTGCTTCAGCAGGTCTGCAATCTGCCAGCTTTCGCTGCCACCGACGATCACCACATCAAAACCGAATTCTTTTACAAAATCCAGCGCCACCAGCATCTGCTTTACGGTATTGGCATGCACATAAAATTTTTGTTTTTTACTGAACAGGTTTTTCACTGCTTCATATTTCAGATTGGTTTCATCTTTGGCTACATTGCCGTTGTAGGCTTTTGCTTCTTTAAAGAACCCTTTCAGTTGTTCAATCTTTTCCAGTCCTTCTTTAACCGGGTCGGTTTGTGACCCTGCGGCACTGGGGCCACCCGGCATTCCGCCGCCCCTTCCAAAGCTGGGTCTTGGCATCAGCGATGGCATGAACAGGTGCATCCCGGCATCTGTTTTCAGAGCGGCGTCTTCCCAGTTCCAGGCATCTAACTGCACCACCGAAGATGACCCCGCCAGGAAACTTCCCTGCGGAATAATATTCGCAGCCAGCACCCCGTTGGAGCGCAGGGTATTGATAACTTTTGAATCTGTGTTGTAGGCAACAATAGAGCGGACATTGGGGTTCATGTCGCCTATTTCCCTTGTATCGTTCGTCGCTCTTACAGCGTTGATCTCAATTAAGCCAAGGGCACTGGTGGGTAGAATCAGCCCCGGGTAAACATGCTTACCCTTTGCATCCACCACTTCTGCCCCGTCAGCAGGAACAGTTACATCTTTTCCCACTTTTTCAATCTTACCATCTTTTATCAGTATGGTCCCGTTTTCGATCACTGTTCCGTTGCCTACATGGATCGTGGCATTTTTGATATACATCACCCCTTTTTGCGGGAGGGCCGGAAGCACATTAGCCTGCGAATAAACTCCTGCAACTGTGGCGGTAAGGATGAAAAGAAATAATAGCTTTTTCATGTATAAGTAGATTTTAGTTGTTATTCAATTCATCTGCATCTATAATGAGCAGGCCATGGTTGTGGCCATGGTCGCTGCAGGTATGCATGATCTGGTATGATGGTGTGGCCGGAATGGTGGGCGTCCCGCTTCTTTTCTCACCGTTCAGTTTCTTTACCAGCCTCAGTCTTTCTGCGTCCAGCTGCTTTTGCATTTGCTCATCTTTCTGCCGGTCGAAGTAAACAGTGCCATCCACAATGGTATAGAGTGATTTGGCATAAATGCTCAGCGGGTTGTCGCTCCATACCACCACATCTGCATCCTTGCCCGCTTTCAGGCTTCCGGTTTTATCATCCACATGCAGCATTTTGGCCGGGTTGATGGTCACCATGTTCAATGCCTCTTCTGCAGACAACCCGCCATACTTCATAGCCTTGGCAGCTTCCTGGTTCAGCCTTCTCGCCATTTCTGCATCATCGGAATTGATAGCAACCACCAGCCCCACTTTGTGCATGATGGCCGCATTGTAAGGAATCGCATCTTCCACTTCCACCTTATAGGCCCACCAGTCAGAAAAGGTGGATACAAACGAACCATGTGCTTTCATTTTGTCGGCCACTTTATATCCTTCGAGTATGTGGGTAAACGTATTTACCGTATATCCCATCTGCTCGGCCACTTTCATCGCCCCGTTGATCTCACTTTGTACATAGGAGTGGCAGGTGATGAATCTTTTCTTGTCCAGTATCTCCACCAAAGCGTCAAGCTCCAGGTCACGGCGGGGAGGGTAAAAGCCGGTCAGTGGTTTTTTGGCTTTTATTAATTGCTCTTTTGTGGTATTATAAGCATCCCATTCCTTCTTATAATCCTTTGCCCTGGTAAATGCATCCACCAGTACCTGCTCCACTCCCATCCTTGTATCGGGATAACGGTTATTGCCTCCCGGAATATTGAAATTGGAACGCTTCACATTTTCTCCCAATGCAAATTTGATCTGCCCGGGCCAGCCTTTGAATTTCATATCATCATCGTTGGCGCCCCAGCGAAGTTTCAGCAACTGGGTTTGGCCCCCGATTACATTGGCCGAGCCATGCAGGATATGGGAAGAGGTAACGCCACCGCTCAACTGGCGGTAAATATTTATATCATCCGGGTTGATGTTATCAGCTATCCGTACTTCAGATGTTACGGACTGTGCCCCTTCATTAATTGAAGCTGCTGCGATATGAGAGTGTTCATCAATAATACCGGGAGTGATATGTCTGCCGGTTCCGTCAATCACTCTGGCAGTTGGTTCGATGAGATTTTTACCAATCGCTGCAATCTTGCCGTTCTTCAGCAATACATCTGTATTGGATAGTGTGCCTTCTTTCTCACTCGTCCATACAGTGGCGTTGCGGATAAGTATGGTTTCCTGTTTTGGCTGATTGCTTTCATCCCAGCCGTAAGGAAGGAAGGGATAAGTAGTTTTTCCAACTACCGGTGCTTCTTTTTTCTTTGCACTGTCCGCTTTTGCTTCGGCTGCTTTCATAAATACGGCCGTCCATGTTAACTGATTGCCCAAAGAATCCACACCGGTTCCGTTCCATTCTGTACCATTGCTTATTCCGCTTAATCTTGTTGCATTTGCCGGCAGGGTCTGTGTTTGTGCAGCTCCGCCAAATCCGCCACCAGGAAAACCACCCGGCCGTCTTTGGGATGTATCGGCGCCGGCAGGCATAGAGGGTCTTTGCCTTCTTGGCATAGCTGCATAGATTAGTTTCACCTGCTTGCCGTCAAAACTGAATTTACTGTTCAGGGTATCCTTAGCATACATGCTGACAGTGCTGGTTGACTTCACATCCAGCGTATATTTTTCTGTACCGGCCGGAGTATTTACTGTAAGGGCATATATACCGGCAATATTGTCATCCCCTTTTACACCATATTTGATTCCCTGCACATAGTTGTAAAGGATGTTTGTTTTTTCATTGAAGATGGGGCCATTGGTGATTAAAAAGTTTGCCAGTTTGCCGGCATCAAGGCTTCCCACATTATCATATACGCCTAAAATGGTTGCCGGTGTTTTGGTGAGTGCCTCCATGGCTTTGTTTTCGCTCAGTCCGTAATCCATTGCCTTTCGCAGGTTGGGCCAGAAAGCAGCCGGGCTTCTCAGGTCGGAAGTGGTAAGACAGAAAGGGATTCCTGCTTTTTCAAAAGCCGCTGCATTGGCCGGGGCCAGCTCCCAATGCTTCATATCCTCCAGCGAAACAAAACGGGCATCGTTGGGGTCTTCCACATCCATGGCCTGCGGATAGTTTAACGGAAGAATGAAAGTGGCATTCGTTGCTTTCATCTCTTTGATGCGCTGGTATTCGTTTTGCCCGGCCTTGATGATATACTGTATGCCAAACTCATCGCCGATCCTGTCGGCACGCAGGTTATCCCACTTATCGTTAGCCTCAAAAATCTGCGGCAGGCCCTGGTTATCGTTCCATGATTGCAACGTGGCATTAAAACCCTCCATATAAGGTCTGTTTTTATACCAGGCTGCATCCAGGTAGGTCTGACGCATCAGGGCAATATATCCCATTTTGGAACTGGGATATGCCTGTAAGGATGTTCCCTTGCTGAAAGAATAGTGGGCGGATGCTTTTTCTTTTATAATGACTAAGTTTTCTTTTTCGCCGGCCAGCGTAACTACGGCGCCGGTGCCCCTAGCCACACCATCTTTTACATGGGTGAGCACTGCGCCAAATCCTGCCTCCCTCAAAGGTTTGGCATTGGCATCGTTTACACTAAAAATTTTATAGACATCCACATCGGATTTAATGGCCTGGTTCCAGCCATAAGGTCCTTTAGTTGCTGATTCCATTTGTGGCTGCTGGTTAAAATTGAATCCGCCGCCACCAGCGCCTGTCTGTCTTTGCGGAGTGCCATACTCCGTGTAAATATCAATGAAGGAAGGATAAATGTATTTACCCCTGCAATCCACTTCTACGGCACCGGCAGGTACAGCTAATCCGGCCCCAACAGAAACAATCCTGCCGTCTTTGATGACAAGTGTTGCATTCGTTAAGGTGTTGCCGACGTCTTTTACAATAGTGGCATTGGTAAACGCATAATGGCCATGCCGCGGGTCGGCTACGCCATTTTCCGGAAAAGTGGGTTGGGCAAAGGCCGGGAAGCTGAACAGGAGACAACATAGCCCTGCTAGCCATGTACAGCATCCTGCAGATAGACCTGGATTTCTCATTTCAGTGTGTTTTTAAGGAAGCCGAATTTAAAGCAATCCGGCTTACAGTAGTAAATATTGTGATAAAAGGCCATTGTCAGTCGTAATATAGCCCGTTCTCTTTCCCCGGAACTTTGGTTATCTTTGATAATATTATAATTGTGAATTATATGGCCTTTGCCGGATCAATAATTACCCTGCCTGATTTTGGTTTTTCCCCGCATATCGACCAGGTAGGTGTGGAAGAAAGAGCTTCCCGGTTTACCAAAAGAAGCATCAAGAAAGAATCCAAACTGAACGGGCTGAAACTGGTGCTGAATATGATTGACCTGACCACCCTGGAAGGAAAAGACACCGATGGAAAAGTGAAACAGCTTTGTTACAAGGCCATGCACCCGCATGATGCGGTGCCGGATATACCAACAGTGGCAGCAATTTGTGTTTATCCCTCTATGGTTAAGGTCGCTAAAAAAGCATTGCGTGATTCTGGAATAAAAGTAGCCTCCGTAGCAACAGCTTTTCCAAGCGGACAAGCACCAAGAGATATAAAAATAAGAGATACAAAATATGCAGTGAATGAAGGAGCTGATGAGGTGGATATGGTCATCAGCCGCGGAAAATTGCATGCGGGTGAATACAATTTTGTATTTGATGAAATAGCGGCTATTAAAGAAGCCTGTGCTGATGCAAGACTGAAAGTTATTTTAGAAACCGGAGAACTGGGTACTTATGATAAAGTAAGACGAGCCAGCGATATTGCCATGTGTGCCGGGGCCGATTTTATTAAAACATCAACAGGAAAAATTCAGCCTGCGGCTACCATGCCGGTAACACTGGTGATGCTGGAAGCCATCCGGGATTATTATTATAAGACGGGAAAGATGATTGGAATGAAACCTGCGGGAGGAATTTCCAAATCAAAACTGGCATTGCATTATCTGGTGATGGTAAAAGAAGTGCTGGGCGAGGACTGGTTGAATAATGAATGGTTCCGTTTTGGCGCCAGCAGTTTGGCAAATGATGTATTGATGCAGATAGTGAAAGAAAAAACCGGTGTATACCAGTCGGCGAATTATTTCAGTGTGGATTAGGGCGGCCTCCCTGCCCTCCGAAGGAGGGTTCTTAGAGTTTGAAAGATAAAAAAGTTCTTACAATCCCGCAGGGTTTCAATATAAATAGCCCCGGGTTTTAACCCGGGGAATAAAAAGATAAATTATTTATTGAGCCCCGTAGGGGCGGCATAGTAATAGCCCTCCGGTAAATAGGAGGGAAACGAAAAGCGAAATGTTTTCAGAACTCCGTATGAGTTCAATATGATTAACCCCGGGGTTTAACCCGGGGAATAAAATGAGATGGGTTTTATGAAGCCCCGTAGGGGCGATATATTTTGATGAATAGAATTACCGGACGATGAAGTGTGCGACGTCCGCCCGGCCTTACCCCGCCAGAATGAAACTTTCGGGCTGGCATTCGGACGGGCAACGAAAGTTGATAGTAGCACTACTCCCGGGTAAATAAAATAAATTATGCCTGTTACAAAAAAAAAGGTTGTCAAGAAAAGCAATACCATCAAATTGAAATTTGATACCAGCTGGAGCTATGCCCCTGCGCCGGAAAGTAAAAAAGCTGCTACCATTAACCAGCAATATGATTTATTTTTTAATGGCGAATGGCAAAAACCACTGAGCAAAAAATATTTCGATACCATCAACCCAGCCAACGAAGAAAAGCTGAGTGAAGTAGCCGATGCAGGTGCCGCCGATGTGGACAACGCCGTAAAAGCCGCCCGCAATGCCTATGAAAAAGTATGGAAAAAAATGCCGGCTAAAGAAAGGGCCAAGTATGTTTTCCGGATTGCCCGGATGATACAGGAAAAAGCAAGGGAACTGGCGATTATTGAATCGCTGGATGGCGGTAAACCTATCCGTGAGAGCCGCGATTTTGATGTGCCCACCGCCGCCAATCATTTCTTTTATTATGCAGGCTGGGCCGATAAATTAGAATATGCTTTTCCTAACCGTGTTACTGAACCATTGGGTGTTGCCGGACAAATTATTCCCTGGAATTTTCCGCTGCTGATGGCGGCCTGGAAAATTGCACCGGCGATTGCCACCGGCAATACCGTTGTATTAAAACCGGCTGAAACAACACCGTTGACTGCATTGAAGCTGGCTGAAATAATCCGGGAATCAGATTTGCCGCCGGGAGTGGTGAATATTATTACCGGCGCTGGTGCTACAGGCGCTGCTATCGTTAATCATCCCGATGTAAATAAAATTGCTTTTACCGGTTCTACGGATGTTGGTAAAATAATTCAACGGGCTATTGCAGGTACAAACAAAAAAGCAACACTGGAACTTGGCGGCAAAGCGGCCAATATCATTTTTGAAGATGCCCCGCTTGACCAGGCGGTGGAAGGTGTTATCAATGGCATTTATTTTAACCAGGGACATGTTTGTTGTGCCGGTTCAAGGCTGTATGTGCAGGAATCTGTAGCGAAACAAGTGATAAGAAAACTTCGTGACAGAATAGAATCATTAATTATTGGCGACCCGCTTGATAAAAACACCGACATCGGCGCTATCAATTCAAAACAGCAATTAGAAACAATTCATAAATATTTAAAAATAGGGAAAGATGAAGGCGCTGAAATGTACCAGAGCAGTTGTTCCTTGCCGGGTAAAGGATTCTGGTGCAGGCCAACCATCTTTACGAATGTTGCACAAAGCAACCGCATAGCACAGGAAGAAATTTTCGGACCTGTGCTTGCCATACTTACTTTCCGGACAGATGATGAAGTAATTGAAAAAGCCAATAACTCGCCTTATGGTTTAAGCGCCGGTGTGTGGACGGATAAAGGCTCCAAGATCTTCAACATGACGAAAAGAATGCGGGCCGGTGTGGTGTGGGCGAATACGTTTAATAAGTTTGACCCAACATCACCATTTGGTGGTTATAAAGAAAGCGGATTTGGAAGAGAGGGCGGGTTGCATGGATTGTCGGCCTATGTGAATGTGGTATAACGTAAAATAATTTCTCACAGATTACACTGATTTACACAGAAAAATCTGTGACAATCTGTGAAATCTGTGAGCAAAAAATTAATTATGGAAAAAACTTCAATAAAAAAATCATCACTCGCCATCAGCGAGAATGGTTTGGAGAAAAAAGCTACTTCAAAGCGAATAGAAGTGCTGAAGACCTATAAAATTTATATCGGCGGGCAGTTTCCGAGAACGGAATCGGGCAGGTATTATCAGCCGGAAAATGCAGCAGGAAAAAAACTGGCCAACGTATGCCTGAGTTCAAGAAAAGATTTTCGGGATGCCGTGGTGGCGGCAAGAGGGGCATTTGGTGGCTGGAGTGGAAGGGCTGCTTTTAACCGAGGCCAGATTCTTTACCGCATGGCGGAAATGCTGGAAGGAAGGAAAGCACAGTTTATTGATGAACTCATACAACAGGATTCCACTAAAGCCAGGGCAGAAAAAGAAGTCAATCTTGCCATTGACCGCCTGATATATTATGCAGGCTGGTGCGATAAGTTTCAGCAAATTTTTAGTGCCGTTAACCCGGTTGCCAGTTCTCATTTTAATTTTTCAGTGCCGGAACCAACAGGTGTAGTTTCCATTATTGCCCCGCAAGGCGATTCCTTGCTGGGATTGGTTTCTGTTATTGCCCCTGTCATTGCCGGAGGTAACACCTGTATAGCACTGGCTTCGGAAACCAAACCGCTTTGCGCCGTTACTTTTGCTGAAGTGCTGAACTCTTCGGACCTGCCGGGTGGCGTTGTCAATATTTTAACAGGCAATCCTGCCGAACTTGCTTCCTGGTTTGTGGATCATATGGACGTAAATGCAACCATCTATTGCGAAAACAATTCTGAAGTACAGAAAATGATGCGGGAAAAATCGGCTATGAATCTGAAGCGTATCCATTTCTATGATAAAGTGAACAGGAATACGGATGCGGGACAATCACCTTACTTCATTTTAGACACCCAGGAAATAAAAACCACCTGGCACCCGGTGGAAAATATTGCAGGTGCCGGGGGGGGTTATTAAATTTGGTCGGAATTTTAGACTTTAAACGAGATATGAAATTCATTCTTGCAACAACCTTATTATTTTTTTCTGCTTATTCCGTTGCGCAAACGGATACAACGGTACAGCCACTGCCTGATACAAATTCTGTAATCATTCATAAAGACCCCCGGCTTGACCTGCTCGTAAAAAAACAGGCTTACATCAATGACGTAACCAGCCGGAATTCACGCCGCACCGATAAGGGCTTCCGCCTGATGATCATCAGCACTACCAGCCGGGAAGATGCAATGGCTGCGAAAACAAAAGTTTATACCTATTTCCCCGACCTGAAAGCATACCTCTGGTATCAGTCACCCTATTTCCGGGTGAAAGCCGGCAATTTCAAAGACCGGAAAAATGCGGAAGCCTATCAGAAAAGGATGAATATCTATTTCCCCCGCGGTGTCTTTATCATGAAAGACATCATAGAAGTAAAACCCGGCAAGGGCGGATTAGATGATGATATAAATCCTTAAATACTATTTTTGCCGGATGCAGCATAAAATAATAGCACTGGCAAAAAAATATGCCCCGGAGTTTGTTGAAGTACGCCGACATTTACATGCCCATCCCGAGCTTAGTTACCAGGAATTCGAAACATCCAGATTTGTACAGGGCAAGCTGAAGGAATTTGGAATCCCCTTTGAAATAAAAGCAACCACCGGCGTAGTGGGAATGATAAAAGGCAGGAACCCCGGCAGCCGGATTATTGCCTTGCGGGCAGATATGGATGCATTGCCCATCACCGAAGAAAATGATATCCCTTACAAATCAAAAAACATAGGAGTGATGCATGCCTGCGGGCATGATGTGCACACCACCTGCCTGCTCGGCGCTGCAAAAATCCTGAATGAACTTAAAGAAGAATGGGAGGGCGCTGTAAAGCTCATCTTTCAGCCGGGCGAAGAAAAAAATCCCGGCGGCGCTTCCCTGATGATAAAAGACGGGGTGCTGGAAAATCCCAAACCGCAGGGCATTCTTGCTTTGCATGTGCATACGGGCATAGAAACGGGTAAGCTCAGTTTCCGCAGCGGGCAGGTAATGGCCAGCGCCGATGAACTTTATTTTACGGTAAAAGGCAAAGGCGGGCATGCTGCTTCGCCGCACCTGGCCGTTGACCCCATACTCATCAGCTCCCATCTGATCATCGCCCTGCAGCAATTGATAAGCAGGAATAATAATCCCTTTAATCCATCCGTGCTTTCCATTACATCATTCAACGGCGGCAACACCACCAATGTCATCCCCAACGAGGTGAAGCTGATGGGCACTTTCCGCGCCATGGATGAAACATGGCGGTTTAAAGCCCATGAACTGATCAGGCATACGGCTGAAAACCTTTGCCGTTCCATGAGTGGCGATGTGGACCTGCTCATTGATGTGGGCTATCCCTCGGTGATGAATAATGAAAAGCTGAATGCTGCAGCAAGAAAAAAAGCGGAAGAATTTCTCGGCCCGGAAAATGTAAGCGAAACCGAACTCCGCATGGGCGCCGAAGATTTTGGTTATTATGCACAGCAGGTACCGGCCTGTTTTTACCGTCTCGGTACGATGAATAAAGCCAAAGGCATTACAGCCGGTGTGCATACTCCCACTTTTAATATTGATGAAAATGCCATTGAAACGGGCATGGGGATGATGGCGTGGCTGGGGAGCAGCATCAGCCTGTAAAAAAACACCCTGCAAATTAGAAATTTTATTTCTAATTTGCAGGGTATGATAACCCGGTTACTTCAAAAAGAACTGGCAAAAACCTCCCGTCTTTTTCCGGCGCTTGCTATACTGGGCCCCCGCCAGGCCGGGAAAACCACACTAGCCAAAAGCATAATAAAGTCCCTGAAAAAGAAAAGCCTTTATTTAGATATGGAGAATCCGGATGACAGATTTCTCCTGCAAAATCCACTTCCTTTTTTTGAACAGCATAAAAACGACTGCATCATTATTGATGAAGTACAAAGAATACCCGAACTGTTTCCGGTACTCCGGTCTGTTATTGACAAACACCGTAAGCCGTGCCGTTTTCTTTTACTGGGTTCAGCCTCGCCTGATTTGCTGGCAAAAAGTTCAGAAACCCTGGCAGGAAGAATATACTATCATGAGCTTCCTCCGTTTGTTTTAAATGAAGTTGTTCCGAAATATCCGGCAGAACGGCTTTTGTTGCGGGGCGGGTTCCCCGTTCCTTTTCTTGCAAAAACGATGGAGGCCTCCCGGCTCTGGCAGCAATCATTTCTTACTACCTATGTGGAGAGGGAGCTCCCCGCCCTTGGTCTGAGTGTTTCCCCTCTGTTGGTACAGCGGCTGTTTCAGATGCTGGCGCATCTGCATGGTTCAGTTCTTAATTACAGCCAATTAGCAGGAGCATTGGGTATCACGTATCACACTGTCCAAATCGTAATTAATTACCTGGAAAACGCTTTTTTGATAAGGCGATTGGCCCCCTGGTTCAGCAACACAAAAAAAAGAATTGTAAAAAGTCCGAAAGTGTATATCCGTGACACAGGTGTTTTACTGAACCTGCTCAAAGTGTACAGCATGAAAGAATTACTGGGCCATCCTCAGTGTGGTATGGTATGGGAAGGTTTTGTGCTGGAGCAGTGCGTTAATCACCTTGGTAAAAAATATGATTACTATTTCTACCGGACACAGGATGGCACCGAGGCTGATTTAGTGTTGACAAAAGCCGGCAAGCCATTTGCAGCAATTGAATCCAAAATTAATAATGCCCCGGTGCTGACTTCGGGGACATACAATGCAATCACCGATTTGAATACGAAAAATAATTTTGTTGTTACACCCCGGCAGGAAAAAGAAATAATTCAAATAGGAGAAACTTTACGCCTGACCAGTATTGAAACATTATTAAATGATCGTTTTTTATAAATAATTATGCAGATCATACTGATGAAAATGCGATGGGGATGATTGCGTGGCTGGGGAGCAATGTAAAAGTGTAATATTTTAAAAAAAATAACAATCAGAATAAGCGGGTACCGACAAATATTACAAATTATAGACAGGGGACTAAATGACCGAAAATTTAACAATTATCTCTCACCTGATATATATAGGTATCGGAATTGTATTCAACCTCGGTTTCGTATTACACATTAGAGTACTACACTCTACCCCATTTTGATTCACTGTGATGAAAGCGTAATCTAAAATTCATGTATGCAAAACGACCTTCGAAAACAACAGCCACCGAATACCCTCCTGAAGAAAGACCGCTAAATTTTGCCCTTGCCGGAACAATGTAATGCCGATTTCAGGTTAAACTTTTCTATTTTTGCCCTATGTCTGAAATTGCGATAAAAGCTGTTGTCTCAAAAATCAACTGGGACACCCCGCTCTGCGATGATGATTTGTACAAAATTTTTACCGGCGAAGCCGGTCAGGCTGGCGGCATTGACAAAAACTGGATATATGCCCGTATCCTCAATACATTTAACTGGTACACTGTACTGAAGATTGTGCCTCAAAGCGAATTATCTTTACTGCTTTCCGATAAAGTGCTCAATAACCTGTTCCCCCGGCAGCTCCGTAATAAATATCAGCATGTCAGAAGCGCATTATTTGAATAGTCTCTACCCGCTTCAGGACAGTGTTTTGCAGTTGTTCACCGCAAACAATATCCCGCATTATCTTACCGGGGACACAGCGCTGAGCCGTTTCTTTTTGCAGCATCGTTATTCTGACGACCTTGACTTCTTTCTGAACAATGACCCTGATTTTGAAAAAGAATCTGACCGTGCCATTAGTCTGTTGCAGAATAATTTTGAACAGGTGTCCGTTAATAACCGCCAACTTCAATTCGGAAGAGTATTCATTACAAAAGGAAATATTACGCTAAAACTAGATTTCGTAAATGATGTAGCCCATCATTTAAATGACTTTGAGAAAAAACCACTATATCACAAGATTGATAACCCTCTGAATATTCTTTCCAACAAAATTGCAGCGCTGAACAGGCAGGCGGCAAAAGACATAGCCGATATACTTTTTATTTGTCAGCGGTATTCTTTTACCTGGCCCGGCATAATAAATGATGCAGCCAAAAAGGATAATTGGGTAAATGAAGTAGATGTACTTACCGCTATTAAAACATTTGATGTAAATAAATTGGCAAGCGATGTGATCTGGACAAACCCTCCGGCTCCCGGCGCCTTCAGCGGCCCTGTGAAAAAAATATGTTTTGATATCGCCTCAGCAGCGGCTAACTCATTTTTTCCTGCAAAGAATTAAAGCAGCAGTACTAATAATGCTTACAAATCCGCAATCGCAGTATATTTTCGTACATTGCACCCCCGTTTTGATTTACCGTGAAAAAGGCATCTATCACTACTTCCTCCTGTTTGCAACGGGACTACGAAGTGCAAAGTAAAAATCAAGTATGCAAACCGAACTCCGCAAACAACAGGCCCTTGAATATCATTCCAAAGGAAGACCCGGAAAAATAGAAGTGGTACCCACCAAAGAAGCAAAAACACAAAGAGATCTCTCTTTGGCCTACTCTCCCGGGGTGGCAGAACCCTGTCTTGAAATTGCAACAAATATTGAAAACGTTTATAAATACACTGCCAAAGGAAACCTGGTGGCTGTAATCAGTAACGGAACAGCCGTACTAGGCCTGGGCGATATTGGCCCCGAAGCCGGTAAACCGGTGATGGAAGGTAAAGGCGTACTGTTTAAAATTTTTGCCGACATTGATGTTTTCGATATTGAAATCAATGAAAAAGATCCTGATAAACTGGTGCAGATCATCAAATCGCTGGAGCCTACTTTTGGCGGCATCAACCTCGAAGACATCAAGGCCCCCGAATGTTTTTACGTCGAGAAAAAACTAAAGGAGCAGCTTAACATACCTGTGATGCATGATGACCAGCACGGCACAGCCATCATTTCCGCTGCCGCCCTGCTGAACGCACTGGAATTGCAAAAGAAAAAAATTGAGAAAGCAAATTTTGTGGTGAACGGAGCCGGCGCCGCCGCCATCGCCTGCTGCAGGCTGTATGAATCGCTTGGCGCAAGGCATGAAAACTTTTTGATGTTTGACCGCAAGGGGGTGCTCCACAAAGGAAGAACAGATATTGATCAACTGAAAAGCCAGTATGCCAATGCCAAGGGCGAAATGACACTGTCCGAAGCCATGAAAGATGCGGATGTATTTATCGGGTTGAGCTCCGGAAATTGTGTAACGCCGGACATGGTGAAAAGCATGGCCAAAAACCCTATCGTATTTGCGATGGCCAATCCCGACCCGGAAATAAGCTGGGAAGATGCTATCGCTGCAAGAAAAGATATCATCATGGCCACCGGCCGCAGCGATTACCCCAACCAGGTGAATAATGTACTTGGCTTCCCATACATCTTCCGCGGCGCACTGGATGTTCGTGCCACACAGATCAACGAAGAAATGAAACTGGCAGCCGTAAGGGCCCTTGCCGAACTCACCAAAACACCTGTTCCGGATATGGTGAACATGGCCTACGGCGAAAAGAATATCACATTTGGTGAAAACTATATCATTCCCAAACCGCTTGACCCAAGATTGCTGGCTACCGTTGCCCCGGCTGTTGCCAAGGCTGCTATGGAAAGCGGTGTAGCACAGCAACCCATCGGCAACTGGGATGCTTATGCCAATAACCTGAACAAACGCCTTGGACTCGATAACCAGGTGATGAGGGTGATAGGCAATAAGGCCCGCCGTGACCCCAAACGCATCGTTTTTGCTGAAGCCGATAATGTGAAGATATTGAAAGCCGCACAGATCGTATTTGATGAAGGCGTGGGCTATCCCATCCTGCTGGGCGATGAAAACAAGATCAATACCATCGCCGCTGCCAACGGCGTTGACCTCAGTGATATTCCCATCTTCGACCCACGCAGCGATGCCACCGAAGAAAAAAGAAACCAGTATGCTGAACTGTTCTTTGCCAAACGGGGAAGAAGAGGATTTAATGCTTATGAATCGAAGAAAGTGATGAAAGACCGCAACTATTTCGGCTGTATGATGGTGGAGTGCGGCGATGCGGATTGTATGATTTCGGGGCTGGCAAAAAATTATCCTGATACGATACGGCCTGCCCTGCACACCATCGGTACGGAAGAAGGCGTAAAGAAAATTGCCGGGATGTATCTGATGCTTACCAAGAAAGGGCCTTTGTTCCTGGCAGATACCACGGTGAATTTTAATCCCACGGTGGAAGAACTGGCCGACATCACCCTGATGGTGGCCAAAGAGGTCAAGCAGTTCAATATCAATCCCCGGATTGCCATGCTCAGCTATTCCAATTTTGGCAGCAGCAGTTCACCCGAAGCAAGGCTGGTGGCCGAAGCCAGAAAAATTGTAAAGACAAAAATGCCTTCCCTGTTGGTGGACGGAGAGATGCAAGCCAGTGTGGCCTTCAACAAAGAACTGATGAAGGAAAACTATCCTTTCTGCGAGCTGGCCGATAAAGATGTAAACACCCTTATCTTTCCCAATTTGGCCGCCGGTAATATTGCCTATAACCTGATGAAGGAACTGGAAACGGCCGATGCCGTCGGCCCCATTTTATTAGGATTAAAAAAACCGGTGCACATACTCCAGTTGGGAAGTTCTGTCCGCAGCATACTGAACATGGCGCTGATTGCCGTGGTGGATGCCCAGCAAAAAATTAAAACCTCTACGGAGGAAATCGTAAAAAAATCGAGGTGGTGGAAGCGTTTCAGGAAGGTCAGCCGGGATTTATAATATGAGTTATTTGCTGCCTGCCTTTTTACATTCCACATTTTGTATTTTACATTTCAAATTCCTGCATGATCATCTTCAACGATATAGGCCGTTATCTTTTAATGGTAAAAGGCATGTTTTCCCGTCCCGAAAACGGGAAGATGTACTGGAAAGAGTTTATTCATCAGTGTACCGAAATAGGTTTTGGATCGTTGGGCATTGTTGCCATTATTTCTGTCTTTATCGGCGCGGTTTCCACTATTCAAACAGCTTACCAGCTGGTCAGTCCGTTGATACCGCCATCAACGATCGCACAGATCGTACGGGATACGGTGATACTTGAATTTGCCCCCACCCTCGTTTGTATAGTGCTGGCCGGTGTGGCTGGCAGCCGAATCGCCAGTGAACTCGGCAATATGCGGGTAAGTGAGCAGATAGATGCGCTGGAAATAATGGGCATCAAAACCAAAACTTATCTCATCCTTCCAAAAATATGCGCTGCATTAGTGATGATTCCGCTGCTGGTAGTGATGGCCATGGCGCTGGGTATCTGGGGCGGCAGGCTGGCGGGTCTGGCATCGGGCATCATATCCGGAAACATTTATGATAAAGGCCTGCTGGAGTTCTTTGTGCCTTTCAATGTAGTATTTGCCCTCATTAAAGCTTATGTGTTTGCCTTTATCATTTCCAGCATCCCTGCATTTTATGGTTACTACGTAAAAGGCGGCGCCCTGGAGATTGGCCGGGCCAGCACCAAGGCCGTGGTGGTGAGCTGTATCCTGATCTTATTTTTCGACTATATCTTATCCGCCTTGTTGCTGCCAACATAATAAAGCGGCCATTGAAATATGATTGAAGTAAAAAAAATACAGAAAAAATTTGGTGACAAGACCATCATACAAGATGTAAGCGCTGTAATGAAGGCGGGCCAGTGCAACCTCATCATCGGGGCCAGCGGCAGCGGTAAAACAGTGCTCATGAAATGTATGGTGGGCTTATTTGAACCCGATGCCGGGGAAGTGCTGTACAGCGGTCAGAACTTTACAGAAATGAAAGGACATGACAAAACAGAGATCAGAAAAGAGATCGGGATGCTTTTCCAGGGTTCGGCCCTGTTTGACAGCCTGACAGTGGAGCAAAACATCATGTTCCCGCTCAGTATGTTCACGCAATGGACGCACCGGAAAAAACTGGAACGGGTGAACGAAGTGCTGGCAAGGGTGAACCTGCCGGAAGTGAACCGCAAGTATCCGGCTGAACTGAGCGGCGGTATGAAAAAAAGAGTGGCGCTGGCCAGGGCCATTGTGCTGAACCCCAAGTATCTTTTCTGTGATGAACCCAACTCCGGTCTTGACCCGCAGACCTCACTGGTCATTGACAAACTAATACAGGAGATCACCATCGAATACAATATCACCACGGTGGTAAACACCCACGACATGAACAGTGTGATGGAGATCGGCAATTATATCCTCTACATGTACCAGGGCAGCAAAGAATGGGAAGGCAATAACAAGGAGATCATCTTCAGCCAAAACAAACGGCTCAATAATTTCATTTTCGCATCTGAATTTTTGCAAGATGCCAAAGACATGCGGATGCTGGAGCAAAAAGGAAAAATCCCCGATAACAGGAATATGGATGATATGCTGAAATAGCTGTCCCTGCTGAATGGCCTGTTAGCCTTTAAGCCTTACTTTTGCCCAACCTTTAAAAATTCGCTATGAGCATACTGGTCAATAAAAGTTCGAAGATTTTAGTACAGGGTTTCACCGGCACCGAAGGCAGTTTTCATGCCACCCAGATGATAGACTACGGAACCAATGTGGTGGGTGGTGTTACTCCGGGAAAAGGCGGCAACAGTCATCTTGACCGCCCTGTTTTCAATACCGTGGCCGATTGTGTTACATCAACCGGTGCTGATACCAGCATCATCTTTGTTCCACCGGCTTTTGCCGCTGATGCGGTAATGGAAGCGGCAGAAGCAGGTATTAAACTCGTCGTTTGTATAACAGAAGGCATACCGGTACAGGATATGGTAAAGGTGAAGAACTACCTGCAGGGAAAAAATACAAGACTAGTCGGGCCTAATTGTCCGGGTGTTATCACTTCCGGTGAATGTAAAGTGGGCATTATGCCCGGCTTCATCTTTATTCCCGGCCGGGTAGGCATAGTTTCCAAATCAGGCACCCTTACCTACGAAGCAGCCGACCAGGTGGCCAAAGCGGGTCTCGGTATCTCCACAGCTGTTGGCATTGGCGGCGACCCGATAATCGGTACTACTACAAAGGAAGCCGTGGAATTATTTATGAATGACAAAGACACTGATGCCATAGTAATGATTGGTGAAATTGGCGGAGGCATGGAAGCCGAAGCAGCCCGCTGGATTAAAGAAACCGGTAATAAGAAACCGGTGGTGGGTTTTATTGCCGGGCAAACAGCGCCACCAGGCCGCCGAATGGGACATGCCGGCGCCATTGTGGGCGGAGCGGATGATACGGCCGCAGCCAAAATGAAGATTATGAAAGAGTGTGACATCCATGTGGTGAGCAGCCCCGCTGATATTGGAATGAAAATGGCTGAGGTATTGAAAAAATAAGTCAATTACTTTCATAAAAAGAAGCCCCGACCGAAAGCGTCGGGGCTTTGTTTTAACCCTTAGTGTATAGTGTGTGAGAAATTGAACAGGTTAACGGGATTCACGAATAAAACGGGCCAGCTCTTCCTTGCTGCTGCTGAAGGTCAGTGCATCGTTCAGCAGATAATAATTCTGCCTGTCAACAGTTTTACGGTAAGCATACTTGGCTATTTCAAGCCGGTTGTTTTCAAAGGTGAACAACAGCATCAGCTCTTTCACCTGTGTGGTTGTCACACTGTTTTTGTCCATGATGAATTTGGCAGAAGTCAGCCTGTTGTTCTCAAACCATTCCTTGCGGAGCGATTGTTTCACCTGCTCAAACTCCCGGACACTCATTACATTGGCATGGCCATGACCGTTGCCCCAGCCGTTGTCCTCATCATCGTAATACTCGTCTTCATCATTATACCATTCGTCTCTGCGGTCTATCCGGCGTTCGTCCACCATCACTTTACCAAAACGGTTAATGGTGATGTCGAGATGGAAGCCTCTCTTCAGGTAAATCGTGTTATGATACACAATTTCCCGGCGGCCAAAGCCAAAGCCGTTTCTTTTTCTTTCTTTGAAGATTTTCACATCGTGCCGGCCTTCGCCAAGGTAACCCACCGTGATGCTGTTATTTTTCATGGTGAATTTGCGGCCATCAATCTCCACTTTCAGTTCGGCGCTGGTGCCGGGTGCAGATATGCTCAGGCGGCTGCCGTCGAAAGCGAGGAGAGAGAGCGAAAACAGTGAACTTAGTAAAAGGGTAAAAAATCTTTTCATGTTCGTTTGCTTTACGGGTTAACAAAATTGTTTCAGGTATATTATTTCCAAAGCCATGCCACCGTGCCGGAAAATGAGGCAATGAAATGTTAAAGGAAATAAGTTGATAAATGAACCGGTTGCCGGTTTTTGCCAGAATCCATTCAGGTAAAGGGTTTCAGCGAGTATAAAAAAGACACATCAGGGGATGAAATAATTTGAGAATAATTTCCGGGGTAGCCCCAATGGGTATTCATCCCGGCTTGTCTTATGAAATCCGGCTTTTGTATGCATCATATTTCCGCAAAGAAAGATTAATTACCTTGTATCAAAATTTACCGGCATGAACATGTCCGTTATCAAGCAATCCGTATTTTTTATTTTATTCATCAGCCTGTTTACCATGCGTGCCAGCAGCCAGAACCCCAGAAAGAATTATGAGAAAGAATGGAAAAGAGTGGAAGCCTTTGCCAAAAAAGGCCTGCCAAAATCCGCCCTGGGTGAAGTAAAGAAAATATATACCCTTGCCAAAAAGGATGACCAGGATGCACAGGTGATCAAGTCGCTGGTATATATGACCGGCCTGCAGTCTGAAAACCGGGAGGACAATGAACTATTTTCAATTGCTGAAATAGAAAAAGAAATAGGAGTAAGCAAAGAACCGGTGACCTCCATTTTGAAAAGCCTGCTGGCTGAAATGCATTGGAACTACTATCAGCAGCACCGCTGGCAAATGTACAACCGTACCAAGACGGAGCAATTCAGCAAATCAGATATTGCCACCTGGGATGCGGAAGATTTTCATAAAAAGATAAGTGAACTCTACCTGCAATCCGTTAAAGAAGAGAAATTATTACAGCAAACAAAACTGGCGCCCTTTGATGCCATTATTATTAAAGGTAATATGCGCCACCTGCGTCCCTCCATGTTCGACCTGCTGGCACACCGTGCCATCAGTTATTTTGAAAATGATGAACGGGATATAAAAAAGCCGGCCTATGCTTTTGAAATAAACCAGGCCAGCGCTTTTAATCCGGCTGCTGATTTCGTAACCCGGAAATTTCCAACTAAAGATTCTTTATCGCTTGCACATAAAGCCCTTTTGCTTTACCAGAAACTGATTGCATTCCACCTGTATGACAGTAAACCGGATGCCCTGATTGATGCCGACCTGCAAAGGATACAATTCGTAAAAACAAAATCAACCCACCCGGACAAAGACAGGCTTTTTTTCGATGCCATCAGTCATATTGCCAGCCAGTATGGCAACTCGCCGGCCGCCGCACAAACCTGGTACTTATTAGCCACATACCATAATGAGAAAGCCAATGAATACAAGCCATATGGCGATACTTCCCACCGATTCAGCCGCATGAAGGCAAAAGATATATGCGAAAAGGTTTTGCAGCAAAAAGACTCGTCGGAAGGAAAAATAAACTGTTACAACCTGCTAAACCAGATCAACAGCCGTTTCTTCCAGTTTCATGTAGAAAAAGTCAATGTACCTGGACAACCCTTCCGTTCTTTAGTCAAATACAAGAATATCAATACCCTTTATCTCCGTATTGTCAAACCGGATGAGACTTTGAAAAAGCAGCTGGAAAACCATTACGATGAAAAATACTGGCCCGCATTGGTGGCTGCTGAAGCCGAAAGAAGCTGGGAGCAAAAACTACCGGATACAAGGGACTACCAGCAACACAGCACTGAAATAAAAATTGACGGCCTCCCTAATGGTGAGTACATCCTGCTTGCTTCCGATACCAAAGATTTCAGCAGAAAGAAAAGTATTCTCGGCGCCCGGCTCTTTTATGTGTCTGCCATCAGTTATGTCAACAACATCAACGATTATTTTGTATTGAACCGGGATAATGGCCAGCCGCTTGCCAAAGCTGCTGTGCAGGTATGGGAACAACGGTATGACTATACACAATCAAAATATATTAAAGAAAAAGGAAAGAGCTATACTACGGATGCCAATGGATTTTTCCGGTTGGAGAAGAGAAAAAAGGAGCCCAATAACTATACTTCCCACTCCTACCTGTTTGACATTACCCATAATGGCGACAGGCTGTTCATGAACGACTATACCTACGACTACTATTACTCCAATACAGACAACGAAGAACCAAAAAGCATCAACAGCATACACTTGTTTACCGACCGGAGTATTTACCGCCCCGGCCAGACCGTTTACTTCAAAGGAATCGTCCTTACCCGTAACACAAAAGAGAAAACAGGTTCGGTGAATACCGGTTATGCCACCACCGTCATACTCCGTGATGCCAACTATAAGGATGTGGACACCATTAAAGTAAAAACGAACGAATACGGGTCTTTCAATGGCAAATTCCAGCTGCCCCAAAGCGGCATGAACGGCCAGTTCAGCATTTATACAAAAACAGATAATGGCAACGCCGGTTTCAGGGTGGAGGAATACAAGCGGCCGAAGTTCTATGTGGATTACGAACCCATCAATGGCACATATAAAGTAAACGACAAAATAAAAATAACCGGTATTGCCAAAGCATACGCCGGAAACAATATCGACGGGGCCACTGTAAAGTACCGTATTGTAAGAGAACCCCGCTTTATTTATCCCTGGCTGTTCTGGCGCTGGTGGCAGCCGCCTTCCGAAGAAATGGAGATTGCCCACGGTGAAATAAAGACGGATAAGGATGGCAAGTTTGTAGTGGAGTTCACCGCCATTCCGGATTTAAAGATTGAAAAAAAGTTTGAACCGGTATTTGATTACACTTTGTATGCTGATGTAACAGACATCAACGGCGAAACAAGAAGCGGGGAGAAATCAGTATCCGTCAGCTACAAATCACTGATGCTGGTCGCCAGCATTCCTGCCACTCTTCCGGCTGACAGTTTGAAAAAATTATCCATCCGCACACAAAACATGAACGGCGAACATGAACCCGCCACCGTGAAAGTGACTATCACTAAACTGAAAGAAGAAAAACGACTGATCCGTGACCGCTACTGGGAAAGACCTGACCAGTTTGTAATGAGCAAGGAGGAGTACATCAAAAACTTTCCGTACGATGAATATGATAATGAAACGGATTATAAAAGCTGGGGAAAGGGGGCAGAAGTGTTTGCTAAGGTGGATTCTTCAAGAGTGAATGGTGAATGGTCAATGGTGAATAAAAAATTTGAAGCAGGCTTTTACATAATTGAAATTTCAACAAAAGACAAGAATGGTGAAGAGGTAAAGGATGTGAAGTACATGGAGCTCTTTGATGAGAAGAGCAACCAGCTAAACGGGCCTGATTACTTATGGACAGGTGCTAAAAAAACGACCGTAGAGCCGGGAGAAACGGCGAAGGTGGATATAGGAACTGCGGCAGATAATTTATTTGTAGTTCACCAAATAAGTAAAGAGTCGGGAGTCAGGAGCCGGGAGTCAGAAGTTTATAGCTTCCTGAAACTTAATAATGAAAAGAAAACCTTTTCTTTCGATGCAACCGAACAAGACCGCGGCGGCTATGGCGTTGGATGGATGTTCATCAAACATAACCGGCTCTACCAGCTCAATCAGAACATCAGTGTGCCGTGGACAAACAAAGACTTAGCAATTGAATATGCCACTTTCCGTGACAAAACCCTGCCCGGCGCTGAAGAAAAATGGAAAGTAAAAATCTCCGGTTACAAAAAAGAAAAAGTAGCAGCCGAGATGCTGGCCAGCATGTACGATGCATCGCTTGACCAGTTCATATCCCATAATTGGTATACTCCGTCAATATGGGCAAGCTATTATAATAATAAAAACTGGAGTGGGGCACAAAACTTTACTCAACTTCAGTCTGATCAAAAATACATTGAAAGAAATGATCGGAAGTATTATGAGAAAGACTATGATGGCCTGTTTATATCAGCTAATGGCATTAGCGGTATTGATATCTATGGAGACCCCTTTGGTCATAATCCAAGATTAATGCGTCTCCCTAAGCCGGTTTATAATAATGAAGCTGAAGCGGAGGAGGCGATGGCTGCAGGAGTACCCTTACCAGATTCTGACGGAGATGGAACCACAGATCAGTTTGACAAAGAGCATAACACTCCCGAGGAAGCCGCCATACTAAAATCAATTAAAGAAGAATCAAGAAAAAAGAAAAAAGCCGGGGATGAAGTCAAAATCCGCAAGAACTTTAATGAAACCGCCTTCTTCTTCCCCGATTTAAAAACCGACAGTGCCGGCGCCATTGAGTTTTCTTTTACTATGCCCGAAGCGCTTACCAAATGGAAATTCATGGCGATGGCGCATACCAAAGAGGCTGCTTTTGGCAGCAGTACCAGGGAGATCGTTACCCAGAAAGAACTGATGGTGCAGCCCAATGCACCCCGGTTTATGCGGGAAGGCGATAAGATGGAGTTCAGCAGCAAAGTGGTGAACCTGACGGACAAAGAAATAACCGGTACGGCAGAATTTCAGTTGTTTGATGCCGAAACCAATGAGCCTGTGGATGGCCGCTTCAGGAATATGGTGCCCAACCAGTACTTCACCGTGGCTGCAGGCCAAAGTGAACTGGTGAAGTTCCCGATAGAAGTGCCTTACCAGTTCAACAAGGCATTAGTGTGGAAGATTGTTGCCAAAGCCGGCGCCTACTCTGATGGCGAAGAAAATGCCATGCCGGTATTAACGAACAGGATGCTGGTAACCGAAACCATGCCCTTGCCCATGCGGGGAACAGGAACAAAGAATTTTTCTTTCGACAAATTATTAAAATCCGGTAGCAGTGAAACTTTGCAGCAATATGCCATTACATTGGAATACACTTCCAACCCCGCCTGGTATGCTGTTCAGGCCCTGCCTTATTTGATGGAATATCCTTATGAATGTGCCGAGCAAACCTGGAACAGGTATTATGCTAATTCACTGGCTACTCATATTGCTAACTCATCACCCAAAATAAAACAGGTATTTGAAAAGTGGAAGATAAAAGACACAGCGGCTTTAATGAGCAACCTGCAAAAGAACCAGGAACTGAAAGCCGTACTGCTCGAAGAAACCCCCTGGGTATTGCAGGCAAGAAACGAAGCTGAACAAAAAAGAAATATTGCCCTGCTGTTTGATATGGTGAAGATGAGTGAACAACTCGGCAGCTCCTACGACAAGCTGAAGCAGATGCAAAGCAGCAACGGCGGATTTGTATGGTTTAGCGGCGGGCCGGATGACCGATACATTACACAATATATCATTACAGGTATCGGTCACCTGCTGAAGCTGAATGCCGTGGCAAAAGGACAGGAAGGTAAACTAAAGGCTATCCTGCAAACAGCTATTCCTTACCTCGACAGAAAAATCAAGGAAGAATATGATGATTTGATCAAGTATAAGACAAACCTGAAAACTTACACCCCGGGTTACACTGCCATCCAGTATTTGTATATGCGGAGCTTCTTCCCCGACTATCAAATTGCTGCTGCATCCAAAATGGCTTATGATTATTTCCGTAGCAAAACGCAGCAAACATGGGTAGGCCAGAGCAAGTACATGCAGGGCATGATCGCACTGGCGCTGCACAGAACAGGTGATACAAAAATTCCTGCAGCTATTTTGCAATCACTGAAAGAAACATCTATTAACAACGAAGAACTGGGCATGTACTGGAAAGACCAGCACAATGGTTGGTTCTGGTACGAAGCGCCAATTGAAACCCATGCCTTACTTATTGAAGCATTCCAGGAAATCGGCGCAAAGACGCAAAATATTGCGTCGCAACAAACGGTGGATGATTTGCGTACCTGGTTATTGAAGAACAAACAGACCAATAACTGGAAAACAACTAAAGCAACAGCAGAAGCCTGCTATGCATTATTGTTACAAGGTAATGATTGGATGAGCAACGAACCAACTGTTACCATTAATCTTGGAAATACTGTTATCCGTTCCACAGAAAACAAACAGGAAGCCGGTACCGGTTACTTTAAGAAAACTATTGAAGGCAGTAAAGTGCAACCTTCGATGGGACAGATAAGTGTTACACTCTCAGACTCCAAGAACACCCCAGCGGGAGGCGGGGGGGCTTGGGGTGGCGTTTACTGGCAATACTTTGAAGACCTCGATAAAATCACTACGGCTTCTACCCCGCTCAAGCTGATCAAGAAACTGTTCGTGGAAAAGAATACAGACCGTGGACCTGTTATTACCCCGGTGAATGAGGGTGGTACCATAAAAGTGGGCGACAAGATCAAAGTGAGAGTGGAGCTGAGGGTTGACCGTGATATGGAATATGTGCACATGAAAGACATGCGGGCTGCTGCACTGGAGCCGGTGAATGTGCTGAGCCAGTACAAATGGCGGGGCGGTCTTGGCTATTATGAAAGCACCAAAGATGCCAGCACCAACTTTTTCTTCAGCTACCTGCGGAAAGGCACTTATGTGTTTGAGTACACTTTATTTGCCACACATACTGGTAATTTCAGTAATGGAATTACCAGTATACAATGCATGTATGCCCCGGAATTTAGCAGTCATTCAGAAGGAATAAGGATAACTGTAGAATAGAAAAAGATTCCGGCGCAGGACCGGAATGACACTATATGATTCGTCATGCCGGGCTCGACCCGGCATCTTTATTTAAAACTAGTCTACTTATTTTTGTCATATGCAGATTGACTATCTGATTGTCGGGCAAGGTATCTCAGGCACCTGGCTTTCTTATTATCTTCAAAGAGAACAAAAGAGTTTCATTGTTATTGATAATAACTCTTTCAATACTCCCTCCAGGATAGCCGCCGGCATCATCAACCCCGTCACCGGCCGCCGGCATGCGGAAGTCTGGATGGCCGGCGAAATACTCCCCTTTGCATGGGAAGCATACCGCAGGTTAGGAAAAAAACTTGGCATCACCGCTATTTCACAAAAAGACATCATTGACTTCTTCCCTACCCCGCCAATGCGGCTCAGTTTTCAGCAGCGGGTGGAAGAAAAAGGGAAATATGTTTCGCTGTATGAAACAAAAGGAAATCTGAATGAGTATTTCAATTATGAGTTTGGTTACGGAGAAATAATACCGGTTTACTCCGCCCACCTTGAAACAATATTACCCGCCTGGCGGCAACAGTTAAAAGAAAAAAAATGCCTCCTCGAGGAAGAGTTTGATATCAACCAGCTTCATATCAGGAAGGAGGGTATTCAGTATAATAATATTACTGCCTGTAAAATTATTTTCTGCGATGGCAACAGCGTCAAAACCAATCCATATTTCCAGCAACTGCCCTTTGCACCCAATAAAGGCGAGCTTCTAATTGTGGAAATTCCGGGTTTACCCAACCATCATATTTATAAAAAGGGTATGATGCTTGCGCCGCTTGCCACACCTGGTCTTTGGTGGATGGGTTCCAACTATGCCTGGAAATTTGACGATGAAAACCCAACAGCTAAATTCAGGAATAAAACAGAACAATTATTAAAAAGCTGGCTGAAAGTTCCGTTCATTATCAGAGAACATCTTTGTGGTATCCGTCCGGCTACTCTGGAACGAAGGCCATTTGCAGGTATGCATCCGCAGCACCCGGGTATCGGAATTTTAAACGGAATGGGAACAAAAGGATGTTCACTGTCGCCTTTTTTCGCCAGGCAATTAGTTGATAATTTGGTGTACAATAAACCCATCAGCCCGGAAGCTTCCGTAGAAAGGTTTAGTAAAATACTTTCCCGCAACAATTCATAACCTCCTCCTGAAAAAAAAATACAAATGACTATAGCAAAGGAAAGCCATTACAGCATCCCCGCCCGTTTTCGCCGGATGGAAAACATGCATATCGTTTTTTGGTTGGTTAAAGACATCAGTTGGTGTATGATATGGCGGGAACTGGGCATTGCCATGTTTATTCCTACGCTTGCGGTCGCCATTATCATTGCCTGGCGCACCCGCAGCATAAGGGCGGAACTGGCCCACAACCTGGCCATCGCCTTCTGGATCACAGCCAACGGCTACTGGATGATCAGTGAGTTCTTTGGGTTTGATGAAGCCATCTTTTTGTGGGGCTTCTCTGGTAAACAAATGGCATTAATACCATTTTTCACCGGGGCACTGATATTGCTGTACTATTACACGGTGCAGCGGCCAAAAGAAATGAAGGCAAAACAGACAGTAACTATGTAAGGGTTGGTTTCTGTTTCCCGGCCTGCAGATACAGCCGCCGTAAAAGACAGATGAAAAGGATGGTTAGCATTGACCGGATTTTAAACAGTTTTCAACAGGGTTCGAACAGGTCACTAAAGATATGCATCGAAGCCGGGGTTTGCAAGCCCGCAGCCTTTTGCCTTATCTTTGCTGCTCAGAAAACGGACAATAATGTACAGAACGCATACCTGTGGTGAATTAAGAATAGCAAAAATAGGCACAACGGTTACTTTGGCCGGCTGGGTGCAAACAGTCCGGAAATTCGGCGCCATCACATTTATTGATTTAAGAGACCGGTACGGCATTACTCAATTACTTTTTGGTGAAGAGCTGAACAAACAACTCGAAGAAAATCCATTGGGCCGTGAGTATGTGCTGCAGACAACCGGTGCAGTGAATGAAAGAAGCAATAAAAACGCTAATATCCCCACCGGTGATATTGAAATCGCTGTTACATCCTTTAAAATATTAAATAAATCTGCACTTCCCCCATTTAAAATTGAAGATGACACCGATGGTGGCGATGACCTGCGGATGAAATACCGTTTTCTGGATTTAAGAAGAAACGCCATTAAGAAAAACCTGGAACTACGCTATGCCGTAAACCGTGCTGCCAGAAATTATTTGCACCAGAATAATTTCATAGATATAGAAACCCCCTTTCTTATCAAATCAACACCGGAAGGGGCCCGGGATTTTGTGGTGCCTTCGAGAATGAACCCCGGCCAGTTTTATGCCCTGCCCCAATCACCGCAAACATTCAAGCAATTGCTGATGGTAAGCGGCTATGACCGTTACTATCAAATTGTAAAATGTTTCAGAGACGAAGACTTAAGGGCAGACCGCCAGCCTGAATTTACGCAGATAGATTGTGAGATGGCTTTTGTAGAGCAGGAAGACATACTGAATATGTTTGAAGGGATGATTAAATCCATCTTTAAAGAAGTAAAAGGAATTGATTACACCGAAACTGTGCAGCGGATTACATGGGAAGATGCCATGTGGAATTATGGCAACGACAAACCAGATATCCGTTTCGGGATGAAGATTGCAAACCTTGTTTTCGCCAAGCATGTTTTCCCGGAAAAGAAAGCAGTACTTGAAGAGGAAATGTTTGCAATCCCCCCTTTGGGGGGTGGGGGGGCCACGGTATTAGCGATACCCGTTCCCGGTTGCTCAGATTATACAAGAAAACAAACGGATGAGCTTACTGAATGGGTGAAGCGGCCGCAGACCGGCATGAAGGGTTTGGTATTCATTAAATGCAATACAGACGGAACTTATAAAAGCAATGTTGATAAATTTTACGATGAACAAAAATTAAAAGCCATTGCTGATGCAGCCTATGCAAAAGCCGGTGACCTGGTTTTAATTCTTGCCGGAGCGGAAGAAAGAACAAGAAAAGCCATCAGCGATTTGCGGATGGAAATGGCCGCCCGCCTGGGCTTAAGAAAAGAGAATGAATTTAAACTGCTTTGGGTGCTTGACTTCCCATTATTTGAATATGATAATGAAAATAATCGCTGGGTAGCCCGTCACCATCCCTTTACTTCTCCCAAGCCTTCGCAGATTGAGACGATGATCAATAACAATCCTGCTATTGAAAACGCTGCTGAATACCTGAAACATCCCTATGCTAATATCAAAGCCAACGCTTATGATATGGTGCTGAACGGAAATGAGATTGGCGGAGGTTCCATTAGAATTTATCAGAGGGAATTACAGGAAAAAATGTTTGCCGCCCTTGGCATGAATAAGGAAGAACAACTTCACAAATTTGGTTTCCTGCTCGGCGCTTTTGAATATGGCGCCCCGCCGCATGGAGGCATTGCCTTCGGCTTCGACCGGCTCTGTGCCATTCTCGGCGGCAGCGAAAGCATCCGTGACTTTATTGCCTTCCCAAAAAACAATGCCGGCCGGGATATGATGCTGGATGCGCCTTCCACGATTGATGAGAAGCAGTTGGAGGAGTTGCTGATGAAATTAAACCTGAAATAATTTCAATATAGAATAAATGAAGCCCGGAGGGCTTAAATTTGAGTAGCCTCCGGTTATACCGGAGGCTACAAACAATCATGTTATCAACCCCAACGGGGTTGAATTTTTCTAACCATATCTCCAAAATCAGCTTTAGGTACCTATCGCCAGATATTTTGCTAAATTGTTTTCAGCACAAAAAACCGGGAGCAAACAATCAATGAAACTCATGAATGTGACTTATACAAATACATCTGGGGAAATATCAACAATCATAAATGCCATTTATACAGGATTAACAGTATGCCTGACCATATTCATATTTTTTCAGATCTCCACCCTTCCGTTAGCCTGAGTGATTATGTAAAGAATATTAAAGTATCAAGCAGCATGTGGAAGAAAGAATGAGGCTTGTTTCCTGGATTTTCAGGATGGCAGGATGGATAGGGAGCTTTCACCCATTCCATACGGGAGAAGGACATGATTATCGATTATGTAAAAAACCAGAAGGAACATCACAGGACAGAAGAATTTATTGTCGAATACAGAAGGCTGCTCATTGAAAATGGGATTGAATTTGACGAAAAATACCTGTTATGATTTTAAATTCAACCCCTTCAGGGTTGGCTGAACCCCTCGTATTTTTTCGTTGTTTTCAACAACGGTATTCAAGTTTAAGCCCTTCGGGCTTTTAGGGACAAGCCGTCAGGATTCAGAAGGTTGGTTGGTTTAACCCGCTGGAAAAATAAGCGAAACGATCACATCAGGATTGAAGAAGCTGTTTTAAAATAAGAGTTACTTTCCCCGCATCCGGCAGCATCGCTTGCTCCAACCCCATATTCATCGGTACAGCGGGCAGGTTCAGCGCTCCAAGTACTTCAACAGGTGCGTCCAAAGATTGAAAACAATTTTTAGAAATCCGGCCGGCCAGGGCTTCAGCAAAAGAATTATTTTGTTGTTCTTCAGTCAGCACCAAACATTTTCCATGTGCTTTCACTCTTTCATATATCAGGTTTTCGTCCAGCGGATACAATGTCCGTAAGTCAACCACCTCTATCTGCTGATTGAATTGCTTCGCCGCAGCTTTCGCCCAATACACCCCCATTCCATAAGTAATTACCACACAACTCTCACCACTGGCAATTTTATTTTCTGCAGCATGAAGAACAATATTGGCCTTGCCAAAAGGAAGAATGTAATCCCGTGATGGCTCTGGCGTCTTTGCATCCTCCGTTCCCGGCACCTTGCTCCAGTAAAGCCCCTTGTGTTCCAGCATCACCACCGGGTTGGGATCATAGTAAGCCGCTTTCATCAGCCCCTTCATATCTGCCGCATTGGATGGATAGGCTACTTTAATACCTTTTACAGACAACACAGTTGTTTCCACACTGCCACTGTGATAAGGGCCGCCGCCGCCATAAGCGCCGATGGGAACCCTCAATATCATTGAAACGGGAAACTTGCCGCAACTGAGATAACAGCTTTTGGAAACTTCCGTGACCAGCTGGTTAAAGCCGGGATAAATATAATCGGCGAATTGTACTTCAACAATCGGTTTTAATCCCACTGCACTCATGCCCACGCAGGAGCCCACCACATAAGCTTCCTGGATGGCAGTATTAAATACACGGTGGTCGCCAAATTGTTCGCCCAATGTGGCGGCCTCACGGAAAACACCCCCCAATCTTTTACCCACATCCTGTCCGTAAAACACCGCTTCGGTATGTTGTTCCATTATTTCCCGGATGGCAAATAATGCTGCGTCCACCATGATGACTTTTTCTGCACCGGGAGGGCTTCTCTCCCCTTTTTCTTCTGTAACAGTTGTTGGCGCAAATACATGATCTTCCACCGTAGCCGGGTCAGGTTCGGGGGAAGACACCGCCATGGCAAAATCATTGGCTATTAATTCAGCAGCTTCATTTTCTATCTGCTGCAGTTCATCTTCACCCACTTCCTGTTCCAGTAATCTCTTTCTGAGTTTTGGATTGGGGTCATGTGCAAGATGCCTGGCCCAGTCTTCATCGCTTCTGTAAAATTCTTTTCTTACCCCGCTGGTATGATGTCCAAGTAATGGCACTGTTGCGTGAACGAGATAAGGTTTTCTTTTATCCCTCACATATTCCACTACTTCTTTCATTACAGCATACGATGCTTCAAAATCGCTGCCATCTACCTGCACCCGGTTCATACCTTTAAAGCCGGCTGCAAACTCAAAAGCATTCATAGCCCTTGCCTCTTCAGCCGTTACACTGATGCCCCAGTTATTATCCTGCACCAGATAGATAATGGGCAATTGTTTCAGCACGGCAAACTGGAACGCCTCACTTATTTCACCTTCTGTTATGCTTGCATCGCCGAGAGAGCAGAGAACTACGGCCCCCCTGCCCCCCGAAGAGAAAGCCTCCCCAAACCCCTCGGCAGGAGTGGCTTTAGACTCCGGTAATTTGAAAATGTCTTTTTCATTTGAAGACTCTGAAAACCCTCCTGCGGAGGGCAGAGAGGCCTTGTATTTTAACCCCTGTGCAATGCCGGTCGTTGGTATTGCCTGCATACCTGTAGCGCTGCTCTGGTGGATAATGGTGGGCTTACCATATCCCCGGTAATTAGGGTGAGAATAATATTCCCGGCCGCCGGTGAAGATATCATTGCTCTTCGCCAGCAGTTGCATCATCTGTTCATACGGGGTAAAGCCTATTCCCAGAATCAGGCTTTCGTCCCGGTAGTAAGGGCTTACAAAATCATGCGGTTGCAGCTGAAAGGCCGTGGCTAGTTGGATCGCTTCATGACCTCTTGAAGTGGAGTGAACGTATTTGCAAGTGCTGCGGTTCGCTTCATAAGTTTCAGCCATCGCTTTTACCTGGCTCATCAGCCGGTAAGCCTTTAATAATATGCTGATATCAATCATTAAGCAAACAATAGTTGGAGGCAGCAAAAATAATGCAAGTGCGGCAGAGGTGTAAAAGAAAAACCACCCAATATAGCAGATGGCTTTCCTGTTTAGCAGTTAGTATAGGTGCTGTTAAATCAAAGTCGTCTGTTTACCGTAATTTATTTCACTTCCAGTGTAAACATACTGTCGTCTTCAATAAAAGCCTCGAGTTCATCTCCCACTACCACTTCACCCACTCCGGCCGGCGTGCCGGTGAAGATCACATCGCCGATATTGACAGAAAAGTAATTGGAGATATAGGAAACGATTTTGTCAAAGCTGTGGATCATGTTTGATGAGTTACCCTGCTGCACCAGCTCTTTATTCTTATAAAGGCAGAAGTTAATGTCTTTTTTATTTTTGATATTCGCCAGCGGGATCCATTTCCCTATGACAGCTGAATTGTCCCATGCCTTGGCTTTTTCCCAGGGCAGCCCTTTTTCCTTCAGTTCATTCTGCACATCCCGGGCCGTAAAATCAATACCGGCTGTCATCGCATCATAATATTTTGCTGCAAATTTTTCCTGAATGTATTTCCCGTTCTTGCTGACCCGGAGCACCAGCTCACACTCATAGTGCAGTTCGTTGGTGAACTCCGGATAGTAAAAAGGCGTATGGGGCTGCAGCATGGCGCTTTTTGGCTTCATAAAAATGACGGGTTCCTCGGGAACCTCATTGCCCAGTTCTTCAGCATGTGCTGCATAGTTACGGCCGACACAAAAAATCTTCATAAACAGGTGGTGTTAGTGATAAATACACCGGATACTTTACACATCGTGTTGTTTATCCCATATATTCAGCGGTCATCAATATGTCTATTGGATTCTCCCTTTTATTATCAATGGCTGTCTCGGGAGGAAGGTCAGGAGAGCTAAAGTAAGTAATCCATCCCATTTATCATAGCGAAAATTCCTGATTATTTACCTGGTTCATGGCAAATGTAATACCGTGTGTGGCAAAGCATTCAATAGTTTCCACCGCCTTCTCTATTTTCAGTTTCACCAAGGGTTCCTCCTCTTTTTTCCATTTGGCCAGCACATAATCTGCCTGCATACCTTTTGGATAATTGTTTCCAATACCAAACCTGAGTCTCGGGTAATTCCTGCTGGCCAAAGCTTCCTGCAGGCTCTTCAGCCCGTTATGACCGGCATCGCTTCCCCCGGGACGGAGCCTCAGTTTGTTTAACGGCAAAGCGATTTCATCCACTATCACCAGCAGTCGGGTCAGTGAAATCTTTTCCTTGTCGAGCCAATACTTCACCGCTTTACCGCTCAGGTTCATGTAAGTGGTGGGGCAAATGCAGATAAAGCATTTTCCCTTCCACTTTATCTCCGCTGCATAGGCATGCCGGTCCACCCGGAAATTGCTCGTATGTTTCTTCACAAAAGCATTGACCACATCAAAGCCTATGTTATGACGGGTGTGAGCATACTCATCACCCGGATTCCCCAAACCAACAATTAGAAATTTCATCTTGCTTATAAGTTGCCAAATATCGGATTAAGCAAACAAAAAACCCCGGCGATACTGCCGGGGTTGTCTTTATCAGCAAAAGATTTATTTCTTTTTACCTTTTTCCGCAGCAGGTGCCGGAGCAGCGACGGTGGTGGCAGTACCCGCAGCGGCGGCACCCGCAGCAGGGGCAGCCGCAGTACCCTCAGCAGGAACAGCAGCTTCTTCCTGTTTCAACTGCCTGGTTAGTGAAACTGATGCAACAGGAATACGGGGAGAATTCAGAATTTCGTAATGATCCACTTTCACATCTTCCACCCGGATATTGCCATTCAGTTCCAGGTTGTCAATACTTACTTCGATTTGCTCTTTCAGGTATTTGGGATATGTTTTCACTTTCAGCGATTTCATTTTGATATGAAGCTTGCCCCCGTCTTTCACCCCCGGTGATACACCTGTAAATTTCAACGGGATGTCCGCAATCACTTTTTTGTCTTCCACCAGCTCCAGCAGGTCAATATGGAGGAGGCGGTCATCCACTTTGTCAAACTGCAGGTCTTTCAGGATGGTTCGGTATGTTTTTCCGTCAACCGATACTTCTGCAAACTGGAAACTGGGGGTGTACACTAAATTTTTGAAAGCTGCAATTGGAGCCGTAAAATTGATCTCCTGTGCGCCGCCATAAATTACACCAGGCACCAGTTTCTGAGAGCGGAGTTGCCGGGTGGCTGCTTTCCCGAATCCGGTCCTCAGTTGTCCTTCGATTGTAATTGTTTTCATTTCTATGGTTGTTTATAGTTTACTTGTCTTTGCGTTGCGAATGAATGAACAGGCTGGTGATGCTTTTGTTTTCGTATGCATTCCTGATCGCCACGGCAAAAAGTTCGGCCACCGTCACCGGTTTTATTTTGCTGGTTTCCTTTTTCAGGGGGATGGTGTCGCATACCACCAGCTCTTCCAGTACACTGTTTTCAATATTCTCATACGCCTTGCCGCTCAGCACCGGGTGGGTGATGAGTGCCCTTACACTTTTTGCCCCTTTTTCTTTTAAAAGACCAGCGCTTTTCGCCAGGGTGCCGCCGGTATCGCAGATGTCGTCAATGATCACCACATCCCGGTCAGTCACATCACCTATCACTACCATGCTGGCAATCTCGTTGGCCCTTTTACGGTGCTTGTCGCAGATCACCATTTCCGCATTGAAATAATTAGCTATTTCCCTGATGCGGTTGGTAGCCCCTACATCGGGGGCCGCAAAGGTAAGGTTTTCAAGCCTCAGATTTTCTATGTAAGGGATAAAAACTGCGTGGCTGTCAAGGTGGTCAACCGGGATATCAAAATAGCCCTGAATCTGGGGGGCATGAAGGTCCATTGTAATAATTCTGTCGGTACCTGCTGCTACCAACATATTGGCTATCAGTTTGCTTCCGATAGCCACTCGGGGCCGGTCCTTCCTATCCTGCCGTGCATAACCGTAATAAGGGATAACGGCAACCACTTTGTACGCCGAAGCTCTCCGTGCTGCATCAATCATCAGGAGCAGTTCCATCAGGTTTTCGGCGGGGGCAAAAGTGCTTTGTACCAGGAAAACATAGTCGCCCCTTACACTTTCAAGGAAAACCGGGCATATCTCCCCGTCGCTGAATCGTTGGATATTGACCCTGCCTAAGCGGGTACCATAGCGTTTGCAGATTTGTTCAGCAAGTTCCTGTGAACCGGTGCCGGCAAAGATTTTGGCAGATTGCATGGCTGAAAAATGTGTCCCAAAGGGGCTCCTTTGGTGCGGCGAAGATACTGATTCACCTTCCGCATCTGCAAAAAAATGAATTGCAGAAATTGACGCTGGCTATTTCAGCCCCACGGGGGCCTCATGCAAAGCATTTCCTTTCTTACCAATGGGCTTGGCCGAACTGGAATTATAATTGTAGAAAAGCGATGAACAGATAAATATGAAGAATAATAAAGCCACCACATACACCCCTGCAAAAAACAGCACCGGGTGCAGTGACCCCATCGGGGTAACAGACCTGTTTTTCATACGTCGGATTTTTGGTTTTTCAATTGGTTGACGGCGGCCTGTATCAAATGCTTTCGATTGGCATTGATGGAATAAAATTATTGGCTATACTTGTCCTATGCAAGAGCACAAATACTCAATTAAACAATGGTCAAAAGACGACCGGCCACGGGAAAAATTACTAATGGGAGGTGCAGCAAACCTCAGCAATTCCGAATTACTTGCTATCCTTATCCATAGCGGAACCAGGCAGCGTTCTGCTGTTGAGCTGGCCAAGGAAGTGCTGAAACTCGGTAAAGACAACCTCGGTGAGCTCGGCAAGGTTTCCGTACAGGAGCTGATGAGAATAAATGGGATAGGCGAAGCCAAGGCCATCACCATTGCCGCAGCGCTGGAGCTGGGCCGCCGCAGACAGGCAACCATCCCGCTTGATAAGCCAGTAATAAAGACCAGTAGCGATATTGCCCGCTACCTGCAGGCCAGGCTTCAGGACCACCGGCATGAAGTATTTGCCGTACTCTTCCTGAACCGGGCCAATAAAATGAACCATTTTGAGATCATCAGCGAAGGCGGAATCACCGGCACCGTAGCCGATCCCCGCATTATCCTGCGCCGCGCAATCGAAGAAGATGCCATCAGCATCATCCTTTGCCACAACCATCCCTCCGGCAGCCTGAAACCCAGCAAAGCAGACGAACAACTCACCGAAAAAATAAAAGCGGCAGCCCAACTGCTCGACATATCGGTGATGGACCACATCATTGTTAGTGAAAGCGGTTATTACAGTTTTGCAGATGAGGGACTTCTTTGAGTCGGGAGGCCAGAGGCAGGAGGCGGGAGACGGGAGGCAGTAGATTCACTAAAATTGTAAAATCATTATTATGGGACATTACAAAGACTGGCTGGCATATAAAAAAGCATACAGTCTCGCAATGGAAATATTTGAACTATCCAAAAAATTTCCACCCGAGGAGAGATATTCACTTACTGATCAGGTGAGAAGATCATCAAGATCTGTTTGTGCTAATCTTGCAGAGGCATATAAGAGGAGACGATACAATGATTATTTCACAAGCAAGCTGAATGACGCTGAAACGGAGAATGCTGAAACTGAGGTCTGGCTTGATTTTGCTTGTGATTGTAAATATATCTCCAAGGAGATACATGATGACTTGATTGCAAAAAATGATGAAGTGGGGAAACTGATTTGGTATATGATAAACAATCCGGATAAATTCAGGTAGCCTCTCTCTTCTCCCGCCTCCCGCCTCCCGCCTCCCGCCTCCCGCCTCCCGCCTCCCGACTCCCGCCTCCCGCCTCCCGACTCCCGCCTCTCCCTTAAGCCTGTCCCGTCGGTCCGCCAAAATGAATCGGCAGTTGTATATCTTCCAGATCCTTGATGTTTCCGTTTACGGCTTCATACTTCTGGATGTTCTCTGTAAGCGCCTTCATCAGCCGCTTGGCATGTTGGGGTGTGAGGATGATCCTCGACTTGACCTTGCTCTTGGGTGTGCCGGGCATCACATTTACAAAATCAATCACAAACTCGGCGTGAGAATGGGTGATGATGGCGAGGTTGGCATAGTTGCCTTCGGCCACTTCTTCGGAGATTTCTATATTAAGCTGGTTGGGTTGTGCAACGGGCTGTTCCATTATTATTTTATTTTCTCAAAAATAAGCTTATTGTTTTTGGGTAAGCCTCCGGGTAATATCAAATCCGATAGCTATCGGGTTTGATTTCTGCTCATTCGGAGTTTTGTCACACCGGGCCTGACCCGCCGTTGTCTTTTAAATTATTCAAAGGTGAGATGCCCCGCATCGAGTGCGGGGCAGGCTTGTCAAGCCCGGCATGACGGCACCGGGGGAAAATAAAGAAACCGTCCCGCTCCTTCGGCTCTTCGATAAACTCAGAGTTCAGGATGGCGGGACGGCTCCGTATCCAATGAAATAAGAAACGCAATTATCTGGGGCCTATATATTTCCAGGTTTCATCAAAAATGATCCGGGGCCCTACGGGTACTACAGTTGGATGTAACATCCAATACTTGATCAGGACATCCCTGCTGCCCTGCACTGCATTTGTACCACTTGGGTCAAGAACAGCCCTACGGGAATTAGATGCAGCATAGTTAGGAGGTCCTGATCCTGTAGCGGGGTTTCCTAAAGCAGTAGCGCCGCCGCGGGTTGGATCGCCATAAAAATTATGTACCCTGTCGACCCTGTTGGTAGCAGGATCGAAATTAACTACAAGGCCATATCCCCCAAAACCTGAATGGTTGCCTCCATTTAGCATAGGGTGGCCTATTGTTCCCCAAATGGTATTGTCTAATGCAATACACTCACTGGCCCCTGTTGTTATAAGGTGCAGTTCCCATGCCCCGCCATTTGCTGAAACAAATGGATCGCTGATGGGAGCCGAGGCATTATTGTTATTCCATTGAGTCCAGGGTTGGCCGGTTAATTCAGTCATCGGCCCTGTTACAGCGTAAATGCCATCCCAGGCGTTTTTGGCTCCGATCTCAATAACAATAGATTTGCTGGTAGCAATAGCCCCGTCTGCACTCACAGAAGTAATGGTGAAACCAAGGCCATACAGGGCGCTTGGGTTCAGCACGGTAGCATTAGGTATAGTTATGTATATCTGCTTTCCAAATTCACCCGGCTGAAAGGTAAAAGTCCAGGTGCCGCCCATGCCACCCACTTTGGCTGCTTCAGCCTGGATGGTGTACCATGCAGCAGGAAAATGGATATAGGCAGGATTGGCGGCCCTTACGGCAGCGGTGTCATCTTTCACTATTACCGTGGTTTTGGTGTTCAGCGCTGCATTATTGGCGGCATCCTTGCGGATATCAGCCATTAATAGCTGCTGTGGCACAGGTACAAAGTCAATCGGGTTCTTTTTCAGTTCGGCCGGGGTGCCCCCGCCAAGTATTTTTACAAAGGTCTTGCCTTCGTCGGCCAGGTTGGTCACCTCTTTTTTGATGCAGGAGGAAAACGCCACTGCTACAAAAAGGAGGCCTAATATTGATTTTTTTTTATTCATTGTGTTACATTTTAGTTTTTATATGTATAACAATTATTGATCCCACCATATTTTAGAATCCTGGGTGTCACCACCAGGCAACGCAGTAGCAGCCGCAGCTACAGATGCAGGGTTGGAGCCGTAAGATATTTGGCCATAGGTATATCTTCTGGGTATCTGACGGGATGTATTGGTTGCATCCGGTGCAGGGGTCAATACCGGCCAGCCGGTCCTTCTCCAGATACACCATCCCCTGAGTCCATCAGGATAACCGGCAATATATTCCTGGATGGCGATATTTCTGATATTAGCTCCCGTGCCTGGGGGATTGGCCAATGCCACATTTGGCTGTGCAAAATAGGCAGCAGAAGGAGCAGCAAGCCCCCATTGGGCAAAGGATGCATTGATACCCGGCTCGTAAAGATCAGTCATGTTCTCTGTGGTCCAGCCCCTGTCTCTCGCTTCAGCCCTCGCCAGAAAAACTTCAGCAGCAGAAAGATTTACTACTGTTCCGGTCTCAGGCCGGTAAGAAGGATTTAATATCCTGGCCCAGGTTGGATTACTGCTTGTCCAGGGGTCAATAAAGGTTCTCAGGCGGCCATAGGGAACACCGAGGGTGGAAGAACCATAAGCAGCCTGGCGGCCATCGCCCAGAGAAGACATCAGCGCCGCCATGGGTTCACTTTCGCCAAAGTCATTCCGACCATCGTAAAGGTTATACCAGGGAGATTTAAAGGTTCCGCCCGGGAAGGTTACTTTGAAATTATCTGCATTATTCGTAATATAACCATCGGGGTGGTTAAGCGCTGCATTAAACTGCATCGCAGAAAATCCACCTGCTGCTGGATACTTTTTACTTAGCTGCAGGGCCAGCCTCATCCGCAGTGAATTGGCGAATTTTTTCCATCTTGTTACGTTCCCTGCATAAATTATATCGCCGGTTATAGCTGCGGTACCGCTGAACTGGTTTACAGCTGCAGCAAGCTCAGCTATCATACCTGTATAGATATCAGACTGCCTGTCAAAAGCAGGAGTACCGTTACCCGCAAGCGCCTGAGAGTAAGGAACATCGCCCCACCTGTCGGTAATGGTGCTGAAGATATAAGATTTCAGTATCCTTGCTACCGCCGTCATATTGGGGTTTCCGCTGTTATTGATAATGTTTTGAAGATCGTTCAGGATACCTGAATATTCACCTTCAAAATTTATCTGCGGCAGGGAATACAACGATACATCGGTGTATTGTGTTTCAGAAAAATACTGGCAATACAGTCCCCCCCTTGTAGCAGCTGAATAGCCCGCTATGGCAGACTGAACATTGGTCATCAATGCCCCGAAAATCGGGCTGCCGGTAACACCAGGGTTTACATTCGTATCCCCAAACTCTCCGGAATATCTTTTACAGCTTGTAAAAAACAAACCTGCAGAGAGGGACAATACTGCTAACCCTTTAATGCTTATTTTTTTCATATCAAGTGATGTTTAAATTTAAAAATTAAAGGTTATCAGAATCCGAGTTTCAGGTTTACTCCAAAGCCTCTTGTACCGGGCATATTTCCTCTTTCACCACTCAGGTTGCTGATCTCGGAAGGATCAAAATCTTCTGTTTTGGCATAAATAAGAACAGGGTTACGGGCTGTTAGTGAAAGAACAGCCTTGTTAGCCCATTTCCTGGTAAAGCCCCATTTGTCGATCGGCAGGTTATAGCCTATTGAAACTTCACGAAGTTTTACAAAAGTCAGGTCATATATAAAAAAGTCCATGGCCCTGTTATCATACAGGCTGTGGAAATAATCCTGTCCTTCTACATAATAATCAACCGGGCGGCCGGTATTGTCCACGCCAAATACATGGATACCACCACCATCAACCACAGCATCCCTGATCGGGTTTCCTTTATCATTGGTTACCGCTGTACGGGCAGTAAGACCGGAATAAGAACCCCACATATCAGACAGGGAGTAGAATTTACCGCCTATCTGGCCATCTGCATTGGCGCTGAGCACAAACCTCTTGTATTCAACAGAAGTTTGAGCGCCGAATGTATGCTTGGGTAATACAGAACCATGAGATACAGCCGGGTCGTTTACATAATGCCCGTTGGCATCCAGTACTGGCTGGCCATTTATACGTTTAATACCATTGCCGTAGAGCTGACCCCAGTCTTTACCTACCTGGTGCACCATATAAGGGCCGACTGCTCCCCAACCAGCATCCTGGGACACTGTTCTGGTAACACCGGGGGCCAGTTCAACCACTTTATTTTCAGAAAGGATGCCCCAGTTTGTATTGATCTCCCATTTTAGGGAGCTGTTCCAAACAGGGCGTCCCATTAATTTAAAGTTCATACCCCTCTTACTTATCAAACCGGCGTTGGTGAGCAGCGATGTATATCCGCTGGCGCCATTAACAGTTACAGCAGTTGGGAAGTCTTTATCGTCTCCGTTCCAGTAAGTGAAGGAAACACCAATTCTTCTTTTCAGGAATTCCAGGTCAATACCTGCTTCCATCTGCCTTGTTACAGCGCCCCTGATTTTAGGATCCACTAACTGATCGGGAGTTCCCATCAGGATATTTCCAGACCATTGGAACTGGTTGGGAGTATAGCTGAACCCGGGATATTGGGCAAAGCCAAGACCGGTGGGAATTTCACCCACAGAAGCTCTTATCTTGGCAAAAGACAACGGGGCCCATTTCAGGTACTGGTGAAACACAACTGAAAGCCCTGCAGATTTAGAAACAATAAAAGGAGTGGTAAATGGTAAATTAGACAACCAGTCCTGGCGAATGGTGAGATCCAGGTTCAGGAAGTTGTCATAAGAAACAGCCGATGTAAAGAACAAAGCGCTGGACCTGGAATCTGTACGGGTGTTACCAACAGAAGGCTGATCTTTTGAATTACTGATTGAAAACAGGTTGGGCACACTCAGGCCATTATTGGTATTGGCACTATTAGCTTTTATCAGTTGCCTGAAGATATCGGTACCGATGCTGGCGTTCACATTAAACTTATTGTACTTCTTCTGGAAGCTAACCTGGGCCTCCATATTTGTCGTGTTCGCATTGGATGTACTTGTGGAATAGGAACCTTTACACTCAGGACAGTTGCCCTGTGATTGGGTAGCGCTGGTAAGCAGGTCAGAGGAATATTTAGTTTCACTCCAAACATTATTTTGCTGTTTGCGGTAGGTACCCCTTATTTTCCAGTTTTTATGAAGCTGGTAGGTCAGGGTAATGTCGCCGAAATACCTGTCGGTATTGGAAACCGGCTTTACCAGGTCAAACCATTTATAAAAGCTGTACCAGTAGTTACCGGTAAGCACTTTATCAATATTGTTCGGGTCCACTCCAATGGGGTTCTGGTGGTTCCAGCTGGCCCAGATGCCTGAAGGAGTGCGAACATCTTTCAGTTCCTTGAGAATCTTCATATCCAGATTCCGGTGAAACCACTGGTTGAAGGAACCGGTTGTCTGGTTGGAGTACTGGTCGTCAAATTCCCCGTTCAAAATCTGGGTGGCGTAGTTAAAGTTCAATGACGCAGTAAGTTTTGAAGTAACATCTATTGCGCCACTTGCATTAAAAACGTTTTTCTTCATGTAGGTTGTAGGAATCAGGCCCTGTGCTTCCACATTGTTGAAGCCCAAACGGAACGATACATTATCTGTAGCCTTGCTAAAGTTGATAGAGTTATTGAAAACAATGCCTGTATTGTAAAAGTCCCGTGCATTATCAGGCTGAGGTAGCAATTTGGCAGTGGTGCCGGAAAGGCGGTGGCCCTCATACCATGAATACCAGGGGATATACTCCTGGCCTACCATGCGGGAACCCCAGCTGGCATCGTCGGAATAATCGAGAAAATATTTGCCGTCTAATTTTTTCCAGAGGTCCGGGTGGCCGGGCTTCCAGGTGTATTGATACATATCCTGTGTATTACCGCCACCATAAGAGTTTTGATAATTAGGCAGGATATAGACTTTGTCAACATGGGCGCCGAGGTTAAGTTCCACACCCATTCCTTTAGCGCCTTTTTTGGCTTTCTTTAAACTGATTACAATGGCGCCGCGGGCGCCTGCAGGACCAAAAATCGCCGAAGCAGCCGGGCCTTGTAATACCGTGATATCTTCGATATCGTCATTGTTTACGTCGTTAATGTTGGGCAGAATGGTTCCGTCCACCACATAGATGGGGTCGCCACCAGTGCCAAACCCGGTTTCTCCACGGAGTCTGAGATTGCCGGTACCGGCATTACCCAGCTTGGCAGCCGACTGGCTGCGCACCTGCAGACCCGAAATTTTACCCGCAAGGGCGCTGTTCAGGTTGGTCTGGCGGATGGTGTTTAACTGCTCACCCGTTACTACCTGTGTATTGGTGGAAACGTTGCGTAGTGTCCGTTTCATGTTATAGGCGCTGGTCACCACTACTTCTGTGCCTGTGGTTACAGACCTTTTGGCCCTTATGGTAAGGGTGTTATCGGAGCCCACAGTTACTTCAATAGGCTCAATACCGCCGGTAATTTGCAGGACATCCCCGGTTTTGGCCTGGATACGGAATACTCCGTTGTTATCAGCAGCCACACCTTGGGTAGTTCCTTTGATTCGTACAGATGCACCTGGTACAGGGGCGCCTGTTTCATCAGTCACGGTCCCGGTAATCGTCCGGTTCTGACCGAAAGCTAATGCCGTAAACAGCATCAGCATCGTAAACAGTGATGCGAATTTTCTCATGTTAACGTTAATTTTTAAAATTTAAAAGCGTTGAAAATCAGGGAAAACCGTCCATTTTCAGGGTTGAGATCGTAATCAAAGACATAAATGCCAGTGAAAATGCTGCCGCAATGTAAAACTTTTTTTAACAATTACTTAAATGACCCGGAAAAAATTCTAAACTACTGTTTGGGTATACGGATGATACGGAAATAACGGATGTAACGCCTGTCTGTCGGCAGACAGGGATTTTTATCCCGCCAATGGCGGGATAAATCCGTGATAGTCCTAATGTTTGGCTTGTAATCCCACCAAATAAGACTGCGTAACCATGGAATAAAGCTATCAAATCCGTATCATCCGTGTGCTTTTCTCACTACTATTTACAAAAGCCACCGGGCCTGCAGTTTTATTTCGGTCCTTTTGTTGCCCTGGATCTCATCCAGACCCGAGCCAACCGAGGATTTATCCCGGTAAATAGTTTGCGCCCAACGGAACCAGAAAGACAGGTTTTTTCCCAGGTCATAATTCAGGTTCATGTAGTACCGGAAACCCTTATCAAAAAAACCGGGAATAGAATAACTGTAGAGTACATCATTCTCATAGGCATAGATGCGGGAGTTATAGCCGTCGGTTTCAAAATATTGCAGCCTGACGCCCCCTGAAAGTGGTTTCAGCAGGGGCTTGTAAATACAGTCGGTAAACAGCAGGAAGCCGTTTTCTTTATTCAGTCCGTTTTTGTCGTACCAGAGCAGTTCTGCCCGGCTGCGGAGGGTGATGGCCGTATTTATTTTATAGCTAAAATGCGTTCGCCAGCTTTGACGGGGCAAAAAGACAAGATAGTTGGTGACTGTTGTGTTGTCCGGCTGATTGCTTTGTTTGGTTTCGCTTCGGAAACGGGTGTATATCTCTACCTGCCGGCTGGGGGTATAAGTTAGCTGGCTCAAAAAATCAGTTCCCCTGCTGGGTGCATCCACCTGATATTTCAGCCAGGGAAATTTATATATATCGCCGTAGGCATCTATCCTCCAGCCAATGGCAGGCCGGATGGTGATACCGGCAATAAAACCTCTTTCATTGGTGGGATAAGTATTTTCTGTAAACGCATTACCGTTGACAGACTGGTAAGCGGCAGCGATATGGCGGTGCAGCAGGGAAATATCCACCCTGGGGTCCACACTTACCAGCAAACCATTTACAAAGGCCTTATTGAAATTTTTATCAACAGCGGCTTCGCCAAAGAAATGCAGGTTCTTATATGTGTAGCTGTAATCCGCACTTATATTATACCAGTTTTTCCCGCTGATGGCATAGAGATTATATGGCTCATCTCTTTTTTGCACCGGCAACGAGAAATGGTAATACACCCCGTTGAAGCCGGCATGAAATTTTTTTCCGCGGTACAATACATTGCCGCCAACGGTTGTTTGTGAAAGATTATTTCTGTCTGCCGCTTCGCTGCTGGTACGATGATACCCTGAATTAAGAATAGAGGAAATGAAGTCGTCATTATTCACCGTATCAGCTACAAAATTGGCGCTGAGTTTCCGCAAAGAGACAAAGGCGGTAGATTCCAGTTTGCCTTTCTTAATGGTAATGCCGGCGCCCCGGTGAAAATAAAACTCCCCGGCAGATCTGTATGGCCGCAGCACAGCCGACTGACGTTTCAGCCCCAGCACATCTGCACTTTTCTTAAAAGCGAGGCTCTGCCAGTGTATCAGCCCCTGTCCCATGTTCACTGTAAAATCGCCCAGGGCCAGCGACCGGATGACGCCAATCTGTCCTGCAAAAAAATGGAAGGAGTAAAAATCAAAGCCCTTGTTTTGCGCCCCTTTCAAAAACTGTTCGCCGGCATCTTTATCTGCCACCAGGCCAAACTGCAGCAGATTTTTGTATGAATAGCGGTAGCGGAAGAGAATCCGCTGCGGGCTACCGAGGTATTTGGTTCCTGAAGTTGATTTATCAAAGCCATCTGATTTTTCCAGCACCTGTGACACCCGCAGCAAAAGACTGTGCTCACCATCCCGGAACCTTTTCCCAAATTCTTCTGCTAAAGAAACCGGGGTATTTACTGTAATAAAGGGCAATAATTTTTTAATAGTCCCGACATCCCATGATGGCACTGCCTGCAGTTCATAGATATGGAGGAACCTGCCAAACAGGTTGCGGTAAGAAATAAGATTGGCGATTTGTAAATCGGTAACAATCCGCAGTTGTTTCAGTTCCTCTGCATCAGCGGTATTCAGGTTCAGCGGGTTTTTTCTGAAATGTTCCATATCCTGCAGCCAGGCATCATCTTCCGTTTCCGCCTGGTCGGCGTCGGTCTGGTTTTCCAGTTGCTGTTCGGTGGTAACGGGGATCTCCTGGGCAAAGGTGAATAGTGAATAGTGAATGGTGAATAATATAGTCAGCAGCCTTCTCACTTTTTGTTTTTGTTGAATTCAAAAAGCAGCAATAAACCTGGTGTGACGCCCAACTGCGGATGATAGTTGGTGGTTATATCCAGCCGGAACGCTTTTATCATCAACCCAACGCCCAGCCATGCTGAAGAAGCGCCGGATGACATGCCGGCCCTTGCCATCAGTTGCGGAATGAAATTGTATTGCAGCCCTGTATTTACATTCACGGGCCGGTCTTCTTCTTTTACAATTTCGGCGCTCACAAAAAACTTTTCCGAAGCATCATAACCAAAGCCAATCGTATAAACTGATGAAAGCTCTTCTTCGCCGTTTTTGCCAAACTTTCCCCCCACCGGGTTATTGGCATGAATGCCGGCATGCAACCGGTCGGAGATATGCAGCACGGTGCCTATTTCAAAACTTACTGCCGATGAACTGCCATATCCTGACGAGATGCTGATACCATTGTAATTGAACTGCGCTCCCACATCCACTTTTATTCCCAATTTTCTTGCATAAGCCAAACCCAGTTGCGTTTCATTATAGTCGCTAAAGCCGTAGTAGTTTGCCTTCAACCCGAAATTGCCGGAACCGGTGGGCAGGCCGATAGCGGCTGTGTAACTGTTTAGTTCACTCAGCATAAATCTTCTTTCACCATACACAGCAGCAGCAGGATTTTTTAATTGTGCCAGGGCTGCCTGGTTTGCTGAAAATGAAAACACATCAACATGGCTGAAGCTGTAAGCGCCGAGGCCGGTGTATGCAGGGGCCACCGGGCGGCAAAGTGTTTGGGCATCTGTATTGCCCCAAACAAGAACCCCAAAAAAAATACCCCACTGAATCTTTTTTCTCAAGCAGTTCATTTTATTCAGAAAGTTACAAGGATAGGATTTGGCGGCAAAATTATTTAACTCCCGGAGGGTTTGAAACCCCACCGGGAGTATACTTGTCAGACCGAGACCCTCAGACAAGTAATGGAGACCGTTGGACATGCCTTACATTTGCGCCATGGAAATATTAGATGGTAAAAAAGCGGCACAGGCGATAAAGGATGAGCTGAAAATGGATGTGGCCTCCCTGGCTGCTGAAGGAAAAAAGATACCGCATCTTGCAGCGGTTTTGGTGGGAAATAACGGCGCCAGCGAAACCTATGTGGCTGCCAAAGTAAAAGCCTGTGAAGAAATCGGTTTCAAATCAACACTGGTCCGTTTTGAATATGATGTGCCATCGGTAAAGCTCCTGAAGAAAGTGCAGGAACTGAATGATGACCCTGATGTGGATGGCATACTGGTGCAGCTCCCTTTGCCCAAACACATCAGGGAAAGTGATGTCATCAACGCCATAGATCCGGATAAGGATGTGGATGGCTTTCATCCGGTAAATGTGGGGCGGATGGTGCAGGGCTTGCCGGCTTTTGTGCCCGCTACGCCGCATGGCATCATGCTGCTGCTGGAATATTATCATGTGGATACCAAAGGCAAACATGCCGTGGTGCTGGGCCGCAGCAATATCGTGGGAAGGCCCATGAGCATTTTACTAAGCAGCAACAGCAATCCGGGAAACTGCACCGTTACTATCTGCCATTCACATACAAAAAACCTGAACGAACTTTGTTTGCAGGCAGATATTATTGTGGCAGCGCTTGGCAGACCCGGATTTGTAACTGCCGGTATGGTCAAAGACGGGGCCGTGATAATTGATGTAGGCATTACCCGGGTGGAAGACAGCAGCAAGAAAAGCGGGTTCAGGTTAAAAGGCGATGTACAGTATGAAACAGTTGCCCCCAGGTGTTCCTGGATAACACCGGTGCCCGGAGGTGTGGGGCCGATGACCATTGCTGCGCTGATGAAAAACACTTTTCTATCCTGTAAGATGAAGAACTGATTGGAAGAAAAATCCCAAGATACAAATGACAAGAAACAAATAAACAGAGAAAAATATTCAAATCACAAAGTCAACATCCGGGTAAAATCGGGGGCCGGGTTCTTAAGGTGACTGCGGGTTTGATTTTTGATTTGAATTTTATTTGATTCAAGTTCCTTCGGTTCTTGTTTCTTGTCCTCGTCATTTGAGCTATAAACTATGAGCAATCAACTGCCAGTTATGGAACACTTCTACACATTACAGGGTGAAGGTTTTCACCAGGGCAGCGCCGCTTATTTTATCCGGCTCGGCGGTTGTGATGTGGGCTGTGTGTGGTGTGATGTAAAAGATAGCTGGGATGCGGAGAAACATCCTTTGTGTGATGTCCAGAGTCTGAGGTCAGAGGCCGGAAAGACCCAGGCCAAAATTGCAGTCATTACCGGAGGCGAGCCGCTCATGCATAATTTGGATGAACTGACAGGGGCATTACAATCTGCAGGGCTGAAAACACATATTGAAACATCCGGGGCGTATCCGCTGAGTGGTTCATGGGACTGGATATGTTTATCGCCCAAGAAATTCAAAGCGCCTTTGCCTGAAATTATTCCCCTGGCACATGAATTAAAAATTGTTGTTTTTAATAAATCGGATTTCGTCTGGGCGGAAAAATATGCGGCCCTGGTTTCTCCTTCCTGCAAGCTTTACCTGCAACCGGAATGGGATAAGGCTGCGGAAATGACTTCTTTTATTATTGATTACATCAAAGCACATCCCCAATGGGAACTGAGTTTGCAGATCCATAAATACATTCATGTTCCTTAAGCAACTTTTTCTTAACTATTTTCTTCTTTCAGCCGGAATAAAATTGGTTTAGTTTCGTTATTAAATGATAAACCTTTTCATGAAGACCCTTCGCACAGTTTTATATTTTACATTTTTTGTTTTCCATTTTACATTTTACTCCAAAGCACAGCCTTATGATCCGTCCAAAGTGAACAAAAAAGCCGTGGCGCTTTACACCCAGGCACAGGAAAGAGCCGAAGACGGAAACTATGCCAGCGCTGCAGGGCTGCTGCAACAGGCGATAGCGATTGACAAAAATTATGTGGATGCTTACCTGGCGCTGGGCAGTATATATGGCAGTATCAAAAATTACAACAGCAGTGTGAACTGGTATGAAAAGGCGTTTGCCTTAGATTCCGGTTACACCATCAACTACAAATATTCTTATGCCAACAACCTGGCGGGACTGGGACAGTTTGAAAAAGCGCTGACCGCCATCAATGAATTTTTTACCAAATCACCGCCGAAAAATTCCACGAGGATGAAAGAAGCGGAGGCCAGAAGAAAGTCATACCAGTTTGCGGTGGATTATGCAAGATACAACCCGGACAAGAATTATGTATTCGTACCAGTGAATATGGGCCCTTCGGTGAACGGAAGCGAATCAGAATATTTTCCATCACTTACCATGGACGGGAGCCAACTGGTGTTTACCCGCAAATTGGGCGGCAACAACGAAGATTTTTATTCAAGCAACAAAAAAACGGGGGATGGATGGGATATTGCAAAACCCATGACAGCCATCAACACTTCGCAGAGTGAAGGGGCTCAGAATATTTCTTCAGACGGCAACTGGCTGGTATTTACCGCCTGCCATCGCTCCGATGGGATGGGCTCCTGTGATATTTATATTTCTTACAAAACTCCCGGTGGCTGGAGCCAGCCGGAAAACCTGGGGCGCAATATCAATACCGACCAGTGGGAATCGCAGCCCTGCCTGTCGCCCGATAAAAGGGATTTATATTTTACCAGCAAACGCTTCGGCGGATTTGGCGGCAGTGATATTTATGTGTCGCACCTTCAGTCAAATGGAAGATGGGGCCCTCCTGAAAATTTAGGCCCCGGCATCAATACCCCCGGTGATGAGCAATGCCCCTTCATACATGCCGATAACCAGACCCTTTACTTCACTTCATCGCACTGGCAGGGCTATGGCGATGAAGACCTTTTCTATGTACGAAAACAACCTGACGGAACATGGACTGCACCGGTGAACCTGGGTTATCCTATCAACACCATTGACAGGGAAGGAACTTTGTTCATTGCAGCGGATGGAAAGACCGCTTACTATGCCAGCGACCGGAGCGACAGCAAAGGAGGGCTGGATATTTACAGTTTTGCACTGAGGGAAAATGTGCGGGCCACCAAAACACTTTGGGTAAAAGGAAAAGTATTTGATAAAAAAACAAAAACCGGCTTGTCTTCTGCAGTCGAGTTGATTGCCCTTGTTAATAAACAGGTCATCAGCAAAACAGAAACGGATGAGGCTGGCAATTATTTTATCACACTGCCGGTGGGAAAAGATTATGCTTTCAATGTAAACCGCAAAGGCTATCTTTTTTATTCGGATAATTTTTTACTGGCCGGCCGTTCTCCCGATTCAACCTATCAAAAGGATATTCCCCTTATAGCCATTGAAGCCAATGCAAGCATCATTTTAAAAAATATTTTCTTTGATGTAAACAAATCTGAACTCAAACCTGCATCGCAGGCCGAACTGGATAAATTAGTGCAATTGCTCAATGAAAACCCCAACCTTAAAATTGAAATCAGCGGGCATACGGATAATACAGGCAAACCCGCCGGCAATCTCACACTTAGTAATAACCGGGCCAAGGCGGTGGTAAGTTATCTTACAGCCAAAAAAATTCCGGCACAAAGGCTTATTGCCAAAGGCTATGGCGAAACAAAACCGGTGGCAGATAACAAAACGGAAGAAGGCAGGTCGCAGAACCGGAGAACGGAGATGAAAGTCGTCAGTCAGTAATCAGCAAAAAAAGATTATTTTTAGAACATGAAACTTACTATTGTAATCACCAAAGGTGAAGAATTCTTCATTGCCTCCATTAAAGAGATACCCGCAGTAATCACCCAGGGTAAATCCATTGAAGAAGCAAAGGAAAATGTCATTGATGCATTGAAACTTTATCTGGAAGATATGCAGCAAGAACCTGACGCAGGCAATACAGTTCTTGAAGAAGATTTAAATATAGTTGCCTGATGTCTGTAAAAAGAAATGAATTCATACAACACATGGCGGCTCATCAATGCTATTTACACTGTCATGGAAGTAAACATGATATTTACCAGAATGTCATCACCAAAAAGAAAACAACGGTTCCGCGGCATCCAAAGCTGGAAAGGATTCTTTGTGATGCCATCTGCAAACAGTTAGAAAACCCAAAAATGTAAATTTCCATTTACCCCTTATGCAAGGAGAACTCCTTTATCAACTTGCCCTTACCCTCGTCCCCCATATCGGCCCTGTGCAGGCCAAAATTCTGCTGCAGCATTGCGAAGCAGAAGAGATCTTTCATGCCAAAAAACATTTTTTAGAAAAGATTGAGGGTATTGGCCCCGTAAGGGCGGAATCCATCAAACAGTTCAGCAATTTTGACAAAGCAGAAGAAGAAATAAAATTTATTGAAAAATATAAAATCAAAACGCTTTTCCTTACTGATAAAGCCTATCCGAAACGGCTGCTGAACTGCTACGATTCCCCCACTCTTCTCTATTACAAAGGTGGGGCCGACCTGAATGCGGCAAAAATTGTCTGCATCATTGGTACCCGCAGCAATACCGGCTATGCCAAACAGGTAACAGATAAATTAGTAAAAGAACTGGCTGAACAAAACGTAACCATTGTAAGCGGCCTTGCTTTTGGTGTGGATGCCATTGCACATAAAGCCTCCCTGAAAAATGATCTGCCCACCATCGGTGTGCTGGCGCATGGGCTTGACCAGATCTATCCGGCCGAACATGCCGGACTGGCGAAAGACATCATTAAACATGGTGGCGGGCTGCTCACCGAATTCCGCAGCAAAACAAAACCCGACAAGCATAATTTTCCCAGCCGAAACCGGATTGTTGCCGGTATGAGCGACGCTGCAGTGGTTATCGAAACAGACATGAAAGGCGGCAGCATGATTACTGCCGAACTGGCCAACGGGTATAATAAAGATGTTTTTGCCGTGCCGGGTAAAACAACAGATGCCAAAAGCGCCGGTTGTAATTACCTGATCAAAACCAGCAAAGCCCTGTTGCTTACCGATGCAAAGGATTTACTGGAAACAATGGGATGGCAGGACAAGAAATCTCAAAAAGCAACCCGCAAATTCCAAAAAGAACTTTTTATTGAACTGTTGCCGGATGAAAAAATAATTGTCGGCATCCTAAAAGAAAAAGAAACTGTTCACATTGATGAAATAAACCTGAAAAGCGGCCTTAGCAGCGGGGCGGTGGCAGCGGCCATGCTGAGCTTAGAATTACAAAATGTGATAGTATCTTTACCGGGTAAATTATACCGTTTATCCTGATACCTGCCCGGCCGAATGGCGGGGATGAACGGAGCAACATTTTTACCTGTATCCTTGTCAATAACTGCAAACAACAAAACCCGGCCCGATAACCGATGAAGCTGTTTCGCAAATATCATATTAGCGTTTTACTAATACTGGCTGTATTGCACAGCCGCATCGCCTTAGGTCAGCCCTGCACCAACCTAGGTCAAACTCCTTCAACTGCTTTTCCTGTTTGCGGAACCACTGTTTTTCAGCAAAGTACTGTTCCAATTTGTTCTACTGTTGACATTTTTGTCCCTGGCTGTTCCAACCAGCCAAACTCCGCCAATTATCAGAATAAAAATCCCTACTTCTATAAATTCACCTGCTTTGTTTCCGGCACCCTTGGTTTTCTTATCTCCCCGCTTGCGGCAAATGAGGATTACGACTGGCAGCTTTGGGATATAACAGGACGGAACCCTGATGAGATCTTTACCAATCCATCGCTTGTAGTAACAGGTAATTGGGCTGGTACTTATGGGAACACTGGGGCCTCAGCTTCAGGTGTCAACTACATACAATGTGCTTCCTTTCCCCCTGATAATGCACCAACCTTTGCTGCCATGCCCAACCTGGTGGCGGGGCATGAATACATCCTGATGGTCAGCCATTTTACCGATGGGCAAAGCGGTTATAACCTGTCATTTGGCGGTGGTACAGCTGTTATCACTGATCCGGGAATACCGGCCATGGTAAGTGTGCAGCCGGATTGTAATGGCCAAACCCTTACTGTACGGTTGAACAAAGGGATCAGGTGCAACAGCCTTACGCCTACTGCAAGTGAATTCAGCGTACAGCCTTCAGGTACTGCGGTAATAGGAGCTGCCACCGTTACCTGCACTTCCGGTTTTGATTTTGATGAGTTAACAATCAATCTTGCAACAGCACTTCCGAGTGGTACGCATCAGCTCATTATCAACAATGGCAGCGACGGGAATACTTTATTGGATATCTGCGGAAACAATATCCCTGCCGGCGAATCTTTATTTTTCGACTATTTTATACCGCAGCCCATCATTGCCGACAGCATTGCAAAGCCCGGCTGCGCTACTGATAGCATCCTGATTTTCTACCCCAAAAAAATCCGGTGTGCCAGCATCACCGCTTCGGGTTCTGATTTTTCAGTAACAGGCCCCACACCTGTTACCGTTACCGGTGCATCAGGCAACTGCATTAACGGCGAATCTCAATACATCGCCATAAAACTTTCGGCGCCCATTTATACCAAAGGAACCTACACGGTCACCATCCAGCCGGGTATTGACGGCAGTCCCATCTTTGATGTGTGCGGACAGCCAATTTTACCGCAGGTACTTTCTTTTGCCACATTCGACACTGTAAATGCAGCATTTCAATACCAGATGCTGTTTGGCTGCCTGAAGGATACCATCCTGTTCTCTCATAACGGGGCGCATGATGTAAACAACTGGTACTGGAACTTTAATAGTGACCCGCCGGTGTACACCCAGTCGCATATCATCGTATGGCCTGCCTTAAGCACCAACAATGTGCGGCTGGTTGTGGGCAATGGCACCTGCAGCGACACGGCTTCTGCTATAATTACATTAGACAATGAAGTGAAAGCCTCTTTCGAAACAGAGAATGTGATCTGTCCGGAAGATGCGCTGGCTGTTTCCAATACCAGCACCGGCCATATTGACCTTTGGCGCTGGAACTATGATGTGATTGGCAGCAGCAACCTGAAAGACCCGCCGGGTTTTCTTTTCCCCACCATCAACCGGGAAGCATATTATACCGTGAAATTAACTGTCACCAACCTTAGCCTCGGCTGCAGCGACAGCGCCAGGAAAACACTGACAGTGCTTGACCACTGTTTTATTGATGTGCCCACTGCTTTCACTCCCAACAATGATGGCCTGAATGATTTCTTTCGTCCGCACAATGCGTTGAAAGCAGACAGCTATGAGTTCAGAGTGTACAACCGCTGGGGGCAACTGGTATTCCAGTCCCGCAACTGGCTGGAAAAATGGGATGGCCGAATCAACGGGGCAGTACAACGCACGGGTGTATATGTGTGGATGCTCAGCTATATCCACCGGGATACAAAGCAGTCTGTTTTCAAAAAGGGGACGGTGACGCTGATAAGGTAAATGGTCGATAGTGAATGATTCCTGAAAGTTCACACTTCCCCATTGACTATTGCCTGTTTACTGTTCTCACTTATCTTTGCACTAACAGCGAAGCAATGAGCATTATTAAAATCCCTTTACGTTTCATGGGCTCTAAAGGCGAGAAAGTCATTTATACATTATTTGACAGCGGCGCTTCATTCTCCTGCATCTCCCCTGAAAATGCTGAAGAAATCGGAATGGTGGAAAAATTGAGATTGCCTCTTGAATTCGCCACAGCCAGCCGGGGACATTTTCTAAAAATTGACAACACACTCCGAAGCGATTTTTTTTATGAAGATGTCCGCATGAGTGATGAGTTTATGATAGTTCCTGATTTGAGCGAAGAAGCTATTATCGGTGTTAACACAATGCAGAAATGGCGGATCAAACTGGATTTTGAACATGATAAAGTAATTATTGATCCCAAAGTGGCCAAATTAATTTTGAAAGCTTTAAAATAATCAGCCCGACACATGGCTATAATTTCATTTTGACCATATTTATCCCGCCGCCTATCTTTGCACATGGCAACAAGAAATTCTTCCCCCGCTAAAGACAATCCCAGCAAATTTTACGGCGACGGCTTGACATTTGATGATGTGCTGCTGATGCCCGGCTACAGCCAGGTACTTCCCCGTGATGTGGAAATTAAGACATGGCTCACCAAAGAAATTAAACTGAATGTTCCCCTGCTTTCTGCCGCAATGGACACAGTTACGGAAGCAAAGCTGGCAATTGCATTGGCCCGAGAGGGAGGATTGGGAATCCTGCATAAGAATATGACCATTGAGGAGCAGGCCGCACAGGTTCGCAAGGTAAAAAGAAGTGAAAGCGGGTTGATCATTGACCCTGTTACATTATTAGCCGATGCTACCATTGGTGATGCATTAAGATTAATGGGGGAAAATAAAATTGGCGGTATTCCCATTATTGATAAGAATAGAAAATTAGTCGGTATCCTTACCAACCGTGACCTTCGGTTTGAAGAAAACATGAAACGAAGAGTGAGTGAAGTGATGACCAAAGAAAATTTATATACAGCACCCGAAGGCACTGATCTGAAAATGGCCGAGCAATTATTCAAGAAAACAAAAGTTGAAAAATTACCGATCATCAATAAGCTGGGTAAACTGATGGGGCTTTTTACCTACAGTGATATATTAAAATTAAAAAGTCATCCCAATGCTGTGAAAGATTCATTCGGAAGATTATTGATCGGTGCAGGAGTTGGAATCACCAAAGATCTTTTAGAAAGAGTGGATACCTTATTGAAAGTTGGGGCAGATGTGATTGCACTGGACAGTGCCCACGGTCACAGCAAAGGAGTGATAACCGCTTTGAAAGAAATAAAAAAGAATTTTAAGAACTGTGATGTGATTGCCGGAAATGTGGGAACAGCCGCAGGTGCAAAAGCATTGGCCGATGCAGGCGCCGATGCTATCAAGGTTGGTATTGGACCGGGTTCTATTTGTACCACAAGAATCGTTGCCGGTGCCGGAGTACCACAACTGACAGCTATCATGGAAGCAGCTTCTGTATTAATGGATAAAAACATCCCGATCATTGCAGATGGAGGTATCCGCTACACCGGTGATATGGTGAAAGCATTGGCAGCCGGGGCCAATTGTGTGATGATGGGAAGCATTTTTGCCGGCACGGAAGAAAGTCCCGGTGAGACCATCATCTATGAAGGAAGAAAATTCAAAGAATACCGCGGCATGGGTTCACTCGGCGCTATGGCCACCGGCAGCAGCGACCGTTATTTTCAGGATGTGGAAGATGATGTTAAGAAATTTGTTCCCGAAGGCATTGAGGGAAGAGTAGCCTATAAAGGATTTGTAAAAGAAATTGTGTACCAGTTTACCGGCGGATTAAGAGCCGGGATGGGTTATTGCGGGGCAAAGAATATTGACGAATTACAAAAAGCAAAATTTGTAAAGATCACCAATGCCGGTATGCGGGAAAGCCATGCACATGATATTGAGATCACGAAGGAGGCGCCGAATTACAGCAGGAGGTAGGAAATGTTAATTGGTTAATTAGTTTATTCGTGATTAGTATCTCAGCCTGAAAATTCCTCTATCTTTCTGAGCCTGAAAATCAATTAACCAATCCCCGTTATTCTACAAGTACATCAAAAATAATCACCTGCTTTTTATAGGCTTTTACATGAAGCCCGTTCAAAAAAGCAGGCTCCCATTTTTTGGCTTTTTTTATCACCCTCACTCCTTCTTCCTCAAGGCCATAACCATGAGCTGTCAACGGTGTGACCCCACTGATGCCGCCATCTGTATCCACCACAAAGCGTATGACCACTGAGTAGCGGCCTGCAGGGGCTCCATTATTCACCGGCACTTCACCATCCAGGTTTGTTTCCAGGAATTTTTTCCAGTTGCCATCATATCTGGCATCTATGTCCACTGTTTCAGCGGGGCCGGTTTCTTTATTGGGTTTGTCCTCAATAATGCCTTTATCCCCGTCAATATCAGCGGGACGGGGATTTACTTCTCCTTCGAATGGTTTGCCTTCTTTGGGATCAATATCAATTTTTGCGTCTTTCAGGTCTTCCTGTGAGGGAGGTGGTGTATCTGGTTCCTCCACCATTGTTATGTCGGTAAGCCTTTCGGTTTGTACTTCCGCCTTTTGTGGTTTTATTTTCTCCGGCTCCGGAAGTTTTTCAGGTTTCTTAGTATCAGTTACACTCCGGATAGTCATTTCAGGGCCGGGCCGGTAATTTGAATTGTTTTTCTTTAAAGAACCGGCAAGCACGGCACTGCCCAATGCAAGGAAGGTGATGACTGCTGTAATCAGCAGCGACCTGCTGATCCTTTTGTTATATTTTTTACGGAGTTCATAAGCGCCGTAGTCTTTATTACGGCCATCAAATATGATGTCAATCAGCGGGGTTGATAAAATTTGATTGGTTTGCATGGCTTATACTTTTATTATCAGATCATCCTGCTATTTGTTTCCATAAAACTTTGCACCCTCGTTTTTTATTTTTCATTAAACTCCGGCGCACACTGTATTTTTATGGAATGTTTGTCCGTATGCATCGGACCGACTTGTGAATGGTGAACCAGGAACAACGAACTTCGAACTCTTAAACATGAAATCATTCTCTGATAAATATATAAGCCTCCTGCTCGCTCTCACCTGCGGTTTCTTGCTCTTCGCCGCCTGGCCGGTATCACCGCTTACGCTGCTTATTTTTGTTGCCTGGGTTCCCTTGCTGTGGCTGGAATCAAAAGTGAAGAGCAGAAAAAAATTCTTTGGCCTCACCTATATCGCCATGTTTATCTGGAATTTGGCCAGCACCTGGTGGATATGGAATGCCTCGGCCCCCGGTGCATTGGCTGCTTTCTTCGCCAATAGTTTTATCATGTGCCTGCCCTGGCTGGGTTATAAGGTTGCAAAAAAATGGCTTGGTGAAGCTATCGGTTATTTTTCTCTTGTTGCTTTCTGGATGTGTTTTGAATATATCCATTTGACGGATTGGGGATTGAGTTGGCCCTGGCTCACTCTTGGCAATGCGTTTGCCACACATCCGCAATGGGTGCAATGGTATGAATATACAGGAGCCAGCGGCGGTACTTTATGGATATTGATGAGTAATATTTTGTTCTTTTCACTTATTAAAGAATACCGGGAAAACGGCCGGACAAAAAAATATTTCACACAACTGGTAAGCAGCTTTTTACTATTGGTTCTTCCGATCCTATTGTCATTCCTGACAAAAAACCAAATATCCGACATCCCCGTCCGAACGGGTCATCCCCGCCTGAATGATTCAGCCGGGCAGGCGGGCGGGCAACATGCAACATCCAAAATTGTGGTGGTGCAGCCCAATATTGACCCCTATGAAAAAGTTTCAACCGGCAGCTTTGAAGCACAACTGGAAAAACTTGTTGTAACCACCGAAAAAACCATGGATGAATACACCGGGCTGGTGGTATGGCCTGAAACGGCCTTATACATGGGCAATGGTATCAGCGAAACAGAAATGAAACAAAACTATTTCCTGAACCCCCTATGGAGTTTTCTGAAAAGACATCCGCAGATCAGCCTGTTTACCGGTATGGAAAGTTACCGGGTGTTTGACAAGCCCACGAAAACCTCACAGGACTTCAATGGTTTTCATGTGGAGTCTTACAACGGCTCGGTGCTGCTCGACAGCAGCGGACCCCAGTCATTTTACCATAAGTCCATGCTGGTGCCGGGTGTGGAAACCCTGCCGTGGTTTCTGAAATTCCTGGGCAAATGGTTCGACAAGTTTGGCGGCACCACAGCAGGCTATACCAAACAAAATGAAAGAACGGTACTGGAAGAAAAACACGGATATAAAATCGCCCCGGCTATTTGCTATGAAAGTGTGTATGGCGATTTCATGCGTAAATATGTAAAGAACGGGGCCAATCTGATCTGCATCCTTACCAACGACGGCTGGTGGAAAAAAACACCCGGGCACAAGCAGCATATGAATTATGCAAGGCTGAGGGCTATTGAAACCCGCACATGGATTGCCCGCAGTGCCAATACCGGCATCAGTTGTTTTATAGACCCGGCGGGAAGAGTGATCAACCCGCAGCCCTATAACACACAGGCAGCTATCAAACTCTCCATCAGCCCCCGGAATAAGCAAACATTTTTTGTAAAGCATGGCGATATCCTTTCAAAGATTATGATTGTCGTTAGTGCATTACTGCTGGGCTGGGTGATATACTTAAAAGTGATGAACAGGTTTTTTAAGAAGAAGTTTCCTACTTTGCAAACAAGAGATTCGCCGCAGAGAACATGAGATAAAGAGGTCTCGCTGGCCCTTCAACACCACTCAGGATATACGCTGCGCTAACTCAGCGTTCTCCTGTTCTCTGCGTTAAAAAAAATGGACAAAGAACTCCTATATCAAAACAAAAAATTTTTTTACCGCACAACCGGCTCTGGCAAACCGGTTATACTCCTCCACGGTTTTGGGGAAGATGGGGAGGTGTGGAAATCACAGGTTGATTTTTTGAAAGAAAAGTTTCGGCTTATTGTTCCTGATTTACCCGGTTCCAGCAAATCTGAAATGATTGATGATATGAGCATGGAAGGGCTGGCTGTAGTCATTCATTCAATTCTTCATGAAGAAAACATTGATGCCTGCCCTATTATCGGGCACAGTATGGGTGGTTATATAACCCTGGCAGTGGTTGAAAAATACCCGAACCATGTATCCGCCTTTGGTCTTTTTCATTCTTCTGCTTTTGCCGACAGCGAAGAAAAAAAGACAGCCCGCCGCAAGGGCATTGAATTTATACAGCAGCACGGGGCTTTTGAATTTTTAAAAACAGCCATCCCCAACCTGTTTTCGGAAAATTCCAAACAACAAATCCCAAATTCCATCCGGGATTACATTGACCAGCAGCACAACTTTTTACCTGAAGCCCTCGTTTCTTACTACGAGGCGATGATACAACGGCCCGACCGGACGGATATATTACAAAAAAGCGCTGTGCCTGTATTATTTATCATGGGAAAATACGATACCGCCATACCCCTTGCCGATGGCCTGAAGCAATGCCATCTTCCTGAAAAATCGTACATTCACATCCTCCGGAAATCCGGCCACATGGGGATGATGGAAGAACCCGGGGAAAGCAAACGGATTTTGGACAAATTTCTTTCTGATATTTAAGTGTACTTGAAACCTTTTTAAAAATCGTAATAACACCTATACATTTTACGATTTTCATCTTATTTCCCTGCATACTTATCCACTAACTCAGGTTTTCACCCTTCAATACTGTTCCCTTTTGACAGCAATCATTTTCATTAACTTTTAAAAGACAGGTTATGAAAACAAAAACATCTATCTCAGGGCTAATGATTATTTTCTCCTCTTTTTTATTATGTAGCCTGCAGAAACTGCAATCTCAAACAATAACATTATCTGGACCTGAAGTTGTTTCTCCCCGAGCAAGGGAAACATACTTAGTCGCATCATTCTATGAATTTAATTCAAATACTATCATTACCTGGACAGTTACAGGCGGTTCCATTTATTACCAAGTTACTGATCCCCGTGCTGCATCCATTTATTGTATTGTTGAGTGGAATAACTTCCCGGGACATGGTTACATATCATTCAATGAAAGTATAAATGGTGGCCATGCAGATAAAGGAATATATATAACTAATTATCCTGTTACAGTTAGTAAAATAATTTTTCCCTCTGCTGAAAGACCGCTTATTGATTGCACTCCCCTCCCAGGCGGTCAATGTAATTTTTTACAAAACATCAATTTTATCTAATCCCAACCCACCGAACAACCCAAATGACCCATTTACAAATAATGAGATCCCGAATTGGGTATCTACCCACGGTTCACCTCAAATACATGATCCATGGAATCCCCCGCTCCTGCCTCCAAATCCTGCAACCGGGTTTGCTTATATGTATGCAAGCGCCCCCATTGCACCGGGGCTTCCCTACAGAGGAGAAGGCATTGCTCAGAAAGTATCCATTTTATATGGATCAACTTATACACTAAGTTTTTTTATGAAATTTTCGCAATTCATTGGAGGTTCCAATCAACTTGATGAATTTTATATTGTACTTGCTAATTGCGCAGATATAAATTTGTTCCCTCCTCAAAGCAATCATCTTATACCTCCATTACCATCAAACTCACAGGTTGTTTATCTCGGTACAGCCATTTCAAATCAAACCTGGCAGCAAGTGCAAACAACATTTACTGCCAACAACAATTATAATATGCTTTGGATTTTCCCCAAGCAATACACCGATAATATCCCACAATCTTCGGATGATGCCGGAATTGATTTTGCGTATCCTCAGTTATCTCCAGCAGGTAATATTCTCACAATTTCTCCAAGTGGTCCTATTATTGTCTGCACCCCTTGGGAATGGGCCCCGACTAATACAACTTTATTAACTTCGAGTCTGAGTAACACTGGTCAATATCAGTGGTATAAGGATGGTCAAGCGATTTCGGGGGCAACATCACAAACTCACAACGCACAACATTCTCAACAGGGAGTGAATGTCAGAACTCACAATTATACCGTGACCAATCCTGCAAGTGGATGTACATCAATTCCTGTAATTGTAAATTTTGTTCCAACTCCCTTACTTCCGGTAGAGGGAGTCGGTAATCTTTCCAGAGGGGTGTGGCTAACAATCCGAACAACAGAGAATTTACCAATCTCTACATATTCTTGGAACATTCCTGGGGCAAGTATTAATGATATTAATGTCAATGATCCATTTGTTGATGTATTCTTCCCGATATCTTCTCCTAGCCCGGTCGCCGGAAGTGTGATAATAAATGGTCAAGCAGCTTGTGCTAATAACACATATTCATACGAGTTTTATCTATTCCCGAATAAGTCAATTAGAAGTAGAGATATAATAAATGAGGAGATTAATTCGCAGAAAATTACAATTGCTCCTAACCCCGTATAGAACAGAGTAACTATTTTTTCTTACTATCCTATCAGCAAAGTTGAAATCTATAGTTCTACAGGTTTATTAATAAAGCAAAAAATTGGAAATAATCAAAATCAGTTAACAATGTCAGTCTTTGAAATTCCGTCTGGCATTTACATATGTAAAGTGTATGGTGTGGCAGCGGTTGAAACATTAAAACTATTGGTTCAGCGACAATAAACCCCACCCAAAACACGTTCAAAAAAAAACTGCCATATAGAGCACCTTTTTTGTACCTTGAACCGTTGTTTAAGAGGTATATGAGAAAAACCCTATTAATACTACTCATACCGATTTGCTTAATAAGTAAGCCATCCTATGCTGCCCATATTACAGGTGGCGAAATGTATTATACTTATCTTGGACAATCAGGTGGGAATTATAACTACCATGTTACCGTAAAGCTTTTCAAAGATTGTTTTTGTACGAACTGTGCAAATTTGGACCCTCAGATTGGGATGGCAGTATTTGATAAAGGAACAGGTACAATGGTTTGGAGTAATGGCGCTGTTGTGCTTGCTCAAACCGTGACATTATCCTTGACCTCTCCAAACCCCTGTATCAACAACCCACCGGCGGTTTGTTATCAGGTTGGCTACTACGAAGTGGACATTTCCCTGCCTGCTTCTCCCAATGGCTACATAATTTCCTTTCAGCGTTGTTGCAGGATCAACGGCATAAGTAATTTAACCGGATCAAGCGGTGTTGGGGCAACATATACTGCTGAAATACCTGGTACTCTTTTATTGGCAACTGCCCCTCAAAATAATAGTGCGAGGTTTGTTGGTGCAGATACAGTTATCGTTTGTGCAGATAATCCGTTCACATATAGTTTCGCTGCTGTTGATTTAGATGGTGATCTATTGAGCTATTCCTTTTGCACGGCTTACCTGGGTGGTGGACAAACCGGCGTACCCCCTGCCCAAAACAGCCCATCGCCATTTCCTCCGGCCCCGCCTCCCTATATTTCGGTACCATATGCAACCCCCCCCTTTAGCGCTTCAAATCCGCTTGGCCCTGGAGTAACCATTAATCCCACAACAGGTTTAATAACCGGTATTGCACCTGCTGCAGGTATTTATGTTGTAACAGTTTGTGTAACTGAAACCCGAAATGGAGTAGTTATAGCAACACAAAGAAAGGATCTCCAGATCAAAGTTGGCAATTGTGACCTTGCAACACCTCTTCTTAATCCAAGACCTACATCCTGCGATGGGTCTACATTAAATTTTCAAAATGATGACCCCACACCAAGCCCTCTTATAATCTCATATTTCTGGGATTTTGGAGTTCCCTGGCTTACGGATGATACATCTGTTCTTCCTTCGCCAACGTACACATACACTGACACCGGTGTTTATACTGTAAAACTGATTACAAACAAAAATCAGATTTGTTCTGATTCAGCTACACTTGTTGTAAGAGTCTATCCCGGCTTCTTCCCCGGTTTCATTTTCACCGGTAGTTGTTTTCAAAATCCTTTTAGTTTTACTGATACCACCAATACCCGCTATGGTGTGGTGGACAGCTGGCGCTGGGACTTCGGCGACCTCAGCACCTTTGGAGACACTTCAAGAATACGTAACCCCCAATACACCTACCCATCGGCCGGGCCAAAAGATGTACGGCTGATAGTCACCAACAGCAAAGGCTGTATTGACACCGCCAATGTCACTATCAATGTGCTGGATAAACCTTCGCTTGCCGTTGCTTTTACCGATACACTGATCTGCCGCAATGATGTACTACAACTGAATGCCACCGGCACCGGAACATTCAGCTGGACATCTGTACCGGCCGGCCCCATTATCAATCCCAACAGCGCCAACCCAACAGTTTCTCCGCTGGTCACAACCTGGTATTATGTGGATCTTGACGACAATGGTTGTGTGAACCGGGATTCCTTACGAGTCAGGGTTGTCGCCTCAGTAACATTACAGGCCCGGCCCGATACCACCATCTGTCTTGGCGATCCGGTGCAATTAAATGCCCAGTCAGACGGGTTAAGTTATACCTGGACTGCTTCGCCTGCTTCCAGTTTCAATAATCCCAATATCATCAACCCGGTAGCCACCAGCAATAACCCCTTTACGACATACACCGTGGTGGCAAGCATAGGCAGTTGCGCTGCCACCGATTTTGTGAATGTGACGGCCATCCCCTACCCCGGCGCTGATGCGGGTATTGGCCCCATACTCTGCTACAACACATCGGGCCGTTTAAACGGAAGTATAGTGGGCAGCTCTTTCAACTGGTCGCCGCTAAGCTATTTGGATAACCCGAATATCCTCAATCCCGTTGTTACACCGCCACGTACTACGCAATATATTCTTACCGTGTACGATACCCTCGGTTGCCCCAAGCCCGGCCGTGATACCGTGATAGTGGTGGTGCAGCCAAAAATAAGGGCCTATGCCGGGGAAGATACCACCGTGGTGGTAGGACAGCCGCTTTTATTCAATGGCAGCGGCGGTGTGGGCTATCTCTGGATTCCTTCTTTTGGATTGAGTAACCCGAATATCCGCAACCCGATCGGTGTGTATGGTTCGCAAACTGATTCGGTGGAGTACAAACTTATAGTAACCGATGCTGCGGGCTGCGCCGATTCAGCCTATGTTACGGTATATGTTTACAAGACCAATCCTTATGTTTTTGTTCCCACCGCATTTACCCCCAATAACGACGGGCTGAATGATGTGATCCGCCCGATCGCTGTCGGTATCCGCCGCATCATCTACTTCTCCGTGTACAACCGCTGGGGCGAGAGGGTATTTATAACCACCCATAATAAGCACGGCTGGAACGGCATTCACAATGGTAAACCTCAGGCCAGCGGGGTTTTTGTGTGGATGCTCAGCGCCGAAGATTACCTGGGCAGGCCGCTTTTCCTGAAGGGGACGGTAACACTTATCAGGTAAGATGGGTGGCTCGCAAAGGCGCTAAGCCGCAATCAAAATAGTTACAGGCCATTTACCACTCTTTTTATTCCGTTTTTTATCAATTCTTCATTAAAATTTATAAGAAGTCCCAGCTTCATTTTGGTTAACCGGAGGTAAGTCAGAAGTTGCTAATAATGAACCGGGGCTATTGTCTCCACAGATTTAAGCTGAACAATTACTTTATTTTCAACAATCATATCAGGCCTGAAACCCAAATCCATTTTGAAATTTCTCCAAATTACCGGGATGGCTGTTTGTCGCAAAACTATAAGCCCATACTCATTCCTGACTTCATGATCCAGCACTGTTTCATAAACATATTCAAAAAAAAACCCGGGCCCAGTTCTTTGTGGATCCGGCAAGCGGTATTTACAACGATTTTTGCAATTTCATTTTCTCCCATAAAATTTATTTTGATTTAAATATACTTACAAGTTGCGCCTTTGCGCCTTTGCGTGAAAATAACTTTTACCTTAGTGATATACATTAAAAAGATGCCCCAGATCGCATTCATCACCGGCGCCACGGCAGGATTTGGCAAAGCCTGTGCATATAAATTTGCCGCCCATGGTTACGACCTTATCATCAATGGAAGAAGAAGCGACCGCCTGCAGCACCTGGCGGATGAAATAGAAACCAGATACAATGTGGCCGTGCTGCAACTTCCCTTTGATGTGCGGGATGAAAAAGCTGTTTTCACTTCCATTAATACCATGCCGAATGAATGGAAGAAAATGGATGTGCTTGTCAACAATGCCGGCCTCGCAGCCGGCCGTGATTTTTTTGATGAAGCCGACATGAACGACTGGAATACGATGATTGATACCAATGTGAAGGGTTTCCTGTATGTGGCCAAGGCCGTTTCGCAACTGATGGTAGCCAATGGCAGCGGGCATATTATCAATATGGGATCCATTGCCGGCAAAGAAGTGTATGAAAAAGGGAATGTGTATTGCGCCACCAAGTTTGCGGTGGATGCCCTCAGCCAGTCTATGCGGGTAGACCTGCTGCGGCACGGCATCAAAGTGACAGCCATCAACCCCGGCGCAGCCGAAACGGAATTTTCGCTGGTGCGTTTTAAAGGAGATGAGGCCACGGCTAAAAAAATATACGACGGGCTGCAGCCGCTTACGGCGGAGGATGTAGCTGAAGTAATTTACTACTGCACCACTTTGCCTGCTCATGTCTGCATCAACGACCTCTCCATCACCTGCATTCAGCAGGCCAGCACCATTTATTTCAACCGGAAAGGCAGTTGATACAGGTCAAAAAAGATCGGTGAATACATTTTTTCTTTTATCTTTCAGGGCGCAGTCATCTTATCCATCTCCGTTGTCCTGAAACTTGCCGTAGTTTCCCTTAGAAAATGTACCCTGGACAAAAGATTTCAGTTAGAATACTTAAACCCCTGAAAAACCCGTTTTATATTTATGGCTCATCTCGGGTATCATACAGACATCCCTATGAAAAAGCCACTTATTCTTACCATCCTATTCATCCTGTTTACCCGTATTGTTTTTTCCCAGGAACTTATCCGGCAGCAAGCCTGCACCGATGAATCCATCAGCAAACAGGCAGACAGCCTGCGGAAGCTTTATACTAAAGACGGTTACATACTGGTGAGAGAAGCATCTATAAATATGCAAAGTGAATACGAGATGCCGGTCATTGTGCCGCTTACCCAGGGAAGCTGGTACCAGTTTGTGTTTATCGGCGAATACTCCTCCCGCCTGTACGAAGTGCGGATGTACGACTGGCAGGAGCGGATGGTGATCTTCCGCCAGAAAAAATGGGGGGATGTGGACGGGAATGTAATCAGCTACACTTATGTACCTAAATTCTCCGAATTCCACATGATAAAACCGGTGCAGGTAAACAAGCATAAGAAAAAGAACCTCTGCGGATATGTGATGATGTTTAAACGCACCGGCGACCAGCCGCAAACAGGCCCAGTTTCTGCAACATTCCGTAATCCATAATTTTATTCAGCGTACTATTTTATTAAATTAAAAAGCCGCATTACTGAACAGATGCGGCTTTTAACATTGAAATACGTTTTACTTCATTACCTCACTTTCATCATCGGCCACACATGCTGCACCACACCGTTTTGCAAACGGGCATAATAGATGCCGGTGGGCAGTCCCGATGCTTCAAATTTTACCTTATCCTGTGCGGGTCCTGTATAGTCTTTTTCCAGCAGGTGGGCCACTACCCGGCCCATGGTATCAAATACCTGTACCATTGTGTGCCCGCCTTCTGTTTTAAAGAATATCTCCGTATCGTCATTAAATGGATGAGGGTAGTTATACAATACTTTCACCCTGTCAGGCACCGGGGGTGGAGGCGGTGGCGTTACCGTTGTGCATACACCGGCTTTTATCAGCGGCAGGTTTTGCAGTTGTGTATTGATATTCGGGGGGAAGAGGGAATCCACCGTTGTTTTATCGAGGCAGAACCATTTCTGCAGAATCGTTGAATAAACACTTCTGAAGTCATACTGCATCGGCACATTATCATTCACATTGGCATTGGCGGGTATGGTGGGGTTCACGCCCAACATTCCGGCTTCTACAGATGTACCGAAGAGGAACATCGGTGCAGCGGCGCCATGGTCAGTACCGATGCTGGAATTGGATTTTATACGCCTTCCGAATTCGCTGTAGGTCATTCCCAGCACTCTTTCTTCCACTCCCAGGCCCCGTAGATCTTCCTGGAAAGCCCGGATGGCATCGGACACCCGCTGCAATAATGTAGCATGGGCTCCGGTGGTGGTATCTGTATTCGTTTGTACCGAGTGTGTATCAAAACCACCAAAACTGGTCATATAAATTCTTGTCTTTAACCCGCCTTTTATCAGCCTTGCCACGATGCGCAACTGATCGGCCAGCGAATTATTGGCCGGGTAAGTTCCCTGTGTCGGTACATTGTTGGCCGCTGTGCGGATTACCGTAGCATATTTTTGAGTTTGCTGATTGACCGTGCGGATAAATGTCAGTTCCTTTCCTGCGGGTGTGGCGGGTGCTGGATCTGTTGTACCTGTTATCAGGTTATAGAATGTGGTGGGATTAGTAATACTCATTCCCATGTTTACTATAGGTCCCTGTGTTGTTAATGTAGTAGTAGATCCAATTTGTATAGCCAGAGGGTCGGGTGCATCCGGATTGGGATAACCAGTCGGAAAATTGGGGTATTCATAATTCAGGTAGCGGCCGGCCCACCCGTTATACACTTCCTGTGTGCTGTTGGAGGCGCTCATCCAGATATCAGTGGCACGGAAGTGAGAAAAGTTGGGTTGGGGATAACCCACCGCCTGTATCACTTTGGCTTTCCCTTCAGTAAAAAGGGATTGTAAGCCCGTCATGGATGGATGTAACCCGGTACCATTTACCCCGGCAATGGATAATATCCTGTTCTGCGGAATAGCCACATTACTTCTTGCATTGAAGTAGTTGGAATAATCAGCCACAGGTATCACCGTGTTGATGCCGTCATTACCACCTGCCAGTTGTACAATCACCAGCACATGATCGGTGAGGGTGTCGCCCCGCATCAGCGCCTGTACCAATGGAGAGTTTGCGTTGAAGGCTTTTACAGAATAGCCGTCAATTACTTCGGGCAGCAGGGCCGCTGCCGGTATGGTGTTGAATAAAAAATCTCTTCTTTTCATTTGATTTGATTGAAATGATTTATGCCAACTGGTATTCTGACAGGTTAAAGAAATACTGGAACAGCGACCTTAAACGGGTGTTCACCGTATTGAAATTGGCCGTGGTCGGGTTTGACACATACGCAGCCCATGCATTGGTCCAGTAATAATCCCATTGCTGATTGGTGAGCAGTATCTGAGTTTTTATCTGCGCCTTTGATTGTGCAGATATATCATTCCTGAAAAAAAACTTCAGCGCTTCATCTATCAGGTCATTGGGGTTGCCGGGGTTGCTGAGGGTTTGTGCAAATGCCACGCAGTTGAACTGCACCCGGAAGCCATTGCGGGCATAGCCGCTGTTAATCATGATGTCCGTAAACTGGTTGCGTTTGGGCAATGAGTCAGAGTTAATCCATATTTCATGGTAGGCAGGCTCCTGGTAATAGGCTGGCATACCCGAAACATTGGGCGGGTCATGCAGGTTCTGCCCCAGGTTCACCATCCAGGCGTAGAAAGTGTTCCAGAGGCCGTAGTTGGTATCCCAGTCGGTGGCAGGACGAAACTGTATGTTCATTTCTCTCAATGAACCCACCACCAGGTCGGAAGGCGTTTTGATATAACAGCCCCTGTTGAGCATGTCAAAGAAGTGTTCACTCTTGAACAAGGCTGAAAGCATCGGCTTCAGTTCATAGTTGTTATTGCGGAAAATATCAGCCAGGGGGGTTATCACATTGGCTTCTGTGGCGGCATCAATAGTATAGTACACAAACCAGCGGTACACTTTGCGAACGATGAATTTGGCCACTTCATTCTGCAGGAATATCATGTTCAGCAGGTCGTTCAGCTCCAGGTCGCCGGCAGTAGCGCCGGTGCGGCCGGTTATTACCGTATTATTAAAGAAAGAAGAAAAAGTTTTATTGACAGTACTGTGCCGGGCGCTGTTGAATACGGGTGCCCATGTTGTATAGTTGATTTGCCACCCGGTCAGCACTTTGGCTGCCTCTTTTACATCGGCTTCTGTATACCTGGAGTCAGGCCCTTTTCCCAGTGTAAACAACTCCATCAGCTCCCTTGCATAGTTCTCATCCGGAGCTGAGGCCACGTTCAGGTACCCGTTAAGGTAACGCAGCATCATCAGGTCTTTGGTAATGTCCCTCACCAGGTTTTTATAGTTGCCCAATGCATATTGGCGGATAAGGCTGTGCTGGCGGTAAGCCCAGTTTCCGCTGTTTACATCCAGTGCTTCATTGCCAAACTGATCCACCAGGAACATAACCAGTTTTTCACGGATGCTTCGGTCCTGGTTCATCAGCACTCCCGTCCACCATTTTTTATAGGATGCCCTTCTTTGCGACTGCACGGTACCATCGTTGTTGATGTCATTTATCCAGGTGGTTCCCTGAGCAATGTTTCCATCGGGGGTGCCGGGCTGGGTGGAAGTTGTGTATTCTTTTACCGGGGGCGCCGGTGCCGGGGCTGTCGGGGTCAGCAGTTCATCCACGGCCTGGCTCATGGTGCGGGTCCTGAAATAATCCACATCAGCTTTCTTAGCGCCAAACATGGTACGCTTCAGCAGGTGGATGATTTCCTGTTCTGTCCAGGGGCCTGTGTAGGGGCTGATTCCGGAATTAGTGCGGAAAGTTTGTGCAGGTGTTGCTTCCTGATTTGCTGTGCGCTTTTTACGGCGGGCAGTCAAAAAATCTCTTCTGTCCATAATGCGGGTTTTGGTTCAGCGGATTTTTTTATGATTAAATTATTGCTGAAAAGTTTAAAGAAATACTAAATAAAGCTGAATCTTTTTTCTTCCTGCACAGCCAGCCATATAAACCTGCAGCGGGCCACCCCAGGTTTCAAAGCCTTTCTTGTGTGAAAGGTACAAAACAAGTTTGAAAAATGAGAAGGATCTTTTCCCTCAGGTTCAGCTGATATTTTCAATGATGCCGGCAATTCCCTGGCCGCCCCCCACACAGGCGGTTATCATGCCGTATTTTTTATTTAACCGCTTCATATCGTGCAGGTTCTGGATGGTGAGCTTGCAGCCGGTGCACCCCAGCGGGTGGCCGAGGGCAATAGCCCCGCCATTGATATTCACATTTGATGGATCGAGCCCGGCCTCCCGGATAACGGCCAGCGCCTGGGAAGCAAAGGCTTCGTTCAGTTCTATCAGGTCTATCTGGGAAAGATTCATTCCGGTTTGCTTCAACACTTTGGGTATAGCGGCTACCGGGCCGATACCCATGATGCGGGGATGCACACCGGCCACAGCGCTGTTCACCAATCTGCCGATGGGTTTCAACCCCAGTTCATTCATCATCTTCTCTCCCATCACTATTACAAAAGCAGCCCCGTCTGATGTTTGTGATGAATTACCGGCAGTAACGCAACCGCCCTGGGCAAAAGCAGGTTTTAATTTGGCAAGTGCTTCTTTTGAGGTATCAGCCCTGGGACCTTCATCCGTATCAACCGTAAAATTTCTTTTTTGTTTTTTGCCTTTTGCATCCAGGTAAATCTCTTCAACATTTACCGGCAAGATACCGGGTTTGAAATAGCCGTTCTGAATAGCAGCAATTGCTTTTTGATGGGAGTTATACGAAAATTCATCCTGCGCCTCGCGGCTGATATTAAAATCTTTTGCCACCGCTTCCGCTGTAAGGCCCATGCTCAGGTAATAATCGGGCTCATCTTTGGCAATAGCATAGGAGGGAACTGTTTTCCACCCGACTGTTGGCACCAGGCTCATGCTTTCCGTGCCGCCGGCAATAATGCAGTCGGCCATGCCGGTTCTTATTTTGGCGGTAGCCATAGCGATTGTTTCCAAACCTGAAGCGCAGTAACGGTTTACTGTAACACCGGGCACATCAAAACCTAAAGCCCTCGCCGAAATTATTCTTCCGAATTGCAGCCCTTGCTCAGCTTCTGGTACGGCATTGCCCACAATTACATCATCCACCCTTTTAGCTTCCAACTGAGGCACAGATGCCATTATTCCTTTTATCACTTCTACGGCCAGGTCGTCGGGGCGATAAAAACGAAACCCGCCCCTTTTTGCCTTACCCACCGCTGTTCTGTATCCCGCAATAATGTATGCTTCCTGCATGTTGAATATTTTAATGGTTGCTTATGCAACTTTCAAATTCAAAAGTAAAGAGACTTGTTGTATCAACCAAAACAGGCATTAAAGTTCAATTATCTTCGCGGCGACTATGTATAAAGTACTTCGCAATTTTCTTTTTTTGTTTTCTCCTGAATGGGTGCACTATTTTTCTATGAACAGTTTGAAACTGCTGTGCCGGATGGGCTTCAGAAAGTTGATTGCAAAAAAATTCAGACCCGGTGGAAATAATGAATATTCGATTTTCAATATTCAATTTCCAAACAAAGTTGGCCTGGGTGCCGGTTTTGACAAGAATGCCAAATACCTAAGAGAACTGGAATGTCTTGGTTTTGGGTTTGTGGAAATCGGAACGGTCACCCCGCTCCCTCAGGCGGGTAATGACAAGCCAAGACTGTTTCGGCTTCCGAAAGATAAGGCCCTCATCAACAGGATGGGATTTAATAATGATGGGGTGAAGGTGGTTGCCGGTAGATTGAAAACCTGGCGGGAAAAAAATAAACGTTGGCCGTTGACCGATGACTGCCGGCCAACGAGCAACGAACAATGTTCAGCTTTGATCATCGGAGGAAATATTGGCAAAAACAAAATCACTCCAAACGACGATGCCTGGAAGGATTATGAAATATGTTTTAATGAACTGCATCATTATGTAGACTATTTCGTGGTGAATGTAAGTTCTCCCAACACGCCGGGTCTTCGTGAACTGCAGGAAAAAGAATCGCTGAGAAAAATCCTCGTTACCATCCAAAATCAAAATGCTAAAACCCAGAAACCAAAACCCATTCTGCTTAAAATAGCCCCTGATTTAACGAAGGAACAAATAGATGATGTGATTGATCTAGCATTGGAAATTAAATTGGACGGATTGGTTGCCACCAATACGACCATCAGCCGTGAAAGACTCAAAACTCACGGCTCACGACTCAGGGCTGTCGGCGCCGGGGGCCTGAGCGGCCTGCCACTGAAACAAAGAAGCACAGAAATGGTGAAATATATTTGCGAGAAAACAAAAGGACAAATGCCAGTTATAGCCAGCGGGGGTATTTTTACAGGTGCCGATGCAAAAGAAAAATTAGAAGCAGGGGCTTCACTGGTGCAGGTGTGGACAGGATTTATTTACGAAGGGCCGGGGATTGTGAAAAAGATCTGCAGGCATTTGTCAAAAATTAATAATTATTAATTAATAATTAATAATTCAAACAACATGGAACATCTTTTAACCTCGGAGAGTATCATCAGTTTTTTTATCCTCGTTGTGCTGGAAGTGGTGCTGGGAATTGATAATGTAATTTTTGTTTCTCTTTCTTTGAACCGCTTAAAGGACGCCAAAGAACAACGGCGTGCCCGTCAGATATGGATGGTAACCGGTATCATCTCCAGAAGCCTGTTATTGCTGGCATTAAGCTGGCTGTTATCGCAAAAAGGCAAACCTGTTTTCACCCTTTGGGGCAAGGGGTTTGACCTGGCCAGCCTTATCATGCTTGCCGGGGGATTATTCCTTATTTACAAATCGGTGATGGAGATACACCATAAGCTGGAAGGGGAAAACCCCAATGTAACTCTAAAGAAGAAAAGCGGTATTTCTTTTTCACAAGCCATCACCCAGATCATGCTGATAGATGCCGTATTTTCATTTGACAGTGTGATCACGGCCGGCGGCACCGCCAAACATATTGAAATAATGATAGCGGCTGTAATAATTGCCATGATCGTAATGTTCCTTTTCAGCCCGGCCATTTCCAGATTCATACACATGCACCCCACGTTGAAAATGCTGGCCCTCTCTTTTTTAGTGATGATCGGTTTGGGATTAGTCATTGAAGGATGGGATAGTGAAGCGGCACATCAATTGCATTTGAAAAACTATATCTACTTTGGTATGGCTTTCTCCTTCTGTGTTGAAATGCTGAATATGACGATGATGAGCAAGGCGAAAAAAAGAAAGGCGCATTTAGTGGAACTGAATGAGCCGGTGCTGGAGGAAGAAGAAAGAAAATGAGTCAGGTATGGCAAAGTAAAATAGTCGCCACAACGCCGGCTGTTTCTGACCTTAACCTTGTTTCGCCCAAGCTTACCGGTTGAAAACCGTTTTGCAATGCCAGTTCAATTTCTCCGGGTGTAAAATCGCCTTCCGGTCCAATAACAATTAGACTATTTGACAATTTATCAATTTGAAAATGACCTAAAAGTTGCTTATTCCCTTCCGCACAATGTGCAATGAACTTTTGTTGCGCTACAGCTGATGATACTGCTTTATTGAACGCTACCGGCTGATGCAGCACCGGCAGCCAGCATTGCTGCGATTGCAACATAGCGCTGATGCAGATGGCATTCATCCGGTCGTATCGGAATTTTTCTTTTTCTGTTCTTTCGCAAATCAGCGGGATGATTTCGCTGACGCCGATTTCTGTTGCTTTTTCTAAAAACCACTCAAAACGGTTAGCATTTTTTAAAATTGATATTGCAATGATTATGTTTCGGAATGGTGATTTGGAGTTTTGGGTTTGCTGCACGGCTACGACACAATGCTTTTTGTTTGCATCGGTAATTTCACAGGTTTGTAAGGCTCCTTTGCCATTGGTGAGATTCAGTTTCTCTCCTTCTTTCATTCGCAATACCTGTACCACATGCCGGCTGGTGTCCTCATCCAGTAACAGTTGTTTTTGTGTGCCGTCATAGTTACTGATATAAAAGAAAGGGATGGACATGTATGATTAAGATTAAAAAAAGATACCGGATCAAGTCCGGTATGACGTACAATATGATTGAATCAATTAATCAGAAAGGTGTTTCCTCATCATCCTTCAGATCATTCATCTTGCTGCCGGTTTGGATAAATACCCGGGCGCCGCCATCTCCATCCACATCACTTACCGGTTTCCAGTTACCGGGCAAACCTGGGCCAAAGCCGCCGCTGCCGTCATCTTCGGTAAATTTCTGAATATGCAGCAGGGCTTTCAGCTTGATGGTTTCCAGTGAACCATTCCGGTGCTTGGCAATACGTACATGTGTTTCTCCGCGGTTGCTTTCTCCCATTTCGTTAGTGGTAATGTCGTAATATTCGGGGCGGTAAAGAAACATTACCAGGTCGCTGTCCTGTTCAATGGCGCCGGACTCCCTCAGGTCACTCAGTTGTGGCATTTTCATGCCTTCTTTACCGGCAGCCCTTGTTTCCACTGCCCTGCTTAATTGTGATATGGCTATGATGGGCACATTAAGTTCTTTGGCCAGGGCCTTCAGGTTTCTTGAAATATTGCTGATTTCCTGTTCCCGGTTGCTGTTGCGGTTTTCGCCGGTACCGCTCATCAGCTGCAGGTAGTCGATGATGATAAGGCCGATATTGTGTTTGTTCTTCAAACGTCGGCATTTGGCCCGCAGTTCAAAAATGTTCAGCGCCGGGGTGTCATCAATAAACAATGGCGCCTGTGCCAGTCGCTGGATACCCCTTGCATAGAGTTGCTTCATTTCATGCTCTTCTAATTTACCCCTGGCAATTTTCTCCAGCCAGATCTCACTTTCTGCTGCAAGGATACGCTGCACCAGTTGGCCTGCGCTCATTTCGAGTGAGAACAAAGCAACCGGTGTTGGTTTGGATGCACTGAGCGCCGCATTGCGGGCAAGGTTCAGTGCAAATGCGGTTTTACCAACCGCCGGCCGGGCAGCGAGGATGATGAGGTCGGTATTCTGCCAGCCATAGGTAACCCTGTCGAGTGACGGGAAACCGCTGGGAACGCCGGTCACATCTTCATTCTTGTGCCGGAGGTCTTCAATCCGCTGAATTGTTTTAACCAGTACGGAATCTAATGTATCAAAATTCTTACGCAGGTGGTTATTGGTTATTTCAAACAGCTTGCTTTCGGCATCATCCAAAAGGTCAAAAACATCAGTAGAATCTTCGTATGCATCCCCGATTATTTCGCCGCTGATGCGGATAAGCTCCCGCTGGATGAATTTCTGCAATATGATTCTTGAATGCGCTTCAATATTCGCTGAAGAGACAACTGCATTGGTCAGTTTGGTTACATAATAAGCGCCGCCTACCATTTCCAGCTCTTCCTTGAACTTTAATTCTTCGGCCACTGTCAATATATCTATCGGCTGGCTTTTATTGCTCAGGCTTTGCATGGCCCGGAAGATTCGCTGATGAGCTTCTACATAAAAACATTCGGGTTTCAGTATTTCAACGACTGAATCAAAAGCGCTTTTCTCCAGCATGATGGCGCCAAGCACTGCCTCTTCCAGGTCTTTGGCCTGGGGTGGCACTTTGCCATACACCATGGTGCCGAGGTCGAGTGTGGATTTTCTTCTTTGCTTCCGGTCTTTATTGAGGTTAGTAAGATCCATTGTTCAGTCAGGGCGATAAAAATTTAACCATTGATTCGTTTACCAATGACCTCAGGCGCAACTCCGTTCTTGTTTTAAGAAATGGTTATTTCTGTGTTAGTGGAATGTTTCCGTTCAGTCAGTAAGCGAAAATAAGGGCTGCCATCCTTTCAATTTTCATTTTAAAAAACTTTTTCTTTTCGCACCATTTTTTCACTCCGGATTGACGGTTATCCACACGGCACTTTATGGCCTGAAGTCATTTTCAATTTACCAAAAAGCCCCCGTAAAAGCCCGGAAAGAATGGCACAATGGTGCATAAATATTTACGGTTGCGGCTATAATTTAACGGGCAGGATGCAATAAAGCCCCTGAGGGGGAGTTATCCCAGTAACGAATACCAAATCCGGCTGCTTGTCCATTTATTTACTACTAAACAAGTTAAACTATGAAAACAGCAAAAATTCCGTCTTCTTCAAACTTCGGCGGACAAGGCAGCCGCCCCATCCTGAGCCAGACAGAGAACAACACCACTTTGTGGATCGGTCACCTGACCAATGAAGCCAACGACCGTTTGGCCGGACAGACATTCAGTTGCCCGTCGGATGGATTGCTGAACAATATCCAGGTGTATTCATCCGCCGTAACCCAGCCCGGTGATGTGCTGCTTACATTGCATGAGTTTGACCCCGCCGCCAAGACATGGGGCCCCGCCATCAGCCAGAGCACATTGTCCATTGAAAGAAATGATGTGGCCCGTTGGCTGCGGTTTGAACTGGAGCCGGTGAACCTGCAAAAAAACAGCAGTTACGGTTTCCGGCTGCAAACCGAACAGGGTATTATCGGTATTGGAGAAGCGGTAAGCCATGCCCACAAACCTTTTGCATTCGGACAGGCCTGGAGCAGCGATACGGGCCGCAGAAGTGAACGGTTTTTTTCTTACTTCAGCCTGGCGTTTAAGGTGGAGCTGTGCGCCTGAGGAAATAAAAAGCCATGAATCCATATAAACCCTGTCCCGTTTTAAATGCGGGATGGGGTTTTGTTTTTTAATAAATACTGCCGCAAACTCCTATTGCTTCCCATACCTTCATTCTTTTTTGCTTTCTATAACATTTCGTTTCCGGCGACTGAGAACTGGAACGTTTGTACCACAATATTCAAAAAGGAAGCCGCAACTCCCTTTTCAAACACCAACAATTAAATCTGTTATTATCTGCTCACCACAAACTTGATGGTTTTCTCTTTCAATGCGGCTGAGGAGCCAAACACCAGTACATACACTCCCTCAGCGAGGTTGCACACATCCAGCCTTGCTGTGGCTGTCGTTACTTTCTGCTTCAGCACTACAGCGCCCTGCATATGATAAACAACGATGCGATCATACTCTTCCGGGTGCATATTGCTAATCAGTAACTGATTTTGTACCGGGCTGGGATAGAAATGCAGTTTTTCAGAAAGTTTTTCAATTGCGAGGGTCTATGCATAGGTTTCCGGTCCGGCTTCTTCCCGTTTAGTATTGTTATTATTACAGTTTTCATTAAAACGTACTGCAAAGGCCCGGTAGTAAGAACTGCTGTAGGTAATGGTATCAAAATCGTTGGTGTTGCCAATGGCAATCAGCCGGTGGTTATTATCAAAGATACCATCCGCCAGTGTATGATTACGCTGAAAGGCCACACTGTCCGGCGCCGGCAGGCTGCCATTCAGTTGTCCGTTCTTTGTCAAACGCTGTGCGTAGCCTCTTGCAAAATAGCTGCCGCTTCTTTTTTCGCCAACAGCATAAAAACGATCGGCTTCCGTTACAACTAATCTCGCCAGCTGGCTACTGTGATGCCGGTTACAATAAAAGTGCGGAGTTCGGCGACATTGATCTGTGTCTTTGAAATCTTCCAGGTATATACATTATTATTTACCCGCCATTGATAGCTGGCGATGAATGAACTGCTGTTGAAAGACTGAACAGACGAGGCATAAGTGCCGTAAGGCGGCGGATTGTTTCCATCCTGGTTCTGGTACCATTGCATCTGTGCGGTTAAGGTGAGTAGCAGCAGTAAAATAGCAGCAGCGACAGGTGTCGGTGTGTTTTCATTGTGCCTGATTTTAGTTGTAGAGTAATTCGTTTCGGTATAATGGCACAACAACCGTGCTGAAGAGCAGTAAGAAACGGCAGGATAGTTTATTTTCTGCAGGAAGGCGGTAGAACTACGAAGATGGCAGGAAAAAGGGCGGGGGAGAAACCGGAATGTCTTTCGTTTCAGTTCATGATCATTTCCCTTGCATTTTCCATGGCGGCGGCGGTGGGTTTTTCGCCGCTTAGCATTTTGGCAATAGCGGTAATTCGTTCTTCGGTGGTGAGCAGGCGGATATTGGTCTGCACAGCGTCTTTTACGATTTCTTTGTACACAAAAAAATGGGCATTGGCCTTCCCGGCTATCTGTGGCTGATGAGTTATACAGATGACCTGTCTATTGGCAGCCAGGTCTTTCATGATACTGCCTGTCTGCCGGGCCGCTTCGCCTGAAATACCGGTATCAATTTCATCAAATATCAGGGTGGGAAGATCAACCAACTGAGCTACCAGAGATTTAATGCAAAGCATAAGCCGGCTAAGTTCCCCGCCGCTGGCCACTTTTCGGACAGGGGCAAATTGTTTTGCTTCACCCTCCGGAATTTTGGCAGAAGAAGGTATGTTTGCGTTAAATAAGAATTCTACCGAATCCCTTCCGGAAGGATTCAGTTGATCTTCTTCATTCACTGCCACTTTTAACCTTGCGTTGGGCATGCCTACCTGTGCCAGTAAATTATTCACTTTATTTTCCAGCGGCTTCACCTGTTTTATCCTGGCCGCTGTAATCCCGGCTGCCAGTTTACCGGCATCGTTTTTCAACTGTTCAGATTCATTTTCTTTTCTGCTAATGGTTTCTTCTAAATTCAGCCCTTCCTGCATTTTTTCTTCAAACTGCTTTTGTATGGCAAGTAACTCCGCTGTTGATTTCACCCCGTGTTTTTTTTGTAGCTTATAGCCAAGCGACAGCCTTTCATTCAATTGTTCAATCCGTCGGGGGTCATAATTCACCGAATCGCTGATATGACTGATTTCACCGGCAATATCCTGCAATTCTATCTGAGCTGACTGAAGCCGCTGTATGAGCCCGGGCAAACCCGCATGAAGAGATGAATAGTTACTTAACTGGTTCTGCATTGCTTTCAATTGCTGCACAACAGGTGTTTCATTTTCTTTTAGTTCATAATATACTTTGCTCAGCGCCGCTTTGATTCCTTCTGAATGATTCAGCAGTTTCAGTTCAGCGTCAATTTCCTCAAGTTCATTTTCTTTAAACCCCGCATCATCCAGTTCTTTGTACTGAAACCTGTTATAATCCGCTTCCCTTTCAAATTGTAATTGCCTTGCTTTCAGATCTTCCATTTCTTTTTTGACATGCTGCCATTGGCTATAAAGGAGTTGGTATGCTTGCACTAATGGCCAGTGGCCGGCCAATGCATCTATTACCTGCCGTTGAAAATCAGTTTCGCCCAACTCCAGGTTGTCAAACTGCTGGTGAAGGTCAACCAGCAGCACACCCAGTTGCTGCAACTGCGAAAGAGTGACAGGTGTATCATTGATAAAAGCCCTTGATTTGCCGTTAAAACTAATTTCCCTTCTTATCACCAGTTCTTCATTGATGTCAAAATCATTTGCTGCTAAAAAATTCCTGGCGCTTTTTTTATTATTTATTTCAAAAATCCCCTCCACTACGCACTTTTGTTCTTTGTTTAACAATACGGTTGTATCGGCCCTTTCGCCCAGTATCAATCCCAGGGCGCCAACAATAATGGATTTGCCGGCACCGGTTTCCCCGGTAATCACATTGAGTTTATCTGAAAATTCAATTTCCAGTTCATCAATGATGGCGTAATTCTGTATGATAAGCCGAACAATCATTGTGCAGCAATTTAAAGGTTTGCACCGAATTGAGACAAAAAAGCCGCTGAAGGACCAGCGGCTGTGTAATATTATATTTTACAGTGGTCAGCTTATCTGCACTTTAGCGTTCAGGTCCTCGTCCACCAGGATGCGGCCGCAGTTCTCGCAGATCATGATCTTTTTATGCTGTTTGATCTCACTTTGCTTCTGCGGGGGGATGGCATTGAAGCAACCACCGCAGGCATCCCTTTCCACCGGTACCACGGCCAGGCCGTTTCGGTAGCTGTTACGGATCTTATCATAACTGGCGAGCAGCCTTTCGTCCACATGGCTTCTTGCCTCAACCGCCTGTTTATTAAAATGCTTTTCTTCTTTTTCGTTGGCAGCAATAATTTTTTCAAGTTCCCCTTTCTTATTTGCCAGCACTCCTTCCTTGGCGGCGATATTCTTTTTTGCTTTTTCGAGACCCACCGCCTTTTCTGCGATCTCTTCGGTGGCATCTTTGATATGTTTTTCAGCCAGCTTTACTTCCAGTTGCTGCATCTCTATCTCTTTGTTGATTGCTTCAAACTCCCGGTTGTTCTTCACATTAGAGCTTTGCTTCTCATATTTTTTCACCAGGGCTTCGGCTTCTTTAATGGCATTTTTACGTTGTTCAATGAAATCGGTCACTCCGTTTATTTCTTCTTCAATACGGGTTTGGCGTGCATGCAGTCCGGTAATTTCATCCTCAAGATCGGCTACTTCCATCGGCAGTTCGCCTTTCAGGATTTTCAGCTCATCCAGTTTGCTTTCAATCTTCTGCAGGGTAAGCAGTGAAGTAAGTTTTTCTTCAACGGAAAATTCTTTGACGTTTGCCATTATTGAGTTTAAGTTTAAAGTTTGCCAATCCGTTCAATGCCTAAAAATAATTGACCGGGTTGGTTTTCAACGCAGTTTTAAGGACGGCAAAGGTAGGGAATTTATGCTGTAGAATTTCCTGTAACAGGTCAATGGTAAACTGCTCACTTTCGTAATGACCGATGTCGCATACCAGCAATTTTCCATTCGCATCAAAGAACTCGTGGTATTTGATATCAGCAGTAATATAAGCATCAGCCCCGGAGGTTAAGGCTTTGGAAATCAGGAAACTTCCGGCGCCTCCGCAGATGGCTACCTTTTTTATAATGTGGCTGATAAAGGCGGTATGTCTGATAACCGGCACCCGGAAAACAGACTTTATTTTTTTGAGGAAAGCTCTTTCTTCCATCGCTTCGGGCAAATAACCAAGCAGCCCGGAACCAATACCCTGGTGTATATTGGAAAGATGAACTACATCATAGGCTACTTCTTCGTAAGGATGCGCCGCTTTCATGGCGGCAATAATTGATTGTTCAGCGTATGCAGGAAAGATGATCTCAATCTTTACTTCAGGTTCTTCATGTCTTTTGTTCATTGCTCCCACAGCCGGGGTAGCACCTTCCCCGGCTTTGAATGTACCAACTCCTTCGGCATTGAAGCTGGCTTCACTGTAATTCCCGATATGTCCGGCGCCTGCATTGAAAATGGCGGAGCGAACCCTTTCAGCATCATTTACCGGCACAAAGGTGAACAGTTTTTTCAGCATACCGTCTTTGGGCGAAAGCACCGATGTGTTTTCTAATCCGAGCATGGCGGCTATTTTACCGTTTACTCCCGTGCTGATATTATCAAGGTTTGTATGACTGGCATAAATAGCAATATCATTCTTGATAGCAGTGATGACAGCTTTTTCTACATAATTTTTCCCGTTTATTTTTTTCAGCCCGCCGAAGATGATGGGGTGATGTGCCACCAGCAGGTTACATTTTTTTTCGATCGCCTCCCTGATAACTTCTTCGGTTGCATCCAATGAGCAAAGGATACCGCTGCACTCCCAGCCCGGGCTGCCGGTGATGAGGCCGGTGTTATCATATTGCTCCTGTAGTGAAGGATGTGCGGCCGATTCAAGAAAAGAAATCACTTCATTGATCTTCATAGAGGCAAGTTAAGTATTTGGGCTTATGTGAAAGATTTTCGCCGTTTTTTTTGGCTATCTTTAAAACATGACGCCTGACCAGTACCAGAATAAATTCATTATACATGAAATAAAGAAATCGCTGGGCAAAAAGGACAGCGAACCGGTGAGCCGTTACCAGATGGCCAAAGGCGCCTGGCGGCTGCGCCAGATGCTGTTCCGGGAAGTGAAATCGGCCACCATCATGTTGCTGGGTGTATTGTCCGCCGGTTTTGGCCTGCAGGGTTTTTTAATTCCCAACCAACTGATTGATGGCGGGGTCATGGGCATCTCACTGCTCACCAATAAGGAAACCGGCATTTCACTTTCATTGCTCATTATTATTATCAATCTGCCTTTTATCCTGCTGGGCTGGAAACAGATTAGCCGGAACTTCAGCCTGAAAAGCATTGGCGCCATTGCATTGCTGGCGTTGATGATAACTATATTTCCCTACCCGGATATTACCAAGGATAAACTGCTGGTGGCCGTATTCGGAGGTTTTTTTATCGGTGCCGGAATCGGCCTGTGTATCCGCGGAGGCGGTGTCATTGATGGTACAGAGGTATTGGCCATTTTCCTGAGCCGGAAAAGAAGTTTGTCTGTAGGGGATTTCATCCTGCTTTTCAATATTATCATTTTCTCAGCGGCAGCCTACCTTTTATCCATTGAAACAGCGCTCTATTCTATTCTCACCTACCTTGCTGCCTCCAAAACAGTTGATTTCATTTTAGAAGGTATTGAGGAATTTACCGGGGTTACCATTATCTCACCCCATAGTGATGAAATTGCCGCCTTTATTAAGCAAAAGATGGGAAGAGGCCTTACCGTATATTCCGGCAAGAGAGGATATGGCAAAAGAGGGGAATCCAATGCGGAAACGGATATCATCTTTACGGTGGTAACCCGCCTGGAAATCAGCCGGCTGACCAGTGAGATTGAAAAAATGGATCCCAACGCTTTTATTGTTATGCAAAGCATAAAAGATACCCGCGGCGGCATGGTAAAGAAACAACCGCTTAAATAATTTTTTCTGTTATGATTATAAATTAAACTTGGCCGGTTCAGAAACTTTTGTATCTTTTCGCTGACTTCCCGCCCTCTGGATAGCTTCCTTATCCAAATTAACATTAAAAAACCTGCCATGCTGAAAAGAACAACCGGCCGCCTGTTGCTTTCTTTATTGGTGATTACCGGTCTTGCCGGAACCGTAAACATCAACAGTCTTTCAAAGGGAGAAAGGAAATATGCAATCGGACTGATGAAGGAAAGCTATAAAGATGCGCTGAAGACTGTGAAGGACCTTTCGGAAGAGCAGCTCAATTATAAGACAGCCCCGGACAAATGGTCTGTTAAAGAATGTATGTATCATATTGCAGCTTCCGAAAAAGGATTGTGGACGATGTTGGAAGGCGCAATGAAAGCCCCTGCCAATCCTGAAAAGCGTTCGGAAATAAAAATGACGGATGAACAGTTTGTGGCGATGATAAAAGACCGCACCCAAAAAGCCCAGGCCCCGGAACCAATGCAGCCCAAAAACACCGGCTATAAATCCATGCAAGAAGCAGTGAATGATTTTAAGATGACCCGTACAGCGCATATCAAATACATGAAAACCTCAACAGAAGATATGCGGAACCATGTGATACAGATGCCTTTTGGCTGGGTGGACTGTTACCAGGTTTACCTGCTGCTCGGCGCCCATAGTAACCGCCACACCCAGCAAATGAATGAAGTGAAGGCCAGTTCCGGCTTTCCTGCCAAATAGTTTTTCAACGGTTGAAAAACCCCCGCCCTCTGTTCCCGTAAGAGCAGAGGGCTTTTTTATTCCCTGAAACCGCCTGAAGAAAAAAGCAAAAATGCAAATACGGTAATGCATGAGACAGCTGGCTATTTCATGTTACTGATCATTTTCTCCAGGCAAATCAATTTACCGGACAAGGTCATCCCCTCCACAATTATTTTGAATTTTTTTGTCCGATCGTTGTTATAAAAACCGATGGGTATGCGGGGGTTTACATTATTAATGAAGATATCCGGCCTCCAGTCAAGGGTAATCCGGTTGTCTGTTTTATCATTTTTTGCGGCGATTTTGTAATCCGGTGCGTAAAATTCTTTTACCACTGAATATCCGTTATAAACAATTGTATTGGCCTTACCCGTATTCTTCAGATCATCCGCTTTTTTGGTATAAACAGACAAAACTCCCCCCGGGGCATTACCCCAGGCGCCGGTAAAAGTGTTGTAAACTTTTACCAGCGCCACCTGGTTAGCAGGGATAGCTGCAATGATTGATGCATCTGTTTCTATTTCATCAAGGAAAATGGTCATGGGTATATTGCCCATTGAACTTAAAGTGGGGCCTTGCCTGTAAAACACACTGTATTCAGCACCATCAGTATTAATTTGCAAACCATTGACCCGGTTTTGAAGGTAATCAAATATGTTGTTGTAAGGCAAAGCATCTTCATTGTTTACAAGGTCAATGGCTTTTGTAGCATCCCCGCTGAATATTCCTCTTGTATATCTTTCGTCTACCTCCTGCAAAGGGGTCTTTCTTTTAACATTAACAGTAATCCCTTGCAGCAGTAACCCTTTTTCTTTCTGCATTGCATCGTAATCCATTTGCCAGCTGGTGTCTTTTTTTACGGTTGTAAATCCTGGCATCAGTTTAAAGCCCTGCCAGTAAAACTTTTTATTCAGTGAATCTGCTTTTAATAACACATCAATATATTGGCTTTTTTTGCCCCTCACATCACTGAAAACAAGCATGTTTCTGTCGAAAAAGATAAGTGAATCAATTAAAAAATTACCCCCTTTATCCGTTTCCAGCATATGTGTGCTGCGCTTCTTTTTATCGCCAAGGTTGTTTATCATCAGGATCACGGATTTGTTATCAAAAGGCCGGTTTGTACCCCGCAGGGTAGCCTTACCCGCAAGTGTAATATAACCGGAATGATTTCGTCTTTCGGAAATTTGTTGTACCAGCTCCGTCCATTTAAACCGTCGCCAGCCGTGGGTCATCATCAGCAGGTCAATTGCGGTTTTTACAGAGTCATTTTCTGCGGTAAGATACCAGGCAGGGTTGTGCACATACCCCCTTATATCATTTGTAAGCAGGAAACTGCTTATTATGTTTTCTTCCCGTACCTGGTTTTCATAATCAGCATCTGCCAGAGAAACAGATATATTCGCCTGTATCGTATCTGCCAGCGAAATATAGAATCGGTTTCGGGCTCTTGCCCTGAAGTCAATGGTATCGGTGAGTATTTCTGCCGGCTGTATATATTCTTTATTATTGATGAACCATAACCGCTCAGCAAGAGGCATACCCTGTTTATTAAAAAAGGTGATCTGCAAAATACCTGAACGAAGGTTTTGTGTATTCACAACTCCCTGTATAGATGCTGCCAGTTTCAGTTCCTGACTGAATACTGCCCGGTGCTGCATCTGCCCAACCATGTAGGCGGCCATAAATGCCGGGTCATCGGTTTTTTGCTGTACCTCATAAAAGAACCCCTGGGGGTCCGGCATTACATTTACAGTTATAGCTTTTTCTGTAGGCTCCGGTAATGGAAAATTCCCCAAGGTGGTTACTGCATAATACTTTTCACCTGCCTGGGGCAGCAGTTCAAAAAGACCCATCCCATCATGGTAATCAGTTAAAGTGGTTATTTGTTGCCCCCTACTGTTTTTTATTACCCCTTTCACCGGCGATGGATAACCATTATCAAATACAGCTTTAAAAGCAACATTATTACTAAATCCTGTAACTAAGTGGCCGCCTTCCGGGAAGAAATCAAGGTGGATTTTTGATGCAGTTGCATTGGCTGCATTTTTTTTACCATAGATGTGCAGCCTTTTCGTATAAACAAAATCGGGCGCTGTTTCCTGCATGGCCGGTGTAAAGGCCCTTATGGTATAAGCCCCGGTAGCAAGACTGTCTGGTAATTCGAATTGGCCGTAAGAAACACTCATCAATACCGGTAATATTTTCCGGATAATGCCTGAACCACCAGTATCCAGCAGTTCCACATATAGTGTAGTGCTGATGGTGTCGGGCAGATAATCGCAAGACAGGTATGCTTTAAACCAGGCTGTTTCACCGGCTAAATAGCTTTCCCTGTCAAAATGCAGGTAAATTTTTTCGATTGGATTTTCTGCAGCCCATTTTTCCAGCAGCGCTAAGGGGTTTTGGGCAGAAGCTGACTGGTTAAAAACGGTTAAAATAACTGCCAGTAACTTACAGGTCTTATTTTTCATTGGTGGCTTGGGAGGTAAAATTAATTTTTATTCAGATGAATACCGGCAAAGGTTTTTTTTCTACTGGACTCAGATGTAAAGCCGTTGGTTAACTTGCGCAAGCCGGATAATTTTCCTAATTTGTGTAATATAAAACCCCCATGAAACGCCTTAGATTACTTTTGCCATTTATTTTAATCTGTTTTTCCTGCAAAAAAACGATAGAAAACATACAGGAAGACCTGGTTATTAAAGCCATGACCGATGGCCAGTGGGGCATTACCAATTTTACGCTGAACGGAACGACAATCACCGGCGATTTTTCTGCCTACCGGTTCAAATATTACAGTAATAAAACCGTGGATGCCATTAATGGCGGCACCGTGGAGAAAACTGGCAACTGGGATGGAAACGCTGCCAATATGACCACCTGGGCCAACTTTAACGGCGCTGTATATCCTCTTTCTCTAATTAATGGCACCTGGAACATTACCCGCAACAGCTGGACCTATGTGGAAGCCACGCAAACTAATGGCAGCGATGTTAAGATAATGCGGCTGGACAAACAATAAAAGCTACCTTTTCTTCTTTTCCGGCTTACCATTATATCAATCCTGCCCCCCCTGACTTTAAACATTATACGTTGCGGAATGTCTTACCCTGCAGTTATACTATTGATTTTCTCACAGCTATCAATTAAATAATTGTTCTTTGTAGGAGTAAAAAGACCCTGCCGGAATACTTTTTGCTGGTATGATTACGTTTTTAAAAACAGAACACACAAAACCAGGTGCCTTTGAAACAGCACTACTTCAATATCCTTACTAAACTAATTGCTTTACAAGCATTTATACTTTCCGGTTCAGCTTATGTATCCGGGCAGGTACCTGTTGTTGATTTTTCCGGCGCCCCTCTTACCGGCTGTTCTCCTCTTGTAGTAAATTTCCAGGATCTTTCAACCGGGAGCCCCACATCCTGGAACTGGAATTTTGGAAACGGGAATACCTCCACCCTCCAAAACCCGACAGCCTCTTATTTTACGCCGGGTACATACACTGTAACACTTACAGCTACTAACGCCGCCGGTTCCAATACACTGTCAAAAACATCTTATGTTACTGTATATGCAGACCCTGTTGTTGATTTTTCGGCAAATACCACCAGCGGTTGTTTTCCTTTGCGGGTGCAGTTCCTTGATCTTTCAACTGCCGGAACAGGTAATACGAATGTGGCCTGGCTCTGGGATTTTGGCAATGGCGCCACATCCACTCTACAAAACCCGCTTTTTACATACAATACCACCGGGACTTTTTCTGTAACACTTCGTGTAACCAATGATAAAGGTTGTACCCGGGTATTTACCAGGCCAAATTATATTACTGTTACAAACGGGGTGACGGCCAGTTTCACTCACTCACAGCCAACTGTTTGCCGCCCACCTGCAGATATTTCATTCACTAACGGCTCTACCGGCCCCCCTACGCTGAGTTATCAATGGGATTTTGGTGATGGTAATTTTTCAACAGCCTTAAATCCTGTTCACACTTATACTGTCAGCGGCACCTATATTGTTACCCTTGTTACATTCAGCACAGCTGGTTGCCTGGATACCGCCTTTAGCAGTCCAATTGTTATCGGCGGCTTCACCACCTCATTTACGGCACCGTCACAGGTATGTGTTGGTGAAACAGCGGTATTTACCAATACATCTGTTCCCGCACCTGCAAGCACCTTGTGGAATTTCGGAGATGGTGGAACCGCTACCACCACCAATGCCACGCATACCTACACTGCTCCGGGTGTTTATACAGTACGGCTGTATAATAACTATACAAGCTGCATTGATTCCACATCGCAGCCAATTACGGTGAACCCCAACCCGGTTGCTGATTTTACTGCTCCGGTTACATCAAGGTGTGAACCTCCGCTTACGGTCAATTTCCAGGATCTGTCAACCGGGGGGGCAGTAAGCTGGCAATGGGATTTTGGCGATGGCGGCAGCTCCACCCTGCAAAACCCCTCCCACACCTATACTGCTTATGGAAGTTTTGATGTAACCTTAATTGTCACTAATGGCTTTGGCTGTTCAGATACAATCATCCAGACTGATTTTATAATCATCCGCAGGGCCACCATCAGCATACCCGGTTTGCCTGTCCGTGGTTGCATTCCTTTTACAATTACCTTTAACACGGTTATTTCTTCAGTAGATGTTATTACATCTTACAACTGGGACTTTGGTGACGGGGGCACTTCCACCCTTCCAAATCCCACTTATACGTACAATACGCAGGGAACATATAATGTAACATTGACGATTACCACCAGCAGCGGCTGTACGGATGATACTACTATAATAAATGCCGTAAGGGTTGGCTCCATACCTGTCGCAGATTTCAGCGCTTCGCCTATCCCGGTTTGTGCACATCAGCCGGTACAGTTTACTGATTTATCGGTACCGGCAGATGAATGGCAGTGGGATTTTGGCGATGGCGGCAGTTCCATCATCCAAAATCCGTTACATTCCTATAATGACACCGGTTATTTCACTATCCGGCTGATCGCCTATAATAATGGCTGTGCCGATACCATAATAAAAACGAATTATATCAATGTATTACCGCCCATTGCCGCTTTCTCCATTACCCCGGACTGCAGCAACAGGCTTCGTTTCACTTTCACGGATCAGTCTATTCTTCCGCTTACCTGGAACTGGGATTTTGGCGATGCCACCACCTCCACCCTCCAGAACCCGGTACACATTTATCCGGCATTGGGTTCCTATAATGTACGGCTGATAGTAACAAATGGCGGATGTGCGGACACCCTGATACAGGTTGTAAATGCAGTGGACGAAAATCCTGATTTTTTTGCCGATATGGTAACGGCCTGCCGTGTGGCTACTATACCATTTCATGCAACGGGAATCAATACCGCCAATATTGTAAACTATTTCTGGAATTTTGGCGATGGGGGCACTATTAATGTAAATGTTCCGGATGTTAGTCATATTTATATTAACTCGGGAACATACACCGTCACACTTACCACCACAGATATTAACGGATGTACAGATACAAGAACTATAACCAATTATATCCGCATCAACGGGCCGGTGGCAAATTTCACTGCTTCAAACGTTGCTGGCTGTGCCGGACTTACCACCACTTTCAATAATCTTTCAACGAATGATGGTATAAATGCTATTACTAACTGGCAATTTGATTTTGGGGATGGCAATATCCAGAATTTCAGCGGGCCTCCGTTTCAGCACACCTATAATACTCCCGGTACTTTTTCTGTAAAGTTGATTGTAACCGATGCGGCCGGATGTAAGGACAGCCTTACCCTTACAAATCTTGTTACAGCTACTGACCCTGTTCCCAATTTCACTTCTGCTGATACGCTTACCTGCCCGGGTGCAACGGTAACATTTACAAACACCTCCGCACCCGCAGGATTTACCAGTCAATGGGATTTTGGCGATGGCGCCACTTCGGGGCTTGCGTCACCCACACATATCTACACCGCCACAGGTTTATATAATGTCAAACTCCGCATACAGGATGCTTACGGTTGTGCCGATTCTATTACCAAGCCTGCCTATATCCGGGTGGATTTGCCCTGGCCAAATTTCACCTTCAGCGATTCAATAAGTTCATGCACTCCCCTGGAAGTGCAACTGACCAATACCTCCGTTTATTACACATCCTCCTTTTGGGATTTCGGGCCGGGTGAGGGTACTTCCACGCTTACTAATCCCACCCATTATTATTCCACTCCCGGCAGTTATCCTGTGAAACTGGTAGTGACCAGTCCCGGCGGATGCAGGGATTCGATAACGAAAATGGTAAATGTGTATGATACGGTCGGCTCAAGAGTGAATTATCTGCCCTTAGGGGGATGTAAACCGCTTACAGCAAGCCTGAACACTTTTACACCCGGACCGATGGCATCCTATTTCTGGGATTTTGGCGACGGCTATACGCTGACAACCACCACTCCCAATGTAAATCATATTTACAGTTCATTTGGAAATTTTTTACCAAAAGTAATCATGCAGGATCCATCGGGTTGCCAGATACCCCTTACCGGGCTGGATACTGTGTTTGTGGTGGGCGCCAATGCAAAGTTTGGAATGGATGATACAGTGTTCTGCGATTTTGGCACCGTTAACTTTTCGGACTCCACCACTTTTAATGATCCGATTACTTCATACAACTGGTTATTTGGGGATGGCGGCAGTTCCACACAACAAAACCCGGTACACCGGTACAATAATCCCGGCCTTTATACAGTAAGGTTAATTGTGCAAACACAAGCGGGCTGCACAGATACACTGACAAAACCCAACCTAATTGCCGTAGTGCAACGGCCCCTGATTGATATAGCCGGCGATTCTGTTTTCTGTATCAATTCCACAAAAACTCACAATGGCCTGTTTATACAACCGGATACTTCTGTGGTTACCTGGTCGTGGAGTTTCCCCAACGGAAACAGTTATCAGGTGCAAAACCCGCCGCCACAAATTTATAATACTGCTGGTTCATTTACCATAACAACTATTGCCACTAACAGTACCGGCTGTAAAGACACTACTTACCAGGGCCTGACTGTAAATCCGTTGCCGGTGATAAACGTGCCGCCACAGATGACAGTGCAGAATGGATTTCCTGTTACAATACCGGCCACTTATTCACCCAACACTATTAGTTGGATATGGTCGCCGGCTACGGGGCTCAGTTGCGCTAACTGTCCCACACCGGATGCAGGACCCAAATTCAATACGTTTTACCAGGTTTATTTTACCGACGCCAACGGATGCAGTAACACCGGCTTCATCCAGATATTTGTTATCTGCAAAAACGCAAACCTGTTTATTCCAAACACTTTTTCACCGAATGGCGACGGAAGCAATGATATATTTTATCCGAGAGGAAAGGGATTAGAAAGGGTAAAACTGCTGCGCATCTTCAACCGCTGGGGCGAAGTGGTGTTTGAAAAAAGAGATGTGCCGGTGAATGATCCCTCAGCAGGATGGAATGGAACTTTCAGGGGCCGCCAGCCCATGGCAGATATTTACATCTACCAGGCCGAAGTGTTCTGCGAAAACGGCGAAGTCATTAAACTAAACGGAAATATTGCACTGTTGCTCTAACGAATTTGAGAAATGAACAGAACTAAAAAAATAATATCCACAGTGATTGGGGCCTTGTGCCTGGCAGGTATGAGTATGCCGAAGGGTGTCTTTGCCCAGGATATTCACTTCTCGCAGTTTTTTGAAGCCCCTTTGCTGAGAAACCCCTCATTAGCCGGCATTTTTACCGGTGATATGCGGGTGCAGGCCGTTTACAGGGATCAATGGAACAATGTAACCAATGCCTACCGCACCGGTTCGGTAAATGCGGAATTTAAAATGCCTGTCGGCAAAGTGAACGATTTTATCACTGCTGGCGCACAGATACTGTATGACCGGGCGGGCACCATCGGTTTCACTACTACGCATGTTTTACCTGCATTGAATTATCATAAATCGCTGAGCAGTGAACACAACAGGTATTTGTCAATGGGCTTTATGGGAGGCTGGGTGCAGCGTCGCTTCGATCCTTCCAAGGTAACGACGAACACGCAGTATGATGGCGGCGGGCTGGGCGAAAACTTTTTAAACAATCAATACAGCTATGTTGACGGAAGTGTGGGGATGAGCTATAACTCAAACATCGGCCCTGATCCCAATAATAATTTTTATTTGGGTGCTGCCTATCATCATTTCAACCGGCCAAAAAATACTTTTTACCGCAATGCCGCCATTGAACTTCACCCCAAGTGGGTGTTCTCGGGCGGATTGAGGATGGGTGTCACAGATTTTGCGTACATCACTGTGCAGGCTGATCATTCAAGACAAGGGGGCTTTGTTGAAACCGTTGCCGGAGGAATGTATGGGTTTAAACTGGGAGACGACCCGGACAATCCCCAATACACTATTCATGCAGGCGCCTTCCTGCGCTGGGATGATGCACTGATACCGGTGGTTAAATTAGATTATGCTCCCTTCTCTGTCGCCTTCAGCTATGATGCAAATATTTCCAAACTGAAACCATCCACATATGGACGTGGTGGTTTTGAAGTATCCATTTCCTGGTTCGGTTTCCGGAAAGAAAAAGGGGACTATCTTCTGTGTCCCAGGTTTTAAAAAAAAACAGCCCCTGCAAAGGAGCTGTTATTAATCATTTCATTATTTCAATTTACTTATCATCCGGGTTATTCATATTAAACACAAGAGCGGCAAGTAAGCCGCCGCCGAAACAACCGGCGAGGTAAATCCAGATATCACTCCAGGCTGCCATTTTCATAAAGCTGATACCCACTGCAACAGCAGGATTGAAGGCCCCGCCGGAAATACCACCCAGTGCATACGCCATTACTGTTACTGTTAATCCGATAGCCAGCCCAAAATAGCTGTTACCGGCATTGGCTTTTGCCGTAGCTACATTTAAAACCACATAAGCCAGCGCAAATGTGCCGAGTATTTCAGCAATCAGCGCTTTAACGGCGTCACCGTTCGCAACAGAAGCAGCAGGCATCTTATCATCGCCAATGAGATATTTCACTGCGAAGGCAGCAGCAATGGCGGCAACAACCTGCACAATCATGTAAGGGACTGCTTCAGAAGCAGTAATACGTCCACGGATCCAAACGGCCAGTGTTACGGCGGGGTTATAATGCCCCCCCGAAATATGACCGCCTGCATAGACCATTACCATCAGCGCTGCACCAATAGCAACGGGAGCCATAACGCCGGCGCCGCCATTTACAGCCATGCCTACGGTGAGAACGAGGAAGAAAGTACCGATAAACTCGGTGATGTACTTTTTCATAATCATTTGGTTTTGTCCGAAGAAATTCTCCGGGGGTTAAAATAATTATCCTCTAACCTCTTACCCACATATTCGCTGCATTAAAGGTAGAAGAAAGTCATAATTAAATAATTCCTATTTTACCAACACAAATAAAGCAACATGAGCATAACAGTCGGTCAGCCGGCCCCTGATTTTACTTTATACAGCAGCGATAAAAAACAGGTGACTCTTTCTGAACAAAAAGGACAAAATGTACTGCTGCTCTTTTTCCCGCTTGCATTCACCGGTGTGTGCACGGCAGAACTGTGTTCGGTGAGGGATAATATAAACTGGTACAATAATGTAAATGCAAAAATCTTCGGCATATCGGTGGATGCTTTGCATTCGCTGGCCAAATTCAAGGAAGATCAGCAACTGAATTTCACGCTGCTCAGCGATTTCAATAAAGATGTTTCAAAGGCATATGAATCCCTTTATGATATGTTCGGATTTAACATGAAAGGAGTTTCCAAACGATCTGCATTCGTAATAGACAGAGACGGAATTGTCCGCTATGCCGAGGTGCTTGACAATGCCGGGGAGCTGCCCGATTTCAATAAAATCAGGGAGGTGCTCAGCAACCTGAACTAAACTTTAGTTAAAAGGGTTTCAAATTTAAGACCTAAGTTATTGGTTATTAATTATTTTCAGGTTATCGTAGTTTTACGTTGCACAGAAAAAATTTCTGGCCTACTTTTCGAATAATAAAAGTAAATTTGTTTCGTTGAGACGAATTCTACCTATACTATCCTTTATTCTGTTGATTGCCATCCAGTCGCAGGGTCAAGCGTCCAGAACAACCCCTTCTGCGGATGTGCAGGACAGGATCATTAAGCTGTACCCCAACCCGGCTACTACCTATGTTACATTTGATCTTCAGAAAAACTACCAGCAGGGGCTCACTATCAATGTTTACAATGGAGTACTGGGTAAAAAAGTATTTGAGTCCATCAATGTTGCCCCAAAAGTTACCGTTGACCTGAATAATTTCAACCGCGGTGTTTACATCTATCACCTGATTGATGTTAACGGAAAAATTATTGAATCAGGCAAGTTCCAGGTTTCAAGATAATCCGCATGGCTTTGTTCAGGTCGTTGTTATTTTCTTCTCTTTTAATTCTTCTCTCCCATTCTTACAGCTACTCCCAGAATAAAGATACCGTTGTATTTACAGGTAACCTTTCAGAGGACATTTTTTCCCTGTTTAAAAATGGCTTCAGCACATATGATGTAATGAACGGCATTAAACCAAACGCCCGGCTCACCAAACTGAGTAAAAAACTAAATGAAGCCATTAAGAAAAATTACTCCTGGTATGTTGACCATATAGCCAATACCCCTGAAGGTGAGGCAATGTCCTATCATAAAAACCTTGGCCTCACAAAAGAAGAATATGAGGAGTTTCTGACGCTTGCCGGGAATATAACCGCTGCTTCCACAGGCAGGGTCTCTCTTATTATTACGCTGAGGAAAGAGGCTGGTTCAATGAGCATAACATTCCCTAAAGAAAAAATGCTGGGCAACAGGGAGTCATTCAGTATCGGAATCAGGGATTCGCTTGTTTATTATGGGGCCATAAAGCTGGCATATACCGGCATTTCACGGGTGGATAATGAAAATAATGGCCTTCAGTCAAAATGGAAAGGACATAGTTTTGTTTACGAAATGCCGGCAGGTCTTGCTCCTGAAGATCTGAAAGATCCCGGCTCCCTTAATTATCATAGTTGTAAACTCACAGTTGCCCTGCTGGAAAAATCAAATAAAGTGCTTATTCATTTCAGAGAAACAAAAATTGAAAGCGGAGTCAAAACGATCGAGGCCGACTGGCCGCTTCTTTATTCCAATGACCAGCGGATTGCTGTAAACTGGTAACGCCCCTCTATAGCACCTGCACAATCAAAAATTTCAGGTATTGTGTATTGTCTATACCACGGATAATGGGATGATCCCCGGCCTGCGTCTGAAATGTCACCTGCCTTATTTTTCTTCTCGCATCTTTGGCAGCCATATCTATTATCTGAAAGAACAAATCAGCGTTCACAAGACTGGTACAGGACGACGTAACCAGGAAGCCACCCGGTTTCACCAATTTCATTCCCCGCAGGTTGATTTCCTTATAACCAGTAATCGCTTTCTGTATTGTTTCCCGGCTTTTAGTGAATGCGGGAGGGTCCAGCATCACTACATCATACTGGCGGCCTTCTTTAACCCATTGCTTCAGTACATCAAAAGCATTGGCCGTTTCGAATCTGCATCTGTCCTGCACACCGTTCAGCACCGCATTTTTATTAGCCTGCTCCACGGCGTTGGCAGAAATATCCAATCCCAATACCGATTTAGCACCGTAATGCGCTGCATGAATTTCAAATGTGCCGGTGTAAGTAAATGCCCCCAGCACATCGGCATCTTTCACAATGTGCTGAATAGCCCGGCGATTATCCTGCTGATCCAGAAAATACCCGGTCTTTTGCCCGTTCTCTACATCCACATAAAACATCAACCCGTTTTCATTAATGATAATCTTTGTTTCAAATGGTGCTGACAAAAAACCTTTATGTTGCGGCAAACCTTCCAGCTCCCTTACAGGCACATCATTACGTTCATATATTCCTATGGGGTTAAATATTTTTTCAATGGCCTTAACAATGGCAGGTTTCCAAACATCTATACCCAGAGCCAGGGTTTGTAAAACAAAATAGTCATTGAATTTGTCTATAATGAGTTGTGGCAACGAATCGGCTTCGCCAAAAACCAGGCGGCAGTTTTCGGTATAGCCCAGTTTCTTCCGGTAATCCCAGCATTGGGCAATACGGTCAATGAAAAACTGTTCGTTTATTTCATCGGTCTTGTTCCTTGTCAGCAGCCGTATCTGTATCTGCGACCGGGGGTTAACATACCCTTTGCCAACAAATTTTTTATCAAAAGTGAACACCTCAGCCACTTCTCCCACCTGCATTTCGCTTTCCGATTTTTCTACCTCATTATTGAATATCCAGGGATGACCATTGATAACCCTATCCGTTATTTTTCTTTTCAGGTAAACCCTGTTCATAGAGCGGCAAGGTACAGTAAACAGGCTGATTTGCAGGAGTTCCTGCCAGTACAGGCCGGGCTAAAGGTTATTAAGGTCAATTTGTCCCAAATGGGCGGTTGGCAGTATTCTTGTCCACCGTACCTTTGCCCGCCCGAACGTATATTTTGGTGCAGGCGGACACTTAATTTGAAAAAATGGCAGAAAAAGACATGAAGAACAAAGAAAATGGTGCGCCGGAAGAACTGACCGGTATTGACATCAACACCGATGAAAACCAGAGCGGAACTACCCACCTGAATGAACCGGTGGCTGAAGAATCTGAGCTGGAAAAGATAAGAACAGAACTGGAAGAGATGAAAGATAAGCATCTCAGAAAAATTGCTGAGTTTGATAACTTCAGGCGCCGCAGCGCCAAAGAAAGAATGGAGTTGATACAAACAGCCGGCAAAGAAGTGATCACGGACCTGCTGGATGTGCTGGATGATTGTGACCGGGCTCAGAAACAGCTAGAGGATAGTGATGATTCAGCAGCTATTAAAGAAGGTGTGATGCTGGTGTTTACTAAACTGCGCAATACTTTGCAGGCAAGGGGTGTAAAGGTTATGGAAACCATCAACCAGGATTTTAACCCAGACCTGCATGAAGCGATAACGGAAATTCCTGCTGCCTCGGAAGAAATGAAAGGAAAAGTGGTGGATGAAGTGATGAAAGGATACTATTTGAACGATAAGATAATCCGCCATGCAAAAGTGGTGGTGGGAAAGTAAGTGATTGGTTAATTTGTTAATTGGTTATTTAGGATGTCAAAAAGAGATTATTACGAAATACTGGGAGTGGGCAAAAACGCCGCTGCGGATGAAATTAAAAAAGCATACCGCAAAGTGGCCATGCAATACCATCCTGACCGGAACCCGGGCGATAAAACCGCTGAAGAAAAATTCAAGGAAGCTGCTGAAGCTTATGAGGTACTTAGCGATGCAGATAAAAAAGCACAGTATGACCGCTATGGGCATGCCGGTGTAAGCGGAAACGGAAGAGGTGGTTTTAGTGGTGGTGGTATGAACATGGAAGATATCTTCAGCCAGTTCGGAGATATTTTCGGAGATGATCTGTTCGGCAATTTTTTTGGCGGAGGTCAGCGACGCAGCGGCGGGCAAAAAAGCCGGGGTGTGAGGGGAAGTAACCTGCGGGTGAAGCTGAAACTTACTTTTGAAGAAATAGCCAAAGGCGTTACCAAGAACATCAAGGTAAAAAAATATGTAGGCTGCAATACCTGCGGCGGCAGCGGGGCAAAAGACAAGGGCAGTGTACAGACCTGCAGCACTTGTGGCGGCAGCGGACAGGTACGGAGAGTGCAGAATACTTTTCTCGGGCAGATGCAAACAGTAACCACCTGCTCTGCCTGCAATGGTGAAGGCACAACGGTGACTGCCAGGTGCGGCACCTGTAAAGGAGAAGGAAGGGTATATGGAGAAGAAACCGTGACGATTGACATACCCGCCGGTGTGCAGGAAGGTATGCAGATGAATGTGAGCGGAAGGGGCAATGCCGGTGAAAGGGGCGGTATGCCCGGCGATCTGATCGTACTGATTGAAGAAGACCCGCACAAGGAACTGCAACGGGAAGGATTGAATGTGGCCTATGAACTGCACCTGTCATTTACCGATGCTGCATTTGGCACCCAGATAGAAGTACCCACCATTGATGGCCGGGCCAAAATAAAAATACCTGCCGGCACGCAAAGCGGAAAAATATTCCGGCTGAAGGGCAAAGGGTTCCCTGCTGTAAACGCTTACCAGAAAGGCGACCAGCTGATACAGGTGAATGTGTGGACTCCGCAGCACCTGAGCGCCGAGGAAAAAGCATTGCTGGAAAAACTCAGTCATTCTCCTAACTTCAAACCACATCCGGAGAAAGGAGGTAAGAATTTCTTTGATAAAATAAAAGAGATGTTTTCGTAGCTTAGGTACAACAAGAATTTATTATGACCCTCTAATCCGGGATTACTGTCTTACTGGTATTTTTTAGTTTATCCCCCTGTACACAGGTTGTTATTATTAATGGTGAGCAGACCAACCGGGCATTGACATGGGAAGACTTCAGGGGCGATCCGTATCTGGCTTTTCGCATTTTGCTTATACCTACTGGAACATCTTTTATAAATACGATGCATTTGATTTTAAAGGCGACACAGCTAAATGGAAAGTGATTATATCCGTAGAACCGGGCAGCAATTCCCGGAAAAGAAAAGGCAAGGTAACCGACACGCTGCTCCGGCATGAACAGGACCATTTTGATATCGGGGTATTATGTGCGATGGAGATACAGGAAAAAGTAAACTATACGGTTTTCTTCCGGCATGATTACCAGTCCAGGCTAATGATCATTATTAAAGAGGTAATTGAAAAATACAGGAAAGCAGAACTTCAGTACGACAAGGAAACAGAACACTTCTTTAACCGGGAGCAGCAATGGAAATGGGACAGTTTCTTTTCAGCAAAGCTGAAAGGCAAACGATTTTGTTAATATGCAGTTCCCCAGCCTTTTTTCTTTTTTACTTTTGAATATAATGTTTTGGCCTGCTGCACCAGGGCGATGAATTCTTGCTGCAGCAGATCATTATTGCCTGACACGGACTGGGCAAGGGAGATGATCTCGTTCCAGCTGCTGTTTTTAATAAAAGAAGAACCCCGCAGCAATGAGCCAAACATGGCCACGGCCGCAGAAAAACGGTAGCAACTGTCCAGGTCTTTAAAAGGTTTGATTTCAAGCCGGCTGCTGAACCCGTACTTACAATCCTTTTCATCGTTCGGATGACGGTATTGGAGTTTAATATCAACAAATTTTTCATCGGTCAGGTTTTTACCAGCAGCCATTTTTATAGCTTCAGCAGGCACAATTTCAAACAGGGCCATCATGGAATAGCCGGAACCTATCTCACCCCCTTCTATCACCGATAAAGAATCCCGCAGGGCGCCTACTTTATTGTCAAACCCAATCAGCCGGTACTCCTTGACATAGTCCGGGCTGAACTCTACATTCATATACACATTATCCGCCACGGCATACAGGGTTTGGGTGAACTCCTTCAGCAATACTTTTTCTGCTTCTTTAAAATTATCCAGGTAAGCAAAATTGCCATTTCCCCTTTTGGCCAGCGTCTGTATTTTGGAGTCTTTGTAATTGCCCATACCCACGCCAAGACAAGTAAGATAAATGCCCGATTCCCGCTGCCGGGAGATCAGTTCATCCAGCTCCGTTTCGGTTTTCAGGCCCACATTAAAATCACCATCAGTGGCTAATATCACCCGGTTGTTTCCCCCCGCTATGTAATGGAGCCGGGCCACACTGTAAGCCATAATTATACCTGATTCGCCGGGAGTGCCTCCGCCCGGTTCCAGTTCATCAATAGTTTTTAATATTTTTTCCTTTTCACCGCCGCTGGTGGTGTTCAGCATCACACCCGTTACACCGCCATATACCACAATGGCAACAGAATCCTTATCCCTCAGGTTGTTTACCAGCAGGCGAAATGCAGATTTTAGCAAGGGCAGCCGGTTGGTCATGTCCATTGAACCGGACACATCAATAAGGAAAACAAGGTTGCTGGGCGGAAGCGAATCGAGGTTCAGTTTTTTGGAAGAAAGGTTAATAAACAACAACTGGTTGTCGTTATTCCACGGGCAGGTACTCAGCGTTGTTTTTATACGAAACAGATCATTGCCCTGCGGTTTATGATAATCCAGATTGAAATAATTCAACATCTCCTCAATCCTTACCGCATCCGGCGGCACCAGTGAATTGAGCTTAATAAAGCGGCGGATATTGCTGTACGAGGCCCTGTCCACATTCAGCGACATACCGGTGCTGGGAAACCGCCTGGCACTCACAAAATGGTTTTCCAGGATGCTGGCATACGTTTCTTCGCCGGTGTACCAGCTCTTTTGTTCGTCTTTATCTAGGTCTTTAGTGAGTGAGGAAAGTTTATCCCTGCGGCTGCTGGAAGCATTGGCCGGCAGCAGTTTCATTTTTACGCTGGCATAATTATCCGTATTCAGCAGCAATTTTTCTGTCCGGTAGCCTTCAAAAGAAAAACTGAACGTATCCACCTGGTGATTGCTCATTATCCCGAATGTTCCCTGCGTACCGCTCCTGAAAACATATCCTGTCTTGTGCTGAAGGATGGATACATTTTGTAATATGTTGCCCGATTCATCCTTTACCTCGCCCCGTAAATAATACTGCTGGGCGCATAAGGACGAACTAATTAAAAGGACAATCAGTATATGACAAGCGGCTTTCAGAGGTTAATTTTCAGGCGATAAGGTACAAAAAAAGCAGGACAGGCTCAACGGGTTCACACAAGCTGGTAAATCTCCTTCAGGTTGCGGGCAAGCCCGTCGTAGTCGAGACCATAACCCACCACAAACTTATTGGGAATGTCAAATCCCACATAATCAAGCACCAGCGGGTATTCGGTGGCTTCCGACTTATGCAGGAGGGCAGCGATCTTCAGCGACTTGGGCTGCTGGTGCAGCAGCTTAGGCAGGAACTTATGCAGGGTCTTCCCGGTATCCACAATGTCTTCCACTATTATCACATCTTTCCCAAACAGGTCTTCTTCCAGCCCGATGGAGGTAACAACTTTGCCCGATGATTTCATGCCTTTATAAGAGGCCAGCTTGATAAAGCAGAGTTCCGCCTCTATAGTAAGATGCTTGAACAGGTCAGCGGCGAACATGAAAGAACCATTAAGGATGGCAATGAAAAGCGGACGTTTTCCTGCATAATCCTTATTGATCTGTTCCGCCATTTCCTTCACCCGCTGCTGGATGCTGGTTTCTGACAGATAAATGTCAAATGATTTATCATGCACTATTACGGTGCTCATAAGAATGGTGATTTAGTTGGTTGCTTTTATGCTGTTGCCGGGTATAAGTGAATAGTTGTCCTTAACCGCCAGCCGGGGCTTCGTGGATGATTTTTTCTTCAAACTGAGTTGCTCGCCAATGGCAGGTATTTCTCCGGGCTGCAACCAGTTCAGTTCAATTAAACTTTCTAAGCGGATGGCCTGCTGCTGGGCTATGTCATGCAATGTTTCTCCCGGCTGTACGGTGTGAAATTCATTGTTGCCGGTTTTCCTTTTACGTTGCAGATATACAAGCCTGTCTTTATCCACTTCTTCGGAGCGGGGCATATCGTTGAACTCAAAAATCTTTGACAGATCCACATCGTACTCTTTAGCAATAGCAAGATAAGAGGTGCTCTTGGGCACATATACCACTTTTGTTTCGTTGATTTTAAATTGTCCTTTAGGATATTTCGCTCCTTTTTCTGCGGTTGCAGTTTCAGTTTTTACAACTGTTCTCACCTCTTCAGCAGTTGCGCCGCTTTTATTTTCATCAGCCGGATTTTCTGTATTTGCAAGTTCATACGCTTTATCCGGAATTTTTCCAAGTGCAATAAATGAATAATGCTGCAGCCCGTAATCTTCAATCGTTTTTATCAGCGCCGTGGCATACCGGGGGTTGGTGGCATAGCCGGCTTTTTTTAATCCCCAAGCCCATCCTGCATAGTCGGTGGGGTCAAGATTAAAAAGAAAAGCATAACGCTGGTTCGCTTTCAGGAAATCGGAATGGTCACGGTAAGATTCATCCGGCGAGGGATATTTCCGGAAACACTCCCCTCTTGCGTCATCATTATGTTTTACGGTTTCACCCGTCCAGGTGGATTTGCATTTGACACCAAAATGATTATTGGAACGCATCACCAGGTCGCTGGCGCCGGCCATGGTCTCATTGATGGCTTGCGCCAGTTTAATGGCTGCCGGCACACCGGTACGCTGCATTTCGGCAATGGCAAGGTCTTTAAACTGGCTGATGTAATTCTTTACCAGTTCTGACTGCTGTGCAGATAAGCCGAATGATAGCAGCGTAAAAAAAATGAAAAAGCTGTTCTTCAATTTTTGCATAGGTTGTTGTTACAGTTTCCGGATCAGGTAAAGCCCGTCTCTCACCGTCAATACGACTTTTTCAATATCCGTTCTTTCTTTAATAAAATCGTTAAAAGCTTTGATGCCTTTGGCGCTTTTATTTGCCGGGTTTTCTTCCATGGCCTGGCCGTGGAAGAAAATATTATCTGCTAAAATAAAACCGTTTTTCCGCAAACGGGGAAAAACGAGGTTAAAATATTGAATATAAGCTGGTTTATCCGCATCTATAAACACCAAATCCCAGGTTTCGGCCAGTTTTGGGATAATATCTAACGCATTACCGGTATGAGAAATTATCTGGCTGGCCCGGGCCGAGCGGTCAAAAAATGACCGGGCCATTTGGGCATCAGCTTCCCTGAATTCAATGGTATGGAGTTGCCCTTCATCCGTTAAACCTTTTGCAAGGCATAAAGCGCTGTAGCCGGTAAAAGTCCCTATTTCGAGGATGCGGCGGGGCATGATCATGAAACTGATCATCTCTAACAGCTTTCCCTGTAACGGGCCGCTGAGCATCACAGCTTCGGCATGATGTTGGGTGGTGAAGTCGTTTATTTCTTTCAGCAGGGAGTCTTCTGCGGAAGAGAATTGCCCGGCGTAGTCAGAGGCTGATGGGTGGATAAGTTCCAAAAGGAAATTTTTACGAAGATACTTTTTACTCCATCCCCTTATCCTCCACCGAAACAATCTTCCCCCCTTCCCAGCAGAGATTGTATTTTCTCTTGGTCATACCAGAAGTACATTGTAGCAAATAGCAGTTTCCATTAGCTTCGAGTACCTGAGGTTCTTTCAGGTCATACATATCCATATCCTGGTCTTCCAGACCCGGTTTACCGAAACTTTCCAGGGCAACGGTCACCGAAGCGGACTTCCCGTTCAGGTTGTTCATAAAATCCTGCATTTCGGTGCTCACTTTCACCGAAGATTTCTTTTCTCCTTTTCCGCCGCAGGCTGTAAAGAATGAAAGGATGACAAGTGATGAAAGGGCAAATAATACTTTTTTCATGATGGTTGTTTTTGGTTTGGTATTTAAAGATAGTATTTAGTCCGTACGTTTCGCTCTGCCTCAGGTTTCGCTCAACCCTGTGTATGTTCCGCCAGCAACTCCATCAGCCGGTGGTTTACATAGTAGGTTGTCCTGCCGATCTTCTGCGGTTTCAGCATACCGGCATCCGCCAGTTTCTTTAACCAGGTCGAAGCGGTTTGCCGGTGGGCCATTTCTTTCTTTCCCAGCAATTCTATTTTAAGGTAAGGCAGAGTAAACATCAGTTGCAGCAATGCATGACTGAATGACGGGCCAAGCGCCAGTTTCATCTGCTTTTCGTAATCATCTTTCAGCAGCAGCATGCCCCTTATTTTTTTAGTGGTCAGCAGAGCTGTCTCACTTAATGCAGTGAGGATATACATCACCCAGTCATGCCAGTTGTTTTTCTCCGTTACCCCTCTCAGCAGCTGATAATATTCTGTTTTATATTTCGCAATATAGGAACTGAGGTAGAGTACCGGCTGTGATAACAGCCCCTGCTGTACCAGGTACAGTGCATTCAGTATGCGGCCGGTACGGCCATTACCGTCTGCAAACGGGTGAATGGCTTCAAACTGGTAATGGATAAAAGCCATTTTTACAATCGGATCCAAATCATCGTTGCCTTCGCTATTGATGAACTGCTCAAGCGCCGCCAGTTTTTCCCGTAGCACATCCTCACAGCAGGGCGGGGTGTAGATCACTTCCCCGTTAATTGCATTCTTCAGGGCTGTTCCCGGGGCGTTGCGGATGCCGGACTGGTTTTGTTTGATTGTTTGAACAATTTCAACCATGGTATTGGTAAGCAGTAAATTCTTTTGCACCTGCATTTTTCTCAGCCCCGCATACAGGGCTTCCCGGTAACTCAGCACTTCTTTGGCGGCAGGGCTGGCTGTGCTCTCTTCTGCTGCAGCTTTGTACAATTCATCCTGTGTGGTCACTATATTTTCAATGGCTGAGCTGTCTTTGCTTTCCTGGAGTACAATGGTGTTGATCAATAAATTGGGGTCGGGTAATGAGGCGCAAAGTCCGTTCAGCTCTCCGAGATGGCGGGCAGCTTTTGCCAGGTGCCTGAGTATTTCCGAAGACTCTGTAAAATTAGCCGGGGGCAGATCCGGCAGATCATTATATGGGCTATTTCGATTGTAAGCCATTGATGATGAGTTTTATGCCTGTTTTCACTCTACAGAGGAATAATTGCTGTTCATTTCGACACAAAATTTACTTGAGGGTGAAAATAGGAACAATTTTCGACATTATCTCGGCTTAATGTAGAAGCAGGGCCGCTCTATTGTACTGTAATCATGCAGCTTTCAATGCTGTGCCCACAGCGGGTTTTGAGATCATCCACAAACCCAGGAAAGTAAGCAGACCGTTTATGATCAGTAATTCAATCCCGATTTGATAGCCGCCTAAAATGGCAGCAGAATATTTGCTCAGAAAATAACATAACAAAGGCGCAGCAATACAGATGCCTGTTACAATGATTCCGTCGTTTATTTTTCGTTTCGTCAGAATGCCAAAGGCAAACAGCCCCAGCAAAGGGCCGTAAGTGTAACCCGCCAGGTCGAGTATGACATAAATGATGGATTTGTTGTCAATCCACTTGAAGATAAGAATACAGGCAAAGAAGATAATGGTGAAACTGAAATGAACCATCAGTCTTATTCTCTTCTTTCTTTTCTCATCCCAGTCATTTCTCCTTTTCAGTCCCAGCTGGTCAATGCAGAAAGAGGAAGTGAGGGCAGTCAATGCTCCGTCGGCACTGGGGAAAAGTGCGGAAATAAGGCCGATGATAAATATAATACTAATGGCCTGCGGCAAATAGTGTAAGGCAATCGTAGGAAAGAGGTCGTCACCAATGATATTTTTTCCTTCCAGCAGCAACTGTTTCCCGCTGTAAGCCCCTCCGTTCTGCATCACATATAAATAAAGTATTCCGCCCAGCAGCAGGAACAAAAAATTCACCAGCACAATAACACTGCTGAAGGTCATCATGTTTTTCTGAGAATCCTTCAGGTTTTTTACACTGATATTCTTCTGCATCATTTCCTGGTCGAGCCCCGTCATGGCAATGGCGATAAAAGCCCCGCCGATAATCTGTTTTACAAAAAATCCCTTGCTCCCCGAATCCATGTTAAATATATCCGTGTATCCTTTCATGCTCAGCGTATCCAGCGCTGTTCCGATATTCAGGTTCAGATTTGAAAGTATATAAATCACACATACAATCAGGCCCAGCAGCATGAAGGATGTCTGCAAGGTGTCTGTATAAACGATGGTTTTCACCCCGCCTTCAAATGTGTAAAGCAGGATCATCAGCAGGATGATAATGGTGGTAACAGTAAAAGAAACACCCATCCGGTCAAGAATAAAAATCTGAAGCACATTGATGACCAGGTAAAGCCGGGCAGTGGCGCCGATTGTTCTAGACAGTATAAAGAAAATCGAACCGGTTTTGTAAGAGAAAAAACCAAACCGGTGCTGCAGGTAGTTGTAAATGGATGTCAGGTTAAGCCGGTAATACAACGGAAGCAACACATAGGCGATTACAATGTAACCCAGAAAATACCCGATGACTACCTGGAAATAGCCGAATCCTTTAAAGGCTTCACCTGAAAAATCGCCAACCGTTCCTGGCACACTCACAAATGTTACTCCCGATAAAGAAGTCCCGATCATGCCAAAGGCCACCAGCATCCAGTTGCTGCTGCGGTTGCCGATGAAAAATGATTCATTATCCGAATTGCGGGAAGTGTACCAGGCCACGGCCAGCAGTAATACAAAATACCCGATGACAAAGCAAAAGAGAACGGTTGGCGACATACGATTGTGTTTCTGTTGAGAGGTAGTAGTTCAGTTTGTTCTCAGGGTGAATGGTCAAATACCCCGAGTCTTGTCACTCCGACGAAGGAGGAGTCTCAAAGACTTCCACAAGTATTCTGTCACAATCTCAGAGATGCCTCGTACCCCGGCATGACAAGACCCTGATTCTTGTGATCTCAAACTGGTACAAACCTGTTAATAAAGAATTTTGAAGATAAAGAAATTTCATTTCCCTTTGCCGCAATTTATACAAATATGGCAGTTCAATCGCTTGCTGTTTTCTGCGGTTCGAAAACCGGAACCAATCCCATATTTACAGCACATGCTGCTGAACTCGGAAAACTGCTGGCCGAAAACAACATCAAACTCATTTACGGCGGAGGCAGCGCCGGGCTGATGGGTGTGCTTGCGGACAGCACCATGCAGCACGGCGGTGAGGTGACCGGCTATATACCAAAACTGCTTCTGGAATGGGAAGTGCAGAACCGCGGCATCACCGAACTCATCATCTGCGATGATATGCATGAACGGAAAAAAAGGATTTACAGCGTAAGCGATGCAGCCGTGATATTGCCCGGCGGCTTCGGCACGTTGGATGAACTGTTTGAGATGGTAACCTGGAACCAGCTCACCATTCATGACAAAGAGATCTATATCCTGAACTCAGGCGGCTTTTACAATCACCTTGTAGAGCATATTGAACGGATGAAGCAGGAAGGTTTTTTGTATGAGGATGCACTGAAGCGGATCACTTTCATACAAACACCGGGGGAACTGATGAGTTTTTTCATGTAAAGCTTCACCACAGAGTTAAAGGAGTTTTTTTCACGGAGGATATGGAGACGTACCCATGTTACTCATCACTGTTTCTTCCAAGATAAAAGATGAACCCGGTGCGGAAAACCGGCAACACCCGGCCAAACTGGTCCCGGTATGGTGAATTGATGTCGTTCAGCGCATCAATCATAATACTGGTATAAAACTGCGACTGCCCGATAACCCGGTTGCCATAGCCCAGCCCCACCAGTAAACTGCCGGCATTGGCTTTTTGCTTGTTGCCCACCACCCCGTTTATTTTTTCAATGTAGGAAATCCAGTTGTATTCATACTGTCCGCCGATAAAGATCATCCGCACCGGCCAGATGCGAACAAAGGGGCCGCCGCCAATCGCCAGGTACCGGCCGGTGCTGTTGCTGAACTGGTCCCGCTGGGTAATATATGTAAGGTTGGTGGCGATACCAACATCCAGCACTTTATTGATGCTGTAACCTACTTCGGGGTTCAACCCAATGATGAAGCCATTGGAAAAACTCAGGTTGATACCAGTGCCGATGAAGAGATGGTCGGATTTCCAGCCGCCTTTTTCTTCCTCGCCTTTCTTTTCTCTATCCTGTGCATTCAGGATTGAAGAAAATATTGCCAGCAACATTAAGGACAAAATTATTTTTTTCATCATCAGGGTATTTGTGTCATGTTTTTTCGGTTTGCTAACAAAGCTGAAATTTTTTGGGTCTTGTCATGCCGGGGTACGAGGCATCTCAAATGCAGGTATTAGCCGATAGTTGAAATTAATCAGGTTCCTCCTTCGTCGGAAAGACAAGACTCCGATTGTTGAACTTTTTTTATATGTCCTCATTTTAAATCAGAGACGGCATTTACAGTCTGCAGGTTTATTCCGCCGGGAATATTTTTCCTGCATTCAATATATTATTCGGGTCGAAAATCTTTTTGATTCCCCGCATCAGCCGTAGTTGTGTATCTCTGAATACAATATCCATATAGGGTTTTTGTATCAGCCCGATACCATGCTCGCCGCTGATAGTGCCGCCAAGCCGGTGCACCAGTTCAAATAATTCCCGCAGGGCGGCTGTCATTACCGGGTTGCCATGACTGTTGGGGATACCTTCTTTTTTAATGCGGATATGCAGGTTGCCATCTCCCGCATGGCCATAGCACACCACATCAAAGTCATGCTTTTTTCCTACTTCTTTTACCCCTTTTATCAGCGCCGGAAGTTCGGCCCTTGGTACCACGGTGTCTTCTTCGATGGTATATCCATCCAGTTTAACTGCCTCGGCCACTTTGCGGCGCAGCTTCCAGAGTTCCGCTTTCTGCTGTGCATCGTCTGCAAAATAAATCTCACCCGTGTCATATTGTGTTAACAGTTCTCCAATAGCCTCCATTTCTTTCGTCAGCACCTCCATATCGTTTCCATCCACTTCAATGATGAGATGGGCTTCGGTATCGTCTGTCACCGGCACAGCGTTGCTTTCCACCATCCGGCTTACAATTTTCAGTGCATTGATCTCCACCAGTTCCATAGCGCTGGGTGTAAAACCCGCCCGGAAGATGGCGCTGACGGCTTCGCCGGCCTGTTCCAGGCTGCGGAAGGGAACCAGCATCAGCAGGTCATGCTTGGGATGCGGAATAAGCCGTAACACAATTTTGGTAACGATACCCAGAGTGCCTTCGCTGCCCACCACTAATTGTGTCTGATTGTACCCTGTGGAGTTTTTCAATACATTGGCCCCGGTCCAGATAATTTCACCGGTGGGTAATACAAGTTCCAGGTTCAGCACATAATCTTTTACCACTCCATATTTCACAGCTTTGGGGCCGCCGCTGTTTTCAGCAATATTTCCTCCGATGAAGCAGGAGCCTCTGCTGGCCGGGTCGGGCGGGTAGAACAATCCTTTTTCTTTAACTGTATTCTGCAGTACTTCTGTTATCACTCCCGGCTCGGTGGTCACCTGCAGGTTTCTTTCATCAATCTCCAAAATACTGTTCATCCTTTCGGTTGATAGCAATACGCCGCCCAGGTGTGGCAATGCCCCACCGCTCAGGCCGGTACCGGCGCCGCGGGGGGTAACAGGTATTCTTTCTTTATTGCAGATTTTAAGTATAGCGCTTATTTCTTCTGCTGTGCGGGGTTTGATGACGATTTCCGGAGGAAAAACCAGGTTCTCTGTTTCGTCATGGGCATAATGATTCAATGTCTCTTCATCCATCCATACATTGGCTGCTCCCGCAATCTTCTTAAAGTTTTCTATAATTTGAACCGTGATTGTCGCAGTGGCTGCTGTTTCCATTAACTTCTCTTTACAATGAATGGCTGTAAAAATCGGAATAATCGGGGATATGCGGAAAAGCGGCTAATCAGTAAGTCTTAAACGAAGGGCACATAGCATCCCGGCGGTTTCCATTGTACCTGTCCACCACTCCCTGCTTGATAAGGGAGAATTCAAAACCACCCCTGCCATTGTTGAAGTTGCTGAGCGATGAAGAAGTGACATCGTAGCTGAAAGTGAAAGTAAGGTCTTTAAAACCCAGCCCTACCATGGGGATGATGGCGTCTTTGTAGCGGTAATACACACCGGCTATCAGCACTTTTTCACCGTCGCCGGAGGCATTGTAGTGAACATTCATTCCGCCAACCATTTCATAAGCATGGGCCTGCAGGGAGCCATACACATTCGGGTTAACGATCACCCGGTCGTTCAGTTTGAAGCTGCCATTGAGGAAAGCAGTATAACGAACAGGTATGCGGCTGTTTACACCGGGTTGTTCATTGAAGAAAGATTCTTTCGGCCGGTTTACATGCATGGCAGAAAAACCGGCATTCAGGTAAATATTATTGGTAGGAAAATAAGCGTAGTTCATGCCCACCTGCATATCAAAATAATTAATGTTGCTGGCATCCAGTTTGGGGGCAGTGCCGGTCTGATGCACATCAAAAAACTTTCCGTTCCACTGGCTGGGAAAAGTAAGGTTGGCTGTATTGATGCGTTTATTGGCCCAGCCTGCATTAAAGCCAAGGCTTACGAGGCTTCCGGCATTGATCATCTGGTGATAGGCCACTGAACCATATACTTTGGTTGAAGTAAGCACACCTGTACCAGCCACATCCCGCAATATCACCCCGCCAATACCCAGCCAGCCGGTGTTGTCGCTGTTCTGCATGGCTTGCCAATCGCCAAATGCACTCATGGTCTTGTAAGGGAAAGCGGTGACAGATGCCCATTGGTTCCGGTAGTTCACACCCAACCGGTAATCGCCATCGGGAATAAAGCCTGTATTGGCGGGATTGGTAAGCAATGGTGAGTTGAAGAACTGGGAGAAATGAAGGTCCTGTGCCTGCAGGGAAATCCCAAAACACAAATTCCAAATGCCAATTACTATAGTTACCTTTTTCAACATCGTATGATTCCTAATTAACCAATTAACCAATCCCTCATTACCTTATTAACGTCAGATCTCCCTTTTTAGTTGTTTTGGTGCCATCTGTGAATTCAACATTCAACGTATAGACATATACATCCATCGGCTGCACCACGCCTTTCACTTTTCCATCCCATCCCTGGAAACGGTTATTGGTCTCAAACACTTTTTGCCCCCAGCGGTTCCAGATGGTAAAGGTTATTTTACCGATGCCGAATCCTCTCACCATCACTACACTGTTCTCATCATTACTGAGGGGGGTAAATGCATTCGGTACATCCACCAGCGGATCAATGATGGCTCTTACTGGCTGACAGACAGTGCTGTCGCAACCCACCACATTATACGCAGTAAGACAGGCATTGTAAGTGCCGGTAGCATTGTACTGATGCGACACCGGCGCAATGGAATTTGTGAACAGGCTGTCGCCGTCCCCAAACACCCATTTAAACCTTACTGCATCAATGGATGAAAGATTGGTAAATGTGGTGGGTGTATTGGCTATCGGCGGATCAGGCGCTGTGGTAAATGCAGGCACAGGGTCGTTGTACACTATTATGGTAAATGTGGTATCATGGTTTACATTACAGGTGCCGGAGTTGGTAGCGGTGAGACGGACAGTGTACGTTCCTGCATTTTGATACAGATGGGTTGGGTTCTCCAATGTGGATGTATTGCTCCCGGAACCGGGGTCGCCAAAATCCCATAGCCAGGATACAGCATTCAATGATTCACTATTGATCTGGGCGTTGTAAGGCGCACATCCGTTGGGCGGTGTTTCGATTATCGCTTTCACATTGTCTGCAATGCTGATAGTAAAAGCGCTGTCTTCAGGATTGTTGCAATAGGTAGTGTCTTTTAATATCAGCCTGGCCTGGTAAGTACCTGTAGCCGGGTAGGTATGCAATACTGCATTGGCTGCGCCAATCCTGGCCTGTACTCTCGGGCTGCCATCGCCAAAATCCCAGACCATGGAAGTATCCTGGAAGGGTTTGGTTACATCGCTGCTGATGGAATTATTGATGAATTGATAAGTGAATTTGGGGCATCCGGAGCCAAAAGCCGCCCAGGCAGGAAGCAAAGTGGCCCTCACATCTCCCACCCGGATATTCATAAAGGAAGAGTCCCTGAGGTTACAGGAATTGGGGTCTATCGCTACCAGCATTACCGGAAATGTGCCTATGGTGTTATAAGTAAAGGAAGCAGTAGGTATTGTAGTGATAAGATTGGGGGGATTGCCCGGTACATAATCGAAATACCATTCATAACTCACCGCAGTTCCAATAGAGTCAATAAAATCCACTGTCAGCGGCACACAGCCTGCAGTGTCCCTGTTACCGTTGATATCTGATACTACTTCCCCATCCACACCCGCCAGGTCCAGGTCCATTTTCAGCATGGCCAGATTGCAGCCTGCGCCGGCAGCATTGTTTGTAGTTGACCATGCTCCTGTTGTGGTGGGGAACAAGGGCCTTCCGGCGGGGTCGAGATTACAGTTGGCGCAGATGGCCTGGTAAATCACCCCGTTCCTGTCGAAGCGGCTGGTACCGCCGTCCACATGGTCGCATCCGGTATTCGGCCGGTTGAATTCGCCGAAGAAGCTGCCGAACAATTGCTGCGTGGCATCTCTTTGCAAAACAAAAAAGTAGAAATCTTTCCCGTCAGTATTTGATTTGATAGCATCGGCGGTTATGGGTAAACCCGTGGTACCAGCGCTTCCGAATGTGTTGTTGCTTCCGTAAAAACCTCCCCAGCCGGATACATATACATTCTCACACCGGTCAACTAAAAAAGCAGTAATGGATATGTTGGGGGTTACCGAGCCTGAACCAAAACAGGTGGAATAAACATAACCGGACAGATCAGGCCGCATTTTGCAGATGAATTGTTTGCCCCCTGCATTACTGTAAGCTGCATTCTGCACCGGCCAGTTACCCGTTGTTTGACCAGTGATATAAGGAAATCCCCTGTTGTCAAACTGGATCCCAAAAACCTGGTCTCTTCCCGGTGTACCGATAAAGGTGGATCGTACCACACTGGCCCCATTGCTTGTAATAATGGCGACAAAACCATCAATGCTTCCATTGTTAACAGAGCCTATCGTACCCGCTTCATTGCCGGGGAAGGAAGGTGAATCGCTTTCTGTGCCGCCGGCCACATAGATGTTTCCATTAGGAGCAGTGGATAATACATATGCTGCATCGTTGGAATTTCCACCCAGGAAGCTGGAAAAAATAACAGAGGAAAGGTCAGGGGTCAATTTAATCAGCACACCATCCTGGCTTCCACCGGGTGTGTTTTGAAAAACAGATCCTATAACCGGAAAATTGTTGGTAGATACATTACCGGTGGATTGGGTACAGGAAGCTACCAGCACATTTCCTGCAGCATCAAGTATCACTTCACTGCGGCCATCATCGCCATAGTTTTGCTGAAGGGAGTTGGGGCTGCGGCTGGTGGAAATATTCACCCCGTCAAATGATGTGCCCCCGATTCTTTTGGAACCGATGATGGCGGTACCTGTTGCATTTAACTTAGTGATCACAATATCAAAACTGCCACATGGTCCTACCACACCGGAAGCGCCGCCGGTAACGGGATAGGAACCGGCGCCTGTGATAGGAGAATCGCTTCTGCCGGCCAGTACCAGGTTGCCCGCATTGTCCACGATCAGACTGTGTGGCTGGTCATTACCCGAACCACCAACATAGGTGGCATAAATTCTTGCAGCCCCGCCCGGCGATAATTTAATAATGCCTATATCAAAGTTTCCGCCCTGGAAATTGGTCTGAAAAGCGCCGGAAGATACCGGAAAGCCGGGGTCATGCACAATACCACCACCATACATGCTGCCATCGAGCCCGTATGTGGCGGTGTAGCCCCAGTTGTCTGCCGAACTGCCGGAGAAAGAACAAAACACCACAAAAGGATCAATGATGAGGGAGGAGTTGCGGTCGTAATTCTTTACATTAAATCTTACTACATTATCTTTCACCACATATTTGCAACTTATTTCTTCTTTGCCGGCTACCCCTGCCTGGTAGGTATAGGGCGAAGATTCCCTGAGCTCGCCGACAGAGGTGGAGATAGCCAGTTCTTTGTTCTTTACCTCAAGCTTGTCCGCGCCTTCATATTTCAGCGCAATTTTTGAAACATCACCGCCAGGTTTCACCATTATATCGTATTTCAGGAAACCGTTTTCGGTGTAATAGCGGACATCCACATTGGGATAAACTTCTTTCAGGGTTATAGCCTGATAAATTGAGCATCCCCCCGCCCATTTGGAGGGGTCGCTGCCGCTGAAATAATTATTGTAAGCCTGAATTTTTTTGTCCGGCACCTGCTTTATTTCTTTGGATGCTCCGAGAAAGTCAACATGAAAAGCATGAGTACGTACCATATATTTTTCATCCGGCACCCCCGCCGCCCTCTCGTGGAGCAGCTTCATGGCATTGGCCACATCCACCGGGTTGTACTGCACCATAGTGAAACCCCCTTCCCGGATAAAAAATGCGCCATTGCTTACAGCGCCTTTGTACTTTACCCGGCTGTCCCACTGGCCTTTATTTTCCACAAATTCAATATTTCCCTGCGATAAGGCAGAAAAAAAAGAGAGCAGGGCAGTGGCAAAAGTGATGAAATGTTTCAGGGTATAAGTCTTTGTCGTATTAAAGTAACCAATATTCATCAGAAACGGATTGAAAACTTCTGTTAAGAAAGAATAATCTCTGTAATATCTCTGTCAAACTTTATACAAAGCCGGATTATTGTGTAAAATCCCCTCTTTCGCTTATGAAATTTTACTCCAGGTTACCCCACCCTTTTCCTGCTTCAGGAAATTCTTTAGCGGCAAATTTTCTGCCGAATTCAGGTCAGGGTCGTTTTCAATCAGCTCAGCCGAATAATTTTTGGCCAGTTCCAGCAGGGGCCGGTCTTGGACTATATGGGCCAGCTTAAAGTTTAAGGCCCCGCTCTGCCGGGTCCCTTCTATTTCTCCCGGCCCCCGCAATTCGAGGTCTTTTTCAGCTATCTCAAACCCGTCATTGGTGGAGGCCATCACCCTGATGCGTTCCCGGGCGTCATTACCCAATTTGGTTCCGGTTAGTAATATACAATAGCTCTTTTCGGCCCCCCGGCCCACACGGCCCCTCAACTGATGCAGTTGGGACAGGCCAAACTTCTCTGCACTTTCAATCACCATCACCGAAGCATTGGGTATATCCACCCCTACTTCTATTACAGTAGTGGAGACCATGATCTGTGTATCATGTATAACAAACCTCTGCATATTTAGTTCTTTCTGGCCCGCGGGCTGCCGTCCATGCACCATGCTTACCCAATATTTCGGTTCGGGAAAATATGCTTTTACGTTTTCGTAGCCCTTCTTCAGGTTTTCGTAATCGAGTTTATCACTTTCTTCTATCAGCGGGAAAATGATATAGACCTGTCTTCCTTTGTCAATCTCACTGCGGATAAAATCCATCACTTTGCTGCGGTGTGTTTCATAACGGTGAACTGTAGTAACGGGTTGCCGGCCCGGTGGCAATTCATCAATCACACTATAGTCCAAATCCCCGTAAGCTGTCATGGCCAGTGTGCGGGGAATCGGGGTGGCTGTCATCACCAGCACATGCGGCGGCACTTCGGCTTTCTGCCAGAGTTTGGCCCGCTGGGCCACGCCAAAGCGGTGTTGCTCATCAATAATAACGATACCGAGATTATTAAACTGTACCACATCTTCAATTACGGCATGGGTGCCGATCAGGATTTTCAGGCTGCCTTCTTCCAGTTCTTTCAGCATTTTCTTCCGTTCTGCTGCTTTGGTGGAGCCGGTAAGTAACCGGACCGGCACATCAATTTTCTGCAGTAATGAAGATATCGTGTTGAAGTGTTGCTGCGCCAGTATTTCTGTCGGCGCCATAAGGCAGGCCTGGTAACCGTTATCTGTAGCCAGCAGCATAATGAGAACGGCGACAATAGTTTTGCCGCTGCCCACATCGCCCTGCAGGAGGCGGTTCATTTGCCGTCCTTTTGCGGTGTCAGTTCTTATCTCTTTGATTACTTTTTTTTGTGCGTTCGTCAGTTCAAATGGAAGATGGTTCTTATAAATTGTATTAAAGTACATCCCGACTTTTTCAAACACCACCCCTTTTGAATACCGATGGCGGCCTGACCGCAGCAAGCCCATCCGCAGTTGCGCCATGAACAGTTCTTCAAACTTCAGCCGTTTTACTGCTTCATTGTATTCCACTTCTGTTTGAGGAAAATGAATTTGCCGAAAGGCTTTATATCTTTCAATCAGTTTTAATTGTACCAGCATATTACCGGGCAGGTTTTCCGGAATATCTTTTGCCTGCAGCATACCTATCAGCACTTGTGTCAGTTTACCAATCTGTCTGGCGCCAAGCCCCCTGGATTTCAGTTTTTCGGTGGTGGAATAAACGGGTTCAAGAAAGTTTTTTCCGGCAGGTTGTTCAGGCTTCAATATTTCCAGTTCGGGATGGATGATCTGCGGCCTTCCATTGTAAAAACTTACCCTGCCATAAACGAGATAAGACTGACCTGCTTCCAATATTTTCTGCACCCAGTTCAATCCCCGGAACCAGGTTAGTTCCATCACCCCGCTTTTATCTTTCAGCTCTGCCACAATCCTTTTACCGCTGCGCTGCCCGATGGTTTCATAATGAAGCAGCACACCGGCCACTTGCGCAAATTCTGTTTCAGGTTTTATTTCACTGATGAGATTAATTTTCGTCCGGTCCACATGCCGGAAAGGAAAATACTGCAGCAGGTCGCCGAAAGTAAAAATGCTGAGTTCTTTTTTCAGCAGGTCGGCCCGCTGCGGTCCCACGCCTTTTAAATATTCAACGGGAGATGATAATATGTGAGCTGCGTAAGGAATATTACTTTTTTTGAACAACGATATGAAGAAGGATTACGGCTGCTTCTGACCGGAAAATTACGGTATCCTGAAGAAAACTTCCGATTGATGAAGCCGAGTAATCCTCAATTTTTACGATTACCCGAAAATAGCAGAAGGATTTTACCTTTTTCTGTAAAAGGGTTTCTACTTTAGTACTGAATCCATTCCTGTTTAAAACCAATACTGATGAACAGTCACCTTTATTTGCTTGGGCTAAATCTGTCATTTGCAGATTTACGGTTCGCCCTGCTCTGTTTCATCTCTGCATTCGTCGTTACACTTATCTGCATTCCGCCGCTGATCAGTTTTATAAACCGGTTCAGGTTGTATGATATGCCCAATGCCCGCAAGGAACATGCAGCGCCGGTACCAACCATGGGAGGCGCCGCTATTATTGCCGGTATGCTGATGAGCCTGGTACTGTGGTTTCCTTTTGGCGTTCAGCTGGTTCAGGTAAGTTTCTTTTTCTCTGTCATTGTTTTGCTTGTCCTGGGTATCCTCGATGACCTGAAAGACCTCCCGGCAAGGTATAAATTTACCATTCAGGTTGGGCTTGCTGCCCTTATTGCCTTGTCGGGCATCCGCATCACTTCATTCGACGGATTGCTGGGTATTTACCAGTTACCACTTTCTGCCCAGTACACTTTTACCATACTGGCCATTGTGGGCATCACCAATGCTTTTAACCTCCTTGATGGCATTGACGGGCTGGCCGGTGGTCTTGGCTTTATGAGCCTTATTACCCTCGGTATGTTTCTCACCATGAACGGTGATGTGAACACAGCCCTTATCGCCTTTGCACTGGCCGGCGGCATACTGGCATTTCTATATTTCAATTTCAACCCTGCAAAAATATTTATGGGCGATACCGGCTCGTTGGTGCTGGGGTTTGTTGTATCAGTGCTTTGTATCCGATTAATGCAGGTAAATGGTGTTGCTGTAAATCCCGTATTGCCGAATGCTTCTACATTTGTGCTCGGTATTGTGCTCATACCGGTATTTGATACTATCCGTATCTTTGCCACCCGAATATGGAAAGGAAAATCTCCTTTTGTTGCCGATAAAACGCATATCCATCACCTGCTTACCAACCAGGGTTTCAGCCATGGTTTTACAGCTAAACTGATTTGTTTCATACATGGTTTTGTTTTGCTGGAAGTATACTGGCTGCGGGGATTGAAACAAGAAGTAGTTTTGACAATATTGATTGCCTTCATGGTTATTACAACTGTACTGCTGAAAAACCTGGGTCTGTTGATGAAGAAAAAGTCAGTTACCGGTTCAGTAGTGACTGCAACGGCAGATTGATTTTACTTTCCGATACAGAACTTGCTGAATATGTAATCCAACTGGTCTTCTGTGGTTATTTCACCTGTAATCTCCCCGAGGTAGTGCAGGCAGCGGCGGATGTCCAGCGCCAGTAGGTCGCCGGACAGTTTAGTGTCCAATCCGGTTTTAATATCGTTCAGCGACTTTGCAACTTGCTTTAATGCATGAAAGTGCCTGGCATTGGTCACAATAGTGCTTTCCGTTTGCACCTGCCCCTCCATCACCATATCCATCATTCTTTCTTTCAAAACTTCGGTATGCCGGTTTTCCTTTGCTGAAATAAATACAATGTGCTCCAACGGGGAAAATTTTTCCCGGGCGCTGGTTTCGTTTTCCTTATCCATTTTATTGGCGACCAGCAAATACCTTATTCCTTCTTCTTGAAAATTGGCCGCTCTGGTTTTCAGTTCCGCTACGGTTTCTGAGATTACATCAAACAAGTATAAAACAATATCAGCCGAGCGTATTTTTTCCAGGCTCTTTTCCATTCCCATTTTTTCAATAAGGTCGCTGGTATGTTGCCGTATGCCCGCTGTATCAATCAGGCGAAAAAGGATGCCGTCAATGTTGATCACTTCCTCAATGGTATCACGGGTGGTTCCGGCAATTTCACTTACAATGGCCCGGTACTCATTTAGCAAAGTATTCAGCAGGGTCGATTTACCCGCATTGGGTTTGCCCACAATGGCCACACTAACGCCGTTCTTAATAACATTTCCCAGCTGGAAAGAATCAATGAGCCGGTTGGATGAGCTGCTTAATTGATTGACCAATTCATATAGGGCTTTGCGGTCGGCAAACTCCACATCTTCCTGGCTGAAGTCAAGCTCCAGTTCAATTAATGCAGAAAATTTTATCAATTGCTCCCGCAACTCTTTTAATTTTTGAGAGAAGCCTCCCCGCATGGTATGCAAGGCTGCTTTTTGAGATGCTGATGTGTTGGAGGCGATGAGATCAGCAACCGCCTCAGCCTGTGCCAAATCAAGTTTGCCGTTCAGAAAGGCCCGTTGGGTAAATTCGCCGGGTCTGGCCAGCCTGGCGCCTTGAATTAAACAAGCCTGGATGATTTGCTGCTGTATAAAAGGAGACCCGTGGGTGCTTATTTCCACCACATCTTCGCCGGTATAGGAATGAGGGCCTTTAAAAACTCCTATCACCACTTCGTCCATTACTTCGTCCCCATTTTTAATAAATCCCACATGCAGTGTGTGCGATGGCTGGGCTGCAAGGTCTTTGGAGGGAAACAGCGGATTGACGATATTAAATGCCCTGCTACCGCTTAAGCGGATAACGCCAATGGCGCCCACCCCCGGCGGGGTAGCCAGCGCTACAATAGTATCATCCCAGCCAGAGAGTTTGTTCATACCGTCAAAAATAAGATTTAATGAATGGTCATATGGGTCAAATGGTTCGTTTAAAGCAGGACGCTCACTATAGTACTGGTCAGATGGGTCATATAAGTCATACAGGTAATTCAGTCGCTTTTGGCAGTGTAGGCAGTATAAGTATTGAAGTACAGGTTTGACTGATTTGACCTTGATGACTTAATTGACTTATGTACAATAAAAAATCCCCTCCGGAAACGAAAAGGATTTTTTATTAAATGTTATTCAAATTTATTCGCCAGTTACCTGGAAGGTAATGGGCTGCTTGCGGTAAGCTTTTACCTGGCGGCCGTTTTGCACGGCGGGTGTCCACTTGGGGCCTTTTTTAATAGTACGCATGGCTTCTTCTTCCATTCCGTAGCCATGGTTGGTGAGTGCCCGCACATCGCTGATATTTCCTTCCTTATCCACCACAAACTGAACAAGTGTCGTGTAAGTTCCTTCCGGTGCACCGTTATCTGATGCTACCTGGCCGTTACAGTTTGTTTCAAGGTAGCGGCGCCACTTGCTGTCGCCACCGGGGAAGGCAGCTTCTATTTCCACTTTGTCAAATATCTTGTTTTCGTCTTCTTCTTTTTTAACTTCCACAATCTGCTTGCCCTCGTCAATCACCACCGGGGTTACGATGTTTTCATCCTTTACACCCTCCTGGCTTACTTCAGCGATCTTCACTTCTTTCAGTTCTTCCTGCGGCGGAGGTGGTTTTTCCACTTCTTCATCCTTTTTGATCACCGGTGGGGTGAACTGCTTCATTTCCACCTTGGGCGGCTCCTGTTTGGGCGGGGGCGGCGGGGGTGGCGGGGGTGGTTCTTTCTTTTCTTCCTGCTTAATGTCCTGGATGGTCATTTCGTTAAGCTTGAGCTTCTTGTCCCCCTTGCCTTTCATAGCGCTGGAGAGGAGGGAACCTCCTAATGCTAAAGCCGCAACTGAAGCCGTGATAATGAGGGCACGGGTAATGCGGCGGTTATAGGTCTTCCGCAGCTCATAGGCGCCATAATCTTTATTGCGGCCTTCGAAAACTATATCAAGAAGATCGGCAGACAGTATTTTATTGGCTTCCATTACTTAATTTTTTTGATTAGATGCTTTTTTTCAGTTTTTCCATAGCCCGATAAGCTGTTATTTAACTGCTTATTGACCTTCAGTGGCTGTGATCAGTTCCATTTCTTCTTTTAATACTTTTACCATCGCATAGCGTTTTACCTGGTTGATGGTCATTTCGTCCAGGATATCTACCGTGTTCTTGTAAGTAGCGTTGGGACTTGGTTTTATGATCACCATAAAGTCAATGTCTTCGCAGGCTTTTTCCCAGTTAGGATCCCCTCTTTTTTTAGCTGCGGCTTTTTCTTCATCACATGCTTTTGGGTCAGCTTTGGTAACATTAAAATTCTTTTTCACCTCATTCTTCTTATTAATGATCACATTACGGATCTCTTTGTAAGTAGAGCTTTTGAAATTATTTTTGCCTTCAGTTACTTCGAGAGGTCCTTCATAATAATAAATATGGTTATCTTTTCCCAGCAGGATGGTTAATACAGCTGATTCTTTTACTTCTGTTTTTTTCGTAGGGTCATCCACATCCTTTGGCATGTTCAGGTCCAGTGTGGTGGGTGAGCTCATCGTGGCTGTGAACACAAAGAATGTGATCAGCAGGAACCCGAGGTCCACCATCGGGGTCATATCCACACGGGTAGAAAGTTTTTTGGCTTTCTTCACCCCCGGGCCTTTCTTGTGGCCACTGTCGCCGCCGCCGGCATCTATACTTGCCATATACTAATGATTTTATGTTACAAAATTAATTTTCCGGTTTGAAATACTTGGTTTTATCAAACTCTGATCCTGCCGGGGCATCGTCGAGCGCCGTAACAAGATTGTATTTAAACTCCTCGTTCTTTTTCAGCGCAGTGATCACCGCTTCAAACGTCGGATATTTTGAACTTCCATCACCCTTGATCAGGTATTTAAACCCTTTTTCGCCGGTGAATGCTTCCTTGGCTGCCCTTATCCACCATATCAGCTGATTGTTTGTGGTGTCAAGCACCGGGATACCGGTTTGCTTCAGCGCACTCTGTTCTTTGGCCGGAGTTCCCAGTAATTGCTTCAGCCCCCCAAAAGGCACTCCCACCATATAGGTCTGCCTGTAATTGGCTATTTCGGCAGGGCTTAACCCCAGGTTCTGGCTGGTATTGATGCTGTTAATAACAGCACTGTGCTTAGAGTCATCCTGCTCGGAGAGCACAGTAAAGAAAACCCGGTTGGTGGAATCAATAGTGATTAATACTGCATTATTCTCCGGCAATTTTTGCGCCAGTACAGAAGCGGGCGTCTTGATCTCCACTGGCTCGGGCGGCTTGAACTTGGTAGCCATGATAAAAAAGGAAAGAATCAGAAAGGCTATGTCCACAAAGGGGGTCATATCCGTGTCCGTACTCTTCCTCGGCATCTTTACACTTGGCATAATGTTTTTATTTACGTTTTAGATGAATTTTTTACTCATTTCCATACACTTCTGCCCCCTGATTATTTGTACAGGGAAGCGAAGCTCTGGGTCAGGGTGAAGCCTGATTCATCTATGCCATAAGTGATTGAGTCAATCTTGGTCGTAAATACGTTGTACATGATCAGGGCCACAGCGGATGTACCGATACCAAGAGCAGTATTATACAGGGCCTCGGAGATACCAACGGCCAGATCGCTGGCAGCGCCGGCGCCACCTTCTTCACCAAGAGCGGCGAATGAACGTATCATACCCAGTACCGTACCCAGCAGGGCTACAAGGGTGCCTACCGAAGTTATCGTAGAAAGGAAAACCAGGTTTTTTTGCAGCATGGGCAGTTCCAGCGCCGTAGCCTCCTCCACTTCCTTCTGAATGGCCAGGACTTTTTGGTCGGTGCTGAGACCTCCTTCACTGATCATTTCTTTGTAGCGGCGGAGACCTGCCTTCATTACGTTTCCTACAGAACCTTTTTGTTTGTCGCACTCAGAAAGGGCGGCGTCCACATTACGGTTGGCAAGATGATACTGCACTTTGCGGATGAAATCGGAAATGGAACCATTTCCCAGCGCTTTGCGGATAGTGAGGTAGCGTTCAATGGAGAATACGATCACCATCAACAGCATGCCGATCAGCAACGGAACGATGATACCGCCTTCATAAATACCGTGGAGTGCATCCTTTGGTTTGTGGTGCTTGGGCCAAAAACCGCCGCTGGAAGAAGGCTCTTTAAACCCGCCGGCGTCGCCGAGGATAAAACGCCAGATACAATACCCGGCGATGACACATACCACAGGGGCAATCCATGAAATAGCGTTGCTGCTTTTTTTAGGTTGAACAGACGTAGCCTTAACTGATGCAGTTGGTTTAATCTCTGCCATAATCTTGTTTTTTTAGTTTTTTGAAATGTTAGATATATTGGTCCTGTTAGTTGTACAATGCTAAGAAAAAAGATTATACAAAAAGCCCCGGCTTTCATTTTTCAGTCCGGGAGCGTCAAGTTAGGGATTTTTTCAAACGAAACAATCCCGTGATTAATAAATTGATAAGAAAATCAGCCCTTCCCTGTCAGATTTCAACTGCAAACGGTTTCGCCGGTTTTATTCATAACGCAGCGCTTCAATAGGATTGAGACGGCCGGCTTTCAGGGCAGGGTACAACCCGGCCACTAAACCTACCAGAGTACAAATAATGATGCCATAAAGCACCCAGTTCCACGGTACCACAAAACCTGTATTTAAAACAATGGAGAACAGGTTGCCCACCAACACCCCCAGTATGATGCCGAAGAGGGCGCCCAATACACTAATGATGATAGCCTCCAGTAAAAACTGGCGGCTCACCATCCTGCTTTTACCGCCGATGGCTTTTACCAGGCCCACTTCACGGGTACGTTCTGATACTGCCACCAGCATAATGTTCATAAGGCCGATAGCAGCCCCTATCAGGGTAATAAGCCCTATGACCGTAGCAGACACGGTAAGAAACCGCAGGCTGTTCATTGCTTTTTCGGCAATACTGTCGCTGCGGTCTATCACAAAGTTGTTTTCCTCCGTGGTATTCAGTTTGCGCACCCCCCGGAAAATGCCTTCTGCCTCCCCCATCGCCTCTGTTACTTTCAGCAGGTCGCTGGTCATTACGCCAATCACAAAAGAAAAACCGGAAGGAAAATTCCTGTCCACATTCGTATAGGTAGAGACGACCACATTGTCCCGGCTGAAACCAAAGGAGGAGCCGCGGCTTTCCAGTACTCCGAGCACCCGGTAGGGTATGTTGTTGACACGAACAACTGAATTGACTGCCCTCTCCACTCCTTCTTTAAATAATTTTTTGGCCACATCATAGCCCAGCAGACACACATTTCTGCCCGACAGTACATCCTGCCGGTTCAGGTTGCGGCCCAGCAGCAGGGTAAAGCCATTTAGTTGCAGGTAATGTTCATCACCCCCGAACAGTACTACATTCGGGCTTGTTTTCCGGGTTTCATGGGCAACGATATTGTTCCGGTTTCCAAAAACGGAAATGCCTTTCAGTGACGGGAAATCGTAACGCTGCACAAAGTATTCTGCTTCATCTTTGGTAATACGCTTGCCGAGGCTTGATTTTTTTTCTTTTCGTTTCCCTTTTTTTGAAAGTTTTACTTCATCATTATTATCGTTGCCAAACCGGATATTTCGTTCCTTATACCTCACAGTAAAGGCATTGGCCCCCATGGTGGAAAAACTTTCGGTGAATTTCTGGTTCATGGCCTTGATCGCCGTGATGATGCCGATAAGCGCCATAATTCCGAAAGCGATGATGGAAACAGTGAGCCCTGTCCGCAATTTATTGCTGCGCACGGTGCGGAAAGCCAATGAAAGGATATCCCGGGAATTCATCTTGTAATAAGTCTGACGGTCTCCGTCTGACTTATTACAAATATAACACGGATATGGATCAGACCGGGACAGCCCGCCCAGCCGGTTGTGTGCAGTTTGAAATTATAAATGAAGCTTCGGGATTTCAGGGTCTTGTCATGCCGGGCCTGACCCAGCATCTTCCCTTCCCCATTTTTCCTTTTGAGAAAAAGTCACCGGGTCAGGCCCGGTGTGACAAAACGCTGAGTGTTTGATTTTTTAAAATGACTCAATACTGTCTCGCCTGATCCGGGGGCCGTATCATCAGAAATACATCCAGTTCAGCAGCAGGTTGGGGAAGATGCCCAGCAGAATGATTGCTGCGGCAAGAAATACCAGTGTGCATTTGAAAGCAGGACCGGCCTGTATTTTCGGGTCCTCTCCTTCTTTAAAATACATCGCCTGTATCACCCGGAAGTAATAGTAAACGGAAATAGCAGCCATCAGTACAGCGAAGATGACCAGCCACAATGTTTTGCCTGAGGCGAGAGTCGCTTTCAGCATGTAAAATTTGGAGAGGAAGCCTGCGGTAAGCGGGATACCCGCCAGCGATAAAAGGAAAATGGTGGTGGTGGCTGCCAGCAATGGCTGATGTTTTGCAAACCCGTTAAAGCCGCTGAAGGTATAATCGTTCATTTTTATCAGTACCGCAAAAATGCCGATGGTGGCGAAGCTGTATGCGACAGTGTAAAGGAGCAGGCCTTCCTTCGCTTCTGTATTCATGGCGAATAAAGCCAGCATCATAAAGCCGGCCTGTGCAATGCTGGAATAGGCCAGCATCCTTTTCACACTTTGCTGAAAAACGGCGGTTATATTGCCGATAAACAGTGTGGCTACCGTAATGAGGGCAACCATCAGCTGCCATTGCGGATGCAGTATTCCAAAGCCATCGCCAAAGAGGCGGATAAAGGCAATGAAAACAGCGGCTTTGACCACTGTGGCCATGAAAGAGGTAAATACGGTGGGGGCCCCGTCATACACATCAGGTGTCCAGAAATGAAAAGGCGCCAGTGAAGCCTTGAATGACATGGAAAAAAGCAGCAGCAGGATGCCGCCAATCAGTAATGCGTTGGGGCCCTGGCCCTCACCAAGCCGGATAGTACTGGAAAAAGATCCCATTACGCCATAGACCATGGCGATGCCCATCAGCATGAGGCCGGTGGAAAAAGCTCCGAGCAGGAAATACTTCAAGGAAGCTTCGTTGCCTTTCAGGTTTCGCTTATCGCTGCCGGTAAGGATATAAAGCGGTATGGAAATAATTTCGATACCGAGAAAAAGTATCAGCAAAGATTTGAAAGAAGAAATAAGGGTAATGCCACAGATGATGAAAAAGAGAAGTGCAAAATACTCGGCATAGTTGATGCCGGTTTTTTCCATATCTCTTGCTGAAAGCAGCAGGTAAACGAATGTGGAAAAAACAGCAACGGTATTGAACAGGAGTGCAAACCGGTCAAAATAAATCATCCCATATATATTCGCCTCAAAGAGCCTGGTGCCGTACATTTCAAGAATATTCAACAGGAGCAGCAGCCCCATGCCTGTGACAGCAGCATTACGGACAGCCGCTTTGCTTTTCAGCAAAATACCGGTGAACATCATTACCACACCCAAAATGGCCGATATAATTAATACGTTCATAACTACTTTCTTTTCTCCAGGAGGCTTTGCCGGATGAAGTCAAATTTTTCATTAAGGGCGTCTGCCGCCTGTGTTGTTTCATCCAGCATCCGTTGCGGGTAAATACCCAGTATAAATATGACGATGACAATCATTCCAAGTACCCATTTTTCATTCCACGAAATATCCTTTGCAGATTGTGTCAGCTCATTAGCCTCACCGTAAAACACTTTGCGTATCATATTCAGTGTATAAACAGCCCCGAGTATAATACCGATGCCCGCTAAAACTGTGAACCACACATAATATGCTGTCACGGAACTGAAGATGCCGTTAAACATCAGGAATTCTCCCGGGAAGGCATTGGTAAGCGGAAGCGCTATATTGGCCAGCGCTATAATTACCAGCATCATGGCCAACACAGGAGCTTTGCCGGCAATGCCGCCGAGTTCAGAAATTTTTCTTGTTCCAAACTGTCTTTCTGTTATTTCCACCACTATCCAGAGACCAATGATATTAATACCATGATTGAACATCTGTATCATCAGTCCCTGGAAACCGCTTGTATTCTGGGCAAATGCGGCGGCACACATCAGGCCGATGTGTGCAATAGAAGAGTAGGCTACCAGTCTTTTTAAGTCATCCTGCCGGATAGCGATCAGCGCAGCATATAAAGCACCGCACAATGCAAGCGGGGTAATAAAATCCGCCCACTGAAATGCTGCAAACGGCAGTACCGGGAATAACCAGCGAAGCATCCCAAACAATCCCATCTTCACCATCACCCCGCTCAGTATCATCGTGGTGGCGGTTGGAGCCTGCTCGTAGGTGTCGGGCTGCCAGGTATGAAAAGGAAATACCGGCATCTTGATAGCAAATGCGATAAAGAACAGCCAGAAAACCCATTGCTGCTGGCGGGCTGGGATGTTTAGATCGTAAAAAGCTTGTATAGAGAAAGAATGTCCCGGTGTTTTTGACTGCAGCCAGATAATACCAATCAGCATCAGCAGTGAACCCACAAATGTGTAGATAAAGAATTTGAACGTAACGGGTATCCTTTTCTCACCCCCCCACTGAGAACAGAGAAAATACATGGGTATCAGCGCCAGTTCCCAGAAGAAATAGAACAACAAAGCATCGGTTGCAAGAAAAACTCCCATCATGCCAGCTTGCGCCAGCAGCATCAGGGCAAAAAAGTTATGGGCTTTTTTATAGGAGTTTCTCCAGGTGGAAAGAATGACAAGTGGGTAAGCCACCGCATTCAGCAGGCAAAGTAACTGGCCCATCCCGTCCAGCTTCACCGAAAAACTGCTGTTGAGGGCTGTTAACCATTCCGTGCTATGCTTCAGGTAGTTATCATCACTAAAAACGGTTAATCCCAGCGCAGAAACCGTCAGTGTCGCCACAGCAGCCAACAGGGCCCATGACCTGGCGATCTTCTCATTCTTAAAAAAGAAAGCGACAAGACCAGCCAGCAAAGGAATTAATATCAGTAAAACAGGAATCATAAAACCCCTATCCCCTTCCTTCGACATGCTCAGGAGGGGGTTTAAATTCTTTTAGTTAATTATTTTTTCTCTCTATAGTTATTTTCTACTTCCGGATAAAGAACTGGACTACAAAAATCAGTACCATACTCAGCACCATCAGCAGCACATAACTTCCCACCTGGCCGCTTTGCAGCAAGCGCAACTGGCGGCTGCCATAATGAACCACCCTGCCCACTCCGTTCACCAAACCATCCACTACTTTGGTTTCAATTACCATTTTCAGAAACCCTCCGAACCGGTGCAGGGGGTTTACAATTATTTTTTCATACAGTTCATCCACATACCATTTGTTTTCCAACACCCTGCCAAAACCTGTTTCTTCGGTTTTTTTATAGTCTTTGAATTTAAACCAGGCAAAGATTATCATTAGAATTACCAGTGCAGTTGACAAACCCATCAGCATGTACTCGGTGGAATGAGCCACTGTATGTTCTCCCTGTACTGCGATAACAGGTGATAAAAACTCACCTATTTTATCACCGTCTTTCATAAACACTTCGGGCACCCCCACAAAACCACCGATTATGGAAAGGACAGCAAGAATGACCAAAGGGATTGTTATGGTTGCGGGGCTTTCATGCAGGTGGTGTTCCTGCTCATGGGTGCCCCTGAATTTTCCGGAGAATGTGATAAACAATAAACGGAACATATAAAAAGCTGTAAGCAATGCAGTAAATAATGCTATGCCATATAACGCCGGGTTTTTGATAAATGCACTTAATAAGATGGCATCCTTGGAGAAGAAGCCGCTGAATGGCGGAATACCGGCAATAGCGATACATCCAATGAGGAAAGTGATAAACGTAATCCGGAGTTTCCTGCTTAGCCCTCCCATGTTACGGATATCCTGCTCGCCACCCATGGCGTGTATCACACTACCGCTGCCAAGGAATAACAGGGCCTTGAAGAAGGCATGTGTCATGACATGAAATACCGCTGCTGTATATGCACCGCAACCTAATGCCAAAAACATAAACCCTAACTGGCTTACGGTGGAATAAGCCAGCACTTTTTTTATATCATTTTGTTTAAGAGCAATCGTAGATGCCAATAATGCTGTTGCAAGCCCTACATAGGCCACTATATCCATGGTAATCGGTGCCAGATCATATAATAAGTTACTCCTGGCAATCATGTAAATACCTGCTGTAACCATCGTTGCTGCATGTATCAAGGCTGATACTGGAGTGGGACCCGCCATGGCATCCGGCAACCAGGTATACAATGGTATCTGTGCGCTTTTACCGGTGGCGCCAACAAAGAGCAGCAATGTGATAACCGTTATATCAAGCGGTTTTAGTTTGGCCAGATTAGCAGTGGTAAATACTGCGCTATATGAAACAGTGCCGAGTTTGCTAATCAACCAGAAAATGGCGATAAGAAAAGCAAGGTCGCCAATACGGTTCATGATAAACGCCTTGTTCGCCGCTTTGTTGTATTCCTGGTTTTTAAACCAATAACCAATCAGCAGGTAAGAACAAAGCCCCACTCCTTCCCAACCAATGAACATGATCACATAATTAGCTCCCATTACCAGTAGCAGCATGGAAAACACAAAAAGATTCAGGTAGGAAAAATATCTTCCGTAATGCTCTGTTTTCTCCCCGTGCATGTACGAAGTGGAGTACATATGAATCAGGAAGCCAACGCCGGTTATTATTAATAAGAACAAAGAAGAAAGCTGGTCTATCTTAAATGCAAATGGAATGGTGAGTTTACCAACAGAGATAAAATCAAAATAATGTACATCGGGCCACCTGGTTCCATTTACCTGCAAAAAAACCCAGATGCTGAGTGCAAAGGAAGCGAGAATGACCCCGGAGCCAATGACACCAATCATTGTTTTGGATAAATATTTCCTTCCCAGCCCGTTGATAAGAAATCCTACCAGGGGAAGAAGCGGAACCAGGAAAACTATTTGCAATACGTTCTGCATAAGGCCCATCCAAACCTTCCCAAGGGAAGGCTTTCGAAGTTTCTTTTAATTAGAAGATTTAGTTTTCAAACCACCTCTCTAAGCCCCTCTTTCGATCCCGATATATCGGGATGGGGAGGCTTAATGTTTCAACCTGTTTAAGAAATTCACATCCACCGAATGGATGTTCCGGTACATCATCACAATAATGGCCAGCCCAACGCTTACCTCAGCCGCTGCCACCACCATGATAAAGAATACAAATAACTGTCCGTCTGTTCCGGTAGTAGTTGCTGCATCTGTAGCCAATGCTTTCAGATGATGCATTTTTGAAAATGCCACCAGCAGCAAATTCACCGCATTCAGCATGAGTTCAATGCACATAAAAATAATAATCGCATTGCGGCGAGTGAGTACACCCACAATACCAATGCTGAATAAAGCGATGGAAAGAAATATGTAATAATTTACCGGCATATTATAGTTTAACTATGAGCGCCGCTTTAAACTCTGTTTTTCCCAGGTAGTTTTGCGAAGGCATAGCATCAAATGATATGATATCAAGCAATTTCTTCTTTATCATGCCGCCAAAGATGTCAACCGCTTTGTAGGAAGCTCCCTTGGTCAGCAGTTTTATCACTGTTCCCAGCGACATGGAACTCAGCCCGGAAATAAGGAGTGCTTTCCCGTCGTTGGCCAGGCTGTCCTTATTATCGGCTATTTTTTTGATTGCCCCGTACAGTGTAATGGCGGAGCCTGCATAATTGGTGATGCGGTACACCAGCCTGCCTGTTTTAAATGTACTGAACAATTTATTTATTTCGCTGTTCTTTTTAGTTCCCAGCAATTGCTGCACAATATTCATTTTCGGAATTTTTTTCTTACCTGAAAAGAATTGCGGCGCCCAGCCCTTCTTTACTTGTAATACTTTGCCCAGTAACTGGTCAATGCTGAAATTTTTCAGGTCAATTTTGGGAATATCAATCTGTGCATGTGAACAGACGGATAGCAGCATCAAAGCTGCAAAAAGGAATGTCGCTGATTTTTTCATTTTATTTTTTTATTCTTTTTTACCAATCACCACAGCTCCCACCATAGCACTTAGAAAAAGTACACTGCTTATTTCAAAAGGTATTACATAAGTAGTAAACAATTCTTTCCCCAAATTCTTAATCAATCCGATGCTTCCTTCATACACCAATGCCTGTTGCTGTTTGATGTCTGTATCTTTTAATGCAGCCACCAGCACCAGCAGCAGGCATCCCCCGGCAATTGCACCCGCCATTTTCAGCCAGCGGTTCTTTTGTGGCTCCGTTTCATTATTCAGGTTCATCAGCATTATTACAAACAGGAACAAGACCATGATAGCCCCGGCATACACAATAATGTTTACAATGGCCAGGAACTGGGCATTCAATAAAATATAATGACCGGAAATAGAAAAGAAGGTAACAATCAGCCACAGCACACAGTACACAGGGTTTTTGCCGGTGATTACCATCAAAGCGCTGAATAATGCCAGCACTGAAAGAAACCAGAATAATATTTGCGTGATGTTCATTCCGTTAGCCGTTAGTCGTTCTTAGTTTTTTTCTGCTTTATTACCTAATCCTTTTTCATACGCATCTTTCTCATGAATGGGGTGAGGTATCAGCAAATCTTCTTTTTTATAGATAAATCCTTTTCGTCCGTAGTTGGCGGGTGCAAAAGTCTGCGACAGATAAATCGCATCTTTCGGACAGGCTTCTTCGCACAAACCACAGAAAATACAGCGCAGCATGTTGATCTCATACTTCACTGCATATTTTTCTTCCCTGTACAAATGTTCTTCACCAGGCAACCTTTCAGCCGCTTCCATAGTGATAGCCTCCGCCGGGCAGGCTACAGCACACAACCCACAGGCGGTGCAATTTTCCCGGCCTTCGGCATCCCTGTTCAGTACATGCAGGCCACGAAAGACTTTGGAGAATGTTCGTTTTTGCTCCGGGTAGTTAATAGTTGCCTTCTTTTTAAACAGGTGACTGACGGTAATACCCATTCCCTTCAGGATATTCCAGAGATAGATGCTCTCTAAGAACGTCATCGGTTTACGGTCTACTTCTTTGGCTCTGTTTGTTAGTTGCATTTGCCCCTAATCCGCCAGTTGGCGGAGAATTTTAAAGTTTGCAAATATATGTTTTGTTGTCATCTGTGTTGCTGCTATGATCGTCCCTTGCCCGTCCTAATGCCAGCCCGAAAATTTCATTCTGGCGGGGTAAGGCCGGGCGGACGTCGCACTCTTCATCGTTCTGTAATCCTACTCAACAATACTTCGTCGCTTCTGGTCATTATCAAATATTCTTTATACTTAGATTTTTAATATGCCGCCCCTACGGGGCTCTGAAAAAATTTTATTCTTTATTTACCCTGGATTTCATCCGGGGCTAGCAACATATCGCCCCTACGTGGCTCATAAACCATTTAACCCTCTTTTTCCCCGGATTAAAATCCGTGGCAATTGATATCACCGCCCCTAACGGGGCTCTAAACCCTGCACTGTAATCCGCTTTCTTTATTTGAAGAGTTTTTGACCTAAGTCTCTCCGCCAACTGGCAGAGGACAGGGGCCTACTTCTTCAACAGCAATATCACCGCCGCCGTAATAATCATATTCAGCAAAGCCAGCGGTATTAATTTCTTCCATCCCAAATTCATCAGCTGGTCATAGCGGAAACGGGGGATTGTCCAGCGTATCCATAAGAACACAAAAAGGAAGAAAGATATTTTTGCCATCAGCACACAGAAACTGATCACTGACATCCAGAAGGAATTTAATCCCCATGTGGCTTCATTCACAAACGGAATATCATATCCCCCAAAATATAGGGTTACCATTACGGCACTGCTTACAAACATATTGATGTACTCAGCAAACAGGTAAAAGCCTAATTTCATGGACGAATACTCTTGGTGATAACCAAAGTTCAGTTCGTTCTCGGCTTCGGGCAGGTCAAAAGGTGTACGGTTACACTCTGCCAATGCACAAACGAAGAAGATAATAAACCCAAGCCACTGGTAAAGGATATTCCAGCCATACTCGATTTGATACTGCACAATTACGCTCATCTTCAATGAGCCGGTCATAAACAGCACCGCTATCAGCGCTAAGCCCATCGGCAACTCATACGACACCATTTGAGAAGCGCCCCGGATAGCCGCCATCAGCGAAAATTTATTATTCGATGCCCATCCGCCGATCATGATCCCATACACACCCACACTCACAATGCTGAACACAAATAATATTCCCATGTCAACATCGGCCACCTGCATGGGTATCACATTGCCGCCTTTCGATACAAACGGTGCAGCCCAAGGAATAACAGCGCTTGTAAGCAAGGCTGTTATCATGGCCAGCGCAGGGCCAAGGATGAATAAAAATTTATTGGATGCTAATGGAATAATTTCTTCTTTGAAAAATAATTTTCCGCCATCCGCCAGTGGTTGAAGAATACCAAAAAGGCCGGCCCGGTTAGGTCCACGGCGGTCCTGTAACCAGGCTGCAACTTTTCTTTCTGCATAGGTGGTGTACATGGCAATAAAGAATGATAAGCCTACAATGCAGGCTATCAGTATAGCTTTTTCCAGAATCAACCACCAGTCCATTGACAATAAATGCATAAAACCTATTTGCCCTCCGGTCTTTGATTATTTTTCCGCTTTTTAATATAGTTAACCAGGATAGGTGCCAGCCACCCGCCGATTGACCCGGCGCCAGCTACTTCTATTGATTCCCGTAAACCCTGATCAAATATCCAATACAGTATGGCAAAAAACAGAAACCATACAATGATAATTGCAAGTAAAACCGATACGATATTCTTTGTCCGTACACTCATCTTACTTTTTAAATGTTTCTGAGGTAGCCGGCCCTGTCAATGAAGCTATCTTCACGCTGTTCACATCACTCACTTCATGTATATCCATCAGCAATTTTGGGTCCCTGCCGCCCATTACTTCGGCAATGGTTTCCTTTGGCATCACCAACCCGGGGTATTTATTTTGAGCAATCACCGAATGGCGATTAATATTACTTACCCCTTCAATGATCCAGTCGCCGGCTTTCTTTTTATCGAAGCGGCAAGTATTGCATATCCAGCCGGGCTTACCCTCATAACTCTGTACTTCGCCCCATTCGTCTTTCCGGGCTGTTACCCTCAACACATCATCACCCCTTTGCCAGAGGATCACTTTTCCGCAGCATTTGCTGCAATCACGGTGTGCATCTACAGGTTTGGTAAACCATACCCTGTTTTTAAAACGAAATGTTTTATCTGTTAGTGCTCCCACCGGGCACACGTCAATCATATTCCCGCAGAAGTCATTATCAATTGCTTTGGAAATATAAGTAGAGATCTCAGAATGGTCACCCCTGTCCAGCACTCCGTGTACCCGGTTGTCGGTGAGCTGGCCGGCCACATAAGTACAACGATAGCAAAGTATGCACCTGGTCATATGCAACTGTATGTAGGGCCCGATATCTTCCTTTTCAAATGTTCTTCTTTTAAATTCGTAACGGGTGCCTTCTTTACCATGCTCATAACCTAAATCCTGTAAGTGGCACTCTCCGGCCTGGTCGCATATCGGGCAATCCAGCGGATGATTGATTAATAAAAATTCTACCACACCGGCTCTTGCATCCTGCACTCTTTCGCTGGTTATATTTTTTACAATCATTCCGTCCATTACATTGGTACGGCAACTGGCCATCAGCTTCGGCATTGGCCTTGGGTCTGCTGCAGAACCGGCAGCCACTTCCACCAGGCAGGTACGGCATTTGCCGCCGCTGCCCTGCAACTTGCTATAATAGCACATAGCAGGTGGTGCGACATCACCCCCTATCTGCCTTGCAGCATTTAAGATAGTTGTACCCGGAGCCACTTCAATAGTAATATTATCGATAGTGACTTTGAAATTTTCAGGCGCTTCTTTTTTTACTTCGTCAGCCATATTATTTCACGCAAAGACGCAAAGGTTTAATACCAAGGCGCAAAGCTTATTAATTGTTTTCAATTTTGTGTATTCCGTTTTTAATCAATGAGACATTAAAAATTTATTAATAAGCCCAATTTCAAATTTGTCAATCTCCAATAGGTCAGCAATTGTTTATAATGAATCTCTGCAAATACTTCCACTGGCTTAAACTCGATAATTAATTTATCTCCTACTATCACATCCGGGACAAATCCAATTCCCATATCTATCCCCTCATGAATTACTTTTATTCCCTGTTGCCGCTGTATTTCAATTCCTGTTTTACTCCATTCATAACAGAAAATCTCTTCATAAACACTTTTAAATAATCCCGGACCATACTGACTATGAATCCTAAAACAAATATCACCCGCAATCTTTGATAACTCATTTTCTGTTATAAAAAATCATTTCACGCAAAGCCGCTAAGTTCTCGCTAAGACATACATAAGTCTACGAATCCCAATTTATCGAAATATACTTTTTTTTCCCTTTGCCGTCTTTGCGTGAAACCTTATGCCGGAACATGAATCGGGTCAGCATAATTTGCCAGCCCATAATTCCTTCTCAAACAATCATCAGGATTAGTGACATGCCATTCAAACTCATCTCTGAAATGACGGATGGCCGCCGCCACCGGCCAGGCTGCTGCATCACCTAATGGGCAAATTGTATTGCCCTCAATCTTTCTCTGTATATCCCACAACAGATCTATATTACTCATCTTTCCTTTTCCGTTCTCAATATTCCATAAAATTTTTTCCATCCACCCGGTTCCTTCGCGGCAGGGTGAACATTGCCCGCAGCTTTCATGACGATAAAACCTTGCCAGCGTGTAGGTGTGTTTGACCACACATTGTGTATCATCCAGTACAATAAACCCACCCGAGCCCATCATGCTCCCGGTTGCAAATCCGCCATCGGCCAGGCTTTCATACGTCATCATTCTTGTTTCGCCTTTGGCTGTTTTCAATATAAGATTGGCGGGTAAAATAGGAACAGATGAACCTCCCGGTATGCAGGCTTTTAGTTTTCTTCCGTTGGCGATACCACCGCAGTATTCATCACTGTAAATAAATTCTTCCACAGAGATTGTCATGTCTATTTCGTACACCCCCTGCTTTTTGATATTACCGCAGGCAGAAATCAATTTCGTTCCTGTTGATTTTCCCATTCCGATTTTAGCATATTCGTTTCCTCCTTCGCTGACGATGGGAACCACAGCAGCAATGGTCTCCACATTATTCACCACGGTGGGGCAATCCCATAATCCTTTCACCGCCGGGAACGGGGGTTTGATCCTTGGATTACCTCTTTTCCCTTCCAGCGATTCCAGTAAGGCTGTCTCTTCGCCACAGATATAGGCGCCGGCGCCACGCTGCACAAAAATTTCGCAATCAAACCCACTCCCTAAAATATTTTTTCCCAGCCAGCCATTGTTCCTTGCTTCTGCAATAGCCTGTTCCAGTATATCCACTATCCAGGCATATTCGCCACGGATGTAAATATAGGAGCGGTTTGAACCAAGTGCATAGGAAGAAGTAATCATTCCTTCGATCAGTAAATGAGGAATGAATTCCATTAAATATCTATCCTTGAATGTTCCCGGTTCGGATTCATCTGCATTCACCACTAAATATCTCGGCACACCTGCAGGTTTGGCAAGAAAGCCCCATTTCATTCCTGTAGGAAATCCAGCGCCACCGCGACCCCGAAGTCCGCTTTTCTTTACTTCTTCCGTTACCTGGTCGGGACTCATCATCTTCAATACCTTCTCCACGCTGCGATAACCCCCTTCACGGCGGTACACATCATAAAACCTGATGTTTTCGATGTGAGCTTTGTCTAATAATAGTTTGCGTCCCATATACCCAAGCCTCTAAAATAGATTTAAAATTTATTTACCAAATGTGCTTTCTTCCATTTCTTCTCTGGTTGGCTTGTAGCCAAAATTGCTCTTAAAAAATCTAAAAATAATGCCTGCTCCTATTAAACCAAACCCAAGCCCAATCAGCACTACGTTATTTTTTTTCTTATAAACTAAGAATGCAAGTATTAGCATCACAATCCCTGCTATCAGTAAAATCAACTGAATAACATTTTTTTGCTGCCTTAATCTTTTTTCTTTACTCATTTTTTATGTTACCAGCTTTAGTTCCCTGAGCATCTTCGTTGCGTCGCACTCTTCATCTTCCTGTTCGACATTCAACAACCTACCCCCAATTTACAAAAGCACTAATTGTCCTCAATTCGCCCTCCCGATTTTCTTCGGGACAGGCTGCCCAGGCGGGGATGTTCACCAAAGCACTTAGCCCCTCACCGCCTGCCTCGCAAATAACAACCATCTCTTTCCCTTCTTAACCCACACTTCCAGCACTTTTAAATGATAAACAGCTTCTTTATTATTTAATGTTGCTACTATATCTGCAACAAACCGCACATTGGCCATTGTACCATTTATTGTTACTGCTATACTGTCTTCTTGATAACTGCTATAGCTTATAAAACCTGTTTCCAGGTTTTTTATCATTTCTGTTTTTGTTTCCACCCAGCCATTACTATGGCCGTAACTCAGCGCCTTATCCGATTGCTGGTTAATAGAAACGGTATTTTTTTTAACCAGCGCCTGGTGAAATTCTTTCAATGTTATCGTCAGCTTTTCTTCATTCGTTTGCGCATTCGCAATAACAACATTTAGTAATAGAACTATAACTAATAACTTTTTCACTTTTTAGTTTTTAACCGCTGCATTTTGCCTACACTCATTAATTATTGCATCCACTATTTCTTTCGTCAGATGCTCCCGGTAATGTTTCCCCATCTGCATCATCGGTGCATAACCACAGGCGCCGAGGCACTCCACTGTCTTTAATGTAAACATACCATCTGCTGTCGTTTCACCCGGCTTAATGCCCAGCTTCTCGTGAATGTATTTTACAATATCATCACTTCCGTTAATCATACAGGGGCCTGTCTGGCAAACTTCAAACATGTACTTTCCCACCGGTTTCAGGTTGTACATGCTGTAAAAAGTCGCCACTTCATACACTTCAATGGGCTTCAGATTAAGTAAGGAAGCCACATAGTCCATTGTTTCCGTGCTTAGCCAGCCGCCAAATTCCTGCTGTGCGAGGTGCAATACCGGGATTACAGCGCTTTTCTGCTTTCCTTCCGGGTAGAAGGCAATTATTCGTTTCACTGCCTGCATGGTCCTGTCTGAAAACTGAAGGGTCATTTATTTTTCTTTTCGTTTCTTTTTTTTAAAATTTTTTCAAGTATTTCTGCATCACCGAGGTCTTTTAATCTTCCGCTTGCCTTTTTATTTCTTATCAGTTCGTTGATATGAATGCACCGAATTTTCAGCCCGTCGTCATCTTCATATATTTGGCTTGATGCATATACTTCTTCAAAACTAACCCCTGAAATATCCGTCAACACATCAATGCGGAAGGGTGGCCGCCCCATCATCATCACAAATTCTTTCTTCAAAAAATCTTCTTTGGTAAAACCAACCGTTGAACCCAAAAACTCTTTAATTACCGCCAGCATCTTATCAGCGTTGCTATCTTCTCTTTCTATCAGCACATCCATGTCATCTGTACTCCTGGTGTATCCTTCCATAATAACCGCCCACCCACCAACCAATACATACTTTACTTCATGCTGGTTAAGCAATTTCAAAAAATCACTAAAGTTTTCATTCAAAGTCATCCCGGTCATCTTTTAAACCTGCCGTAGCCCCCTGCTTCACCATTCCTGATTTATATTTTTTGCCCCAAAACATCTTCCTCATTTCCTCAACTATAGCAATGCTTTTTTTCCAGTTCAAACTTGCATAATGCTCAATATCCATCTCCCCGGCTTCAGCAAATGAGCCTTTCCTTACAACCATTTCTATTTTTCGTTTCTTAGCCATTATGCATCTAATTCACCCGCAATTAAATTCAAACTACTCATCGTCATAATCGCATCACTCAGCATTCCACCTTTTGTCAATTCTTCGAAAGCCTGATAATAAATAAAGCAGGGCCTTCGGAAATGCAACCGGTACGGTGTTCTTCCGCCATCACTGATTAAATAAAATCCCAGCTCACCATTGCCCCCTTCTACCGCCTGGTACACTTCTCCCTTCGGAATTTCCGTTTCTCCCATCACTATTTTAAAATGGTAGATCAATGCTTCCATCTTGGTATACACATCTTCTTTCTCCGGCAGATAATACTCCGGCAGATCTGCATGATATACTTCCGCCTCCTCTCCTTTGAACTCCTGCACTTTTAGATATGCCTGTTCAATAATGCTCAGGCTCTCCCACATTTCTTTTTCCCGCACCAGCCAGCGGTCATAGTTATCGCCGGTGGTCCCCACAGGTATGTTGAACTGAAAATCCTCGTAACTGCTGTAAGGTGTATGCACCCTTACATCATAATCCACTCCGGCAGCTCTTAAATTAGGGCCTGTAAAACCATAATTCAATGCCCTTTCAGCACTGATAGCCCCGGTGCCCATAGTCCTCTCCATGAAAATGCGGTTCCGCTGAAACAGGTTTTCAAATTCCTTCAATACTTTTGGATATTCCGCCAGGAACTTTTCTAATTTTTGAAAAGCTAAATCATTAAAGTTTCTTTCAAAACCGCCGATACGGCCGATATTGGTCGTTAGCCTGGCGCCGCATACTTCCTCATAAATTTCATAGATGAGTTCCCGGTATTGCATCACATACAAAAAACCGGTATAAGCCCCCGCATCCACTCCCACAATCGAATTACAAATTAAATGGTCAGAAATCCTCGCCAACTCCATGATGATGACACGCAGATAATCCACCCGCTTTGGCGTTTTCACTCCCAGCAATTTCTCACAGGTCAGGTGCCAGCCCATATTGTTGATAGGAGATGAACAGTAATTCAGCCGGTCGGTCAGAGTAGTTATTTGCGCCAGCGGTCTTCTTTCTGCCAGTTTTTCAAAAGCCCGGTGTATGTAACCAATAGTTTGTTCGGTAGATACAATTCTTTCACCGTCCAGTTCCAGGATATTCTGCATCACCCCATGCGTAGCCGGGTGGGTAGGCCCCAGGTTTAGGGTGGTGGTCGTTTTCTCAATGGAGCCTTCCGGTAATTTGATATGTTGGTCACTCATAAACCCTAATCCGCCTATGGCGGACTTTTGAAAATTTTAATTTTGTCATCTTCAGTGCTACTATCAGCTTTTGTTGCGCCTGGCCGTCCGTAGCATTAGCGAAGGCGGGTCGCACTTTTCATCGCTCTGTTCGCTACTCAGCTTTTGCGATTACTCTAACAATTTTCAAAATTTCACTCTCTGCTAATTTCTCAATCTTGTTGAACCCTTTCAGGGTTCAAATACATTCTGCCTTATTATTTCCCCGGATTGCATCCAGGGCTAATCAAATTTTACCCCTTCGGGGTTTGCAGTTTTATATTCAATGACTCTTCACTTTTTTCAACATCTTCAGATAAGCTGGCTTTGTGCTTCAGCAAAGCTCCTCTTGCAGAGGGGTTTGGGGAGGCCGTCTGAGGCCGCCTATCCCCTTCCAAACATCTCATCATCCTTATCCATCCTTGTTTGGTCTTCCAACGGAAATTCCTTTCGCATCGGAAAATAATCCATCTCATCTACATTCAATATCCGTTTCAGGTTGGGATGACCGACAAAATTGATCCCAAAGAAATCATAGGTCTCCCTTTCCATCCAGTTAGCCGCAGAAAATAATCCGGTGGCCGTATAAATATCCGGCGGATTAATACCGGTAAACACTTTGAAGCGAATACGGACATTATCCTCCAGGTTATATAAATGATAAACAACCGCCAGCTCTTTTCCTTTATTGTCAGGATAATGAACGCCGCATAAGTCGGTCATAAAGCGAAACTTCAGTTCTTCATCATCATATAAAAAATTAAGCACCTTCAGGTTTAGGTCTTTTGGCGCTTCGAAGGTGAGCATGCCATAAGGTTCTTCAAAGCCACTTACCTGCTCATGGAATTTTTCAGTTAATCTATGTTTGATATGTTCGTTTGTCAACGCCATCTTTAGCTTCGAGTCCCGAGTTATGAGCTGCGAGACATTGATTTTGGTAATTGCTTTAGGAACTCGTAGCTCATGGCTCGTAGCTCGCAGCTTTCTTATTGTATTCCGTAACTTTCTAATAACAATTTATACTGCTCCCCATTTCTTCTTCTCAAACTTTCTTTGCCAACTAAGTACTGAACCCGGATCACCCCATCAATGATCGCTTCCGGCCGGGGCGGGCAACCCGGTACATACACATCCACCGGGATCACCTGGTCTATACCCTGCAGCACACTGTAAGTATCAAAAATACCGCCGCTGCTGGCGCAGGCGCCTACAGCCATTACCCAGCGGGGCTCGGCCATTTGCAGGTAAACCTGTTTTACCACCGGGCCCATTTTTTTGGCTATCGTTCCCATTACCATCAGCAAATCGCACTGTCGGGGAGAAAAACCCACCCTTTCTGAGCCAAACCTGGCCAAATCGTAATGCGAACCCATGGTAGCCATAAATTCAATACCACAACAGGAAGTAGCAAAAGGCAGCGGCCAGATGGAATTTTTTCTTGCCAAACCAATTACATTGCTGAGTTTGGTTGCAAAAAAACCTTCGCCTTGTTGCCCATCGGGCATTTCAGCAATGCTGATATCCGCTTCCAGCGGCTTCTTAATCAGGTTGTATGATACAGGACGGGTCATGATACCCCAAACCCCTAAAGGGGCTTTTAGAACCCTAAAGCAGAGTATGCTTTAAAGTTTGTTAGTTAATAATTTTTCAGCAGTAAATTGATGCGGCTATTTACATTGAAATAACAAGACCAATCTGCTTTTGTTCTTTTAAGAATTTCAAAATAAGCTCAGTAAACCCCAGCCTGAGTTCCCCTTTAGGGGGACAGGGGTTTAATCTTCCCATTTCAACGCCCCTTTTTTTATGATATATATAAATCCGCAAAGGAAAAATCCAACAAACATCAGCACAGCCCAAAAACCCGCCCAGCCCAGATCCTTAAAATTTATTGCATAAGGATAAAAGAAAATCACTTCCACATCAAACAATACGAATAAAATGGCGGTAAGAAAATATTTAATGGCCATCGGCTGACGGGCATCGCCGTGGCTTTCGATGCCGCTGCTGAAATTTTGCAGCTTGTCGGAAGTCCGCCTTTTGGGGCCGAGTAAATGCGTTACAAACATCAGAAAAACCACCAGGACTACTGCAATGGCCACCTGCAAAGCCACCGGCAGGTATGATTGAGCACTGTCCAATCCTGTACCTGTTTGAAGTAAATGAATCATAAGGCCTTACTTGCGGCAAAAATAAGGTGGTAGGCTGAAATTTCCCTGATAAAAGAAGCTGAAAAAGGTAAAATGAAAAATCCCCTTCGCCAATTGGCGGAAAGGGGATTTTCATTGTAAAAGAAGAAAACCGAGTTTATTACTGCTTTGCCACCGTGTTTTTAGCAGCAGAGGTAGTTTTAGGCTTAGTTGTTGTTGATTTCGTTTTCGATTTCGCAGATTGTGCCGCGGGCTTGCCCGTTCCTTTTGGGGTTGCAGGCGGCTTTGTTGCCGGAGTTTTCATCAGTATGTCAATATTCTTCTTTATGTTTTCGGCATTGGCTACATCCACTAATTGCCATTTCTTTAAATAATCAATTGCCTTTGCCTTGTCTTTGGCATCATTAGCATAATAAATGGCCAGGAAACTGGATGCACTGATATATTGTTTTTTGAATTTAGCAGTGTCTTTGTCACTGAAGTCAAAAAGTTTCAAGGCATCCGGAACGGCGATGCTGTCCTTTTTTACCGTATCCATCACCCGGGCATTGTTGAAAGCCCACTCATATCCATACACCTGGTCCGGGAATTTTTCAATCATTATCAACGCCGCATCTCTTGATTTTGCATAGTTCTGGCTGAAGTAATGGGCCAGTGTCAGGTCAAAATAATCGTTGATGGTGGGTTTGGGTTTCAGCTCAATGATTTTCTGGAGCAGCAGCGCTTCCTTATCCCGGATTTTTCTCTCTTTAAAGTAGGCAACACCCTTCTTCAGGAAATCCACCTTATCTGTTAGCGTCGTATCAAGTTCAGCACCCTGAGTATAGTTTACATAAATTTCGTCGGGGGAACCGCCGGTTTTCGACATTATATCCGCCCTCAGTTTATGGTCGTTGGAGATGTAATCGTCCGGATTTTTCATAACAAAAAACTCATCGCTGAATTTTTTGGCATTTACATAATCCCCTTTATCAAAATAGGCGTAAGCCAGCATACGGTAAACCTTAGGTTTTGTATTCTTGCCATTACGAGCCACCACGCTTTCCCCTTTCGTTATAGCACAGTCAAAATTTTTCCTTGCATAGCAAAGCTGCCCGTACAGAAACTGATCCTGAATTTCTGATTCCGGCAGTTTACTGTCAATATATTTTTGAAGGTATCCTTCAGCTTCATCAAATTTTGCCCGGTAGAAATAGTAATAAAACAATTCGTAATAAGCTGCTGTGAACCTAGGATCTTTTGCCACTGCATCATTCAGGTACTTCAATACCAGTTCCCAGTTTTTTTGTGATTCGAACAATTTAGCCAGCCTGAGGTTGGCCACAGAAAAAGCGGGATTAACCTCCAGCGCTTTATTATAAGTAGCAAATGCATGACCGCCGCCGCTTCCTTCGCCGGCTTTGCGGTAAGCATTGGCAAGCTGCAGCAAAGTTTCAGTGTTTTTAGGGTCTTTCAGGGCCGCATCCTCCAATAACTTTACTGCATACTTGTGATCCGCTGTTTTTACATCTGTAATTGCCCGGCCAATCGCTGTAGCTATTACCGGGTCGTCTCCTTTTTTATTCCGGGTCATGGTCAGCGCTGTTTCAAAATGCAGGCGGGCCTCTTCGGGTTTATCGGCCAGCAAAAGCACATGACCCATACCCACTTTTATCAGCGGGGCGCCATGGGTGGTCTGCAGGGCTTTTTCATACACACTGCGGGCGCCGGCAATCCGGGCACTCATGATCTCGTCGCTTTCCAGCTTAGTCTGCCCCAGCCAGTACATGGCACTAATATCGTTGGGATTAACAGCAAGCAGTTTTTCAAACACACCGGTGGCATTTATTATCCTGCCCGCATACAGGTGGTTCATGCCCTCCTGGATGGTTTGTGCTTTAACACCTGACATCAGCAGCAATCCGGCTGTTAAAAATGTGATAGTGGTTTTCTTCATTTTACTTCTTCTTTAAAGTTTGTAAATATAAATAAGTCCTTTCTTTACTCCTTCAGCTTCGCCGGCCTGACCCCGAAATTTTTTTGGGCGGGTATCAAATAGGCCCTTCTGAAGATTAACTGTCCCGTCTCTCCGCTCATAAAGTTTGCAAAGGCCGTTCCAAGTCCTCTGTAATTTTCCTTAAGTAAGTAAACCAAATCCCGTACCATCGGATAACGCCTCAGATAAATATTTGCCTGATAAGCTTTTACAAATTTGCCGGGCTTGTCCGTGCTTTCCAGCGATGCCATTCTTACTTTTTTCAAAAAACTCATTTGCGCCGTGTCTTCGGGGTTACCTATCCAGCTGATGCCGATAAAACCAACGACCCCGGGGTTTTTAGAGACATAGTCAATCACCCCTTCGCTGCTGCGAGCTGCCATAGCAGCAGGCGTAAGTGAATCCCCCAGCAGCACTGAATCGATGATAAAACGCACCGTACTGGTTGCTTTCACCCCGTCAAACACAGGAATTAAATTTTTCTTAAACTTTCCTGTCAGGATCTCCCTGATCTCCTGCATGGTAAAGAGTGAATCGGGCGATGCAGGATGAACAATGACTGCCACTGCATCCAGCGCCAGCGTCATACTGCGAAGTTGTTTTTTTAAGGTATCAGCTATGAACTCCTTCTCATCTTCATTGGCCTTCCGGGTGGCTATCACCATCTTCACGGTATCCACCGGCAGGTCTTTCAGGCATTCGGCTTCGGGTTTGTAATCTACCAGTATTTTAGTATCCGGGTGTTGCGATTCATACACCTGCACATGCTGGTCAATGATAGGCTTGAAAGATTCATCGGCGCTTACATAGATTGTGCCCCTGTATTTATTATCCGGCAGTTCATCCTGCTGGTCATCATACGATTTACAGGAGGTCAGCAGCAATAAGCAAATTATCCCCGCTGCACACCCCATCCTTCGGCCTGCGCTCAGGACTATCGGGTTCAGGATTTTCAGTACAGGGAGGGTGATCATTTGAAATAATTTTTTTTATACCCCCTGTAAATGCGCCATACGCCATACAGCACACAGATACCGCCAAATATTTTCTCCAGCGCATCCGGTTTGCCCAGCCTTTCATTCAGGGGAAAATCTCCCAGCTGGCCACGGATGAGAAAGAATAATCCCAGCAATAAAATAAGGATGCCCATGCCATAGTCCATCAGCGATTTCATCTGGGCTACCTGGTTTCTTTTTTTCTTTTCGTATTCTTCAAACATGGTATTGATTTTTCTGACAAATCGTCCCCGGCAAAAGGCATTTGCCAGGGACGAATGATGTGCAGCAAATTATAAAAATTTTGTTACTCAGGCCCCACAAATGTTACCGGTATCATATAGCTCACATCCACATGTATCCCGTTTTGCAGGGCGGGTACCCAGCGGGGCATTTTTTTACATACCCGGAGCACTTCATTGTCAAAACGGGTTCCACCGCTGGTCACTATTTCAAAGCTGTTCACCACGCCGTCCTTATTCACACGGAACCTTATTTTCACCACCTTCCTCTCTCCTTCTTCCAGTTCTTGGGGTGCATTCAGGTTTTTGGTCAGGAACTGATGCAGCGCAGCCGGGCCGCCCGGAAACTCCGGATCCCTTTCCATCGGAATGAATGCTTCAGAAACTGCCGGCGTCATGATACTTTCGGAAGCATTTCCGGATCCGGGGTTTTCAGGTGCTTTAGGGGTACCATCATCGGGTTTACCGGGTATGTTTTCCGTTCCGGGTTGTTTATCCTTCAGGTTTTCTACAGTAGTAACAGGGCTTTTGACCAGGTTTTCTTTTTTGATGTCAATCCGGCTGGTGAATTTTACCTGCGCTGTTTTCACAGCAGGTTTTTGGCTGTCCGGCGCTTTCAGCGGATCAGGTTCCTTTATTTTTTCCTTAGGCAATTCATACTCCTTCAGCACAATGCCGTCTTCCCTCTTTACAACAGGAATAGCCTTTTCTGTCCTGTTCGTTATGCCAATAAAAATCAGGAGAAGAACAACAGATAACCCGGCGCCCAGGGCGGTAAGTAATCTTACATTATATGTTTTGCGCAGTGCATAAGCGCCATAATCTTTATTTCTGTTCTCAAAGAGTATATCGAGTAAACTAGCCTGTATGATTTCTTTGTTTGTCATGGTGTGTGCTTTGACAATTAGATGTTACTATGCCCGGATTCCACATTCGGACAGGGTGCGGAAATATTTATTAATTAATAATTATTAATTATTCATTTTAACTGACATTTGCCAGTATGAAAATTTTGATGGTTTGTCTTGGCAACATCTGCCGCAGCCCGCTGGCAGAAGGCATCTTACAGGACAAAGCATTTAAGGCAGGATTAACATGGAGCATCGAAAGCGCCGGCACCAACAGCTATCATACCGGCGAGCCCCCGCATCCGCTCTCGCAAAAAGTGGCGAAGATGAACGGGATTGACATCAGCCGGCAAAGGGCAAGAAGGTTTACAGTAAATGATTTTAATGTGTATGATAAGATCTATGCGCTGGCTAACGATGTGATGGATGAGATAAAGCGAATTGCAGGTAAAAAATTCGATGTGAGTAAAGTTGATTTGCTGATGAACGAACTGCACCCCGGAAAAAATATAGATGTGCCCGACCCCTGGTATGGGCCGGAACCCGGTTATCATGAAGCTTTTAAACTGATTGACCAGGCCTGTGAAAGGATCGTAGAGAAGACCTCCCCAAACCCCTCCAAAGGAGGGGCTTTAGAAACCTCCTTAAATTTGAAGTAATACAATAGAATGGCAAAACCATCGCTTCCACAAGGAACCAGTGATTTCGGACCGGATGTGGTACGAAAACGCAATTATATACTGAATACAATCAAAAGTGTATTTGAGTTATATGGTTTTCAGCCGCTGGAAACACCGGCGATGGAAAATATTGAAACATTGATGGGTAAGTATGGCGAAGAAGGAGATAAGTTAATCTTTAAAATACTCAACAACGGTCTTGACAATAAAGAAAAGGAAAAGCAAATAAGAGAGGACTTTGAAAAAGTATTAAAGGGTAAGAATGTAAAAAGCATTACTGAGAGGGCTTTAAAATACGACCTCACAATTCCCTTTGCCCGGTATGTGGCCATGAATCACCAGCAACTTACATTTCCTTACAAACGCTACCAGATACAACCTGTATGGCGTGCAGACCGGCCACAGAAAGGAAGATACAGGGAGTTTTACCAGTGTGATGCGGATGTGGTGGGAAGTAATTCACCCCTTTGTGAAATTGAGTTAATCCAAATAATAATCGATGTCTTAAAAAAATTAAATATTGGGTTTGAAATCCATTTCAATAATCGTAAAGTATTAGCAGCTATTTCAGAATTGGTAGGTGCAAAGGATAGATTAATTGACATCACTCTTGCATTAGATAAAATTGAGAAGATTGGCCAGTCTAAAGCAATGGAAGAATTAAAAGCAAAAGGGATTGATGAGAAAATAGTTTCTAAACTTGACGCTATGATTACCAGATTAAGTGCAAAAAAGGAAGGATCTGAAATGGTTGCGGAACTAAGAAATGTATTATCACAAATCCCGAATGCAGAAAAAGGAATAAATGAAGTAGAAAGGGTTCTAAGTTTTTTAGCCCTTTCATATAATATAGATACGGCCCCTGATATAAGGTTTGACATTGCTCTTGCAAGGGGTCTGAATTATTACACTGGCTCTATAATAGAAGTAAAAGCAAAAGGGGTAAACATGGGCAGCATCGGTGGCGGCGGCCGTTATGATGACCTTACCGGTTTATTCGGCGTCCCCAATATCCCCGGTGTGGGTATCTCATTTGGTGTGGACCGGATTTATGATGTAATGGAGGAACTGAATCTCTTCCCGGCTGATGTGCATGTGGGTACCCAAGTACTCTTCTTCAACCTGGGCGGGGCGGAAAGTAAAAAAGCGTTCGAACTGATGCAGCAGCTCAGGCAGCATGGTATCCGCTGCGAACTGTACCATGAAGAGGTAAAGTTTGACAAACAGTTCAAATATGCAGAAAAGAAGAATATTCCATATGTGGTCATCATCGGGGAAAAAGAACTGAAAGAGAACACCTGTAATGTGAAACAGCTGGCAACAGGCATACAGGAATCAATCATCATGCAGGAGTTATCAGGTTACAAATTCTGAAAACTGTTTATCCGGGTTTTTTACTGCTCTTTTTTTATCATCAGCAGTTGCCTGTATCCTGATATAGCCCATCCGCTTTCCTTTGTTCCCTCCATATCCACATCCTGCACCTGCACCCGCATGGTTTTTATTTTCCCGTCATCACCTCTTTTAAAAGTGGCCGTGCCGGCATAGGCCACAATTTCATACACATCCTTATTATCGGTCTTTCTGAGCTCTGAGTTGCCCATGACCGATGTGGCCGTCAATACTCCGCTCTCCAGCACTACGCCAATTTCAGTAACCGGGCTTCCATCCGGAAACCTATACTTACCGGTGTATTCCTGCAAGGAATCCGTCTGGGCATTCGTAACTGAGAAGGCGAATAAAAGGAAAACGCAAAAGACTATTTTTTTCATATAGTTTGGTTTTAAGTTACTGAACGGAAATTATTGCAAAAAGTTACAGCCAGGTTTAAATTTTTTATACTCTTTCATAAACAACCGCGGCCCCCTGCCCTACCCCCACACACATGGTGGCCAGGCCATACCGGGTTCCGCTTCTTCTCATCTCATGCAATAATGTGGCCGAAATCCGGGCGCCGCTGCACCCCAGCGGATGGCCGATGGCAATAGCGCCTCCGTTTACATTCACTTTGTTTATATCCAGACCAAGGTCGCTGATACAGGCCAGCGACTGCGAAGCGAATGCCTCGTTCAGTTCAACCAGGCCGATATCCTGTACTTTCAGCCCTGCCCGTTTCAGCGCTTTTTGCGTTGCTGGTACCGGGCCAACACCCATAATGGCCGGGTCAACACCCGCCACCGCCATGGATAAAACTTTTGCCAGCGGATTCAATCCGTATTTCTTTACAGCCTCCTCACTGGCCAGCAGCATAGCGGCTGCTCCATCATTAATGCCGGAAGCATTACCGGCAGTAATGGTTCCGTCTTTTATAAAAGCAGGCTTCAGTGTGGCTAATTTTTCCAGCGAAGTTTCTCTCGGATGCTCATCATTTACCAACCAGCTTACCATTCCCCTGTTGTTGAATTCAAGCGGCGCCATCTCATCGGCCCATTTATCAGCAGCCCGGGCAGCAAAATATTTTTGTTGCGAAGCCAGGGCAAACTCATCCTGCTCCTGCCTGCTGATCTTCCATTGCTTCGCCACATTTTCCGCTGTCTCACCCATGCTGTAAGGATGATAAATTTCAGCCAGCTTGTTATTGACAAATCTCCAGCCCATCGTGGTGTCGAAAACTTCGGCAGAGCGGCCAAATGCCTCGGCGTTTTTAGCCATTACAAACGGCGCCCTCGTCATGCTCTCCACACCGCCTGCAATAACGAGTTCCGCATCGCCGCACATCACTTGCCGGGCTGCATCCATAATGGCCTGTAAACCGGAAGCGCAGAGGCGGTTCACTGTGTTTCCGGCCACTGTTACGGGTAAACCCGCCAGCAAAGCCGCCATCCTGGCCACATTGCGGTTATCTTCCCCCGCCTGGTTGGCAGCACCGGCTATTACATCTTCAATGGCATTTACATCCGCTGTTTCATTTCTTTTCAGCAATGTTTGGATGGTATGCGCCAGCAAATCATCCGGACGGATGGCTGAAAGCATACCGCCATATTTCCCCACCGGCGTACGAACAGCATCAATGATGTAAACAGGTTTCATTCAGCCAAAGTTTAATCAGCAAATATCAGTGAAATCGGGTGAATGCTGGGCTGGAGGTTATCTTTGCACCCGGATGAACAAAAACATACGACATCTTTCATTGGCTGAACTGGTACAGTATTTTGAAGAACTGGGTGAAAAAAAATTCAGGGCAGGGCAGGTTTGGGAATGGCTCTGGCAAAAACAAGCTATGAGCTTTGCTGATATGACCAACCTGAGCAAAGACCTGCGGCAAAAAATGGGAGCAACCTTTACCCTGCCGGCCTTAACGATTAACGCTGTACAGCATTCATCCGACGGCACTTTAAAATCCCGTTTCAAAACTTTTGACGGCCATTTAGTTGAAGGAGTGCTGATCCCGACTACGGCCCGGTTCACTGCCTGTATATCATCCCAAATCGGCTGCTCACTCAGTTGTAAGTTTTGCGCCACCGGTTATATGGACCGGAAAAGAAACCTTGATTTTGATGAAATTTATGACCAGGTGGCGCTTATCAACCAGCAATGCGAAAAGACGCATGAAAAAAAACTAAGCAATATTGTTTTTATGGGCATGGGCGAACCACTGCTGAATTATAAGAATGTTATACGGGCAATTGAACGGATCACTTCCCCGGCCGGGATGGCTATGAGCCCAAAGAGGATAACTGTTTCCACTGCAGGTGTGGCCAAGGGCATCCGGCAATTAGGTGATGATAAAGTGAAATTCAAGCTGGCATTATCCCTACATGCAGCCAATGATGCCAAACGGCATGAGATAATGCCTGTAAACGACAGCAATAATATCAAAACGCTGGTGGAGGCCCTGAATTATTTCTACAAACAAACGGGCAACGAAATCACTTTTGAATACATCCTCTTCAAAGATTTTAATGATTCGCTGAAAGATGCCGATGAACTGATTAAACTGTACCGGCAGGTACACGCTGACCTGGTCAATATCATTGAATACAACCCGATAGATTTTGCCAGGTTTGAAAAACCGGATGAAGCCAAAGTACAGGCTTTTATGGAGTACCTGGGCAAGCACCGGGTAAATTCCAGGCTCAGAAGAAGCCGGGGCAAGGATATTGATGCGGCTTGTGGTCAGCTGGCCAATAAGGGTTAATCCGCCAGTCCCTTTTCCCGGCCGTTTACGAAAAATTTCCTACATCCGTTAAACCTGCACCCACTGACGGAGTCCGTAATTCGTTCTTATTTTATTAACAAGCGCTGACGACCATCCGCCGAAGGTTTCTTAACCGGTTGGCGTCAAACAAAAAAATCAAAGAAATATGAAAAAAATAATTGCAGCAGCACTGACTTTCTCCCTTGTACTGGCTGTGAAAGCCCAGGAGATACCTGAAAGAAAACCCGGCAGGCCCGGAATGAATGAAAGACACAGGCGACATCCTGGCATGGACATGAAACAACTGAACCTGACCGATGCCCAAAAAGAGCAGTTTAAAAAGGAAAGGGAAGTTTTTCGCAAGGAAATGGGAGAATTGAAAAAGAATGAAAACATAACCGTAAAAGAATGGAAGGGCAGGATGGAATCAATCCGCAAAAACCACAAATCAAATATTGATGGCATTCTTACCACGGAACAAAAAGGACAGCTGGAAAAAATGAAAGCAGAAGGCAAAGCCCGCCAGGAAGGAATGATGAAGAAAAGAGGCGAAGAGATGAAAACCCGCCTGGGCCTGACCGATGAGCAATCTGCCAAACTGGAGAAAAGCCGTAAGGAAACAGGTGAAAAAATAAAAGCCATCCGTGAAAACAAATCGCTTGCCTATGAAAAGAAAAGGGAGGAGATAAAGGAAATAATGAAAGGACACAAAGAAGCGATGAAATCCATCCTTACCGAAGAACAACTGAAGAAAATGAAAGAAGAAAGAAAACATAAACCCGGCATGCACCATAAAAAGACAGAAAATAAGGAAACTGCCATTTAAGTAATCCGTTCTTTAAGAGAATGACCCCTGTTCCGTTTAAAACGGACAGGGGTTTTCTTTTTGTACTGTGTACTTTGTAGTCCTGTTCAAGTCAGGACGTAGTAGTATCTTCGCCACTCACTACTGTTGTAAAACAGCAACTACTGCACATGAAAAAGAAACCAGCCAATAATTTCAGCAAGTTTGCCCCGAAGAAAAGCAATGCAGCGATTAAAGAGCAGTTCAAACAGGAAAAGAGGAAATTTAAAAAAGAAAGAGAAGAGTACTTTGAAAAGAAACGAAGTCAGTCAGGAGTCTGGAGTCGGGAGTCGGGAGTCAAGAGTCAGCACTTAGTTATCGGCAACCGGCAACCAGCAACCAGTAACCAGCAAATGCCGCTGAATAAATTCATAGCCCATTCAGGAGTAGCTGCAAGGCGTGAAGCCGCTGAAATGGTAAAAAGGGGATTGGTGAAAGTAAATGGCGAACTGGTGACCGAGCCAGGTCATAAAGTATCAACAAAAGATGAAGTCAGGGTAAACGGTAAAAAGATCTTCGTGGCGAAAAACCTTGTTTACGTTTTACTCAATAAACCCAAAGATTATATTACCACCACCGATGACCCGCAGGGAAGGAAAACGGTACTGGATATTATCGGGCGGGCAACCAATGAAAGAATTTATCCGGTGGGCCGGCTTGACAGGAACACTTCCGGCGTTTTACTACTTACCAATGATGGGGAACTGGCTCAAAAATTGACTCATCCCGGCAATGAAGTAAAAAAAGTGTATCATGTTACCCTGAACAAACCATTAGAGAAAAATGATTTCTACAGAATATTAAAAGGAGTAACACTGGAGGATGGCCCCGCCGGTGTGGATGTGCTGGCCTATGCGGATGCAAAAGATAAAAAACAGATCGGTGTGGAGATACACAGCGGCCGCAACCGGATCGTTCGTCGCATATTTGAACATCTCGGTTACGATATAAAAAACCTGGACCGGGTGATATTTGCCGGGCTTACAAAGAAAAATGTGGACAGGGGCAAGTGGCGGTTCCTGACGGAAAAAGAAGTAAGGGATCTGAAGCATTTTGGCAAAGGAAAGTAAATCCTCTAAATCTCCCTGAAGGGAGGCTTTGCAAGACTCTAATTACAAAAGATGTATTTAAAGGAATGGATAATTTTTGAAAGCCATGATTTTATTGCGCTGAATAAACTTTCCGGTTTATTATCCATTCCAGACAGAAAAGGAACTGATGTTTCCCTGAATGTACTACTTAAAGAAAAGTATGGTGAAATATTTACCGTACACCGGCTGGATAAAGAAACCAGCGGACTGATTGTTTTTGCAAAGAATGAAGCCGCTCATAAACTTCTTTCACTTCAATTTGAATTGAGACAAACCAAAAAAATATACTGCGGATTAGTAATGGGATCGTTACCGGATAAAAAGGGAAGTATTAATTATCCGATTGCTGAACATCCCGCCATGAACGGGACCATGATCGTTCACCGCAAGGGCAAAGAATCGCTGACTGATTACGAAGTACTGGAGGATTTTGGTATTTATTCCTGGCTTCAGTTTCAGATACATACCGGCCGTACACACCAGATCAGGGTGCACATGAAAGAAACAGGTCATCCTGTAGTTTGTGATGTTTTATATGGCGATGGAAAACCTGTCCTTGTTTCTTCATTAAAATCAAAATTCAAACTGTCTAAAGATGCAGAAGAAGAAAAACCTATATTAAACCGGTTGGCTTTACATGCTTACCAACTTGGTTTTAAAGATTCATCCGGATTGCAGCTTGACCTTATTGCACCATTGCCCAAAGATTTGCGGGCAACACTACAGCAGTTACAAAAACGAAAAAAAGGCTGGTAGTTTTCACTAGTGCCTTTGAATAAATAACTTCATTAAACTAATCCAGGTTCGGTTGTGGCGTATAACGCAAATAAGGTTTTACAATTTTTACTCCCTTTTGAAATTTCATATGTGCATCTTCCGTAGAAACCGACAATGCAACAATCACATCCTCCCCATGATTCCAGTCGGCCGGGGTAGCTACGCTGAAGCCGGCTGTAAGCTGTAATGATTCCAATACCCGCAACACTTCCTGAAAATTTCTTCCGGTTGTCTGTGGATAGGTGATCATCAGTTTAATTTTTTTGTCAGGGCCAATGATGAATAAAGAACGTACAGTTACAGTTTCTGAAACATTAGGATGAATCATGTCATAAAGCAATGAAACCTCACGGCTTTCATCTGCAATAATGGGAAAGTCAACTGTGCAATGCTGTGTTTCATTAATGTCGTTGCGCCAGCCCATGTGTTTGTCCATAGGGTCCACACTTACCGCCAGAACTTTTGTATTACGCTTTGCAAATTCTTCTTTTAGCAAAGCTGTTTTGCCCAATTCCGTGGTGCATACAGGAGTATAATCAGCAGGATGCGAAAAAAGAATACCCCAGCTGTTGCCAAGAAATTCGTAAAAATCAATCGCACCTTCAGTAGTGTTTGCTTTGAAGTTGGGAGCAATATCCCCTAAACGAAGTCCCATAGTAGTATATATTAAGGTTAAAAAAAAGAAAGGAAAGTAAAGTTATTCCTCAATCACAACAGAATAATCAATCCGGGAATTTTTTTTCAGCATGGCGGATACACCACAATAATTTTCAAGCGAAAGGTCAATAGCTTTTTTTATTTTTCTCTCATTTTCCCGGTCTGTTTTTAATTTATATATCACATGAATCTCTTTAAATACCTTCGGATGTTCATCCGTTTGGTCTGCCTCCACCTCTATGGTAAAATCAGAAAATTCAATTCTCATCTTTGTAAGTATATCCACCACATCAATTCCTGAACAACCCGCCAATGCTGATAAAAGCAGCGCTTTGGGTCCATGCCCGTTTTCAGTGGATCCGTCAATTTGAATTTTATTGCCTTCATGTTCAGCTTCAAATTCATGACCTTTTTTCCAGGTTGTAATTGTTTTTGCCATAATATTATTTCAGTTCATGTTTTTTATTTCTGGAAATATTTTCTAAAGTCCAGCTGATCTTTTGTTCAAAATTATTCTTTCTTTCGGGACAACCTGCCTTATTGCAAATCCTGCAGGAAAAAGGCAGACAGCCATCTGAATGAACAAACAACTCCAGCGATTCCCCGAATTCTTTCCGTATCAGCCCGGCGAGTACGTCTATCTCCCCGTGGGCTTCATGTACATTTAAATACCAGGGTACGGTGAGATGACAATCAACATGCAGTACGCTGCCATATTTAATAACCCTGAGATTGTGAAGGTCAATCCAGTTCTCCCTCCGGTTTTTGTTCAGTGCCTGCACCATACGGTTCAGCAATTTTATATCAGCCTCATCCATAATGCCGGCAATGGAGGAACGGATAATGCGATAGCCTGTAAAAATAATATAGGAACCGAAAAGGATGGCCACCGCACTGTCAATCCACCCGAAACCGGTGAAATAGAGCAGTGCAAGCCCGGCAATAATGCCAACCGTGGAAACCGTATCTGCCTGTAAATGCCTGCCGCTGGCGATAAGCGCAGCGGAGTTGTTTTTTTGGCCGGTGCGGAGGCAGAAATAACCCATAATATAATTGATGACTGCCGTTGCCGCCACCAGGATAATTCCGTAATCAATTTTCTGCAGTTCGACAGGATGGATAAGATGCTGTATAGCCTTGTATAGAATAATGGCCCCGGCAGCACCGATCATAGTTCCTTCCACAGCAGCCGAGATAAATTCTGCTTTGCCATGCCCGTAAGGGTGGTCCATATCCCGCGGCTTAGCTGAAATGTACAGGCTGTATAATCCGATAAAACCGGCTGATACATTCACAATACTTTCCAGTGCATCTGTGAGTATGGAAACGGTATGAGTAAGGTAATAAGCAAATAATTTGGCAAGCAGCAATAATACGGATACTGCTGCCACCCCTTTCTGCACTTTCAGGTTTTGCTCAGTTGTTCTCAAGTGACAAAATTACTTTGAACTTTCTTTTACGAACCGTATCCAGCGGGTGCAGGCATAAGCAATAAATTCCGGCGGCGCCCCGCTAAAATCTTTTTCCGATTGATACCGGCCAAAGGTTTTGATAAACTCCTCATCTGTGCCTTCGTAGCCGGGCAGTATCATCCAGGGCCTGGTTGGGGTTTTTCCTTGACGATGAATTACAACTTAACACGACTGGTACAATCAAAAAAAGAAATACATATCTGTTAGATGTTGATATTATTGCCGAATATACAGAAATAATAAGGCCCCTGTTCTGCAGCAACAGGGGCCTTTAGAGTTAGGTTGATTCAAACTATTTTACGACCATTACTTTTTCAGTAAAGGATTCTCTTTCACCAAACACATCCGGTATGCGGATGATATAAGTGCCGGCGCTCAGCCCGGTAATATTGACATTATTACTATTGCCCAGCCGCAACTGCCTTACTATTTTTCCTCCCATATCGGTTATCACAGCGTCATACTCCCTGTTTACCCCATCCAGCCGGATGGTGAACTGCCCGTTGTTGGGATTTGGATAAAGCAACACACTCACCTGTGTGTCGCCCATTCCTTTTACCGCTTTGATATGCGTATAAGTGTAATGATTGTCTATATCCACTTGTTTAAGCCGGTAATAACTGATGCCGGCATATCCATTGGCGTCTGTGTAATTGTAATCAATCCTGCTGGTGCTGTTTCCACCGGGGGCTTTTGTGGGTGCAAACCCGATTTGCGCAAATGACGGCTCCCCATCCAGTCTTCTTTCTATTTCAAATCCCTGGTTGTTTTGCTCTGTTACGGTTTGCCAGTTCACCTGTACTTTTACTTTGGTTATGCGGCGGGCATCAAAACTCAGCAATGTAACGGGCAACGGGCCCGATAGAACACCGATTCCAAACTGGCTGAAGCTGCTGATGTTATTACGACGGGCATAACCGGATGAAACAATTCTCCCTGGTTGGTTATTGGGGGGCAATACACTGCCGGCCGGTGATGTCCAGTCTGCAGCATTGGAAGATGCATTGGGTCTTTTTAAAATACCAAAACTGTTATCCGATAAACCGGTAAAACCGTTGAAATACAGCAGCACATCGTAAACGCCTGCAGTAGGAACTGCATCAGGTGTAAGATACCATACGCCGCCATTGTTGACCGACACGTAAGGCTGGCCGTTTTCTGACACCAGCAAGCCGGCATCATTACCCGGTTTGGGGCCAAAAGATGCATCAATATATGTAAGGTTATTAAGCGGATTTGCAGTGAGGTTATCCATCACTGCCCTGTTCACTTTTACAGCATCGCCAACAGGGAAAATATAATTACTTACTGCTGAAGGTGATACATTCCTTCTCAGATTACCATTTATCCAGCTGCTGGCGAAATTGGTATTGGCAGCATCAGCCTCAACAGCTAACTGTGTGTTGCTGAGAGTTATCGCTTTGAAAGAAGAAGTGGTGTTCACTCTCCCATTCACCAGGTACCATTTGTTAGCATTCACATCGCTAGCAAGCGTAATATGGCCCGATGCATCCACATCAATCCGCTCAAATGTGTTTTTTGAGTTGATGGTATGTCCGCCGGTACCATTAAAAACTGCTTTGCCTGTACCGTAATTATAGGCGGTAACGGTATTGTCTATCCAGTCTGCTGCTCCCGAAGGGCCGTTTTGTTTCAGGCGTATAGTGCCATTATTGACAAGGGAACTTCCGTTGTCAAGCGAAATACCTCCCTGAATGGTTATCTCCGCACCGCTTTGCACGGTTAAGGATGCGCCATTTTGCACCTTCATCTCAACTTGTGCATAAACCAGGCCGGTAAACAGAATTACTACTGACAGTAATAAACTTTTTTTCATTAAGCCCCGGTTAACGGGAGCCGGAGGCATGTTACAGTTTTGCATAAACTATTATTTTCGGTACATAAACCTCGTTCAATTTGCCCGGGCGGTGTATTATCATTTAGTAAATGGACTACCGGCCTTAGTAAACGGTATCAGAAAGAATAAAGTTTGGGCATTTAAGGGAACCTGCCTATACCACAATTGGGTGATTTTTGGCAGCATTACCTCCCCAAAAACCCCGAATAAAACGAGCAGCCCGGTAGTAAAACTCTTTGTTGAAGAGATGCGAATCCCGCATGGCTTTGTAAGTAAGAAATATACCAATGGGCAACAGCACAAAAGTAGCAAGCCACATGCCTGTAAAGGGGCTCAGGTTGTCTTCTTTAGCCATTTTCTCACCGGTGGTGCTGGAAAAATAAAATGCCATAAAAAAAATAATGGCAAGAACAAGAGGGGTGCCCAGCCCGCCTTTGCGGATGATGGAACCCAGCGGGGCGCCGATGAGGAACAGCACCACACAGGCCAGCGAAAGAACTATTTTCCGGTGCCATTCTATTTTATGTTTCCGAAGCTCTCTTTCCTTATAGGCATGGGTGATACCCTGCGATTCCATGGTCATACTTATTGACCGGGCCGTTGTTTGTACGTTTTCATCCACAGAACTCCGGGCATAATCAGGAAGAAATTCATCAAACCCTTTTAAACTTGTTTTGGACGGGTTAACTTTTCCTGACGCCCATGGTGAGTCAATATAATTGGTGAACCGGAACGGACGCAGCAGGTCTTTGACTGACTGTTCAGCAGCAAGCCGGTTCTCTCTTTTCATGGAATCAATCGCTTTTTCCAGTTGCCGCATACTCAGCATCTTCTCATTGTTCTTATTCACACTGTCTGCAGTGCGGTTATTAAACCCCAGCGAACTGAGGTCAAACTGTTTCTTGAATTCCTTAAAGCCCACCCGGATAAACTCCGAGTTGGTTTTTTCATATAAATTACCCCGCTCCTGGTAACGCCAGCCATCTTTCAGGTTGAATTCAAGAAACCGGCGGTTCTCAGTTACCCGCATAATGCCACTGCGGGCTATTATAAAATTATCCTGGAGCGGATTGCCCTGTTCATAGATAATTACGTCCCGGATCACACTGTCATTGTCTTCCTTCTTTCCCACTTTGATGGCAAAGCCGTTTATCTTATCGTAGAAAACACCCTCTTTCAGATCAAAAGCAGGTTTGGCATATACAATATCGGCCAGAAGAGTCCGCTGTTTCAGGTTGGCAACCGGGATGACGTAGTTGGCAAAAACAAAGGCAACTCCCGCCAGTAAAATGGTAACGAAAAAAAGCGGCCGCATAAAGCGTAGCAACGAAATCCCCGCCGATTTGATGGCCACCAGTTCAAAACTTTCGCCGAGGTTGCCAAACGTCATCAGCGAAGAGAGCAATATGGCAAGGGGCAGGGCCAGCGGCACCAGGGTGGCGCTGAGATAGAGTATAAACTCCAGTATGATGCCTGTATCAAGCCCCTTACCCACAAAATCATCAATATACAACCAGAAAAACTGCATGATGAGTACCAGCAGTGTAATAAAGAAAGTGGCAATAAAAGGGCCGGTAAAAGCCCGGATGATGAGTCGATCCAGTTTTTTGAACACTTATCTTAGCTTATGGATAAGGCAAAAGTAAGGCTTTCAAAAGAGGAGATGGAACTGGTCTGCCATGCGGACTGGATTTTAACAAAGAACAGCATCCTGCAAAAAACAAAGGAGTTGATGGGCCTGGTGCAAACAGGCTATGCGGAAATCATCGCCACCTGTTCCGAAAAATTCCCCAAAGAAATTTTTACTGCATCACCCAAAATCTCCAAAGGAGAAAACTACCGGGGGTTGCCTTACTTACTACTGGATTATCCCAGGCACTTTGTACAGGAAGATATTTTCGCCGTCCGCACAATGTTCTGGTGGGGAAATTTTTTCAGCATCACCCTTCATCTTGCCGGCCGGTATAAAAAGAAATATGAAAAGGCAATAGCAACTGCTTTTTCATCTCTTGTCAAAAACAATTTTTACTGCTGTGTGAATGACAATCCATGGCAGCACCATTTTGAAAATGATAATTACCTGCCTTTAACTGAAGCAAACATGATTCATTTTGAAAAAATAAACACAGAAAAATCTTTCATTAAGCTGGCTGCCAAACTGGATTTGCAGCAATGGGAAAACAGCCGTTCCATACTGGAAGAACGCTTCAGACAAATTATGGAAATGCTTGCGGGTTAATTTCCGAGCCGGTGAAAAAGTTCTTTCACCTGGTAGTCCCAAAGCCTGGACTGGTCTTTGATGTCTTTTTTTTCAGCAAAGTCCTTAATGATAAGGATAGTTTGATTGGTTATCTCCGATTTTTCAATCTTGAATTCAAAGTATTCTTCTTTGGGTGCAGTTTGCCAGTGAAAACGGATAAATTTGTCCTGTTCCTTTTCCATTAAATCCGCTTTTTCGTATGTATTATCCCAGCCAAAATAAAAAATATTATCTCTTTCGTCAGCTTTTTCTGCAAACCACTCTGCCAGGCCGGCTGGAGTAGAAAGGAATTCAAAAAGAATAGATGGAGAGCAGCGGACCGGAAATTCCAAAGTGTATAATTGTTTACTCATTCTTCAACCGCCTGAATATTTAACGATTGATGCAATAATAAAGAAATAATGCTTGTACCGAAATATTTTACCGGTTATTTTTCCCCTCTATGGCAGCTAAACACCTGGTTTTAAAATAAATCGCAGACCGATGCGTTAAAAGGTTGTCAAAAAATATTTGGCTTCAATTGGCTATTTACTTAAATTGCCTTGAAGTTCAATACTTTCTGAACAATAAAGGACATTGCGGTGGGTATTTTTTGAGTCATTAAGTGATCAAAAAAGTTATTCTTAAACCCTTAAAATACACCATTTAAAACCATACCTATGAGCATGAGGCAACTAAAGATCTCCAAGTCCATCACCAACCGTGAATCCCAGAGCTTAGAAAAATACCTCCAGGAAATTGGCAAGGTTGAACTCATTACCCCCGAAGAAGAAGTGAAACTGGCCACCCTTATCAAGCAGGGTTGTCAAAAATCATTGGACAGGCTCACCAAGGCCAATCTTCGCTTTGTAGTGTCTGTGGCCAAGCAGTATCAAAACCAGGGATTGTCACTCCCCGACCTTATCAATGAGGGTAATGTAGGGCTTATTAAAGCAGCACAGCGCTTCGATGAAACAAGGGGTTTCAAATTCATTTCTTATGCTGTGTGGTGGATTCGCCAGAGCATTTTACAGGCATTGGCCGAACAGTCGAGGATCGTTCGCCTGCCCCTGAATAAAGTGGGCCTTACCAACCGCATTCAAAAAGCCTACTCGCTGCTGGAGCAACAGTATGAAAGAGAGCCATCAGCCGAAGAACTGGCTGAAGTATTGGATATGGACCTGGAAGAAGTGACCTCCACCCTTGGCATCAATGCCCGGCATGTGAGCATGGATTCACCACTGTCAGAAGGTGAAGAAAACACCCTGATAGATGTGATGGAAAACCCGAATGCGGAAAAAACAGACGGGGAACTGGTGCATAATGAATCGCTGAAAACAGAGATTGAAAGAAGCCTGAAAACCCTTACAGAAAGACAGAAAGATGTCATCTGCTTCTTCTTTGGCATTGGTGTAGACCACCCGATGAGCCTGGAAGACATCGGGGAAAAATTCAGTTTGACCCGCGAAAGGGTAAGACAAATAAAGGATAAAGCCATTACAAAACTAAAAGCGTCTAACCGTTGCGGATTGCTGAGGTCCTACCTGTCAGCTTAAGCAACAACCAAAAAAATTCACTGAAAAAAAACTTTACCTTTTAATTCTTACGGAAAGCTTTTTTGCGAAGCCTTATCTTTGCAAACCTGAAAAGTGAACATCAGATGTTCACTTTTTTTTATAGTAACGGGCAAAAAAAAGAGAACTATGTTTGGAAACCTGCAGGATAAACTGGAAAGTGCCTTTAAAAACCTCAAAGGCCAGGCGAGGATTACAGAACTCAATGTGGCGGCCACTGTAAAAGAAATACGCCGTGCATTAGTGGACGCCGACGTTAACTTCAAAATAGCCAAAGAATTTACCGATAAGGTAAAAGATAAAGCCATCGGTGAAAAGGTTATCAATGCCATCTCCCCGGGCCAGTTGATGACAAAAATCGTAAAGGATGAACTGGCAGAACTGATGGGCGGACAGGAAGCCGCATTTAAAGCAAAAGGAAATCCTGCCATCATTCTTATAGCCGGGCTACAGGGTTCGGGCAAAACAACCTTCAGCGGCAAGCTGGCACATTACCTGAAAACAAAAAAAGGCCTCTCCCCCATGCTGGTAGCAGCCGATATCTACCGCCCTGCGGCGATGGAACAATTAAGGGTGCTGGGTGAGCAAATAAATGTTGATGTACATATTGAGGCCGAAAACAAAGATGCCGTATCCATCGCACAGAATGCTGTGAAAGAAGCGAGAAGCAAAAACAAAAACGTACTCATCATTGACACCGCCGGCCGCCTGGCTGTTGACGAGGTGATGATGACCGAAGTGGCCAACATCAAAAGCTCAGTCAACCCCCAGGAAATACTTTTCGTAGTGGACGCCATGACCGGGCAGGATGCAGTTAACACAGCCAAGGCTTTTAACGACCGGCTTGACTTCACCGGGGTAGTACTTACCAAGTTAGACGGCGATACAAGGGGCGGGGCCGCCCTTTCCATCAAATACACGGTAAACAAACCCATCAAATTCACCAGCAGTGGTGAAAAGATGGATACACTCGATGTATTTTACCCGGAAAGAATGGCACAGCGGATTCTTGGTATGGGCGACATCACGTCGCTGGTGGAGAAAGCGCAGGAACAGTTTGATGAAGAACAGACCAAAAAACTCGAAGCGAAGATCCGGAAGAACAAGTTTGATTTTGCCGACTTTAAAATGCAATTGGAGCAAATCAAAAAGATGGGCAATATGAAAGACATGCTGGGCATGATACCCGGTGTGGGCAGTAAGATAAAAGACATTGACATCAACGACGACTCCTTTAAAGGCATTGAAGCCATGATCAACTCCATGACCCCGGAAGAGCGGGCCGACCCCGACCTGATTGATGGCAGCCGCAAAAAACGCATCGCCAAAGGCAGCGGAAAGGACCTCCAGGAGGTAAACAATTTTATGAAGCAGTTTGAGCAAATGAGGGGTATGATGAAGAATATGAATAAGATGGGCGGCCTGGGCAGGATGATACCGGGATTTAGGAAATAGTCGTTAGTCTTTAGTCAATAGTCATTAGTCTGAAGTTCCCTACTCCGGGCTCCAGACTCCCGACTTTCCCCTTGGCATTCTCCCCTTTCAATACTAAATTTGCTTTCCGGTTTCCACCGGAACTAACAATTATTGTTTCACCACGTTAAATGTCTATTTAATGTCAGCCAAAATCCGTCTTCAAAGACATGGGTCTAAGAAAAGGCCCTTCTACTTCATTGTAATTGCAGATTCCCGCAGCCCCCGCGACGGGAAATTCATTCAAAAATTAGGTACATACAACCCGCTGACTGTTCCGGCTACTATCCAGCTTGACCGCCAGAAAGCCCTTGAATGGCTGAACAAAGGTGCTACCCCTACGGACACTGTTCGTCGCATCCTGAGTTTCAAAGGTGTGCTTTATTTGAAGCACCTGCTGCGTGGTGTGGGGCTGGGCCTGTTTGATGAAGCCACCGCCATGGAAAAATTCACCAAATGGAGTGCTGAGCATGACGTACAGGTAAAAAAACGCCAGGAAGATGCATCCCGCAAAAGAAGGGATGCACGCAGAGGTTCCTTCAAAAGGCCTGAAAAAAAGGCCGATAACGGTGCTGAATAAGGATTTATTGTCCAAATCATGAAAGTAGTCAATCCTCTTTGCGAAAGCAGGGAGGATTTTTTTTATTTTTCCAGCGGCATTGCAACTATCATCGTCCCTTGGAGAGTTTACCCTGCTGAAAAGCGGGGCACACTTCAACGTTCGGTTCGCTGTTCAGCAATGCACCAAGAACAAACCCCCAAACAACACTTCCTGAAGGGAAGAGACAATGGCAGAATATTTTATCATAGGAAAATTTGTAGTTGTTCATGGTTTAAAGGGCGAGTTGTTACTGAAACATGAACTTGGAAAAAAAACATCCCTGAAAGGGCTAAAGGCAGTTTTTATTGAAGAGAAGAAAGATTCGTTCATCCCGTGGTTTATTGAAAGTGCCAAAATAAAATCGGAAAAAGAAATTTACCTGAAACTGGAAGGCGTCAGCACCAGGGAGGCAGCTCATAAATTAGCACATAAAAAAGTATGGATAAGGGAAGCAGAATTTAAAAAATTTGCATCAAAATCTTCCCCGGCCAGCCTGCTTGGTTTCACTATCGTTGACAATGGTAACCTGTTAGGAAAAATAGTAGAAGTTATTGAACAACCTCACCAGTTGCTTTGCCGGCTTGAAATAAAAGGAAAAGAAGTGCTGATTCCCTTACATGAAAGTTCGCTGGAAAAAGTGGATCATAAAAAGAAAGAAGTAAGGGTGCGGTTGCCGGAGGGACTGCTGGATATTTATCTCGCCTGAAAACTATTAAATGATAAAAAACCTCAGCATAATTTTATTAATATGCTTGGCTTCCTGTCTTTCTGCACAAATACCGGCGACCGTTACCGGAACGGTAAAAAGGCACTTCACCTTTAACTCAGTTTTTATTACGCAAAGGAATGTTGATGTGTGGCTTCCTGCCGGGTACAGCAGCCAAAAAAAATATCCTGTACTATACATGCACGACGGCCAGATGCTTTTTGATTCCAGCGCTACCTGGAACAAACAGGAATGGAGGGTGGATGAAACCATCACCCGCCTTGCAGCAGAAGGCAAAATCAAAAACTGTATTGTAGTGGGAATATGGAACGGCGGCATTACCCGTCACCCGGATTATTTTCCCCAGCAACCTTACGAAAGCCTGAAACAGGTGGAAAAAGATTCCATTGGAGCGCAACTGCAACGGGCCGGCCGCATAAACCTTTCGTTCCATCCCTTTTCTGATAATTACCTTCGGTTTATTGTAAAAGAATTAAAACCGTTTATTGACAGCGACTATTCCACTAAAAGTGGTAAGAAAAATACGTTTATTGCCGGCAGCAGCATGGGCGGCCTTATTTCCATGTATGCCATTTGCGAATACCCGGAAGTATTTGGCGGAGCCGCTTGTCTTTCCACACATTGGCCCGGCACTTTTAACACGGAAAACAATCCTGTACCCAACGCTTTTTTAGAATACATGAAAGAGCATCTTCCCAATCCCAAAACCCACAAAATATATTTTGACTATGGCGACCAGACACTTGATGCTCTCTATCCCCCGTTGCAAAAAAAAGTGGACGAAGTGATGCGCCAGGCCGGTTACAAATCCAACAACTGGATAACAAAATTTTTCCCTGGGGAAGAGCACAGCGAAAAGGCCTGGGCAAAAAGATTGGCCATACCACTTACTTTCCTGTTAAAAAAATAATGAAATGGCGAAACAGGTTCATCATATCGCCCATTTTGACCTTGACTCCTTTTTTGTTTCGGTAGAAATTCTCAATAACCCATCCTTAAAAGGCAAACCGGTGCTCATAGGCGGCTATGAAAGAGGAGTGGTATCCACCTGCAGTTACGAAGCCCGCAAGTTTGGCATCCACTCCGCCATGCCTATGAAGAAAGCATTGCAACTCTGCCCCCATGCCATAGTAACCCATGCCAGCAGTAAAGATTACAGCAAGTACTCCCGCTGGGTATCTGATATTATTGCATCCAAAGCGCCACTGTTTGAAAAAGCCAGTGTGGATGAATTTTATGTGGACTTATCGGGCATGGATAAATATTTTGGCGCTGCCAGGTTTGCGCAAGAGATAAGACATTTGGTAACAGCAGAAACAGGTTTGCCTATTTCCGGTGGATTATCTTCAGCAAGGTTTATCAGTAAAATGGCCACCAACGAAGCCAAGCCCAATGGCTTTCTCGAAGTGCCGCAGGGAAAGGAGATTGAATTTCTCTGGCCGCTGGGCATTGAAAAAATAAACGGCGTTGGCAAACAAACCGAACAACTGCTGAAAAGCCACGGCATTTATACCATTGAAGATATTGCGAAAACCCCTGTTCAACATTTAGAAAAGATAGCCGGTAAATGGGGCGAAGCTTTATGGCACAAAGCCCATGGCCGCGGCAGCGCCGAAATAACCACCGACTGGGAGCAGAAAAGTATGAGCCACGAAAATACTTTTGATACCGACTATACCGATATGGATTTCCTGCACAAAGAGCTGGTAAGGCTGACTGAAAAAACCGCATACTCCCTGCGGGAAGAGGATAAGATGACCGGTTGTATAACCGTGAAAATCCGGTATAAAGACTTTGAAACTACCTCCCGTCAGGAAACGGTGGACTACACTGCACTGGATGATGTGCTTATTGCAAAGGTGAAAGACCTGTTTAATAAATCGTATGAAAAAGGCAGGCCGGTTAGGTTACTCGGCGTACGCTTCAGCCACATGATACCTATTACTACCCAAATGAGCTTGTTTGAAAATAAGGCAGAGAAGCTGAACCTTTATAAAACAGTGGATGAAATTAAAGATAGGTTTGGCAGTAAAGCGGTGACAAAGGCGGTAAACGCTTCTGCAAATGAAAAACCGCAGGCAAATTAGGATTAAAAATGTTCAATAGCATTACTACAATTGAACGGAGCGTCGCAACAACAGCATCATCAGGGTACTGCTGCTGGCAACCAAATACATGCTTTACTGCTTATCTTCGTTGCTCCTAAAACAAATTAATATGAGCCAGGTTTGGAAAGACTACCAGGAAAAAAACAAAGACCGCTTTTTAAATGAAATGCTGGAATTGCTCCGCATTCCTTCTGTAAGCGCTAAAACAGAGCACAAAGCGGATATGCTTACCTGTGCCGAAGCTGTAAAGAAATGCCTGCTCGATGCCGGTTGTGATAAAGCAGAATTAATGGACACCGGTGGCCACCCTGCGGTGTTTGGCGAAAAGATAATTGACCCTAAGAAGCCAACGGTCCTGGTATATGGCCATTATGATGTGCAGCCTCCCGAGCCGCTGGAACTCTGGCACAGCGGGCCATTTGAACCCGTAATAAAAGACGGGATGGTTTTTGCAAGGGGTAGCGCCGATGATAAGGGCCAGTTCTATATGCATATAAAGGCGCTGGAAATACTGACAAAGACCGATACGATGAGCACTAACATCAAATTCCTGATTGAGGGTGAAGAAGAAGTGGGCTCGCCCAACCTGGGAAAATTTGTGGCGGCCAATAAAGAAAAACTGAAAGCGGATGTGATCCTTATCAGTGACAGTTCTATGCTGAGTATGAAAAATCCTTCGCTGGATACCGGCGTTCGTGGCCTTAGCTATATTGAAGTAGAGGTAACCGCTGCCAACCGTGACCTACACAGCGGCACTTACGGCGGGGCTGTGGCCAACCCGATTACCATTCTTGCAAAAATGATTGCCAGTTGCCATGACAAGAATAACCATATCACCATTCCCGGTTTTTATGATGATGTGGTAAAAGCCGGCAAAAAAGAAAGAGAGCTTATTAATAAAGCTCCTTACAGTGAAAAAGAATACAAAAAAGATCTGGGTGTAAAAGAACTGTGGGGAGAAAAAGGATACACTACGTATGAAAGGACCGGCATCCGCCCGACTATTGAAGTAAATGGCATCTGGGGTGGCTATACAGGAGAAGGTGCAAAAACGGTTTTACCTTCCAAGGCAACAGCTAAAATTTCTGCCCGCCTGGTTCCGAATCAATCTTCAAAAAAAATTACGAAAAAACTGCTTAAATACTTTCAATCCATTGCACCAAAGGGAGTAACCGTGAAAGCATTTGAACACCACGGTGGCGAGCCTTATATGACCCCGATTGACAGCAAAGGCTACCTTGCTGCTGAAAAAGCAGTGAAGCAAACCTTCGGCAAACAGCCTATACCGGTTCGTGGCGGAGGCAGCATACCTATCTGTTCCATTTTGGAAAGAGAACTGGGGATCAAAATCATTTTCATGGGCTTTGGCCTGGATAATGACAACCTGCACAGCCCGAATGAAAAGTATAATATTGAGAATTATTACAAAGGGATAGAAACGATACCTTACTTCCATAAATATTTTGCGGAAATGAACTGAAAATTTTCAATTAAAAATTCCAAATCCCAATCTGATAGTTGGGATTATATTTTTTGAAGTATGACCCCTAAAGAAAAACTCCGCCTCGACAAATATCTCTGGGCTATTCGCCTTTTCAAAACAAGAAGTTTATCCACTGGTGCCTGTAACGCCGGTAAAGTAAAATTTGCCGGTTCACAAGCCAAAGCATCTAAAAAAGTAAATGCTGGCGACGAGTATGAAGTGAAGACCGAAGCCAAACGCTGGCGGATAAAAGTGACCGTCCTGCTGGAAAAAAGGGTGGCTGCATCCATAGCCATTAAACACTATATTGATATTACTCCCGAAAAAGAAATACAAAGACTGCAATACCAGGCAGCGAGCTTTCATACCGGAAAGCGCAGAAGCAAGATTGGCCGCCCCACCAAAAAAGAGAGAAGGGACAGGGAGGATTTTTTTGAGGACTGATCAGCTTACTTCTTTGTTCACCCAAAATTCATTTTTCCATTCCTCACAGGAAACCGGATGTTTCTCCAGTTCGGCATGTATCGAAATAAGCTCATCTGGCGCCAGGTGTTGCTCCATGTATCCGAAAAGCTCCCTTTCCTCAAAACGGATATGCTGTTCAATCAGGTCAGCAAGCCTGATAATATCCTGGCGGTGCATATCCTTATCTATGGCAATGATCAGTTCCCGGATATCATCATGGTCTTTTTTCATCCGCTGCACCAGGGGGTTGTCCGGCATCCGGATTGCCAGTACTTTTTCTTCCTGGAAGAAGTGCGGACGGATATGGTTTTTCCAGTACCAGCCGGTGTATTCCCTCAGCTTTTCAATATCGGTATTATTCTTCAGCCCCTGCCGGAGCTTCCATACATATAACAATCCCTCATGATGTTCACGGCTCAGTGGCTGCAGCTCCACGCTTCGCTTAATGGGTTTTATCTCATTCATACAATAAATGTAGTCTGATAAACAGGCAAAGGGACTGACATAAATCATCAGTCTTACTGCAATACATCATTTTAATCTCCCGGCAGGCAACCGATTTTCGTTTCTTAAAACAGTTTATCATGTATCCTGGAACTGTCTGCATCAGGGAGATACCTGTCAAAAAAACAAGTGTGCTTCATTTCAAAGCTGATAAAGACGCCAGGGGTGTCGCCGATGCTGCGGTGGTGATTCCTGCTGCCAATATATCCGAAACAGGAGCTGAATACCATATTGTACTGGCAGCTCCCGGCCTGCACCGGGAAGATTTTAGCGTTGAGATCAGCGAGTCCGTTATTACCATATCTGCTCAAAAAGAAAATTTTCCCTCAGAGGCTGTGAGTGACCGCTGCGAATATAATTATACCAACTGGACAAGGGCATTCAGCCTGCCCCCGGATGCAGACGCACTGCTGGCCCGAGCAGAATACAGGAATGGAGAACTTATCATCCGTATTCCCCGTGATCCCAAATGTGAGTCCGGGGAAAAAATTACTATTTATGTTTACTAACCCCCTTACCATGCATCTGCACATTGCACCAAACCGCCTTATCAGTGAAGTCCAGAAAGAATTCAACCGGCTGTTTCCTTTTCTGAAGATCGAGTTCTTTAATAGCAGGCTGGTGCAGCGATCCGGGTTCTCCGCACAACAAATCATTCCGCAAAACCGGAAGATCGGCGACAACCAGGCGCAGATTACTGACGGAGACATTGAGATCCGGGAAGAAATGAAAGTGAATGAACTCGAAAAACTTTTTAAAGAAAAGTTCAGCCTGGCCGTGCAGGTATTCCGTAAGTCGGGTAATCTGTGGCTGGAGACCACTATGACCGATAACTGGACGCTGCAGCAGCAAAATGAACATGGCAGGGAGATTTCAACAGGAAATGTAAAAGGAGAAGCGCCGGATGACTATGACCTGAACCGGGACGCTGACCATTAAAACCCCATCACGGTACGCTGATAAAAATCAGTCGTATTCCTTATCCGCCTCATTGGCACCAGTAAAAAAAAGGGCGATCTTGCCTTTGATGTTATATCAACCAATAAAACATATGAATATGGAAAGCAAAGCATTGGACAAACCGAGAACTTCCTGGCCTTCTTTTTTTGAAAGCGGCTGGATGGACAAATTCTTCAACGCTCCGTTGGATGAATTTTTTAACTACAGTAAAGTGATTAACGTACCCGCAGTAAACGTATCCGAAACTGAAAAGGATTTCCGCCTCAGCATTGCAGCCCCGGGACTGGAAAGGAAGGATTTTAAGGTGGAAACCTATGACGACATGCTTACCATCAGCGCAGAGCATGAACGGGAGCAAAAGGAAGAAAAAAACGGCCGGTTCAACCGCCGGGAGTATAATTACAGCAGCTGGAGCCGCAGTTTCACCCTTCCGGAAAACTGTGATTATTCCAAAATTAATGCGGAGTACAAAAACGGGGAACTGGTGATGGTTATCCCCAAAAAGGAAGTAAAGGAACCGAAAAAAGTAAAAAGCATCTCTGTGAACTAATGGGATGAGTGCGGAAGCACAACCCCCGCCGGTAGCCGAAGGGCGGGGGTTTTTATTTTAATAGAGAAGGTTTCTGAGCTTATCCATGTTCACCACGGAAATTTTTCCCTCCTTTATTTCAATCAGCTTCTCCGATTTAAAGTCACTGAGTGTCCTGATCAATGATTCGGTGGCCGTGCCTACATAATGTGCAAAATCCTCTCTTGAAATTTCCAGCGGTTTGTTCACATTCTCCGCATTGAATTTAGAGTGGATATCCACCAGTGCTTTGGCCACTCTTTTACGCAGGGAACTGTAGGCAAGGTTAAGGAGCCTTTCTTCTTTTTCCTTTACATTTTGGGTAATGATCCGGATGAATTTGGTTGCCACATCCATATTACTGTATATCATCTGAAGAAAATCCTCTCTTGGAATCTGCATAATCTCTGCATCTTCCAGCACCACGGCCGAGTCATCATAATTTTTGTCTTCAATAAGGGCGGGATAACCTATAAAATCCCCGTCGCTAAACAGGTCAGTGATGTACTCCTTACCATCCTCATGGGTTTTCAGCCCCTTTACCTTCCCTTTTACGAGATAATATAAAAACCGGGGTCTTTTTCCTTCCTGGTAGAGTGTTTGTTTCCTGGAGTATTCTTCCATATCATACTGGTCGGCCAGTTGGCTGATAAGACCGGAATTTTTTACATCCCGTATGAACTGGCTAATACCCTGTTGGGAGTGAGCATATTTATTCTCCAGCACAGCCGCCTTTTTCAGCCTCACTTCTATTGCATTCAGCAGTTCAATATCTTCAAAAGGTTTGGTGATGTAGTCATCGGCGCCCATTTCCATTCCTTTCCGGAAATCACTTCGTTCTGTTTTAGCCGTAAGAAAAACAAATGGGATATGTTCTGTATCTGCATTTTTTCTCAACAGATGCAGGACTCCGTATCCATCCAGCTCCGGCATCATGATATCGCAGACAATCACATCAGGTTTTTCCCGCTGCGCTACTTCTACCCCTTTTTTGCCATTCTCGGCGGTAAAGGTTTTATACCCAGCCAACTCCAGAATCTCAGCGGTATTGTCCCGGATGTCGGCATTGTCATCAACGACTAAAACAGATTTCATGTTGTTATTCTTTTACAGGAATACTAAAGGTAACAGTTGTGCCATTATTTAATTTACTTTTCAGCCTCACTTCTCCCCCGAGTATATCAACGTACCGCTTTACTATATGCAGGCCCATTCCTGTTCCCTGTATATTAATGGCATTGGCCGCTCTGAAGAAACTGGAAAACAGGTGCTCCTGATCTTCTTCCGAAATTCCGATACCCTGATCGGTTACTGACATGACCATGCGGGTGCCGGTTTTTATTCCGCCGATAATTATCGGCTTGCCTTCGTCTGAAAATTTGACGGCATTGCTCAGCAGGTTGAGTAAAATATTTTTGAACAGCTTTTTATCGGTAACAGCGTCGCAATCACCGTTGCATTCAACCACAAAGCGCTGGCCTTTTTTCAGAAGGGCCTTCATTTCATCCACTGTATTTTCCACCAGCAGTTTCAGGTTCAGGGATTCTTTTTTTACTTCGATTCGTCCCTCATCCAGTTTGCCCAGCGAGAGAAAATCTTCGAGTATATCATTCAGGTTATTCACTGAATTCTTAATTCTGTCAATATGCTTGTTTCTTTTTTCCTGTTCTTCTGCTTTGGTGTATTTTGATAAAAGTGAAGCTGATGAAAGCACCGTGGTAAGCGGAGTCCGGAATTCATGGGAAGCCATCGAAACAAAGCGGCTCTTGATCTCATTAAGTTGTCTTTCCTTATCGAGCGCCTCGCTTAATTCCTTCTGTGATTGTTCCAGTTTTTGCAATGCCTCTTTGAGAATCAGCGTCCTTTCTTCTACCTTCACTTCGAGTTCGGCATTCAGTTGCCGTATCCTGTCCGTTATTTTTTCCAATTCAGCCTTTTGCTTCAGCATGTTCCCTTCTATTTCTTTCCGTTGCGTTATGTCAACAATAAAAGCGATGACAAACAGCTCATCATTCTTGCGGTAATGGCTAAGGCTTACTTCCACCGGCATACTTGAACCGTCTTTTTTTCTTCCAAATAAATCCCGCCCATGCCCCATGGCCCGGTTGGAAGGTTTTTCGTAAAAAACAGTCCGCATCTGGTGATGATGCGGTTTGAATTTATCAGGTATCAGTATTTCGATAGGCTGACCTTCCAGTTCCTTTTCAGGATAACCAAACATTCTTTCTGCAGCCGGGTTTACTACTACAATTTGTCCATTGCCATTTGTAAGGATTATGCCTTCGGTGGCATTTTCAAACAGCGAGGTCATGTGGGCCTGGTCAAGCATATTAATACTGCATTTTTGATAAAGTAAATGTACTGCAATGCAGCATCACTACTGATTTTTTAGCTCCGGGTTATTTGTTTTGTTGTTGAACCCTGCAAGTGCTGATGCCAAACAGCGAATACAATGGGCAGGATCCCACCAGGCTGGTAAGCAGGAAAATGACCCCAACAGCCAGGAGCACATAGGCCAGCGCTCCTGTAACAGTATTAGTGAAGTACAAAACAGCAATCGCTGCCGCAGCCAATACCCGGACAATCCGGTCAGTATTTCCCATATTCTGTTTCATATAGAGAATTTAGGATACAAACATACCGGGCACAGCCATCCAAAGACCTGATGGAAATCAGCAATTGGCCTGATATCTGGTCATAACAAAAGAGAGATAAATGTTTTATTTTTAAATTTGAAAACAAAGCATCATGAAAACAATCGTCGCTACTACCGATTTCTCTCCTGTTTCACTGAATGCTGTGAATTTTGCTGCTGACATGGCTGTGTCTGTTGAGGCCGGCCTGTTGCTCTTTCATGCCTACAATATCCCGGTTTCTTATTCAGATATACCGGTTGTGCTGGTATCAACCGAAGAATTGAGAAAATCAAGTGAAACGCAGTTGAATGAACTGAAGGATCAGCTTATACATGTCACTTCGGGTAAAATAAGAATTGATACGGAGTGCATTATGGGCAACACCGTGGATGAACTGGAAATCCTCTGCAAAAAAATACAGCCCTTTGCAGTGGTGATGGGGGCCAAAGGAAAGACAGGCCTGGAAAAAGTGATATTCGGAAGCACTGCATTAACTGCCATCCGGCATCTTACCTGGCCGGTTATCTGTGTACCTCCCGGCAGTGATTTCAGCAAGGGTATCAAAAAGATCGGCTTCGCCTGCGATTTTAAACAGGTGGCAAATACCACACCGGTCCGGTCTATCCGTCAAATAGTAAAAGAATTTAATGCTGAGCTGCATGTGCTGAATGTGGATTACAACAACAGACAGTTCCGGCCTGACACACCGGAACAATCGTTTCTGCTGCACCAGTTGCTGGAAGACCTGCGGCCACAATATCATTTCATTACGGAACCGGATGTGGAAGACGGGATCAACCGATTTGCTGAAACGAACAACCTTGACCTGGTAATTGCCATTCCCAAAAAGCACAAATTGTTAGAAGGTATTTTTAAGCCCAGCAGTACCCGTCAATTAATTTTTCAATCGCATATCCCTGTAATGTGTGTGCATGAATAAACAGGCATATCGGATATTTTAGATCGCCAGCAACTCCTTTTCGATGGCAACTGCCCCTGGAAAAAGGATGGACTGCTCCAGGTACAGGTGCTGCATCAGGTCATTATCCAGTTCCTTTAGTTTAGCAATAACGACTTTGTGGCTGATGCATACATTCTCCGGGGTGGTGTAGGAGTTCGTCAGTCTCCGTATAGACAGGATAATACTGCTGATTGCCTGGTGGCTCTTAAACAGGGTTTGTTCCACGGGTTTGCGCAGGGTGCGGACCAGCAGCGATGCATAGGATTCCCGGCTTCGGTGTGCATGGGCAATCTGCCGTATGTAGGGAAAAATCACTTCCTCTTCCTGCTGCGTGGATGGCTGTAGTTGCTTCATCAGCAAATCAAATTGTTTTTCCAGTTCTGTCACATACGGATATTTTTTCCGGTGTTCTTCAGCAAAATCAGCCAGCACCTGCTGAGTGGCCGGCAAAGATTTTTTCAGGTAGCGGTGATGGACATTTATAATATAATCTATGATAAAATTAATATCACACTCAGCAAAATCAAGCAGGCTGGGCACCTGGATGGTGCGGATAGCTGCTTCCAGTTCGGCCTGCACCGTATCTGCATCCAGGCCCCGCATCTCACAGGCAATGTCCATTGGCCATTTCCCACCGCAGCAATAGCCTATGCCATGCCGGCGAAACACATCGGCAGTACGATAGTCTTTTTCAACTATTTCTGCCACTAATGATTTCCGGTTTATTTCGAATGGTTGCAGGAACATACAGGACGGTCCGCTCTTTTTTGCAAACTAAGGCCGCTTTACAGTGAATGCAGATGATTTTAATCATACCCTTACTGACTAAAATCAGCTGCAACTGCCTCCTGAAATCATCTGCCTCCCGGTTCCCGGCCGATACTTTTGAGCCCGGAAAAGATGCTGAAGCCATTTAATCAATTAACAAAAAAAATTAACAAATGAAAACCTCCGGATTACTTGCTGCACTGCTTATTACAGGTGGCATTTTTTTTATAGCCTGTAATGAAGGAAGCAAAAAAGACCCCCCGCCTGTTGACGTACAGGATCTCACAAAAGACCAACCTGAAGTACATGGCACCGAACTAAAGGAAAGTGACATTACTTTAAACACGCCGCTTGACCAGGCGATGGTAACCGCCGGCAAAAGCACTTATGAACTGAAATGCCAGTCCTGTCACAAACTGACGGATGAGAAGCTGGTGGGCCCCGGATGGAAAGATGTAACAAAAAAAAGACAGCCTCTGTGGATCATGAATATGATCACCAATGTGGACATGATGCTGGAAACCGATCCCGAAGCCCAAAAATTGCTTGAACTCTGCATGGTGCGGATGCCCAACCAGAATATCAGTAAAGACCAGGCAAGGCAGGTACTGGAATATATGCGTCAAAATGACGGTGAGAAATAATCAGCTGGAAACTGACCAGCTCAATTCTCAGATTATTAACTGCTAAAAAATTAAATATGAAATCCTTTGTTATTAAAATATTTTTGATGCTGACGCTAGTTGGTTTTGTAGCTCTTCCGGGATGCAAGCCAAAAGGTACCCAGTCTGCTGTAAGTGGCAATGCCGCCTCCAAAGTATATGTAGCTCCCGGTAAGTATGATGAGTTCTACAATTTTGTTTCCGGTGGCTTCAGCGGGCAAATGTCTGTGTATGGATTGCCTTCCGGCCGGTTGTTCCGTATCATCCCGGTATTTTCAGTGGATCCTGAAAAAGGCTGGGGCTACAGCGAAGAAACCAAGCCCATGCTGAACACTTCACATGGCTTTGTACCCTGGGACGACTTACACCATATTGCCCTTTCAGTATCCAACAGTGAGCATGATGGCCGGTGGGCTTTTGCCAATGCGAACAATACGCCCCGCATAGCCCGGGTGGACCTGAAAACATTCCGCACCGCGGAGATCATTGAAATTCCCAACAGTGCCGGGAACCACTCCTCTCCTTTTATTACCGAAAATTCAGAGTACGTGGTGGCGGGCACCAGATTCAGTGTTCCGATCGGTGATAAACTGGATGTTCCGATCAACACCTACAAAGACAATTTTAAAGGTACTGTTAGCTTTATCGGGGTAGATAAAACATCCGGCCAGATGAGCATTGCATTCCAGATCCTGACCCCGGGTATCAATTTTGACCTGGCCAGGGCCGGCAAAGGAAAGTCAGCCGGCTGGTTTTTCTTCAGTTGTTACAATTCGGAAAAAGCGAATACCCTGCTGGAAGTAAATGCTTCCCAAAAAGACAAAGACTTTATCATGGCTGTTAATTGGAAAAAAGCTGAAGAATATGCCAAAGCCGGAAAAGGTGTAAAAAAACAGGTAAAGTATGCGCATAATATATATGATGAAAAGAAACACATGGCCAGTTCCACTATGATGAACGAAGTACTGGTACTGGACCCTATGGATTGCCCGGATATGGTGTATTTCATGCCTTGCCCCAAATCGCCCCACGGATGCGATACGGATCCCACGGGTGAATACATTGTAGGTAGCGGGAAGCTTGCCGCTACCATCCCTGTATTTTCCTTTACAAAAATCCAGGCAGCTATAGCTGCTAAAAATTATGATGGTGAATATGATGGTATCCCTGTGTTAAAATACGAGGCGGTATTGCATGGTGAAGTGCAAAAACCGGGTCTTGGCCCGTTACACACTGAATTTGATGGCAATGGCTACGCTTACACCTCTTTCTTTGTGTCATCTGAAATAGTGAAATGGAATATCCGGGATCTTAAAGTAGTGGACAGGGTGCCTACCTACTATTCCATTGGTCACTTATGTGTGCCGGGTGGCCCCACCAAAAAGCCACATGGCAAATATGTAATCGCCTATAATAAAATCACCAAAGACCGCTACCTGCCCACCGGGCCAGAGCTGGCACAAAGCGCCCAGTTGTATGATATCAGCGGCGAAAAAATGAAATTGCTGCTTGATTTCCCCACTATAGGCGAACCACACTATGCAGAGGCCATACCGGCTGACCTGGTCATGAAGAACAGCCAGAAGATTTATAAAATCGAAGAAAACGAAAACCCGTGGGCCGCCAAAGGTGACAATTTTGCAAGAGTAGAACGTAAGGGCAATGAAGTACATGTGTATGCCACTTCCATCCGTTCTCACTTTACTCCTGATAATATTGAAGGGGTAAAACTGGGCGATATGGTTTACTTCCACATCACAAACCTGGAACAGGACTGGGATGTGCCGCATGGATTTGCGGTGAAAGGGGCCAATAATGCCGAACTGCTTATCATGCCCGGTGAAACACAAACACTGGCATGGAAGCCCGACCGGGTGGGTGTGTTCCCGATGTACTGCACCGATTTTTGCTCTGCATTGCATCAGGAAATGCAGGGGTATATCCGGGTAAGCCCGGCGGGGGCCAATGTCCCGCTTTCATTCAGCACCGGTAAAACTACGCCTGCTGCTGTGAAAAAAGATTCTGTAACCAATAAATAAAAGGTTATGAAAAAAATATTCAGCTTATCATTCATGGCAATATCCATGGTTATTGGCAGTTGTAATAATGACAATAAAACGGCTGACGGTAGTACTGCAACCGATGAAGTCGCCAATACCGGCGGGCAAGAAAATGTGCAGGATGATGTTTCGCAAAAAGATGTGGTGAAAGTAGCTGTAAGTTCCCCGGATCATACTACATTGGTGGCAGCAGTAAAACAAGCCGATCTGGTAACTGCATTGTCCAATGCAGGGCCGTTCACTGTATTTGCACCCACTAATGCTGCATTTGATAAATTGCCCGCAGGCACTGTGGATGGGTTGATGAAAAATGAGAAAAAAGCGGACCTCCAGGATATTCTTCAATATCATGTTACCACTTCCTCATTAAAAGCCGATTTCCTGACTGATGGAATGAACATCGGGATGGTAAACGGTGGTTCTGTTTCTGTAAATGTAAAAGATGGGAAGATTATACTGAATGGCAGCGCCACGATTGTGGCATCTGTACCCGCCTCCAACGGAATGGTGCATGTAATAGATGCCGTGCTGCTGCCGCCAGCCAAATAATAATTCACCTGTTGAGAGGTTTTCATTTTACACTGCTTCCGGGGCCGTGCTGCCCCGGAAGTTCTTAAAGCCCGAATCATGAACAATAAACTGAGTGTGGCATCCCGGATACTGGTGGCATTTGCTTCCGGGGCGCTGATGGCTGTTTTCTTCTTACCGGCGTGGCGTATTGACCTGTTTGCACCGCAATATCCCGAAGGTCTGACGATGAATATCTGGATCAACGGATTGAGCGGCGATGTAGATGTGATAAATGGTCTGAATCATTATATCGGTATGGAAAAAATTTCTGAGAAGATGTTTCCGGAGTTTTCATTTCTTCCGTATGTGGTGGGTTTTTTTATACTTCTTGGAATGGCCGTGGCTATTACAGGCAGCAGAAAATTTTTATTGGCTTACCTCGGCCTGACAGTAGTTGGCGGTGCTTTAGCATTGTACGACTTTTATAAATGGGGCTATAAGTACGGTCACAACCTTGACCCCACAGCTCCCATACAGATTCCCGGCCTTTCCTATCAGCCGCCGCTTGTTGGTCATAAACGGTTATTGAACTTTGATGCCTACTCATTTCCCGATGTGGGTGGATGGGTGGTAATTGCCGCAGCAGGTCTGGCGTTCGGAGTATGGTTTGTGGAATGGTACCGTCATCGCAAAGCGGCAAAGAAAGCAACCATATCTTTTTTTGCTTTCTATTCCTTTTTTTCAGTACTGGTGATTGCAGGGTGCAAACCAAAAACAGAACCTTTTGATTATGGAAAGGATAACTGTTATTTCTGTAAAATGGGAATTGCCGACCCAAAGTACGGAGGTGAAATTGTAACCAGGAAAAGTAAAGTGTATAAATTTGATGATGTGGTCTGTATGGTTCGCTTTCTGCAATCAGGCACATTAAAAGAAAAGGAAATTGCACAAAAAGTCATTATCAATTTTGAAAAGGAAAACGATTTCCTGGATGCGGACCAAGCTGTTTTTTGGGTAAGTCCGCAACTCAGAAGCCCGATGGGGAGTAATGCTGCGGCCTTTTCTTCCCAGGAGGCGGCGGAAAAAGCCAAGGCCGGCAAAGATGGTCAAATTATGAAATGGGAAGAACTCTATAATAAGACCAAATGAAGATCGCTGCAATAATATTTCTCCTCCTTTTATACGGATCTGCCGGAGCTAAATCAATTATTGTCGGGCCTGATCAGGCTATCCGTTCTCTGAAGAAAGCGATAGAACTGGCAATAGATAAAGACAGCATACTGTTACTGGCAGGCACATATAAGGAAGGGAGTATCACCCTTACCAAATCACTAACCATCATTGGCCGGAACAACCCGGTGCTGGATGGAGAAAACAAGTATGAGACACTGCTTATCAGCGGAAAAAATATTCTGATCAAAGGGATTGTGTTCCGCAACTCAGGCTACTCAGCCCTCAACGATTTTGCATCCATCAAACTGGTTGACTGTTCAGATATTACCATAGAAAATAACCACATCACCGGCTCCTATTTTGCCATTCATGTTTCTAACAGCTCTTACACCGTTATCCGGAATAATACGGTCAGCGGCTCGCCAAAATCAGAGCAACTTACCGGCAACGGCATCCACCTGTGGAAATCAAACTACGTATTGGTGGAAAATAATAAAATAAGCGGTCACCGCGACGGGATTTATTTTGAGTTTGTTACATTCTCCGCTATCAGGAACAACCATAGCGAAAAAAATATCCGCTATGGCCTGCATTTCATGTTCTCCAATGATGACACTTATACAAGCAACACTTTCCGCAATAACGGCGCCGGCGTGGCTGTCATGTATTCTAAAAAAGTGAAAATGGAAGGCAATCACTTTGAACAGAACTGGGGGCCTTCCGCCTATGGTATCTTATTAAAAGATATTTCTGACAGTCATATTCTGCACAACACGTTTCTGAAAAACACCGTTGGCATTCATCTTGAAGGAACCAGCCGGATGGATATACAAAAAAATACTTTCCGGGAAAACGGCTGGGCCATTAAAGTGCAGGCCAGTTGTGAAGACAACAACTTTCATCACAACAATTTTACAGGCAACAGCTTTGATGTAGGCACCAACGGGACCCTTGTGCTGAACAAATTCGACAATAACTACTGGGACAAGTATGATGGCTACGACATCAACAAAGACGGCACAGGGGATGTGCCTTATCACCCCGTGAGCATGTATTCCATGATCGCAGAGCAGAACCCCAATGCGCTGATACTGCTGAGAAGTTTTACGGTTCAGTTGCTTGATAAAGCCGAAAAGGCCATTCCGGGTCTTACTCCCGAAAACCTTGCTGATTACAACCCCCTGATGAAAACACTGAAACTATGATCCGGATTGAAAATATCAGTAAGAAGTTCCGAAAACTCCGGGTGCTGGATAACATCAGCGTGGGTTTTGAAAGAGGGCAAGTTATTTCTCTGATCGGGCCGAACGGCTCGGGCAAAACCACTTTGATAAAATCCATTCTCGGTATGGTGCGGCCCGGGAGCGGAAAAATATGGGTGGATGGAGAACTGATAAACGGCGACCCGTCGTACCGGGAAAAAATCGGTTATATGCCGCAAATTGGCCGCTATCCCGATAACCTGAAGGTAGGTCAGCTGTTTAAAATGCTGCGAAACATCCGCAATGTTTCGGATGTACAATCAGACAGGGTGCTGATTGAACAGTTTGAACTGGAAAAAATATTTGACAAACCGATGCGGACGCTGAGTGGCGGCACCCGGCAAAAAGTAAGCGCTGCCGTTGCATTCCTTTTCAACCCGCCCATTCTGATACTGGATGAACCAACAGCCGGGCTTGACCCGCTGGCATCGGAGATTTTGAAAGAAAAAATACTGGCAGAAAAGCAAAAGAATAAGCTCATTCTTATTACCTCGCATATCCTCAGCGACCTGGACGAGTTAACAACGTATATTATGTACCTGCAGGAAGGGAAAATGCAGTTTTTTAAAAACCTCGAATCGCTGCAGGAAGAAACCGGTGAATTGCGGCTGGCTAAAGCAATTGCCAGGATCATGAAAGGAGAAAAATTCAGCAGTGAATGGATCGACAAAATGCTTTCTTACAGGAATGATGAAAAAATATATTAATAACAAAAACTCCCTTCTCCACTCCGTGGAGAAAGGCCGGGGATGAAGTTATGATGAAACTTTCCAGATATGTGCTCTACGACATACTCAGGAGTAAAATCATCCTGGCTTATACCCTGTTTTTGCTTGTTGTCTCTCTAAGCATGTTTCAAATGGAAGAGAACAGCAGCAAATCCATGCTCAGCCTGCTGAATATTGTGCTGATTGTATTACCGCTGGTCAGCCTGGTGTTCACTACCATCCATTATTATAATTCTTATGAGTTTATAGAACTGATGTCATCCCAGCCGATGAGCCGGACAAGGATATTGCTGAGTGAATATGCCGGTGTGAGCATTTCATTGCTGAGTGCATTTTTTATCGGGGTTGGCCTGCCGGTGTTACTGTTTGCAGCAGATGCAACCGGCTTTGCTTTATTATTCACCGGCGCAGGTTTAACGCTGGTGTTCTCTTCGATTGCCTTCTGGGCATCCGTTTCAGCAAGGGATAAAGCTAGGGGAATTGGTTTTGCCCTGCTGCTCTGGTTCTATTTTGCCCTGATATATGACGGCCTGGTGCTGCTGATATTGTTTTCCTTCAGCGAGTATCCACTGGAGAAACTTACCCTCCTGCTTTCGGCGCTCAACCCCATCGACCTCGGTCGCATTTTTATCATGCTGAAAATGGATATCAGCGCCCTGATGGGTTACACCGGTGCCTTGTACAAGGAATTTTTTGGCAGCAGCGCCGGTATGTTTTTCACTACCGGCATCATGCTGCTTTGGATCATACTCCCCTTGTGGTTTGCGGTGAGGAAATTCAGAAGAAAAGATCTATAACCATTTTGGCAACCATAAAAGAGAACATATGAATGATTTATTGACCAGGAGCCTTGCCCGGATCGTTACAGGAAACCACAAAACAGCTTCCGTATTTGAAAAGTATCAACTCGATTTTTGCTGCAGGGGGAAACGAACCCTTCAACAGGCCTGTGAGGATACCGGGCTGAATACCCATGTGATCCTTTCCGAACTTGAGCTGGCAAATTCCACAACAACCGGTGATAATTACAGCCCGGATCAAATGTCGCTCAGCGAACTGGTAAGCCATATTGTAAACACTCACCATGCCTATGTGAAAAATGAGTTACCGCTTATATTTGGCTATCTCCGGAAAGTATCCGCAAAACACGGGGAGCGACATCCTGAGTTATTCAAGATCTTTGAGCTGTTTGCAGTTGTGAAAGAAGAAATGGAACTGCATATGCAAAAAGAAGAAAAAATCCTGTTCCCCAGGATCACTGAGATAGAAAGACTGGCGGCTGGCAATACGTTAATATCCTTCAGCAAAACTTTTCTGTCTGCCCCGGTCTCCATGATGGAACAGGAGCATGACCATGCTGGTAACCTGATGGCCGGGATCCGACAATTTACCAATAACTATACTGCGCCGGCAGAGGCCTGCACCACTTACCGGTTGAGCTTTGCGGCCATGCAGACATTTGAGGCAGAACTTCACAGGCATGTGCACCTTGAGAACAACATTTTGTTCCCAAAGGCTTTACATTTATTTGATACATTTGGCAGTCACCCGTCAAACTGATAGTAGATGGCGAAGATTGTAGTAGCCTGCAGTTTAATGGCAATTTACCTGCTGTATAGTTTCTTTGTGTACACAAAAGGAACTGAAAACCTCATCCATCTCGCGGCTGAAGAGCAAGTCAGGGTAAACAAGGGAAAGGCCCTTTTCCAGCAGCATAATTGTATAGCATGTCACCAGTTATATGGACTAGGCGGGTACCTGGGCTCTGAACTTACTACTGCATACAGTGATCCGCAACGCGGCGAACTATGGATAAGAACCTTTTTGCAGGCCGGTGGAGAAAGGATGCCGGATTTTCATTTTAATGCTGCTGAGATTGATGCGCTCATCAGTTACTTGAAATATGTGGACAGTACCGCTACAACTTATAAGCACCAATGATTCAATGGCTCTCCATCTTTCCATATCCCAATCGCCTGTCGCACATAAAGCTGTCAAAGCCCTTCTGTTGCTGGCAATCACCTATCTCTTGTTTGGTTTGCTTTTAGGAGTCATTGGAGGGTTTCAGTACATCCTGCCTCCGTTTCTAAAGGAGCAGCTGGCTTTTCATAAGACAAGACCTTTGCATGTTTACCTGGTTATTGCCTGGCTATTTACGGCAGCACAGGCCGGTATCTATTATTACCTGCCAACAGCTATCAGACCCTTGTTCTGGCCACAGGGAGTGTGGCTCCATTTTATTTTACAGGCAGCAGTCTCCGTTTTGATCATCACCTGTTTTTTTATGGGATACTTTGGCGGCAGGGAATACCTCGAATTCCCTCCCTGGCTGGGCATTTTCGTATTGCTCCCCTGGGTCCCGTTTGCAGTAAACTTTTTTTTCACGCTGAAGCCTGATTACAAAAATGCTCCTGTTTATGTCTGGAGCTGGTCAACAGGTATCATTTTTTTCTTTATTACCCTTTCCGAATCCTATTTATGGCTCTTCAGTTCTTTCGGGAACAATATTATCAGGGATGTAACAATACAGTGGAAAGCTTTGGGGTCTATGGTTGGGAGCTGGAATATGCTGATCTATGGCACGGGTATGTATATTATGGAAAAGATGAGTGGTGACAGCAAGGCCTGCCGTTCACCACTGGCATTCTTTTTTTATTTTCTTGGACTGACAAACCTCCTGTTCAACTGGGGGCATCACACCTATATCGTTCCGGCTGCACCCTGGATAAAAACTGTCGCTTATATTATCAGTATGACCGAATTGCTGATACTTGCGCATATCATATTACAATGGCGAAAAACGATGACCAGGGCCCGCAAAACTTACCATAGCATACCCTACCGCCTGCTATCCTTTGCCGATGCGTGGATATTACTGAACCTCACTCTTGCCATTGCTATCTCCGTACCAGCCTGGAATTTCTATACGCACGGTACCCATATTACCGTGGCGCATGCTATGGGCTCCACCATCGGCATTAATACGATGCTGCTCCTTGCATCTGTATTCTATATCATCCGGAAAGAGAATCCGGGGCTGTTGGAAAAAAAGAAAAAAATTTCCGGATATGGTATTCTCATTACGAACATCTCACTCCTGGTATTTTGGATATCCCTACTGGGCAGCGGTATGGAGAGGATCAGCGGGAAACTGAATAATGAGGTTTTTTATACTATCATGAAAAAAAGCCGGTCATGGTTCAACCTGTTTGCCTATAGCGGAATAGTTGTGCTGCTCGGCCTGGTAATATTGCTTGCCGTGGCTATTTCAGTGATCAGGTCCAAACCGGGCATCCCTGACGTATCTGATATGTATCATGGTGCAAATTGACCCATGTCAGATTTTTAACTTTTACATCATCCTATTTTTACAACCTGAAAATATGCACATAACTGCTCATGAAAATGAGCAATTGTTGGTTTTTGTTTCAACCACAACCCCCGGTTCCCCGGGGGTTATTTTATTACATTTGCAGTGTGAAAACAACAGGCATTGCGTTATTATGGCTGATCTTCATACAGGGGTGCGCAAAAAATACCGGGTTGGACAATGATACAACCCCACCTGTAATCACCATCAATACTCCTCTCAGCGGCCATGTATATACCCCCGGGCAGTCCATTGCTATTTCAGGTGCTATTACAGACGACAAGTATATCGCTGAAGTGCATATACATGTTTCCAATCTTAATACAGGAACCCTGCTGATGGATGTTCATCTTTATCCCGCCGGCACCAGCAGCGCCTTCAATCAATCTATAACGGCGGCATCAGGTATTAACTATAAAATACAGGTAATAGCCAAAGACCGGGGAGTAAATGAAACAAGGTCATCCGTTGAAGTTTCCTGCAACTAAAGAGGCATTATCTTTGCCCGATGCACATAGACATTCTCACCGTTCTCCCGGAATTATTAGAAAGCCCCCTGCAGCACAGCATGATGAAAAGGGCGCAGGATAAAGGCCAGCTAACGGTAAAGGTTCATCATCTCCGCAAATGGGCGGTTAACGAATATGGCCAGGTGGATGATTACCAGTACGGTGGTGGGGCCGGCATGGTCATGATGTGTGAGCCGCTGGCGAACGCCATTGAGGAATTATCGCAAACAAGAAAATTTGATGAAATTATTTTTTTGACCCCAGATGGCGAAAATTTTACGCAGAAAACCGCCAATAGCTTATCCCTGAAAGAAAACTTACTCCTTATCTGCGGTCACTATAAAGGTATCGATGAAAGGATTAGGCAACATTTTCTCACCAAAGAAATTTCTATTGGCGATTATGTTCTCAGTGGCGGCGAGTTACCCGCTGCCATATTAGTGGATGCTATCGGCCGTTTATTGCCCGGTGTTTTGAATGATGAGACTTCGGCATTGACGGATTCATTCCAGGATAATTTACTGGCCCCACCGGTTTACACAAGACCGGAAGATTTCCGTGGCTGGAAGGTGCCGGATATTTTAATGAGCGGCGATCACAAAAAAATTGAGGAGTGGCGGTATGAGCAGTCTTTACAGCGTACAAAGGAAAAAAGGCCCGATTTGCTGAAAGAAGATGAATAAATCAGCCGTTCTTCCTTTCTATTGACGGCTTGTTTATTTTTAGCTGATAATCGCTAATAATTAGCTAATCTTGTCCTTTTGAACAAAACCAGCACCTGTTGGGAAAAAAATACTTTTTTATACCATTTCTTCTTATGCTGGCATCTGTGGCGACTGCCCAGGATATGGATGTTGCCAGGTACAAAGAACAATACCGGCTGCATATCCGTAAAACACCTGATAAAATCAAACTAGACGGTGAACTGAACGAAGAAGGATGGAAACAGGCGGAAGCGGCCAAAGATTTCTGGCTTAAATATCCTTCAGATGATGCAAAAGCGGTTACCAAAACAGAAGTAAAAGTAACATATGATGAAACCTTTATTTATATCGGCGCTATTTGTTACGATACATTGCCCATTATTGCACAGTCACTAAAAAGAGATTCCAGGATAAGAGAGAGTGATGGTTTGGGTATAGTTATTGACCCGGTAAATAAAAAAACAAACGGCTTCTATTTTTCCGTGACTGCCTTTAATGTGCAGGCTGACGATTTAATAACGGCGGGAAATGAAATGGAACTCAATTTAAGCTGGGACAATAAGTGGGCCTCTAAAACAAAAATTTTTCCTGACCGTTATATCGTAGAAATTGCTATCCCTTTCAAAACCCTCCGCTACGAAAAAAACAACACCGAATGGGGTATTAATTTTATACGCAGTGAAAGAAAGAAAAACCAGTTTCATACCTGGACAAGGGTGCCGCTTAATTTTCCCGGACTCGACCTGGGTTATACCGGCGCATTAATCTGGGATGCGCCACCGCCACCTCCCGGTACCAATATTTCTGTAATACCCTACATAACCGGAGGTTTAAAAGAAAATAAAGTAGATAATGAAAGCCTGAATGGCGATTTCAATGCCGGCTTTGATGCAAAACTGGCCCTCACTTCCTCTCTCAACCTTGACCTGACGGTTAACCCCGATTTCTCACAGGTGGAAGTGGACCGGCAGGTGACGAATATCACCCGGTTCAGTATCTTTTTTCCGGAACGAAGAAATTTCTTTTTAGAAAACAGCGACTTGTTCTCCGCCTATGGCATACCGCCTATCCGCCCTTTTTATTCCCGGAGGATCGGGCTTGACAATAATGGCAACACCATACCCATCATTGCCGGGGCAAGAATTACGGGCAACATTGCATCCCGGACAAGAATTGGGCTGATGAATATGCAAACAAAAGCAAAGGGTGATTTTGCAGCACAGAATTATTCTGCCGTTTCTATTAACCAGGGGGTTTTTAAGCGTTCTGTTTTTAAAGGCTATTTCTTTAACCGCAGCGCCAACGAAACAAGCAAGCATCCTATAACCGATCCGCTGGATAAGTATGGGCGCAATGCAGGAGGCGAATTTAATTATACGAATCAAAACGGAAATATACAGGCATGGGCCGGTTATCATCATTCCATGAAGGAAGGAATCAGCAACCGCAATGCCTACATAAACCTGGGTACCGGTTATTTCGGAAGAAGGCTGACCAGCTTTATTAACTATGATGACCTTGGCACCAACTATTATACAGACATGGGTTTTGTGCAGCGTATTGAAAACTATGATGCGCTTCGGGATACTGTCATCCGCCTCGGGTATAAATCCTTTTATAATGATAACCAGTATAAAATACTTCCTGAAAAAGGAAAGCTGGCACAAATTGAACTGAACCTTGAGCAGTCGCTGGTGCTTAACCCCGACAACAGTTTTAATGAATTCACCATTGACCCTAGTTTTGCGCTGGATTCAAGGAATAGCAGTGCGATAGATATTGGCGCCACCATCAGCCGTACTAAACTTCTCTTCGCTACAGCTTTTACGGATGAAGACCCATTGCCCGCTGCAATTTATAATTATACCCAGGGTTGGATCCGGTTTCGTACCGACGGCCGAAAAAAAATTGCCCTGGTTGGCCGGGCAAGGATGGGAGGTTTTTATAATGGTACAATAGTACAGTTAGGAGCTACGCTTACTTACCGGTATCAGCCTAAACTTACGGTTGACCTGAGCGGGGAATATAACCGGCTGAGTTTTCCCGGAACCTATGGCAAAGAAAATTTATTCCTTCTTTCATCAAGGATAGAATACAGTTTTTCCAACGCCATATTCTGGACCACCTTTATCCAATACAATACACAGGCCAACAATATCAACTTCAACAGCCGTTTTCAATGGAGGTATAAGCCAGCCAGTGACTTCTTCCTCGTTTATACTGATAACTATTATTCAGACCCGATTTTAAAAAATAAAAACAGGGCGCTGGTGTTTAAGTTGAATTACTGGCTGAACCTCTGACCCGGCAAACGATTGTTCTTTTTTATTGCTTTAAGGTTTTTCTTATATTATTTCAGGAACTTGCGGCAACAATAAATTTTATATGGAAAATAATCGCAGAAAATTTCTCCGCCGCCTGGCCATAGGTGGAGGTGCATTAGCTACAGGCATCCCTTCTTTTGCCAAAGTGATCGGCAGTTCTGATGAGCAAATAGAAAAATCAAACCAGCTGGAAAATAAGGCCCGGCGTATTAATATGTGCGGTTATGCCGCACCTAAACTTGAAATAGTCCGCATTGGCGTGGTGGGCCTGGGCATGCGGGGCTCTGATGCGGTGGAAAGACTGAGCTATATTGACGGCGTGGAAATAACGGCGCTTTGCGATAAATATCCTGACCGGGTGGCTGCTTCGCAAAAGATATTAGAAAAAATGGGCAGACCAAAGGCAAAAGAATTCAGTGGTGTAGCCGGATGGAAATCGTTATGTGAAAATACTGACCTTGATTTAGTTTACACTCCCACTCCGTGGCATTTGCATACTCCCATTGCCGTATATGCCATGAAGCATGGCAAACATGCCGCCACGGAAGTTCCTGCCGCACTTACACTCGATGAATGCTGGGAACTAGTGGAAACATCCGAAGCCACCAAAAAGCACTGCATGATGCTGGAAAATTGCTGTTATGATTTTTTTGAACTGCTGACGTTGAATATGGCAAGACAGGGAATGTTTGGCGAAATTGTTCATGCCGAAGGAGCCTACATACATGACCTGAGCAAAGACTGGCTCTTTAATAAAAAAGCTTACGCAGATATGTGGCGGCTCAAAGAAAATATCCGGATGAACGGATCCCTTTACCCGACACATGGCCTTGGGCCTATAGCCCAATGTATGAATATTAACCGTGGCGACAAATTTGATCATCTTGTCAGCATGAGCACCGCCGATTTTACCCTGAATAATATGGCGAAAGAGCTTGCTGCAAAAGATGATTTTTTTAAAGAATATACCGACAGGCCCTACCGGGGCAACATGAATACCACTCTTATCAAAACAAATAAAAGCAAGACTATCATGGTACAGCATGATGTGTCCACTATCCGGCCCTATTCCCGCATTCACCTGCTTAGCGGTACAAAGGGCATCGCACAAAAATGGCCCGGGCCTCAACGGATTGCTTTCAGCCATAGCTGGATAAAGGCGGAGGAACTGAAACAGTTAGAGGAAAAATATGCTCTCCCTATTGTAAAGCATATAGGCAATATCGCCAAAGAAGTGGGCGGGCATGGCGGTATGGATTTTATCATGGACTGGAGGCTGATTGATTGCCTGCGTAATGGCCTCCCGCTTGACCAGGATGTGTATGACGCTGCTGCATGGAGTTGCTTAGTTCCATTGAGCGAAAGGTCTGTTGCTAAAAGATCAAAAACGGTAGATATACCCGATTTCACCAGGGGGGCCTGGAAAACCAATAAGCCGCATGATATGACACTGAATGGAGGCGCCTCCACAAAAGTGAGAGAAATAAAGCCAGATTTGAAAATGTAAACTCTTTGTTAGCAACTGATTAAAATCATACGGGCCAAATTAAACCACTTGCCGTTTATTAGCCCAAATGCCGTACTTTTATCCCGTCATCAAAACCCATTTTCCCAAGACTTATCTTTTATGTTTCATAAGAGGCCTGCCTTTTATGAAATTACATACAACTTATTTATTAATTAATGAAGTCGCTGACAGTAATAACAGACCCGGTATATGTTGAACCAAAAAAATTCAGCCGGTATGAACGCTTCTGGCTGAAGTACCTGAACGATAAAAGAGACCTTCCATTTATTCATTTACTTACGGCTATTCATATACTGGTAATACCGGCAGCCATTATACTTTACACCCCTTTATTGCAAGGCTGGTATTGGTGGCTGCTGTATATTCCTTACTTCTATGTATCGCAGATGTATTTCAAAGGGAGGTTTGGCCTGATGCTTCACTGCATTTGCCACCGCAAACCTTTCAAGAAAAAGTATAACTGGATTTTCGATTACATCATCTGGTTTATTTGCCCTTTTTTCGGGCATACACCGGAAACTTACTTCGCACACCACATGGGCATGCACCATGTGGAGAATAATATGCTGGAAGATGCCAGTAGCACTTTACCTTATCAGCGTGACAGCTTGAAGGGGTTCCTCGCTTATGTTGGCCGGTTCCTCCTGCTCGGTTTTCGTGATACATTTATGTATTTCTTCAGCCGTAAAAGGAAGAAATTTTATATGCGGCTGACAGCCGGTGAAATGGCTTTTTATCTTTTTTGTACCGGGATGTGTTTTGTTAACCTGAAGGCCACGTTGTTTATTTTTATTATCCCGTTTGTATTTGCAAGAGTTGTAATGATGCTGGGGAACTGGGCACAACATGCCTTTGTAAACCTGGAGGAACTGGAAGACAATACCATCAACTGTATTAATACCAAGTACAATAAAATGTGCTGGAATGATGGATATCATGCTATTCACCATATCCGCCCCGCCATGCATTACACAGAAATTCCCGGGGAGTTTTTAAAAACAAAAGATAAACTGGCGGAACAAAAAGTCCTCACTTTTGACGGCATACATTATCTCCACATATTTATCTGGCTGATTACAAAACGCTATGATAAACTGGCCAAAAACCTGGTGAATATCAACAACATGTTTTCCAGTGAAGAAGAAGCCATATCGCTGATGAAAGCAAGGACAAAAAAATACAAACTAACTGCTTAAAAAAAAGAAACCCGGAATGATCCTCCGGGTTTTCTGTTTATTAATCTGGTTTTTTATCTTCTTTCTTCACACCTATTACCGGCAACAACTTTTCATGGATAAGTTGGTTCAGCTTTCCAACATCCTCACTCATTATTTTCTTCAACTTGTTCAATTGTTCATCAATCAGCGGAACTATTTCAGCATAAGCATCCTTAGTTTGCCTGCTGAGGCCATAGTTGCCGGCTGCGGCAGCATTATAAATGCTGCTCAGTTTATCATCCAGCCGTATCGGGAAATTTAAAACATCCTGGCCGCTTTTGGCCTTGGTTTGGTGCAGCGCTTCTTCCACGGCTGTTAATTGCTTATTAATAGTATCCACCTGTTGCTTCACATCTTTCGGCATATCCTTTCCAATCCTTGCACTGAAGTCAGCCATCTGTGTTCTTACTTCCCGGATGTTCTTTATCGCCTTCATGATTTCAGATGATTTATCACGGATAATAATCAACTGGCTAAACTGCTCTTCATATTCAGCCTGCGTGGCCTTGTAGTTGGGGTCGGCCAGGATGGTAAAGGGAACCTCCGTTGAATCATTACCGCTCTTGAACTTTGCAAAATAATTTCCCGGGGCTGCTTTAGGCCCTGTAATAAAGCCATTCCATAATATTAACCCCTCCACTCTTTCTGCTTCCGGGTAAAGCATATCCCATTCAAACTGGTTCATGCCTTTGGTTATTTCAATTTTATCTCCAGGACGCTGTGCGTTGTCTTTGGATATGTTGGAGAATGTCTTTATCATTTTTTTATTCTTATCCATCACCTGTACTTCCAGTTTCGTACTGTCGTTTACTTCTTTCAAATAATAATTCATTATTACTCCATTCGGTGGATTCATACCTGCGTTGGCTATATCTCCCCCTCCGCCCCGGCGTGCACCACCCCGTCTTCCGCCACCCGGCATGCGGTAGGCGGAATTTACACTAAACAGATGCAGGTTTTTGTTCAATACATCCGTATTTTTTTCCTGCACTACCGTTAAGTCATCCAATACATAAATGCTGCGCCCCTGTGTACCGACAATCAAATCATTGTTCTTAATCACTAAATCTGTTACCGGAACTATCGGCAGGTTCAGCTGAAAAGGTTTCCAGGTGGCCCCGTCGTTATAAGAGATATACATGCCATATTCGGTGCCGGCATATAATAAGCCCGGTCGTTTTCTGTCGGCACGTATAGCCCTTGTAAAATGCAGGTTATGTATGCCGTTGGTTATTCGTTTCCAGGTTTTGCCATAATCTTCTGTCTTATAGATATAGGGTGCAAAATCATCTGACTTATACCGGGTACCGGCAAAATAAGCGGCCCCTTTTTTAAACGGGTCCACTTCTACGCAATTCCACATCATCCATTGCGGAATATCTTTTGGCGTCACATTATCCCAGTTTTTCCCGCCATCCCGGCTTACATGAATGAACCCATCATCACTACCTGCCCATAACAAATCTTTTTCCAGCGGACTTTCGGTAGCGGTAAAAATGGTACAGTAATACTCCACACTGGTATTATCTTTTGTAATGGGCCCGCCGCTGGAAGCCTGTTTCTTTTTGTCATTGGTGGTAAGGTCGGGTGATAGCTGCTGCCAGCTCCTGCCTTCATCTTCTGTAACGAAAAGATGGTTGGCAGCAGCATAAAGCCTCTTCGGATTATGCGGAGAAAAGAAAATAGGAAAGTTCCATTGAAAACGGTATTTCGCAGCTTCGGCGCCGGCGCCCATATTATCAATGGGCCACACATTTATCATTCTGCTTTCCCCGGTGCGATGATCCAGTCTTTGCAACAAACCCATATAATTACCGCCATAAGTAATTTCCGGATTGAGTGGGTCAGCAACTACATAACCACTTTCACTGCCGGCAGTATTTTCCATATCGGGTGCAGTAATAGCGGCTCCGTAAGTGCGGCTCTTAATCCGGAAAGCACTGTTATCCTGCTGCCCGCCCATGATGCGGTAAGGAAAAGCATTATCTGTACTCACCCGGTATATCTGTACGGTTGGCTGGTTTAAATAGGTACTCCAGTTAGTACCACCATCAAAACTTACCTGTGCGCCGCCATCATCAGCCACTATCATCCTGTTACCATCTTCAGGGTCTATCCACAAATCATGATGGTCGCCATGCGGCGTATTAATAGATTGAAAAGTACGGCCTCCATCATTGCTGCGCATAAAACCAACATTGGGGCAATACACCCTGTTCTCATTTTTAGGGTCTACAAATACTTTTGTGTAATACCAGGCCCTTTGACGGATATTATTATCGCTGCAGGTTAGTGTCCATGTTTCACCCCCATCACTGCTCATATACAACCCGCCATCTTTGTTTTCTATAATGGAATAAATTTTATCGGTATTGGAAGGGGCCACCGCTACACCTACTATGCCCCATACACCTTTGGGCAATCCTTTATTTGTTGAAATATTTTTCCAGGTTTCTCCGCCATCTTCACTTTTCCATAAACCACTTCCTTCGCCACCGCTTTCCAGGCTATAGGGAGTCCTTATCAACCGCCACATACCTGCATAAAACACATTGGTATTTCCCGGTTCCATCACCAAATCGCTGCAACCGGTTTGGTTGTTTATAAATAATGTACGTTTCCATGTTTTTCCGCCATCGGTTGTTTTGTACACACCACGTTCTTCATTTGGGCCAAATAAATGCCCCATCACGGCTACCCATACTACATCCGGGTTTCTTGGATGAATAATAATGCGGATAATGTGGCGGCCATCTTTCAACCCGATATTTTTCCAGCTTTTACCGCCATCATCACTACGCCACATACCACCAAGCCCCTCGCTTACATTTCCCCGCATCGTGTTTTCTCCCTCTCCAACATATACTACTGATTCATCAGAAGGGGCGACTGCTACAGCCCCGATACTGCTGCCAAAATATTTATCGGATATATTTTTCCAGTTACTGCCGCCATCGGTAGATTTCCATACGCCGCCACCGGTAGCGCCGAAATAAAATGTATTTCTGTTTTTATAACTGCCGGCTACAGCAGCGCTCCTTCCGCCGCGGAATGGGCCAATCAAACGGTATTTTACATTTTTGTATATGACATCATCAGTGTTATCCGCCGGTGCAGGAGTTGGAGTGGCGGGCTTTTGTTTTTGTGCCATGGCTGATACAGCGCAAAACAGCAGTAATAAGCCGGTTAGTTTTTTCATGTGATGAAATTTTGAGGTACGGAAAGTACGGAAATAAATAACAGCCCGTACATGGGGCATTGTTATAGGAGAAAGCCAATTACTCTTTTCCTGTATAGTTTACAGCCCCGGGCAACATCATCAGAAAACTACCGGCTTTTGAATAATCCAGCTTTTCATAAAATACCCCCAGCCGGTTCAGGTTTTTGTAATACTCATTCACATGGTGGCAATAATATTTTTCCGATTGAATATACCAGGCGGTATCACCCAAAAAGGAGGATAAAAACCATTTTTCCAAAAGCCTTCCTGCCCGTCCGTTGCCGTCGTTAAAAGGATGTATGCACACAAATAGCAAATGAATAAATGAGGCGTAATAAAAAATATCTTCGTTAGTTAATTTTTTTTTCTGCAACGACCCAATATCGTCCCACAATTTCTCCATCTCTGCTTCAACAATGCTGAAGGGGGCTGCCTCAAATTGTATCCGCCCGGTGTTGTGTTCCATCACCACCATTTCATTCTTCCGGTAAACACCCCGCCCTGTTTTGGGCAGTAAGTGTTCCGAAAGCAGCGCATGTGATTTAAGAAAGTTTTCTTTGGTAAGTTGATTGTCCTTTGCAAAAAGGTAAGCCTTGTATAAGTCATTGGGCTTTTCTACCAGCCCAGGTAAATACTCAATACCCTGAACCTTGTGTTTTACATAGCTGTCCACCTCCATCTGTTCCCCTTCAATGCGGGAGGAAGATATAACTGCTACTGATGTATAAAAAGTAAAACTTTCAGCAGTTAATGCTGTTTCTTTTACTTTAGTAACGGCATCTTCCAGGTTTACCTGCAACTGGCTTCTGTAATCTCCAAGGTATTTGTCCTTAATAATCTTCATTGCATTTTTAAAAAGCCTTCTTCTGCCCCAGTAGTAATCCTTCTTTTTTCAAACCTTCCATCACCGTTTTATCATATTTAACCATCACCTGCCTGCCGGTTTCTTCTTTCTTCTTCACTTCCTGTTTTAATACTTCAGTCCGTTGTATGGTAAGGTTGGAAGGCGCTGCCTCCTGCCCGGTAACAGCAGAATAGGTTTCTGTAATTTCTTCCCTCAGTTTTTTCTCATCAGCAAAAATGGATTTCTGTTTGGTGGCCAGCAACTCACTTCTGAGTTTCTCCAGTTCATCGTTATAAGCCCTCATGCTGCGGGCCAATGAAGAATCCTGTACTTTACCAATCGTTTCTTTTATGAGTTTTTGCTTTGCACTGATGCTGTCAACCAATGCTGCCAGTTGCTCATGCTGTTTGTATAATTCCAGGGCTACTTTATGCTGCAGCTTCCTGTCTTCAAGGGTGAAATCTTTATTCGCAACATCATGCACCAGTTTTACTTTGGATGTATAAACGGAATCCCCCACTTTAAGTTTAATGGTATAATCTCCCGGCAGTACCATCGGCGCCAGGAAAGCGCTGAAATCCAGTTTTGTTCCGCCGGTAGCCACTTTGGGCGGCTTCATACTCAGGTTCCATTCCACCATGTTTATTCCTTTTCTTTTTCCGCCGGGAACAGACTGCACTAATTTACCAGCCGCATCATATATTTCCATTTTTACATCGCCTTTACTCACCCGGTCTTTCAGGTAATATTTTATAGGCGGAATAGAGGGAGGATTCGGCGCCACCCAGCCGCCGGTACTTGGAAAACCACCGCCGCCGAATTGTCCCATGGTAAGTGTTATTGGAGCAGGCGGAAATAACACCACATTCTTTTCGGCTGTTTCTTTTTTCAGATTGCGGATAGGGGTAATATCATCAACAATATAAATGCCACGGCCATGTGTGGCAACAATCAGGTCATGTGTCTTCGGGTGTATTTGTATATCCCTTGCCAAAATATATTCGGGTATTTTATTTTTCATACGAAACCAGTTATTACCGCCGTCAAGGCTGGCAAACAAACCCATTTCTGTTCCGAGGAAAAGCAAATCTTTGTTCAGCGGGTCTTCTTTTATTTTATGTGCAAAGCCGGTAAACTCGTTGCTGCTGATTAACTTCCAGGTAGCCCCCATGTCTGTTGATTTGGCAAGATAGGTTTTGTGGTCGCCGTACATGTGGTTGTCAAATGTGGCGTACACTATTTTTTTATCAAACCGGGATGGCTCAATACTGCTGACCCATGTGCCTGCGGGTATTCCTGACTTTGCATAGTTGGCGGCTGTATTAATCCATGTTTTACCGCCATCCTGAGTGTATTGAAGGTTGCCGTCATCGGTGCCTGCCCAAATTATTTTTTCATCTAAGGGCGATTCAGCGATGGCAAAAATGGTACAATGATTTTCAGCTGAGGTGTTATCAGCGCTAAGGCCGCCACTTTCTTCCTGTTGCTGTTTCTTTTTATCGTTGGTGGTAAGGTCGGGTGAAATCCTTGCCCAGTTTCGTCCCTGGTCAGTTGATTTATACAGGTACTGGCTGGCCATGTATAGGTTCTTTTTATTGGCTAATCCAATCACTATTGGCGTATTCCAGTTGAAACGAAGTTTTTCTTCGCCCGGCGCCTGCTGCGGTTTAATATTTACCGACTTGTTGCTTACCAAATTAATGCGGTTAATGTAACCACCCTGTGATTCCGCATAAGCGGTATATATATCATTGGGGTCTGGCTGAACCCAAAAACCATCGCCTCCGTTGATGGCTTTCCACATTCCATTGCTTACCCCGCCTGCGGCGGCGGATGGGCCTGTCCAGCTTCCATTATCCTGCAATCCGCCATAAAGGTTGTAAGGTTTCCTGTCATCAACCGCTACATGATAGAACTGGCCCACGGGAAGGCTTTGTACAAAATTCCAGGTGGCTCCGCGGTCAAGGCTGATATAAACGCCTCCGTCAGTTCCGAGATAAAGGTTGTTGGTGTTTTTCGGGTTTATCCATAATGCATGATGGTCGCTGTGTACCCAGCCGCCATCATTGCTGGCATCGGCAAAGGAATAGCCTCCGTCACTTGAATAAGAAAAAGAAAGTGCAGGACGATACACCCTTTTTGGGTCATTCGGGTCAATCTGGATAGTTGAAAAATAAAACGGCCTTGCCACCACATTCAGCGTAGCGCTTTGTTTTTTCCAATTTTCACCGCCATCGGATGAAATGTATAAACCGGTTTCATTAGCTTCTACGATTGCAACCATGTTTTGCGGCGCTGATGGGGCCAGTGCAAAAGCTATTCTGCCAAATGGTTTTGGGGGCAATCCGTTCCTGATTTCTTTCCAGGTTTTTCCGCCGTCCGTACTTTTCCAGAAGCCGCTACCATTGCCACCTGAGTTAAACGCAAAAGGTTTTCTTCTGAACTCCCAGGTAGAAGCATAGACCGTATCCGGGTGTTGCGGGTCAAGTGATACATCGGCGCAACCGGTATTTTCATTGATGTATAAAATTTTTTCAAAGGTCTTTCCACCGTCGGTTGATTTATACAAACCCCTTTCGCTGCTGCTGCTCCATAGGGGGCCCGGTACCGATACATATAATACATTGGGGTTTTCCGGGTGAATTACAATTTTAGAAATATGCTCTGTTTTTTCCAGGCCGGTTTTTGTCCAGTTATCCCCGCCATCCGTTGACTTATAAAAACCATCGCCGATAGAAACAGTATTTCGCATATTACTTTCTCCCGTGGCGGCGTAAATTATTTTTGGATTTTTCTGGTCAATAGCAATGGCGCCGATACTCTGGCAGTATTTATCAAAAATAGGTTTGAAGGAAGCCCCGGCGTTGGTGCTTTTCCAGATACCACCGCCGGCGGTGCCGACATAGATTGTTTTACCATCCTGCGCTACCCCATCAATAGCAGTGATGCGGCCGCTCATAGTACCGGGCCCCATCGCCCTTGCTTCCATCATACCAAAGGTGCTGCTGTTGATTACGGTTTGTGATGCAACAGGTGCAGCGGTTGCCAAAGCAACGAGGAAAAAAAAGAATATTCTCATGATGTTGGTTTAAAGAAGGAAAATTAAATAACAAACCCCGGATTAAACCGGGGCCTGCATAAAATTATTTAAATGGGATTATTGTGGTTTGAAAACATTTTCGTCAATCGTTTCGTTGATGGTAATCTTTGAAACAATCAGTTCACCAAAAGGCAGTGTGAGCGACTTGGGCACTAATATTCCTTCCGGTAATTTTTCATAGTTGCTGAAATTGGTTGTTTGCTCCATCTCCATCCCGTTGCGGTTCATTTTGGAAACCTGGCGAATGAGCAGGTAATTTTTTGTATCAAAGTACATGGTTTCAGGGTCTTCGCCTTTTGGCGTTACTTTAAGTTTAAAACATTCCGTGCCGTCCACATCATCCTTGCCCAGGTACTCTACCGTATGTCCTTTCGCTGCATAATCTACCAAAATTCCCTGGGCATCCATATCGCTTTGTGATTTGGCAACATCTTCAGCAGTCATAGGCTCCGGGCTTTGTTGTCCCTGGAAGGGCATAAAGTTCCAGCCGGCAGTCGGGGTTATTATCATAAACCCTGTCATACCTCCCACCGAAAATTCCTGGCGAGTGCCCTTGCCATTCACAACATACTGGGTAACTGTCAGCTCGGCGCCCTGCACCTGCAGGCTTCCTTCCATTTTTACAGAATTTACTTTTCTCCATGCATCAGCGCCGCCGATGGCGTCTATATGCTTAGAAATAATTTCTTCCGCTGTCTGTGCATGAACAGAAAATGCTGCAGCAATCATTACAACTGAAAAAAGAAAACGCTTCATATTTGTTGGGTTTTATTTTTTAAATCAGGTGTCAAAACTACAATATAGCCGTGTGAAATGGGTATTTTTAACGTAAACTGACAAAATTAAGGTATGAAAGGTTCATTCTCCATAACCGGAAACCTGGTGGATGTGCACCGGCAGACGGTTTACCCGGCTGAAGTGGTTGTATCGGAAGGAAAAATTAAGGCTATTAACCCAATTCCCCAATTTATCAATCAACCAATTAACTATATCCTTCCCGGCTTTATAGACAGCCATGTTCATATAGAAAGCTCCATGCTGGTGCCTTCTGAATTTGCCCGGCTGGCCGTGGTGCATGGCACCGTAGCCACCGTAAGCGACCCGCATGAAATTGCCAATGTATGCGGCATGGCCGGTGTGGAATATATGATTGAAAATGGAAAAACAGTTCCTTTTAAATTCAATTTTGGCGCACCCAGCTGTGTGCCCGCTACTGTATTTGAAACTGCGGGGGCAACATTGGATTCAAATGATGTAGAAAAATTATTGCTACGGGATGATATAAAATACCTGAGCGAAATGATGAACTTTCCGGGTGTGCTGAATAAAGATGAAGAAGTGATGAAGAAGATTAAAGCAGCACATCGTTTAGGTAAACCCGTGGATGGCCATGCACCGGGGTTAAGGGGCGAACAGGCCAAAAGTTATATTGAAGGAATCTCATTTCCTTCAGACGCTAAAGTTCCCCCTGCGGGGGGATTTAGCGGGGCTACCGACCACGAATGTTTTACTGCCGAAGAAGCATTGGATAAGCTGCAGCATGGAATGAAAATTATCATAAGGGAAGGAAGCGCTGCCAAAAATTTTGATGCGTTGATTGATTTGTTGAATGACTGGCCGGATAGGATAATGTTTTGCAGCGATGATAAACATCCTGACAGTTTGGTGCTGGGGCATATCAACCAGCTTTGTGCAAGGGCTGTGGCCAAAGGGATTGATATTTTTAAAATATTAAAAGCAGCTTGTGTGAATCCGGTGCTGCATTATAAATTAGATGTGGGTTTATTAAAAGAAGGCGACCCGGCTGATTTTATTATAGTAAAAAATTTGAAAGATTTTGAAGTAGTGAAGACATTTATAGATGGAGAATTAGTGGCTGAAGATGGAAAGTCATTAGTCGTTAGTCATGAGCCTGGAGTTATCAATAATTTTTCATGCGATAAAAAAGAACTTTCAGATTTTGATATGAATATGCATAGCACCCCTTTAGGGGATGGGGGCAAAATTCCGGTAATTGAAGCATTGGACGGGCAGTTAATCACCAATAAGCTTTTTGTTGAGCCTAAAATTGCAGATGGAAAAATTGTAAGTGATACGGAGAGGGATATTCTAAAAATGGTGGTAGTGAACCGGTACAAAAATGCGCCGGTGGCAACCGCCTTTGTAAAAAATTTTGGATTGAAACAGGGGGCGCTGGCATCTTCTGTTGCACATGACAGTCATAATATCGTGGCCGTAGGTGTGGATGATGAAAGCATTTGCCGGGCAGTAAACCTGGTGATAGAAAAGCAAGGAGGAGTAAGCACAGTAGCCGGTCAAAAGGAGATGGTATTAGGCTTGCCTGTAGCCGGGTTAATGAGCCATGAAGATGGCTACAAAGTAGCTGCTGATTACACAGCCATTGACAGAATGACAAAGGAAGAAGGGGGTGCCACACTTGCCTCACCCTTTATGACATTATCTTTTATGGCGCTGCTGGTAATACCGCACCTGAAGCTGAGTGATAAAGGGTTGTTTGACGGGGATAGGTTTGAGTTTGTGAAATAGCCTTGTATAAGTTTCTCCTGATTATCAAGTATATTTTATACAATAAGTTGCGTAAATTTATGAGTTATCGGCAAGGCTATTGCGACACACTAAACATTTTCAACAGACATTAATTTGACCATACCCAATGACGAATCAAGTTAAAATCTATGTTTACGGTTCTTGCCATTTTTCGGAACGACTTGACAGCGACGAAGCGGTTGGAAATGGAGGCTACGGGATTGTAATTACTTCCAACGGACAAACAGTTGAAGAAATTTCAGGGGGCTTCTCAAATACGACCAATGCAAGAATGGACATTGTTGGCATCACAGAGGGGCTTAAAAAAATCAAAGAACCAAGCGACATTGTGGTTTACTTGACAAATGGCTATGTTATTGACACATTATCCAAAGGGTGGTTAGAAAGATGGAAAAAGAATGGCTACAAAAAGAAAAAGCATGTTGACCTTTGGAAAGTTTTAGATTCCGTTTTACAGGGAACTCCTCATTCAATATCTTTTAAACATTCAAGAGATGTAAAATATACTGCCGACTTTCAACATGCAGAGCACTTAGGAAAAACAATGTCAGGAAAGAAAAACTTACCTAACGACTTAGGCAGTGATAACAAAGGAACCTCACCCCTCTTTGACGCAACTCAACAAACATCAAATAACCAGACCGAACTTGTAAAGTTTGAAGATGACAAACCAATACTTGACGGCATTTGTGTAGATGCTTCCTGCATTGAAAATCCGGGAAAAATGGAATATCGGTGCGTTGACATCAAAACAGGAAAAGTAATATTTGAAAGGATGTATGACGAGGCGACAAATAATATTGGAGAGTTTTTAGCTATTGTACATGCCCTTGCGCTTTATAAAAGGGATGGGAAGGAATTAAAAATTATTTACAGCGATAGCCTTAACGCCATTTCATGGGTTAAGCAAAAAAAGTGTAAAACTAAGCTTGAAAGAAATGAAAAAAATGCAGTAGTTTTTGAACACATTCAAAGAGCAATCGTTTGGCTTAACAATAACGAATATGATACTAAGATATTAAAATGGAATACTGCGGCATGGGGAGAAATTCCTGCTGACTATGGGCGAAAATAATTTCGCTTTATATTGCATTCAGTCAAAGCCAATGTATCGTTCATAGAATTAATTTCAAATAGTGAATCAAACCAAAACAGATTTAAGTAGCCTAAATGATAAGCAAAGGGAAGCCGTTGTTAGCGAACACAAGCGGCTTTTAGTTTTGGCAGGTGCTGGTTCGGGCAAGACAAAGACACTTTTACAGAAACTCATTTATTTAATTGAAGAAAAAGGAATAAGCCCTTCAAATATTCTTGCTATCACATTCACAAAGAACGCAACAAACGAAATGATTGACCGCTTAATCATTTCAGCAGACACGACAGGAGAATATGAACGGAAACTTTCGGATAAGCGATTAACCAAACTTGAAAAGGATGCTGAAAGATTTAATCACCAAAAAAAATACAAATGGATTGATGGATTAACCGTAAGGACTTTTCACAGCTTTTGTTATAGTATTCTTCGCAATTACGGAGTTAATGAGTTTGATAACAAGTTTAGAATTATAGGAGATGAAAAGAAAGATGAGGAAGATGAACTCTCAAAGCATGTTGCACCCGAAACAGTATTTGAAGTAGTTCATAAACTTTTAATTGAGCAATGTGAGGACACAGAATTTTTGTTGCAACTCAAACGCTACATTTTAGATTACATCATTGACAAAATACACCTGAAGAAAACAGATGGAAAAAATTTGCCGAAAGACGGCAAATACTTCACAACTCTTGATGGAACTAAAGTCCGTTCAAAATCCGAACAGTTTATTGCTGATTGGTTTTACAGGCACAGTATCAAGTATGAATATGAACCCTTGTTGAATGTGAAGGATTTTGATTTTCATCCCGATTTCTATATTCCTGATGCAAACCTTTACATTGAACATGTAAGCGAAAAAAGTTTTTCTACCAAGGATAAAGAGGAGCAGTTTCAGAAAGGAAACTTGTTGTTAGTGAAAACTTATGAGAGCATGACGAAGGATTCCGCTTTGTTCAATCATACATTGGATAAAGTTGTGAAGAATCGGTTACCTTCAAATTATCACAGAACAATTGCACTCACATACAAAGAAGAGTTCAATGGATATCATGAAGATGTAAAAGATTTTGTTGCACAAATCATGCGTATCACCGACATGATAAAAGTTGAGAACATTGACCTTGATTTCGTTTTAGAAAATGCAAGAAAAGACCAACACGAAAGAGTTCGGAATTTTTACGAGTTAGCGATTCCAATTGTAAAAAAATATGTTCGCTACTGCACCGACAAATCTTATCTTGATTTTAACGACCTGATTTCACGAAGCACTTCCCTATTTCAAAATCACGAAGACATTGCAAACAAATACAAAAGCAAGTATCAGTACATTTTGGTTGACGAGTTTCAGGATGTAAATAATTTACAAGTTGATTTGATAAAACTTTTACTCACTGACCAAACACAACTCTTTTGTGTGGGTGACGATTGGCAAAGCATTTATGGTTTCAGAGGTTCTAATGTGAGTTACATTGTTGACTTTGAAAACCATTTTGCTAATTCAAAAATTATCAAACTCAATTTGAATTATCGCAGCACACAAAATATTGTTGGTGCAAGCAACGAAGTAATCAAGCACAACAAATTCAAAGTTGAAAAGGATATTCAGGCTTCAAAAATATCAGAACATAAAATAGTTGTGTATTCGGGTGGCAGTGAGGAAGAAAACATTCAATTCTGTTTAGACAAAGTAAGAGAGTTACAAAACACAGGACTGACAAGCGAGGATATTTTATTTCTCTACCGTAGAACTCACATGTATAATCCTGGTGCATATTCAGGCAGACCTTCATACTCAAAAACTTTTTACAAAGAGGGAATAAAAGTTCAAGCAAAAACTATTCATGCAGCAAAAGGACTTGAAGCAAAAGTTGTATTTATCATTGGCTTAACCGAAGGCAATGGAGGTTTTCCCGACATTTGGTTAGAGGACAGAATTTTTCAAGTTATCAAAAAAGCAAATCATGATTTGCTTATGGAGGAAGAACGGCGACTATTTTATGTTGCAATCACCAGAGCCAAAGACAAGCTGTTTCTAATAACAGAAAAGGGCAACGAATCAAGCTTTTTAAAAGAAATTCCAGACATATTTACCGTTAAGACAAGCATCCCGATAAAATCAGTTGTTGAAAAAGTAATTACTTGCCCTACGTGTTTCAGTCAGCTTGAAAAACTTTTTGCCTTTTGCCCTTATTGTGGACACAAAACAACGGAGTGATGAAGCCCAGACCGATAACAGGGAGTTTGCTGCTATGCTGGCAGACGAATATATTCTCAGCTTCATATCGCTATCAGCCCATATCCAGCCGACGGAATTCTATCAGCTTTTGTTGTTATCTTCATCATCAGTTTTTCAATCAGCAGCGACCCCGGGCTGGACATTAAAAAATACCAGCACAGCAGCAAGCTCTGGCCGTTATCTTTTGCCGGATTTATGAGCAATGAAGACGGTTACATGCCTGCTGCAAAGTATGAACAACCTGACCGGATGGCGAAAGAAGAATTGTTGCCTTGCTTACTATCACATTCTCTTAATATGTAAAACAGACTTTTATTTTATTCAAAAAACTTGTCTAATTTTGAAATAAAATTAAAAAGTAATGAGCATTACCGAACAATTTGTTTTAAACAAAAAAGGTAAACCAGTGGCTGTTCAACTCCCGGTGAGTCAATACAAAAAATTGCTGGAATTGGCAGAAGAAATGGAAGATATTAAAGCCTATGACAGGGCTATAAAGCGCAAACAAAATTTTATTCCTTTTGAAAAAGCAATAAAAGAGCTTAAGGTAAAAAGAAAAGTTAGTAAATAATGTACCACCTTGTCATAGACAGGTATGCACAAAAGCAGTTAGAAAAAATCTCTCCTCCTCATTTCAACAGGATTATAAAGGCGGTTAACGCATTAAAAAACAATCCCCGTCCATCCGGGTATACTAAACTTACAGGCAGGCCTGGTTACAGAATTAGGATCGGTGATTACCGGGTTATTTACAAAATTGAGGACGAAATAGTGACTGTTTTTGTAATTGACATCGGCCATCGCAGAGAAATATACGATTAGCCATTCTCCACCCAACTTTCACATTCCCTTAATAAGCAAACCCGGCTTTCCCGCATCTTATTTCCGTACTTATTATTACAAAGCTCTCCGCAGGGTGGACATAGTGTGAATGAACAGGGCTGAAACAAAAGCCATTGTTATGAAACAAGATTTACACATCTCCGCCTCCTTTGACGATGCCGTCATGGTACAAAACCTTGTTGAACGCCTCGCTTACCGCCACTACGATATCGGTTATGGAAAGGAAAAAATGCCCAAAGGCTGGAAGGCCCTGGAAACCTCCAGCACAGAGGCCTATGTAAGCGGTACACTGGGTATTGATGCTGTCAATAATGACCATATCAATATGCCGTTTATCTCCTGCTTCAACTTCACTTGCATCAAAGGCCCCGGCGACCCGTATCAGTTGATATGGAGCAGTTCACTGAGCTAATGCCCGTTTTTAATCCGTATTTAATTATCAAAAGGTCAATGGGTATGCCTTCTTTTAATAATACCACCTGATGCTTCCTTAATAGTACTCGCAAAAACAAACGCTTTGGGATCCACATCATACACCAGGTTCTTCAGTTTTCTTAACTCAAGCCGGGTGATAACGGTGAAGATAATATCACATTCCGAACTAACCTCAAACTTACCAGGAAGGAAGCCCCGTTCTCCTTTGAAAACAGTAATGCCCCTGCCAAGCTTATTCACCAACTGGTATTTGATGGCTTCACTTTTTCCTGATACAATAGTAACACCCGTATAGGCCTGCAACCCTTCTACCACATAATCAATACAGCGGGTGGCGGTGAAGTAGGTGAGGATAGAATATAAAGCCGTTTCAATGCCAAAGCGGAAACCGGCGATGGTGAAGATGATAATATTAATACCGAGAATGATTTCTGTAATAGTGAAAGATGTTTTCTTCAGTGTATAAACTGCCAGTACTTCAATACCATCCAGGGCTGCGCCGGTACGCATGATGAGCCCGATACCGATGCCCAGGAAAGCGCCGCCAAAAACTGAAATAAGCAATTTATCATCTGTACTCCCCTTTACCGGGATCAGCAGTAATGCAACACCAAGCAGTATGACAGCCAGCAGGGTACGAAAAGCAAACCGTTTCCCGATACTGAAATAACTGATGGCGATCAGCGGCAGGTTCAAAATAAGTATTACAAGGCCAAGGTTAAAACCGTATGACTCATGCACCAGCAGCGAAATGCCAGTTATTCCACCGTCAAAAAAATGATTGGGCACCAGGAACAACTTAAGCGCAACGCCGGCAAAAGTAACCCCGATAATGGTGAACAGCAGATCCTGCATCAACTGGGCTGCAGAGTTTTCATGGTGTGTGGTAAGTGAAGCGCTGATCTTTGTGTTGAGTTCAGCCACTATCTCATCTTTAATGCTGTTTAATTCTTTTTGGGCTGCAGCAGTAAAAAAACGTTGGCCTGATAAAAATTCCAGTTGCACCAGTGGCCATTCCGATTCAGCTTTTACCAAACCCCGGTGTTTAAATTCTTTAAAAAGTTTTTCTGCATTGGCGGCATAACCCTCTTTGCCTTTGTAATACAAATCAGCATCACAAAGTATTTGTCCCAGTAGGTCTGCCGGTGTCTGGGGCAGCCGGGTAGCCATAATGGTGCGGCAGATTTGTTCTATTTGATTATCCGAATAACCATACTCCGGTAAATACTCCCTTGCCAGGATGCAGGAAATTTCTTCATGGCCTTCGGCCTGCTGCAGAAAGCCGGCATCATGAAATAAAGCTGCTGTTTTCAGAACCAGTAAATCATCTCCGGTTATTCCTTCTTTAACTGCAAAATGCTCAGCAGCGGCAATCACATTTTTAGTATGCTCTGCATTGTGATAATAATAATACCCCGGAAGTTCCTTTTCCAGTTTTTGTATTAAGAAATCATATACCTGCTGATAATTCATACTACCGTTGCCGCATTTTAATCAAGCACCTCATAGATCATTACAGCATTCGTTTTATTCTTCAGGCTCACCTCCCCTACCTTATTACACCTGAAAGATTCTTTAATTTTTTCAAACGCTGTTTCGCTGATGATAACCTGGTTTTCCCCGGCGGCAGACTGCAACCGCTGCGCCGTATTCACCGTATCGCCAATTACGGTATAATCCAGCCGCTTCAACGTAGCGCTGCCGATATTTCCGGAGATCATTTCACCGCTGTTGATGCCAATGGAAACCTTCGGCGAAAACGAATCTGTTGCCGGTAAGTCCATTATTTTTTTTCTTACGGCAAGGCAGGCATCTATCGCCCTGTCTAAGTGATAATCGCCGCGGAACACCGCCATCACGGCATCGCCGATAAATTTATCAACAAAACCACCCTGGGCAATAATCTCTTTTACCATCACATCAAAATAACTGTTCAGGAGTTTTACCACTTTGTCCGGCGCTTGGTTTTCACTGATTTTAGTAAAGCTGCATATATCAATAAATGCAACAGTTGCTTCCACGGTTTCATTAGCCATCAATGATGTTTCAAACTCACGGCTGCCCATAAAATTCAGCACCGTCTCATCCACATACATTTTCAGGATGTTGTTTTCCTTTATGGCCTTCATCGTCTCCTTCATCTGCTCCACCTGCTTCAGCGTTTTTTGCATCGTTAATTCTAAATCTTCAAAATTTACCGGTTTGGTGATGAAGTCAAAGGCGCCGCGGTTCATGGCCGTTCTTATATTTTCCATATCACCATAGGCAGAGACGATAACAGCCTTCAACAAACTATTTTGTTCATTGATTTTGGAAAGCAGGGTGAGGCCGTCCATCTCCGGCATATTTATATCACTTAGCACCATGTCCACATCGCTATGTTCTTCCAGTTGCTCCAGCGCTTTAATACCATTTATGGCAAACAGAAATTCATACTGGTGCTCCCTAATTTTCTGCCTGAATTTCTGCTTGATGAGCACTTCCAGGTCCGCTTCATCATCTACTACAAGGATTTTTGCCATCAGTGTATTGCTTTTAATTTTTCTTTCAGGTTGGTAAAATCAAGTGGTTTAGTAAGAAAATCATCGGCGCCCAGTTTCATAGCTGTATTATAATTGTCCGCATCACCATAGGCCGTTATCATCATCACCACCGGGGGTGGTTCATGATGTATTTCTTTTATACGCCTAAGCAATTCCAGTCCGCTCATACCGGGCATATTGATATCGGAAAGTATCAGCACGGCTTCCTGGTCATGCTCGTGCAGGTAATTAAGGGCATCTTCGCCGGAAAAGGCGAATGAAAATTCCATTTCGCCGCTTCTCATTTCTTTTCTGAATCGCTGTTCAAAAAGTGTCTGTACGTCTTTTTCATCATCAACAACTAATATTTTCATACCCTGGTGGTTTAGTGGTGAAAATAAGATTTATGCTGGTAAAATAATGGTGAACTCGGCAAATTCTCCCTCTTTGGTTTCCACTTTTATTTCACCGCGGTGGCTTTTGGAGATAATATTATTATTTAAACTCAACCCTTGCCCTGTTCGCAGAGCGGGTTGGGTGGTGAAGAAGCCTTCCCTGACGACCGTGGCGGACGGGGGTTGACATATTTTGTTCCTAATCATTTTAAATTAAATCCTCAAACAGATATTGCTCATTATATTCCACTTCAAACTCCTTTAACAATTCAAGATACTCATCTTTGAATAATTGTTTCTGGTGATGGGCTTCCTGATTTTTTACATAGTTGTATATCTGGTCAACATCCCGCTGGCGGTAAGAAAATATACCGTAGCCCGGCTGCCACTCAAACCTCTCTTTTGTAAGATTATGGTCATTGATGTATTTAGATGATTTTGCTTTTACTACTTTCATCAGTTCTGATACTGCTACTACTGGTTTTAAGCCCAGAAAGCAGTGCATATGGTCCTGCACTCCGTTTACGATGATAGTTTTGCAGCCGGTTTCGTTGATAAGATTGCCGATTACTCCTTGTAGTGCTGGCCTCCAGCTTTTATGCAGCACAGCAGCCCTGTACTTTACAGCGAAAACTGCCTGCAGATAGATTTGTGAGTATGAGTTGGCCATTGGTTTTGTTCTATATGTATCGTCCCTACGGGACTCTATTTCTCTTTCTGTTTGTTTGCTATGGACTGAAGTCCATAGTTATAAAATTACACCGTGGCTCTGCCACTGATGTATTTCAGCCCTTACTATCCTTCCAGATTCGGGAGCCGTAGGCTCGGTTTTATCTTGTAAGGCCGGACTTTAGTCCTGCCCAAGCAAGAAGTACTGCCTACACTGGCAACAAAATACTAAACTCCGTACCCTCCCTTTCCTTCGTTTCCACCTTCAACTCTCCACCATGTGCTTTTACAATATCATAGCTCAATGATAAACCCAATCCCGTTCCCTGCCCGGTTGGTTTGGTGGTAAAAAATGGCTGGAAGATTTTATCCAGTACCTTTTGAGGAATACCTGTTCCATTATCGCTCACTTTAATCTTTATAGAATCTCCATCTTTAATTGTGCTTACGGAAACGGTTGGCTCATAACCCGGTTCGTTCAGTTTCTTCCGCTCACTCACCGCATAAAATGCATTGTTGATTAAATTCAAGACTACTCTTCCTATATCCTGCGGTATTACATTCAGCTTGCCAACTGTTTCATCAAAATCAGTTTCAAATTTCGCATTGAATGATTTATCCTTTGCCCGCAGGCCGTGGTAGGAGAGGCGTACATACTCATCACAAAGGGCATTGATGTCAGTAAGTTCTTTTTGCCCGCTGCTGCTGCGGCTGTGCTGTAGCATGTTTTTTACAATGCCATCGGCCCGTTTGCCATGAAAGGTTATTTTTTCTTCGTTTGAAATCACATCGTTTGCAATGACTTTTACTTCATTAAAATTTCCTTTGTCGATTTCCTCTTTCATTTCATTCAGCAAATCTTTATTTACTTCTGAAAAATTGTTGACAAAGTTTAAGGGGTTTTGTATTTCATGAGCAATACCAGCCGTCATTTCACCAAGGCTGGCCATTTTTTCCTGCTGGACAAGTTGTTTTTGTGTGGCTTTAAGTGATTCAAGTGACTCACTCAGTTCTTTTGTTCGTGCAGCCACTTTGTGTTCGAGTTTTAAATTTGCTGTTTTTAACCGGCGGGAACGGTACCTGATAAATGCACTGATGCCGGCTAACAGAATAATTGCATATAAACTATAAGCCCACCATGTTTTCCACCAGGGTGGAAGTATAATGATTGTAAGAGTTGCCGGTGTATCATTCCATACACCATCACCATTTGAACCTTTTACCTGCAATGTATATTTTCCGGGAGGTAAACCCGTAAGCGTAATTTCTCTTTTTGTACCCAACTGGTTCCATTGATCTGAAAGTCCGATAAGCCGGTAAGCATATTTATTTTGGTCTGGTTTACTCAAACTTAAACTTAAAAATTCTACTTCAATCTGATTGTTTTTATAGGAAAGTATGATTTCTTTATCTCCTGAAGCCGGCTCTTCTTTTGCTATTTCTGTCTTATTTTCTTTATCAAAATAGCGTATTCTATGTATGAAAATAGCAGGCTGATAACTATTATCCCGGATACTGTCCGGATGAAATATGGTAAGCCCGTTTATTCCACCGAAAAACATTTCACCTGTCAGGGAGCTCTGGTAATAAGAATATCCATTAAACTCATTGCTCTGAATGCCATCATTTTTATTAAAATATTTATACTGATTTTTTACCGGGTTGAACATAACGATTCCTTTATTTGAGCTGATCCAGAGATTACCTGAATTATCCTCCATGATACCATAGATCGTTTCGTTTGGCAACCCATCTTTTTCGCGGATATGTTTTATCTTATCAGTCACCGGGTCAAGCAGTGTAATACCATCATCGCCCCCAATCCAAACTTTATCATTTTTATCTTCATAAATGCAATAAACACTTGCCTGCATTGTATTGGTATCACCCAGGATGTTTTCATATCGTTTATTTTTTCCAGATAGCGGATCAAATAAATTTAACCCGCTGCCAAAAGTGCCAAGCCATAGCTTTCCATCTTTGGATTCAGTAATGCAGCTTAAATTATTACTGGTGATGCTTGATTTGTCATTCGCAACATGACTAAATTCTGAAATCAGGTTTGTTTTTGGATCCAGTTTATTCAATCCGCCGGAAGTAGCTACCCATACAAACCCGTTACGATCTTCCAGCACTTCCCTTATTGATGTATTTCCGCTCAAACCATTTGGCCTGGAATTGTCTGGAAAATAGTGAGTGAAAGCCCCGTTTTTTTTATCCATACAATCAAGAGAAACACCTGTTGTTATCCATATTTTTTCATTTCTGCCTGTATAAACATGCCAAATATTATTTCCGGCAATACTATTAGGATCCGCAGGGTTATGAATATATTTCGTCCATTTATTTTTTTTGCGATCAAAGCTGTTTAATCCGCGGCCATCGGTTGCTATCCATAAAATACCATTTTCATCTTCCTGAATCCCCCAAACCTGGTTACCGCTAATGCTATTGGCGTTCTCGGGATTATTGTAATAGTGCAGAAACCTGTTTTTATCAGGATTATGTTTTTGAATATATCGGCCGCTGGTTATCCACACAAGCCCGTCTTTACCAATCTCAATTTTCCCAACATTGTTTGAAAATATTCCATACTCGTCACCTGTTATTTTAAAATGCTTTTCAAATTCCTTTTTTGTTTTATCAAAAATATTCAGGCCGTTTCCGGTGGTTATCCAAATTCTCCCTTGCTTGTCTTCTGCTATTCCGTTTATGACATTAAAACTGACAGCAGTTTTATTTAAGGAATCTGCAATAAAGCAGGTATAAGTTTTTTGCTCCGGGCTAAACCATCCAAGTCCTTTTGAAGTACCCACCCATAAATTATCCTGTGAATCGCTGAATATACAGGTGATGTTTTTATCCGGCAATTCAAAAAAACTGGTGAATGTTTTTTTAACAGGGTCAAATACATTAAGCCCATTAGCTGTGCCAATCAATACCTGGTTTTTTGAGTTGCCGGTAATACAACGGATGGTATTACTGCTGATACTTTTTGTGTCTGAAGGCTTATGATAAAACCGCTCAATTTTTTTTGATGCATAATCCAATACACAAAGACCTTCAGGTGACCCGATCCAGATAAGGCCATTTTTGTCAACCCAGAGACTGGATATGTTATTACTGATGATACTATTGGTATCGCCGGGTAAAGAAAAAAAATGTTCTGCTTCTTCAGTAAGACTGTTAAACCGGCTCAATCCTTTTCGTGTTCCCACCCAGATGATTCCCGGTTCAGCTTCGGCCAGTGCCAGCACCCGTTTATTACAGATAGTTTTAGGATTGGAAGGATCATTACGATAAACAGTAACCCGGTACCCGTCATATTTATTCAACCCATCCTGAGTGGCTACCCATACAAACCCATACGAATCAATAAACAAATCATAAAATGAAGTTTGTGAAAGGCCATCTTCCTGACCGAGTGATTCAAAACGCAGAGAGGTTTGTCCATTCAGTTTAAAACATACACTAATAAGGCCGATGAAAAGCAAAAATAAGTACTTAATTTTTTTCATCTTTCTATTGGTTACTAAATATAAGAATGCTTTGAAATTATTTACACAGGCAGCAGAATGATAAATTCCGTTCCTTCTCCCTCCTTAGTTTCTACCTTTAACTCTCCACCATGTGCTTTTACAATATCATAGCTCAATGATAAACCCAATCCCGTTCCCTGCCCGGTGGGTTTGGTGGTGAAGAAGGGTTGGAATATTTTATCTAAAACTTTTTGAGGAATACCTGTTCCGTTATCGCTCACTTTAATCTTTATAGAATCTCCATCTTTAATTGTGCTTACGGAAACGGTTGGCTCATAACCCGGCTCGTTCAGTTTCTTCCGCTCACTTACTGCATAAAAAGCATTGTTGATTAAATTCAGAATCACCCGGCCGATTTCCTGCGGTACCACGTTTACTTTATCAATGCTTGTATCAAAATTGGTTTCAAATTTTGCATTGAAGGATTTGTCTTTGGCCCTTAATCCATGATAAGCCAACCGCAGGTATTCATCACACAGTGCATTGATGTCGGTGGGTTCTTTTTGCCCGCTGCTTGTTCTTGAGTGCTGCAGCATTCCTTTTACTATTCCATCAGCTCTTTTACCGTGATGATTTATCTTTTCCAAATTCTGAATTACATCATTCATTATTTCTTTGGCATCTTCCGTGTCTCCTTTTTCTATCGCTTCTTTCATTTCATCCAGCAGCTCTTTACTTACTTCGCTGAAATTATTTACAAAGTTCAACGGGTTTTGAATTTCATGTGCAATGCCGGCGGTAAGTTCACCAAGACTCGCCATTTTTTCTGAGTGTATCAACTGTTGCTGTGTTGTTTTCAATTCATGATAGGCTTTTTCTATTTCTTTAGCCTGTTTTAATTCCCTTTCTTTGATTCGTTCCCGTTCCTTCCGAATAACACGTTGCTTTTGCAGCCTGTGTATAAAATATATACCTATCAAAAAACATAAAGAATAAAAAATATAAGCCACCGCTGTTCGCCACCAGGGCGGGCTGATAACTACAGAAATATTAACTCCGTTTTCATTCCAGATTCCATCACTATTAGTGGCTTTTACACGAAATACATATTGTCCATAGGGAACGTCAGTATAACGGGCAATACGGTTAGTTCCGCAATAAATCCAGTCTTTATCCACTCCTTCCAGCTTATAGGCATATCGATTTTTTTTACTGTTAGTATAATCAAGTGCTGTAAATTCGAAAGAAAAAAAGTTTTGATTATACTTCAGCCTGATTTCATTTTCTACGTTGAGACCGGCTACAGGTTTGTCGAATAATGCAAATTGGCTGATAACAACGGGTGGAATGTACTGATTGCGTTTCAGGTTTTTGGGATGAAAAGCATTGAAGCCGTTTATACCGCCAAAATAGAGTGTGCCATCTTTTCCTTTGAAAGATGGGCCCGGGCTGATTTGACCTATTGTAAACTGGTTGCTTTGCAATCCATCTTTATCATCATAATTGAGGAAGCTGAAATCCTTCAATGAAAACCTGGATAGACCCCTGCCTGTTCCCAACCAAAGATTACCTTCATCATCTTCCTGGATGGAATGTATTGTGTTGCTTGGCAGGCCATCTTTAGTTGTATATGCTGTAAAACTTTCGTTGGAAGGGTTCATCCTGCACAGTCCTCCTCCAAACGTTCCAAACCAAAGAATACCTTTTGAATCCTTGTAGATACACCTTGCTGTGCTAGAGCTGATGCTGCCTGTATCTTTTGCATTATAAGTGTAATGAGTATATTTTCCAGTTTTTTTATCCAGTTTATTAAGCCTCTCCGTACTTGTTCCAATCCACATATTACCGTCTTTATCTTCACAAAAAGAAAATATCCAGGGATCGCTTAATCCTTCCGGTTTATCCTTATCATATGGATAATGCACCGATTGATTTGTCAGGCGATCAAAAGTAACAATGCCATTAACCGTTCCTATCCAGAAAAGTCCATCCCGGTCCTCATAAAGAGTAAAAAGTACTGCGTATGGATTAGCAATTGGATACTCCAAATAGTGATGTTCAAACCGGTTTGATTTACGATTTAACTTTGATAGCACAATCATTCCACTTTTACCACTTCCTATCCACAGGTTTCCGGCACGGTCTTCCAGCACGGCACCAATTGCATCAGTGTACAGACCCGATGAATCTGCAGGATTACTGCGGTAATGTTTAAACTCACCTGTAGCTTTGTTCCAGGCATTGAGTCCTCCTTCCAATGTTCCTATCCACACAATACCCTCTTTATCCTCGCAGATTGCTGTCACTTTGTTATTGCTGAGGGAATTTTTGTTAAAAGGATTGTGCTGGTAAAGTGGAAAAGAATAGTAATTCAGATTTGCTTTACTTATCCCGCCTTGCAATGTTCCAATCCACATAATGTTAGACCTGTCAATGATCAGGCTCAGAATCAAATTACCGCCTAAACTATTGGGATCGGTGGGGTCATGATAATACCTGGTAAAATTTTTCCGTTCCTTATCAAGTCTGTTTAGTCCATTATGCGTGGCTATCCATAAATTTCCCTGTGCGTCTTCTGTAATTTTTGATATCCGGTTGTCACTTAAAGAGTTTATATTATCAGGCTGATGCCTGAACTTTATTATTTGACCATTTTGAGCATCAAAACAAGCCAGTGTTCCGGAACCTCTCATCCAGAATTTGCTCGAATGGTCTTCAAAAATTCTTCCCGCTGCTATTATGCTATTGCTGTCTTTTGGATTACGCCAGTAGTGAACAATGTTTATCTCTGAATGTTTGCCGTTTTTCCCGGGTACCAGGTTTACTTTATGCAACCCCTCAGTGCTTCCTACCCAAAGGTCACCTTTTTTATCCCTGAACAAATCAATTATACTCTTATTGGCGTTTTCCTTGTTATAGGGATTATTAAGAAACATTGTACTGAGATCGTCCCCAATAATGCGCCGGTCAGTTTTGTTAAATCTGCATAATTGGCCTGCTTGATTAAATGTCCAGATCCCACCATCTTTATCTTCTTCCAAATCCGATATTAATCGTGTATCAAAATGAAACTTCGTTTCCGATTCTGGCTTGACTACTGAAAAAGTATTAGTAATTGGATCATATAGGTTAAGATCGCTGTTTACAGGGTGCATCCAGATTTTTCCATCAGCACTTTGCCAGATTCCCGTTACAGCATTCATGGTAAGAGTTCCGTCGCTATAGGGTTCACGTTGAAAGGTTGTAAATTGATAGCCGTCATATTTATTTAATCCATCCAATGACCCGAACCAGATATAACCTTTGCTGTCCTGCATAATTTCCATAACATCGTTCTGGGAAAGCCCATTATTGATATTCAACCTTTCAAAACGCAGATTCTGACCTGCTGTTGGTATATTAAAAAAAAATGTGAGACAAACCAGAACAGCAAGATGAAATGCGTCGGATAGTTTTTTATTCATGATGTCAATTTAGTTTTGACTGTCAAACTGAATTATAAATTCACTTCCTTCTCCTTCTTTTGTTTCCACTTTCAACTCCCCGCCATGTTCTTTCGTAATAATATCATAACTCAAACTCAATCCCAATCCCGTTCCCTGTCCGGTGGGTTTGGTGGTGAAGAAGGGTTGAAAGATTTTATACATATCCTTATTTTTTCTTTTTTGCCTTCAATTCTTTCGATTCCTTAAGAATTTTCTTATTATCAGCTTCCAGCTTTCGTTGCAATTTTTTACATCTTCTGCCGCTGGCAAATTTTCGGGTTTGATGCCTCTTTCTAAAAGCATTTTTCGTACAGCGCTGCTGTTATCAATATGTTCTTTTTCTATAGGAGTTTGCCCTTTTAAATCTTTGGTTTGCACATTCAGCCCCGTCATTTCAGCAGCCAAATCTTTTGCTTTTATGCTTATGGTTGGAAGAAAATCTGCAACCGGCCTGTTGTCAGGCACTCCAATTTTATTCTTTAATTGCAGGGTTGACAAACGAAATAAAGCCTGGTCACCTTTTGACCTGATTATGGAAAAGCCTTTATTATCCACACCACGTTCATATAAAATACCAGAGAGTTGTTTTTCTGTATGGCTTAATTTTTCCCGGGCCTTTACCCTTTCAAACTGTAACAATCTTTGCTCAATAATTTCAGCCCGCCGTGTTTGTACAGCAAAGTAATTTTGAGCAAATGCAATTTCAGGTTTACGGCTGTCGCCATTTTGTGCAACAAGATAACAGGCATACCGGGTCAATGCCACATCTGTAATAATTTGTTGAGCGCCTTTTCCTGCTCCTATCACCTTCCTGACGTCAGGAAAGTGATTCGATATTTCTTCACCGGCATTTGTGCAAGCATCTTTTGCTTTTTGGATAACCTTTTCAAAGTTTTCCCATTTACTGTAACCTAGTAGCCATTGCATTTCTCTTGCACTCCAGCATTCTACACCTTCTATTTCAGCAGCAGCAGATTCAAACCGGAGAAAGAGCTGCCTTATTTCCTCTGTTTTCATTTGATTAAAATTTGATTAATAAATTCCAAAGCATAATAATTTATATAGGCAACAGAATAACAAACTCACTTCCTTCACCTTCTTTCGTTTCCACCTTCAACTCTCCGCCATGCGCTTTTACAATATCATAACTCAAGCTCAACCCCAACCCCGTTCCCTGTCCGGTGGGTTTGGTGGTGAAGAAGGGCTGGAATATTTTGTCTAATACCTTTTGAGGAATACCTGTTCCATTATCGCTCACTTTAATCTTTATAGAATCTCCATCTTTAAATGTGCTTACGGAGACGGTTGGTTCATAACCCGGCTTGTTCTGTTTTTTCCGCTCACTTACTGCATAAAATGCATTGTTGATTAAATTCAGAATCACCCGGCCGATTTCCTGCGGTACCACGTTTACTTTATCAATGCTTGTATCAAAATTGGTTTCAAATTTTGCATTGAAGCTTTTGTCTTTGGCCCGCAACCCATGATAAGCCAGTCTGAGATACTCATCACATAAAACATTGATTTCTGAGGGTTCTTTTTGATTTGTGCTAGTACGGGCATGCTGTAACATTCCTTTTACTATTGCGTCGGCCCTTTTCCCGTGGTAGTTTACTTTTTCTTCATTAGCAATTACATCATCGGCAATTGCCTCTACTTGATCCAGATTGCCCTTTTTAATTTCATCTTTCAACTCCGCCAGTAATTCCCTATTTACTTCTGAAAAGTTATTTACGAAATTCAACGGGTTTTGAATTTCATGGGCAATACCAGCTGTCATTTCACCTAATGAAGCCATCTTTTCAGAATGCCGCAATTGCTTTTCAGCCATTTTTTGAAGCGTAAGATCTGTGCCATAGACAAATACAAGGTTCAGCTGAAAATCATAGCGATGATGAAATACAAAATCCTTTTCATCAATCCTTAACTCATATGGAATTATTTTATCTGAATCAATGATCTCATTCCATTTTTCTACTGAAAGTTCCGGTAACAGCTGAATCCAGGAACGCCCCGTTATCTTTTCGCCAAATAATTGTTGTGCCGCAATGTTGGATAAAAGAATTTTCCCTTTTGTATTCATTCTTATCACAGGGCCGGGGTTCATATCGGGAAATCTTGCCATGGCTGCGAGGGTTGCTTTCTGCTCTTCCAGTTTTTTTTCATTCTGTTTGTTAACCGTAATATCACTTCCATATGCAAACACAAAGCCGGATTGTTTGTCCCTCCGGTGATGAAAAATATAACATTTCTGTCCCACACTTATTTCAATATGGATAACTTTCCTGGATGAAATGACCTGCTTCCATAAATTATCGGTGATTTCCTTTCTGAATTCTTTCCAGTTTTTATTAAGGAGACTTTTTTTAAACACTGTTTTCGCCGCCCTGTTAGATAATAGGATCTTACCTTCTGAATTCATACGCAGTACTGGTCCCGGATTCATATCAGGGAAACGTGCCATTTCCGCAATTTTTTTCTTTTGTTCCAGCAATTTTTTTTCTATGCTTTTTTGTTTGCCGGTTTTTCTGCCTGAAAGTGATTTTCGGTGTGACATAATTATTTCAAAAAATTATATTATATTTTGCTTCTTCGCCTTCTTTCTTCCCTGTTCTAATTCTTCACCATGTGCTTTTACAATATCATAACTCAGCGATAAACCTATTCCGACACCTCGTCCTGTGAGTTTGGTGGATAGAAGGGCTGAAAGATGTTTTCCCAGGATTTTAAATTAACTCCTGAAAAAGACATTGCTCATCATACCCTACCTCAAATTCCTTTAGTAATTCAAGATACTCATCTTTAAATAATTGCTCTTGGTGATGTGTTTCCTGGTTTTTTACATAATAATAAATCTGGTCTATATCCCGTTGCCGGTAAGAAAATACACCGTATCCGGGCTGCCACTCAAACCTCTCTTTTGTAAGATTATGGTCATTGATGTATTTAGACGATTTTGCTTTTACTACTTTCATCAGTTCTGATACTGCTACTACTGGTTTTAAGCCCAGAAAGCAGTGCATATGGTCCTGCACTCCGTTTACGATGATAGTTTTGCAGCCGGTTTCATTGATGAGATTGCCGATTACTGCCTGTACTTTGCTCCGCCAGGCTTTATCCAGTACTGCTGCTCTGTATTTTACTGCGAAGACTGCCTGCAGGTAGATTTGATGGTAGGAGTTGGCCATATTGTTACGGTTTTGGTTTATATGTGTCGTCCCTACGGGACTCTATTTCTCTTTCTGTTTGTTTGCTATGGACTGAAGTCCATAGTTATAAAATTACACCGTGGCTCTGCCACTGATGTATTTCAGCCCTTACTATCCTTCCAGATTCGAGAGCCGTAGGCTCGGTTTTATCTTGTAAGGCCGGACTTTAGTCCTGCCCAAGCAAGAAGTACTGCCTACACAGGCAACAAAATACTAAACTCCGTACCCTCCCTTTCCTTCGTTTCCACCTTTAACTCTCCACCATGTGCTTTTACAATATCATAACTCAAGCTCAACCCCAACCCCGTTCCCTGCCCGGTTGGTTTGGTGGTGAAAAATGGCTGGAAGATTTTGTCCAGCACCTTTTGAGGAATACCCGTTCCATTATCACTCACTTTAATGCGGATAGTATTTCCATCTTTAATTGTGCTTACGGAAACGGTTGGCTCATAACCCGGCTCGTTCAGTTTCTTCCGCTCACTTACTGCATAAAACGCATTGTTGATTAAATTAAGTACCACCCTGCCTATATCCTGCGGTATCACATTCAGCCTGCCAACTGTTTCATCAAAATCAGTTTCAAATTTCGCATTGAAGCTTTTGTCTTTTGCCCGCAATCCATGATAAGCCAGCCGCAGGTATTCATCACATAAAGCATTGATGTCTGTAAGCTCTTTTTGCCCACTACTTGTCCTTGAGTGCTGCAGCATGCCTTTTACAATGCCATCTGCCCGTTTGCCGTGATGATTAATCTTTTCCAAATTCTGAATTACATCATTCATTATTTCTTTGGCATCTTCTGTATCGCCTTTTTCCATGGCTTCTTTCATTTCATCCAGCAGTTCTTTGCTCACTTCGCTGAAGTTGTTGACGAAGTTCAGCGGGTTTTGAATTTCATGGGCAATGCCGGCAGTGAGTTCACCGAGGCTGGCCATTTTCTCGGACTGAATCAGCTGAGCCTGGGCTGATCTTAATTCTGCCAATGTATTTTCAAGTATTTCCTTTTGCTCCCGGATTTCGTTGTTCAATTCGCTTAATTCTTTATTTCGTAACCTGATAGCATCCGTTTCCTTTTTGGCTTCTTCTGCTTTGTGCGAAATTTCGAGGTTTAAAACTTTTTGATTGACGGTATTTTTATGAAGCTCATTTTCAAAATTAATATGTAATTCGAGCTGCGAAACTGCTTCCCTAAAATTTTCATCCCGCTTGTAATACTCATATAAAGAATACCGGGATTTGCTTAAAAGATCCAGCGCTTTAATTTCATCTGCAATTTGAACCGCTTTGGAAATCCATTCAAAAATCCGGGATCGGTCATTAATTTCAAACCGGATGCTGCGCATGTCTGCGAGAAAGAGTAGTATTTCAGCCTCTCCTCTCTTATCACCGGTTGCCTGCCGTATTTGCAAACTTTCATTACAAAACTGTACCGCTTGTTCCGTATCATTTGACTGCTTACTGATCTCAGCCAGATGAAGAAGGGTGTTGGCCTGCCCTTTTTTGTCACCTGTGTTTCTTGTAATTTCCAGGCTCCTTTTACAATATTCTTTTGCCTTTTCATAATCCTCCAGTTTAAAATATGTAAACCCAATATTATCCAGGCTGCCGGCTTCGCCCCATTTATCTCCTGCCTGCTTTCTGTCAACTAATCCTTGCAAATAATAGTCAAGGGCCTGCTTATAATCCCCGGTCTCAAAATATATGGAGCCAATCACATTAATCGTGTATGCCTGAAATAGATCATTTTTAATTTCCCTCCATACGGTTTGGCATTTATAAAGATGCTCAAGGGCATTTTCATAATCTCCAAGATGCTTATAGGTAACCCCCAACTGGTAATGGTTAGTGCCTTCAATTTCTTTTATATTATTTTGTTCGCTTATTGAAAGTGCTTTAAATAATAACGCTAAAGCCCCGCTAAAATCGCCCCAGGTACGCCGTATAATTGATAAATACTCAAATATTACTGCCTTGCCCTGAGGATCATTTAATCCCTCAAAAAGAGAAAGCGATTCTTCTAAAAGGGGGAGGGCTTCCTCGTGTTTGGAAAGGCGTACATAACAAAAACCCAACACCTGAAGACCATTTGCCAGCCCTCTAGGGTAATTAATAGTTCTTGCCAGATTTACCGCCTCCCTACTCAGGATATAGGCTTTGGAAGAATCGGATACTCTGATATCCCACGCCTGCTGGTTTAAATCATCAATTTTATTTTTTATTGGCCCTATGTCTGATGCATTCGTCATAATACAGTTTTTTTTGGCCAATAATGAGATTTCAGGTCTTTTAGGGATATTTACTTATTGAAATTAATGATTTACCTAAACTTCCAAATCGCTTTACCATGAGTACATATAATAACGATCTTCAGGATATAAAAGAAACTATTCAGCTCTATATTGACGGAATTCACAATGGCGATACTTCACTGCTGAAAAAAGCATTTCACCCCCAAGCCATGATGTACGGAACAAGCCCCAATAATATTACAATTATACCTATAGAAGGTCTTTACTCATTTGTAGAAACCTGCACACCCCCGGTCAAATCAGGCGACCCCCATCGTTGCTCCGTAATTTCTATTAAGCAATCAGGCAATATGGCAGCTGTTGAAATGACTGAAGAGGAAACTTTCGGGCATAATTATGTCAATTATTTTCAGTTATTAAAAATTGAAGAGCAATGGATAATCGTCAGCAAAATATACAATGCCACTCTTGTCAGCTAGCAGCATCAACACTCCCCATCCAGCACCTTCACCGTTTGTTCATAAAAATTCTTTGCCCGTTCCGGTGTGCTGCCAATACACACCACACCAAGCTTTCCGTATTGTGATAAAGCGCCGATGAGATGAAACATCACCCCTTCCTGCGATGTGCCGTCATAGTGCAGGTTGTGCAGCATGGCAATATCTACCAGGTCGGGCGGGGTAATGCCGATGTACTTGTCGCTTTTCAGGTTATCGGAACAGAAATAATAACGGGTTTGCCGGTTGGCCGTAAGGTACATGCCGTTTTCATAATCATAATCACCATCCGTTAAAAATTGCAACAGGATATACGGATGTGTTGTGCCCCCTTTTCTCAAATTGATTTCTATCGCATAGTGTTTCCAGCCGCTCTCTTCTTTCACTGATATAAAATCAACAGCAAAACGGCCCATCACACCGGATTTGGCCAGCGCCTCCGCCACTTTTTTTCCGGCTTCGCCGATTTCAATAGCGTATTCTTCTGCTGCCGGGAAATAGGCGCCAAGGAATACCTGCCCGCTTTCACCTCCTACCAGTTGGTCATGCGTTGAAATGACTTTGCTATCGCCCAGCGGGTTGATGCGGCACTGGACTGAAGGGGATGTTTTTATATTTCCTTCCACAAATGCTTCCACGATACCCCCCATGTGCTGAAATTTAAACATGAACATTTTGTAAGAAAGGTCAGGCGCTACAATTTTTAAATTATTCTCCAGGTTGGCGGCGATCCATTGTTTCATATCTGTGCTTTCATCCATCCCCTCAAAAGAAAAAACAGCATTGCCTTCGCCGGAGAAGCCTTCATTCATCTTAATCACCGCTTTGCGGAGGGAAGGGCTGCTGATCTTCAGTTCGGCCAATGATTGAATAATGTCTTCTTCATTTTTCAGGTCTTCAAAACCTGCAGGCACTTCCAGCCCGCATTGTTTGAAAATTTTCCGGCTGTTGCTTTTATTACCCAAATCATACAGGTCGGGGTCGCAGCCATAAATAGGCATTTCTAATTTTACAGCCAGCGTCCGTTCATGTTTGGTAACCGTAAAGCAGGCCAGATGTGCCGGATTGCCCGGTGGAATGCTTTTCTTAATACGTTCCATTAATCTTGGCCTGTCTAAAATTTTTTCCGTCAGCGATTTGGGCGAAGCATCGTAGCAGCTGAGGAGGGTAAGCCGTAGTTCGGCATGATGGCGGGTGATGCCGGGCAGCAGGTGCAGATAATAATCAATAATAACCGGGTCAACCGGCTCGCTGGTTACATACACCACATGCGTACGGGGCATGCGCAGCAGCATCAGCAGGCAGAGCAGCCTTTCTTCATAATGCACATGACCGCTTACTTTGGCGAGTATTTCCTGGTCAAGGGTGATAGATGGGATAATGACGACTGATTTGGCAGCCAGCTTATCGGGAAAAACTTTTCTGAACTGTCTCGGGAATGAATGCTGCAGTTTTTTGAACAGCAAGGCTTCTTCCATGGAACCGGGCAGTGGTTCTTTTTTTTCAGCAGCAGGCTGCGCTTTTGTTGCTTCGGGCATACAGGTTGGTAAAGGGTTGACTGTAATTTAAAGCAAAAATTTTTTATGCCTCCTGCCCTATCCACACGGCCCCGCCGATGCTGTCCCTCATTGCCCCGGTAACGGTAGCCAGCACATTATTCTCCTGCCGCCAGCGCAGTACACCGATAAAGGCCATAATAAGGGCCTCTTTAAAATTCACTAAGTTTTTATCGGGAACCACTACATCAATATTCAATTTGCCCAGCTTTTCCCTGAGCAGTTCAATTAAAAAAGTGTTGAAAGCGCCGCCGCCGGTAACGAGGAGTTTCGGGTTTGGAGTTCCGGGTTTATTATTTCCTAAAGAAAAGATTGCCTTACTGATTTGGAATGAGATATGTTCGCAATGTGTTCCCAAAGCATCGGCCGTACTGATACCAGTTTCTTTTATGACCGGGTAAACTATGTCAGTTCCAAAATCATTGGCAAGTGATTTGGGGTATGGTTCTTTGTAGTAATCCAGTGCGTTTAGTTTTTCAAGCAGGGCTGAATTGACAGAGCCGGATGCCGCCATCTTCCCGTTTTCATCATATTCCTTTCCTGCATCATTGGCCAGCATATTCAATACACGGTTGGCGGGGCAAATATCAAAAGCGATACAGGGGTCGTTATTCACAGAAATATTGGCGATGCCGCCGATGTTCAGGAAATAATCAAACTCGCCTAACAGGAACTTTTCGCCAACCGGTACAATGGGCGCACCCTGCCCGCCCAGGGCCACATCCATTGCCCGCAGGTCTGTAACGACGGGCAAACCGGTTTTTGCGGCTATGGCGGCTCCGTCTCCCAATTGTCCCGTCATCTGCTGTGCCGGCAAATGGAAAGTGGTGTGGCCATGTGAGGCCACCAGCCCGACTTTATATTCCAGCTGATGGGCTTCAATAAACCGGTTGACCTGCTCACCAAGATAATGGCCATAGGCCGTGTGCAGCAGCAGGTAATCTTTTGCGGACAGATGAATGGTGCCTTTTAACCTTGTTGTCCATTCAACAGGATAGGGATAACAATCGGCAGCAAGTATTTGATAACCCCACCTGCCTCCATTTTCCTGAAACTCCGCAAAAGCAATATCCAGTCCGTCCAGGGAGCTGCCACTCATTAAACCAATTGCCCGGTAGATCATTAATTGCAGATTTGAGATTGGCGATTGCAGATTCCCACAAGGATTGCAAAAGCCTTAATTTTGACAAATCTAAAATCTGCAATCCGAAATCTGCAATTATTTATGATCATTAACCTCAACCAGCAACATTCTTTAATTAGCAACTGGGTGGCCGAACTCCGGGATGTGACTGTACAGACAGACCGGATGCGGTTTCGCCGCAACCTGGAACGGATTGGCGAAGTGGCGGCCTATGAAATAAGCAAAGTTCTGCCCTTTGTTGAAAAGGAGATCCAGACGCCTCTCGGTGTGGCCGAACACAAACTGCTGCTGGAACAGCCGGTATTGGCTACTATTCTCAGGGCCGGACTGCCACTGCACCAGGGATTGCTGAACTATTTTGATAAAGCCGATAATGCCTTCATCTCCGCCTACCGCAAGCATAATAAAGATGGCAGTTTTGAAATCAGCCTTGATTATGTATCATGCCCCGAACTGGAAAACAGGGTGGTCATCATCTCCGACCCCATGCTGGCAACGGGTTCTTCCCTCGTAAAAACCATTCATTTCCTGAAAGAAGAAGGAAAACCCAGCTCCATTCATATTGTGTCGGCTATTGCCTGCACCGTAGGCATAGAATATGTGCAACGAGAGGAGCCTTCGGTAACCATCTGGTGCGGCGATATAGATGATGAACTGACGGCCAAAGGTTATATCGTTCCGGGCCTGGGCGATGCCGGGGACCTGGCTTATGGGACGAAAGTGCAGATGTAAGACAGTCGGGAGTCGTTAGTCCTGGGTCAGGAGTCAGCAACCGAACCTTTGAAAACCAGACTAATGACTCATAACTAAAGACTCAGAACTTTTCCCCCCGGAGCAGCAATAATTCTACAACACAGGTCTTGAAAAATGTTGTATTTTTCCGCTTCGTAACCCGATAAAAACCGGGGCAGGCCGGACGGATGTTTACAGGTGAGGCAATTTCAACAAAAAAAATTACGTTTAGTAATTACAAAGGATACGGTTATCATCTGTCTGCAGTGAAAATCTTTAAATAGTGTGATGAAAAAAATCATTTCTACCCTAACGGTTTGTGTGGCCCTTATGAGTGCTGTAAATGCACAGGACCCCAATTTTTCCCAATTCTTCGCCTCGCCCCTTACGCTGAACCCGGCGCTTACCGGCAAGTTTGACGGCACTTTCCGGGTGGCGGGCAATTATCGAAATCAATGGCCTACAATCCTCAGGGCTTATGAAACAAAAACAGCTTCTATTGATTTTGGAATGCTGAAAAACAGTCTGGCTGATATTGACCAGATGGGTGTGGGAGTGATTGGTATGACGGACCGTGCCGGCGATGGTGTGCTGGTTACCAATTATGCCGGCTTATCGCTTTCTTTCCACAAGGGGCTGGATGAAAACGGCTACCACCAGATTGGCGCAGGTTTCCAGGCTGCTTATACCAACAAGAGATTAGACGTAACTAAAGTAGTTTTTGAAGATGAACTGACCCCTCTTGGGTTTGTTCCCGGCACCACCGGCGAAATTTTCACCAATAAACAGATCAATGTAAGCTATGTGGATGTGAATGCCGGTATTTTATATAACGGCAGCACTAACGGCTATAATAATTTTTATCTCGGCGCTTCTATGTACCATATTAACCGGCCCAAGGAAGCCTTCCAGGGCGGCCAGTTTTTGCTGAATGCCCGTACCACTATACAGGCCGGCGGAAGAATACCCATTGGCTCTTACAATGCATTTCATTTTTCTGCCATCCACAGTATGCAGGCCAAAGCTTACAATACTGTGGCCGGAGGCGCTTTCGCTTACAATGTAAATCAGAATGAAGAAAACCCGGTGAATGTATATATCGGTTCCTGGTACCGCTTCAATGATGCCGTTATCCCTTATATCGGCCTTGAGTTCTCCAGCATTCATATCGGCGCTACTTACGATGTCAATACATCCTCCCTGAAACCCGCATCAAATGTCCGCGGCGGCATGGAGATCTCGCTGATTTATATCAAGAAACCATCTGACCCCAACGCCAAGAAGCTGAACTGTCCGAGGTTCTGATATTTTATCTCTTTTATAAAATATTTTCTTCGCCATATCGTTCCCGGTATTGCTTTGACCTTGTGCGACGAAGTTCCGGCTGTGCCGGAACGTAGTTGCTTTTTTTGAAACCGGCTATTATCTTTATGCCAAATCCGAACCATGCAAAAGAACCTTTTCATTCCTCTGGCTGTTTTTTTCTTTTCCCTTGATGGCTATTCCCAGGATGTGGGCTACCGCACATTTGATGCGGGTGCAGAATACCAATACACTAAAGAGGGCCCTGCATTTAATTTGCAACTGGGTTTTAATGCTGAAGAACATCACTCCATAGTGCTTAGAGGAGGTTATATAAAAGTTTCGGGCAAAACCACTTCGGCCCACAACAGTGAAGCGGGCAGCGGGTGGGGCGGCTCCATCGGTTACCGTTATTATTTTTCTGTGTTGCCCAAACGCTTTTTTATCGGCGCCCGGGCCGGTCTGTGGAGCATAAGCATCAACTGGAATGTGCCGGTAGCAGAAGGGAGTTCAAAGTTATTGGTATTACAACCTGCCTTTGAAACAGGATATACCTGGGTGATCAATGATTATTTTTTTATCACTCCCCACCTGTCTGCAACCGTACAAACAACACAGAGCACAAAAGGAGAGGAAGTTGCATACGGAACTGGTTTTACTCCTATGGCGGGAATAAGTGCTGGCTGGAGGTTTTAAAAGTTATTTGTGAGTTATTGAATAGCCGGTAAGGCGTAAAGACGGAAAGACATAATTTCCGCCTTCCCGCTTTTTCGGAAATTATCTTTTGGACAACCGGTAACCTATACCCCTTTCATTAACAGCGGCAGGATAAACCAGCAGAAAAGGGTGATAAGTGCTATCGCCACCATGTTCATCACCAATCCTGCCTTCAGCATTTGTTTCAGTTTGATATGACCGCTGGAAAATACAATTGCATTGGGTGGTGTTCCCATAGGCAGCATGCTGGCGCAACTGGCCGCCAGCGTCATCGGCACACCCAGCAATAACGGGTTCATGCCAATAGAATCAGCCAATGTACAAACCACCGGGGCGAATACTATAACCTGCGCCACATTGCTCATCACTTCACTGATAAAGATGGAGATGATGACCACGGTTAGCACCAGTATGATGCCTGAACCTGCATAGAAGCCCAGCCAGCCGCCTAATTGCTGAATCAGACCGGCCTTTTCCAGTGCATCGGCCAGTGCAATACCTCCGCCGAACAATAGAAGGATACCCCATGCCATCCTGCTGGTATCTTCCCACTCAAGTATGTTTTCAGTTTTATTTTTTCCCAGCTGTGCATTTTTCACTTGCTCCGCTGGGCAAATAAACAGCATCACTGCTCCCATTACTGCGATCATATTATCATCCAGCCTGAACCATTGCTGGCTGCTGTTGATAATATCCTTAAATATCCACAGCAAGGCTGTACATACAAAAATGATCAGCACTCTTTTCTCTGCATTGCCCCATTTTCCCAGCAGCAATATTTCTTCCCGGATATGTTTATTGGCTGCTTCGCTAGACCGGATCCTGTTCGGAAAAAGAATTTTTGTGCTTACCACATAAAGCGACAGCAGCAGCAGCAGTGCCAGCGGTGTGCAGATCAGCATCCAGTCAATGAAATCAATATTGGTATTGTATTTTTTTTCAAAGTAGCCGACAAACTGCACATTGGGCGGTGTGCCGATAATGGTGGCAATGCCGCCGAAGTTGGACGCATAGGCAATGGCCAGCATCAGGCAGAGATTAAAATTTTTATAATTACCCTTCTCCCCGCTGTTCTCTTTCATTACATGCACTACGGACAATGCTATAGGGAACATCATCATGGTGGTGGCGGTATTGCTTAGCCACATACTCAGTAGCCCTGTGGCCAGGATAAAACCCAAGATAATGCGGTTGCCACTGGTGCCGGTTCGCAAAACAATGTTTAAAGCAATGCGGCGGTGCAGGTTCCATTTCTCAATGGCCATCCCCAGCATAAAGCCCCCCATGAATAAAAAGATGACTTCATTGCCATAAGAAGCAGCCGTGGCTTTTATGTTGTTTATTCCCAGCAGCGGAAAAAAGATCAGTGGCAGCAGGGCCACCACCGGCATTGGCAGCGCTTCTGTTACCCACCAGGTAATCATCAGCCCGGCTACAGCCAGCACCCGGGCGGCGCTTTCAGAAACATGGAAGGGATTGACAAAATACAATAACAATGCAATGGTTGCTCCAGCCAGTAAGGAAATTAGTTTTAGATGTTGTTTGGGCAAGTAAAAAGATTTAAAATGAAAATACAGCCAATTTGGTTTTTCCGCTTACAAAAAGATTTCCTTTTACATAAAACCTGTAAGGCAACAGTGCGTCTTCTTCTGCATATTCCACTCCTATCCTTGGTGAGCTGGCAATCTTTTTTTCAGAAAAGCTAAACCCATCATCTGCAATAAACAATTCCTTACTTGTCAGACTCCAGCCGCTCTTTGATGTGTGAAGGCCTAAAGCCCTGGAGAGGTTCCCTGGTCCTCTTGTCAGTGTATTGTCAAAAAGTTTTTTCCTGGTTCTTTTCAGCATGGCCGCTGTTCCTTTCACCGGTTCTGCTGCCCGGATGAGAATGGCATGCGGGGTATCTTTTAAATGAGTAACCACATTAAACAAATGATGGATACCATAACACAAATAAATATACGCCACTCCTCCTTTCCCATACATCACTTCATTTCTGACTGTCCTCCTGCCGCCGTATGCATGAGACGCCTTGTCAACAATACCATTGTACGCTTCCACCTCCACTATCCGGCCGGAAGTTTCAATGCTGTTCCACTTTGTGACAAGTATTTTTCCCAGCAAATCTTTTGCAATTTGCAACACATTATCTCTCTGGTAAAATGAAACCGGTAATTTTTTCATGAGGCTCTATCTTCTTGTTCCGTGTAACTTGTGTCTTGTACCTTAATAACTATATTTACCCTACAAATTAAGGCTTTGCTCAAAGAAATCGTTATAGCTATACAGGGCTGGGAAGGGGCCCGGCTATTTATCCGTAAGCACCGGCTTTTCAGGTGGATCGTTATTCCGGGTATAATTTACGCCATCCTCTTTATCGCCGGTATGTTTTTCTTCTGGCGGTCCTCTGACACGGTGGTGTCCTGGGCAAGCCGCCAGCTCAGCATAGAAGCCTGGCTGCAGAAAGAAAGAAATGAATGGCTGAGTTTTTTACTGGTGATGACTGGGATGATGCTGCGGCTGGTGCTGGTACTTTTTTATTTTTCCTTTTTTAAATACCTGATATTGATCATCGGCTCGCCGGTGTTTGCTTACCTGAGTGAGAAAACGGAATCTATCATTGAGGGAAAAGAATATAAATTCACCTGGCCCGATGTAAGAAAAGATTGCATCCGCAGCATCCGGCTCGACCTGCGCAACTGCGGCTGGCAGTCTGTTTACCTGTTTGCCCTAATCATCCTTTCATTGATTCCCGTAGCAGGCTGGATTACTCCTATTATTGCCCTGCTGATGGAGTGTTATTATTTCGGATTCTCCATGCTGGATTACAGCTTTGCCCGGGCTAAGCTCACCCCTTCCCAAAGCATACAGTTCACCGGCCGGCATAAAGGTCTGGCCATCGGAAATGGTTTCCTGTTTTATGTGATGCACATCCTTATCATCCTGGCCCCGGCATACGCCGTTATTGCGGCCACACTCAGTGTTCATAAAATCAAAACAAATTGAGCCCATGGGCACCGTTTACCTGATACCCTCTTTGCTCGCTGAGGATGCCCTTCATGCAATTCCCCGTTATGTTACTGATGCAATAAAAAGCTGTGAGGTTTTTTTTGTGGAGAATGAACGCACCACCCGCCGTTATTTTAAGCAAATATGGAAAGAGATAGTGATTGATGAGTATGAGTGGTTTGTTGTGTCCGACGCCCCCGGAGCGTCTGATTCATTCAGGCGAAAACTGAAAGAAGGAAAAACCATTGGCATCGTCAGCGAAGCCGGCTGCCCGGGTGTGGCTGATCCCGGCCAGGCATTGGCCTCCATCGCACAGGAAATGGGGGCAACAATAAAACCACTGGTGGGTCCCAGTTCCATTCTGCTGGCATTGATGGCCAGTGGTATGAACGGGCAGCAATTTCAGTTTACCGGTTATCTGCCCATAGATAGCCAGCAGCGGGTAAAGGCCATTAAAGACCTTGAAGCTGAATCCGCAAAGAAAAATTGCACACAAATTTTTATTGAAACGCCTTACCGCAATAACCAGTTGCTGGAGACTTTGCTGAACGTTTGCAGCAATGCCGCAAGGCTTTGTATCGCAGTTGATATTACCGGTAAAAATGAATGGATAAAAACAAAGACCATCGACGCCTGGCAAAAAAATAAGCCTGACATACACAAACGACCGGCCATCTTCCTGCTGTTATCTTGAAAAATCAGGTTTTATTTTCTTCACCCCGTAAACAATGTATTTACTGTCGCCTCTCCAGGGAAGTTTTGATCTGTACATTTTATACTGCAACTGCAGGCATTCATCCTGAAGGTCTTTGAGGATGGCTGCAATACTGTCGTTAGTTACGGAAAAGTAAAACCGTTCCGCATTCACCATCTGGCGGCAGCCAATCCACATTTCCCCTTCATCTGTTTTAAAAATATCCCCCTTATGACTGAACTTTACCAGCACCCCTTTCCTGTCGCCATCGCTTTTTATATTAAAGAAAAACCAGTAGATGAGAAAGACACAAAGTAAAAACAGGATAAACATCACTGTTCTGAAATTTCGCCGGAGTCTTTTTCTCCATCCGCTTTCCGGCCGGGGCTGCGGGGCTTCTGAACCTGCTGAGAGAGGGGTAAGTTGTTCTTCCATGGCAGTGAATTTATAACAAAAAAATTATGCAGTTATTAAACTATAATGATACATTTGCTGTCGAATTTACAACTTGTTTGTAAACATGATGAACATTCTGACACATACAAAGCAACTGGCCTTTCATGCGCCAATCACCGGCGGGGTTTACTCTGTTGGTTTTGATGTGTTTACTTTTTCCCGCCCCCGGCGCCGCCCTGTGTTCTGACAGGACGAACCACTCACCACGGTCCCTGTCAGTGAAACAATCCCAACAAATAATTATTCCGGACTGGTGACCCGTATTATTACAATACATTTTCAAAAGTGGATAATAAAAACATCATTATCAGAGTAGCAACCGTGTCTGATAAGGTCTATTCCAGAACCATTACCGATGAGATGGAAGCTTCGGCAGCGGCCAGGGGCACCGGTATTGCCAGGCGCAGCCCGGATTACATTGAACAAAAAATTGATGAAGGAAAAGCTGTAATCGCCGTCACCGGTCAGAATGAATGGGTGGGCTTCTGCTACATCGAGACCTGGAGCCATGGTGAATATGTGGCCAACAGCGGCCTGATTGTGGCGCCGGCTTTCAGAAAAAGCGGCGTAGCCAAATCCATCAAGCAAAAAATATTTAACCTCTCCAGGGAAAAATACCCCGATGCAAAAATCTTTGGGTTAACTACGGGACTGGCTGTGATGAAAATAAACAGCGACCTCGGTTATGAGCCTGTCACCTATTCTGAGCTTACACAGGATGAAGCTTTCTGGGCCGGCTGCAAAAGCTGTGTGAACTATGAGATACTCATGAGCAGGGAAAGGAAAAATTGCATGTGCACTGCGATGCTGTACGACCCCAAAGACCATTACGAACCCGAGGAAACAAAGCAATACTTTGAAGAGAATAAGAAGGGATTTGAGCGGCTTCTGAAGTTCAAACAATGGAAACTCCTGAGGCCTTTTATAAAACCCACAACCCCTAAAGGGGAGAATAGCGGAGGCGAAAGTAAAACAAATAAATTCTTCCACTCTTTATTTCATTTTTAATCTTCATAAAATACAAATGAGATATAAATGAAAAATATTAAAAAAAGTGATGTTAAAAGCACTTCTTCAGGGGCGGGAGGCAAAGTTGTTCTGGGTTTCAGCGGCGGGCTTGACACTACATTTTGTGTGAAGCACCTGAGTGAGGATAAGGGCTATGAAGTGCATAGTGTGACTGTAAACACCGGCGGCTTCAGTGATGAGGAACTGGACAGGATTGAAGCCCACGCATATAAGCTGGGGGTGAAAACACATACCACTGTCAATGCCGTGAAAGGTTATTATGACCGCATCATCAAGTACCTCATTTTCGGAAACTGCCTGAAGAACAATACCTATCCCCTTTCTGTCTCTGCTGAAAGGCTGAGCCAGGCCCTCCATATTGCCGAACATGCCATAGATCTCAATGCCGATGCCGTGGCCCACGGCAGCACCGGCGCCGGTAACGACCAGGTTCGGTTTGATATGATTTTTCATATCATGATCCCCGGTGTGGAAATCATCACCCCGATAAGGGATTTAAAACTAAGCCGTGAAGAGGAAATAGCTTATCTGAAAAGCAAGGAGGTTGAGATGAATTTTGATAAAGCCCTGTACTCCATCAATAAAGGCCTGTGGGGAACCAGTGTGGGCGGCAAGGAAACGCTTTCATCGAAAGGAATGTTGCCCGAAGAAGCATGGCCCACACAGGTAACCAAAACAGGCAGTGAAGAAGTGAAGCTGCATTTTGAAAAAGGTGAATTGAAAAAGGTAAATGATAAAAAGTTCAATCATCCTTCTGAAGCCATACAATTTTTACAATCCATCGCCGGGCCTTATGGTATTGGCCGTGATATCCATGTAGGCGATACCATAATCGGAATCAAAGGCCGGGTGGGTTTTGAAGCGGCCGCCCCGATGCTGATTATTAAAGCACACCATGCCCTGGAAAAACATGTGCTTACCAAATGGCAACTGCAGTGGAAGGACCAGCTGGCGCAGTTCTACGGCAACTGGCTGCATGAAGGGCAGATACTCGACCCGGTGATGATGGACATTGAAGCCTACCTGGAGATGAGCCAGCGCAATGTGACCGGTGATGTATTTGTGCATTTGATGCCTTACCGTTTCCAGGTTACAGGTATAGAATCCAAATACGATTTGATGAACAGCCGGTTTGGCAAGTACGGTGAAATGAATACCGGTTTCACAGGTGATGATGTGCGGGGCTTCAGCAGGATATTCGGAAACCAAACTTCCATTTATCACCAGGTAAAGACAGAAGCTGCCTCCCCAAACCCCCGTCCGACCGGATCATCCGGGCGGGCCTCCGAAGCCCGCCCGGCCTTGCCGTTCGGACGGGGAGGGGCTTAGAGAAGCTCACAAAAGAATTAACATTTTAATGCAGGAAGAAATGATAGTAAAAGCGGGAATTATCGGCGGAGCAGGATATACAGGTGGCGAACTAATACGCCTCCTGATTCATCATTCACATGTATCTGTTTCTTTTGTACATAGCCGCAGCAATGCCGGTAAAGAAGTGGCCGGCATTCATCAGGACCTTATCGGGGAAACGGATCTGCGATTCTCTGGAGAAATAAGCGGCGACATCGATGTGCTTTTCCTTTGTTTGGGTCATGGCGAAACGAAAAAGTTCCTGTCTGAAAATAAAATTGCCGGAAAGATCAGAATCATTGACCTGGCGAATGACTTCCGGCTTGCTTCGCAATCATCCACCGGGGATAGGATATTCATTTACGGTCTGCCTGAATTAAACCGGGAAAAGATCAGGTCAGCCCAGAACATTGCCAATCCCGGCTGCTTTGCAACAACCATCCTGTTGGGATTGTTGCCGTTAGCCAAAGAAGGGTTGCTGAGTGATATTTATACCACCGCCATCACGGGGAGCACCGGGGCGGGCCAGGGCCTGACCTCTACTTCACATTTTAGCTGGAGGGAAAATAATATACAGGCCTATAAAACACTCACCCATCAGCATCTGGCAGAAATTACGGAATCAATCAATCAATTGCAGCCGCAATCTCCCCTCTCCACTGGTGGAGAGGGGCGGGGGGTGAGGTTTGTACCCTGGAGAGGAGATTTTACAAGGGGTATCTTTAGCAGTTCACAATTACAGTGTGATGTAAACCTTGATGAGCTGAATACACTATACGAAAATTATTATACCGGCCATCCGTTTACCCACATCACTAAAGAACCGCTGTTTCTGAAACAGGTGGTTAATACCAATAAATGTATCATTCAACTGGAAAAAGTGAACAGCAACTTAGTGATACACTCAGTTACAGATAATTTACTTAAAGGCGCCAGCGGGCAGGCCGTTCAAAATATGAACCTGATGTTTGGACTGGATGAAACAGCCGGGCTTAGGTTAAAAGCAAATTATTTTTAACTCCCATCCAGAAAAAGGAGCTGCAAAGGGAGGTTGTAACAATATTAGTTCACTAAAAGTCCCTTTAGGGGTTTGGGGTTTATGAATTTATTCGACGTATATCCGATTAACGAAATCACCATTGTAAAAGCCAAAGGCTCTTATGTGTGGGATGATAAAGGAGAACAGTATCTTGACCTGTATGGTGGGCATGCCGTAATCAGCATTGGTCATAGTCATCCGCATTGGATACAGCGGATCGAAGAACAAATAGAAAAAATAGCTTTCTACTCCAATTCCATCCGTATCCCGCTGCAACAGGAATTAGCAGAAAAGCTCGGGAAAATTTCCGGCAAAGAAGAATACCAGTTATTCCTTTGTAACACCGGAGCAGAAGCCAATGAAAATGCGCTGAAGCTCGCCAGTTTTCATAACGGAAGAAAAAAGGTGATTGCTTTCAGCAAATCATTTCATGGCAGAACATCGCTGGCAGTGGCGGTAACGGACAATAAAAACTATGTAGCCCCTGTCAATGAAACAGCTAACGTCATCTTTCTTCCTTTCAATGATGAAGGTGCCCTCGAAAACTGCTTTAAGGAGATGGGTAAAGAGGTCTCCTCAGTTATCATCGAGGGCATACAGGGTGTCGGCGGTATTAATGTAGCTGATGACTCCTTTCTTAAAAAAATTCGTTCGCTCTGTGATGAATACGGGGCGGTTTATATTGCCGACAGCGTACAATGCGGTTATGGCCGAAGCGGAATATTTTTCAGTCATGATTTTGCAGGAGTGGATGCAGATATTTATACCATGGCAAAAGGTATGGGCAATGGCTTTCCGGTGGCCGGTATTATCATTGCACCGCAAATTAAACCAAAACATTTTCAACTAGGCACCACTTTTGGCGGCAATCACCTTGCCTGCGCAGCAGCATTGGCTGTTTTGGAAATTTTAGAAGAAGAAAATCTGATGGGCAATGCGACAATGATTGGTAAATATTTAAAAGATGAGTTGGAATCAATTCCTCAATTGAAAAATGTCCGTGGCCGTGGATTAATGATTGGATTTGATGTGCCTGAAGATTTGAAGGATTTGAAAAAGAATTTACTCTGGAACCAGAAAATCTTTACCGGCGAAGCAAAGCCCAATGTGATCCGTTTACTGCCAAGCCTTGCTTTGAAAAAAAGAGATGCTGAACAGTTTATTGAATCAATAAAAGAAGAGATCCATAATTTAGTTTCAACCCCTGCCAGTTAATATGAAAAACTTCGTTTCTGCTCATGATGTAAGCAATATTAATACGCTGGTACAAAAGGCACTGGCATATAAGGCCAATCCATTTGCCGATAAATCACTGGGAACCCACAAACGCATTGGCTGTTTATTTCTCAATCCCAGTATGCGGACAAGGCTGAGCACCCAGATTGCAGCACAGAACCTGGGAATGGAAGCCATCATATTTAATGTGGGCAGTGAGGGCTGGGCCCTGGAGTTTGAAGAAGAAGCCATCATGAGCGGCGCTTCTGTGGAACATGTAAAAGATGCCGCCCCAATTTTTGGAAAATATTTTGACATACTGGCTATCCGCACATTTCCGTCCCTGAAGAACCGGGAAGATGATTACAGCGAACTGTATATAAATCAGTTTATTAAATACGCCGGCATTCCTGTTGTTAGTCTTGAAAGCGCCACATTGCACCCGTTACAATCATTAACAGATATAATAACCATTCAGGAGCAGCTTTTGCTGAATCCCCCTGCGGGGGGCAGGGGGGCTAAAATAGTCCTCACCTGGGCACCCCATGTAAAACCACTCCCGCAGTGTGTGGCCAACAGTTTTTCTCAATGGATTAATGCCTGGGGTAAGGCTGATTTTGTGATCGCCCATCCTGAAGATTATGAACTTAGCGAAGAGTTTACAAAAGGCGCCACTATTACTCATAACCAGGAAGAAGCTTTGAAAGGCGCCGATTTTGTTTATGTAAAAAACTGGAGCACCTATAATGATTATGGGAAAATCTACACCAATGACCCTAAATGGCAGCTCAAGAAAAAAAGATGGGCTGTTACCAATAATGCGAAAGTGATGCACTGCCTGCCGGTGCGGAGAAATGTAGAACTGAGTGATGAAATACTGGATGGCGAAATGAGTATTGTAACACAACAGGCAGCAAACCGGGTTTGGGCGGCACAGGCTGTTCTGGCTGAGATTTTAAAGAACAATGGATAAACTATATGTCATAAAAATCGGCGGCAACATCATTGATGATGATACAAAGCTTATTTCCTTCCTGAAAGAATTTGCATTAATCAATGAAAAGAAAATTTTGGTGCATGGCGGCGGTAAAGTTGCAACACGCATAGGGAATAAAATGGGTATTGAATCAAAATACATAGACGGAAGAAGAATTACTGATGCGGCAACCCTTGACCTGATAACTATGGTGTATGCCGGGCTGATAAATAAAAAAATAGTAGTGCAGTTACAGGCGCAACATTGCAATGCATTAGGTATATCCGGGGCTGATGGGAATCTAATTCCGGCAAATAAGCGGCCGGTGAAGGATATTGACTACGGATTTGTTGGAGATATTGATACCGAAAAAATAATAGGGTTATATTGGAATGAGTTATTGCAAGCAGGATTTACCCCGGTTGTATCTCCTATTACACATGATGGTAGAGGTCAATTACTGAACACTAATGCTGATTCGATTGCCCGGGAAGTGGCAAATGTATTGTGCAGGTTTTATGAGGTTATCCTTATTTATTCTTTTGAAAAAAAAGGTGTACTGCTTGATGTAAATGAAGAGGACTCTGTGATACCTGCAATAACTCCATCAATTTATGAGAAACTCAAATCCCCTGTTGCGGGGGGTGGGGGGGCCAGAATATTTGCCGGTATGATTCCGAAACTCGACAATGCATTTGCTGCGTTACAAAAGGGTGTAAGCAAAGTAATTATTGGTAAAGCAGAGGATTTGCATAAATTAATCAACGGAATATCGGGAACGACCATTATCAATTGAACAACGAAACATCCATATTACAGGTTGAGGGTATTGAATTGCTGAAAAAATTGATTGCGACCCCTTCATTCAGCAAAGAAGAAGATCGGACTGCCGGTACCCTCTGCAGGTTTCTCAGATCAAAGGGGGTCGAACATACAAGGGTTGCCAATAATATTTTTGCCCTCAATAGATATTATGACGAAACCAAACCAACTATACTGCTCAACTCTCACCATGATACGGTAAAGCCCAATCCGCAATACAGTAAAAACCCTTTCTCTCCTGTTGAGGAAGACGGAAAACTATTTGGACTGGGCAGTAATGATGCTGGCGGTTGCCTGGTTTCCCTCATCGCCACTTTTCTTTATTTCTATGACAAGAAGAATTTGAAATATAATTTAGTTCTTGCAGCTACTGCAGAGGAGGAAATCAGCGGTACCGGAGGAATTGAGGCATTATTACAGCATGAGGCATTCATCGAACAAACCCGGGGTGCTTTTGGGCCCCCCTTTGGGAGAGGTGGGGCTTGCGCTATCGTGGGAGAACCGACACAAATGCAAATGGCTGTCGCCGAGAGGGGTTTACTGGTTATAGATTGCATCAGTTACGGCAAAGCAGGCCATGCGGCCAGAAACGAAGGCGAGAATGCCGTTTACAAAGCGCTAAGAGATATTGAATGGTTTAGAAGCTATGAGTTTCCAAAAGTCTCAGCATTGCTTGGGTCAAATAAAATGAGCGTCACGGTTATTGAGACAGAAAATAAGTCGCATAATGTTGTACCCGCTTCCTGCAAATTTGTTGTGGATACAAGAATAAATGAACTGTATAGTTTTGAAGAAGTGATTGAGATAATAAAAGCGAATGTGCAATCTGAAGTGAAACCAAGAAGCACCCGGCTTCGTTCCACTTTCATTGCATCAGACCATCCGCTGGTAAAAGCAGGATCAGTTCTTGGCAGAACCAGTTATGGCTCCCCTACCACTTCCGATAAGGCGCTGATGCCTTTCCCGGCGCTGAAGATGGGCCCGGGAGATTCTGCCCGCAGTCATACAGCCAATGAGTTTATTTATCTGAACGAGATAAAAGAAGGAATAGATTTGTACATTCAGTTATTAAACCAGGTAGTATGAAACTCTGGCAAAAAGATAAAGCATCCCTGAAGCAAGTGGAGGATTTCACCGTCGGCAAGGACAGGGAGATTGATCTTTTGCTGGCCCCCTTCGATATTCTTGGTAGCATAGCTCATGTAACAATGCTGGAGAGTGTGGGGTTGCTGAAAAATGAGGAAAAAGAATTACTACTGGCAGAGCTTAAAGAAATTTACAAAACAACCACTCCCATTCACCATTCACCATTCACTATTCACCCTGATGTGGAAGATATTCATTCGCAGGTGGAATTATTACTGACATTAAAGATTGGTGATGTTGGGAAAAAAATCCACGCTGCCCGCAGCCGCAATGACCAGGTGCTGGTAGATATAAAATTATTTCTCCGCCATGAACTGGAAGAACTGGTAAAATCCATTCAGTCATTATTTGATTTGCTCCAGTCGCAAAGCGAAAAATATAAAGACCATCTGATGCCGGGTTATACGCATCTGCAATTAGCCATGCCTTCCTCTTTTGGTTTATGGTTTGGCGCCTATGCGGAAAGTTTAGTGGATGATATGATAACCCTGAAAGCGGCTTATGACCTGGTAAACAAAAATCCATTGGGTTCAGCTGCCGGTTATGGTTCTTCTTTTCCCATCAATAGAAAGTTGACAACAGAATTGCTCGGCTTTGATGATTTGAATTATAATGTGGTGTATGCACAAATGGGAAGGGGCAAGGCAGAGCGGATCGTGGCGCAATCATTATCCAATGTGGCGGATACACTGGCCAGGCTAAGTATGGATGCCTGCCTGTACCTGAACCAGAATTTTGGCTTCATTTCTTTTTCTGATGAGTTAACAACTGGCAGCAGCATCATGCCGCATAAAAAGAACCCGGATGTGTTTGAGCTGATCCGTTCTCACTGCAACCGGGTCAAGGCTTTGCCCAATGAGATCATTTTGATGACAACCAATCTTCCGTCTGGTTATCACCGGGACCTGCAGTTGCTGAAAGAGCATTTATTCCCTTCTTTCAAAACGCTAAAAGATTGTATTGAAATGGCCAGCCTGATGTTGTCAAACATTGAGATAAAAAAAGATATACTGGCCGATGAAAAATATAAATGCCTGTTTAGTGTGGAAGAGGTAAATAAATTGGTGAACACCGGAATGCCCTTCCGGGATGCCTATAAAAAAGTAGGACTGGATATTGAGGCCGGTAAGTTTACTTATGACGCCAATCTGCAACACTCACATGAAGGAAGTATTGGCAACCTATGTACGGAAGACATAAAAAAACAGATGCAAAGAATACTTGATTCATTTCCTTTTGCATCTGTCCGTTCCGCCATAGCAGGCCTGCTGAAATAGCTTACAAACCATACTTATCGACCAAATATATAAACGCTGCCATATTCACCGCACCCAGTTCAAGCTCTCTCTTATTCACTGCTTCAAATACATCGCTCCGGGCATGATGGATATCAAAATAGCGCTGCGTATCGGGGTTCAGGCTGGCTGTAGGCGTTTTCAGCGCCCGGTTCAGCGGGCCGATATCCGCACCGCCGCCGCCATTATTAATTTCGGTGCAACCATACGGCGCTATAAGCGGTTTCCAGGATAAAACTTTCTTGTATTGCCCATCACTTCCTGAAAAGCCTAATGCCCTTGGTGTGAACCCGCCTGCATCACTCTCCATAGCGAGAATATGTTTCTTTCCTTCTTTTTGCGCCTCCTCTGCATATTTATTGCCGCCCCGCAAACCGTTTTCTTCGTTGGCAAACAAAACAAAACGAATCGTCCTCCTGGGTTTGTAACCAATGGCTTTAAAAGCCCTGAGTATTTCTATCGTCTGCACGCAACCGGCACCGTCATCATGAGCGCCTTCGCAGTTATCCCAGCTGTCCAGATGGCCGCCCACGGTAATGACCTCATCCGGGAATTCAGTACCTTTCAGTTCACCAATGATATTATGCCCGATGGTGTCCGGAAGGAAATGACCATTGGTTTTCAGGCTTACTTTTATTTTTCCGTTCCGCAATTGCCCGCTCAACCAATCAGCATCCCTTAGTCCGATTGCCACTGCCGGAATTTTTGCATAGACAGAGTCATATCTTGTTGCCCCGGTATGCGGATTATTATCTGCAGCATGGCTCATGCTGCGGATAATTACGGCTATCGCCCCATATTTAGAAGCCCGGCTGGGGCCCTGCCCCCTGTACTGGCTGGCATCACGGTAAGCATGAAAAGTATTGACATAGGTGTCGTTGAATTTATAATTGTAAAAAACAATTTTTCCTTTTACTTCATCTTTTTTCTTATCAAGTTCATCAAATGAGTTTACCAGTACCACTTCTTCTGTTATTCCGGTTTTACCCGTTCCTACCGAATTGCCCAACGCAATTACATCCAAATCCCTCCTCATCAGCCTGGCATTAGGCATTTTCGAATTTTTGTTCGATACAAGCGTCATATACCACATTTCGTCTTTTCCGCCTCTTACCCAATGCGGCACCATACATTCCTGCATCCAGGCTCTGTCAGCTCCGCTTTCCTTCATCATTTTTAAGCCCCACTGTTCTGATTTAACCATACCGGGTGAACCGGCCAGCCGGCCGCCAATTTGTTTGGTGAGGTAGCGGAGGTTTTCATAGGCTTTGCCATTTGTCAGTATCTCATCGGATATTCGTTTGATAAGAACCGAGTCTTCCTTTTGCCCGAAAATAGTTGTACCAGTTACTGAATAGAGCAGGATCAGCCAGCATTTTTTCATAGCTTCTCTGTTTTGCTAAAGATAGCAGATACTTGCCTATGGCAGGCATGCCCGAAAACGGAACTCAAAGAATTAAGATAAACGGTAACCCTTGGCTCCTGTAAAAGGGTTACCTTCGGACACTGATTTTTACGCTATGCGGATTGGAATTGTTTGTTACCCTACTTTCGGCGGTTCGGGTGTGTTGGCTACAGAATTGGGTAAAGCCCTGGCACAAAAAGGCCATATGGTCCATTTTATCACCTACCAGCAGCCGGTGAGGCTGAACGGGTTTATTCCGAATATATTCTATCATGAAGTGCAGGTACCCACCTACCCTTTGTTTGATTACCCGCCTTATGAAACAGCGCTGGCCAGTACCATGGTGGATGTGATTAAAAACAATAACCTTGACCTGCTGCATGTGCACTATGCCATACCGCATGCCTCTGCGGCCTATATGGCAAAACAGATATTGAAGAAAGAAGGCAAGAATATCCCCGTCATCACCACACTGCATGGTACAGATATAACTTTAGTGGGCAGGGATAAAACCTATGCACCGGTAGTAACTTTTTCCATCAATGAAAGTGATGCCATTACAGCCGTATCGCAAAACCTGCGGGATGAAACCTTCCGGCATTTCGATATTAAAAAAGAGATTGAGGTGATTGTCAACTTTGTTGACGTCAGCCGTTTTCAGCGCAAACCGATTGATGCGTTTAAAAAAGTAATTGCCCCCGGCGGCCAGCGGGTATTTCTTCATGCATCCAATTTCCGTAAGATAAAAAGAGTGCCGGATGTAGTGAAGATATTTGCTGAGGTCAATAAACAGATTCCCTCCAGGCTGCTGTTTGTGGGCGACGGCCCGGAGCGATCTACCGCTGAAGATCTGGCCCGGGAACTGGGCGTATGTGATGAGGTCCGTTTTGTGGGCAAGCAGGAGCAGATAGAGGACATCCTCGCTATTGCAGATTTATTCCTCCTCACTTCCGAGTATGAAAGTTTTGGGCTGGCTGCACTGGAAGCTATGGCTGCAGGTGTGCCGGTTGTTTCAACCAATGCGGGAGGCCTCAGTGAGATTAACATACAGGGTGAAACCGGCTATATGAGTGATGTGGGTGATGTGGCTTCCATGAGCAAACAGGCCATTTCTATTCTGAAAGACGATAACGTACTGAAATCTTTTAAAGAAAAAGCTGCTGCTCATGCCCGGCGTTTTGACATCACTAAGGTTATTCCGGTTTATGAAAAGCTTTATCAAAGGTTTTTATAAATCAAAAGCCCCGTATTCCGGAGCTTTTGATTTATGTGCATAAAAGTCTGTTTAACGCCGCAGCCAGGGCAGCGGGTCCACATTTCTGGTTTCAATCATCAGGATAAAATCTATCTGGCCGCCGTTTCCTTCATCATCTTTTCCGGCCCGGCCTATCTGCTGGCCTGTTTTCACTGCTGCTCCTTTTGAGACGGATACGCCTGAAAGGTTACTGTAGGTTGTAAAATATTTACCGTGGCGGATTGTAATTGCCGTACCGTCGCCCAGGCTGTACACGGCGCTTACTTCCCCGTCAAAAACAGCTTTAACCGCTACTCCTGAAGAAGGCGTGGCAATGGTGAGGCCCGGGTTATCGAATGTGAGTAGGGTGTTCTCAATTTTATTATTACCAAACCTAAGTGTCACCACTCCATTGTCCACCGGCCAGGGCAGTTTGGCCCTGTTGGCTGCAAAACTGCTGTTCAGCGCCACATCCTTTTCGTTCAGGTTGAGATAGCTGTCAGGTTTTTTAACCGTTTCATTTCTTTTTGAAGTATTAGTGCCGGGTGTTCCGGAGGGATTGACAGGATTTGATTCCGCTGAACTTGGCGGGTTATTTTTCCGTGCTATTTCTTCTGCCTTTCTTTTTGCATCTACTTCAGCTTTTGCTTTGGCCTTTGCCGCTTCTATCTCTCGGCGCACAATGGCGGTAATCGCATTATTTAGGTCTCTGTCTCTTTTTTTCTTCGCTGCAATTTGTTTGGACAGGTCTTTCTCTTTTGACTTCAGTTGGGCAACCACAGCAGCCTTCTCCTTTTTTTGCACTTCCAGTTCCTGCACCTGTTTGGTCTGGTTCGTCAAAGCCATATTCTTTTGCTGCTTCCGACCCAGCTGCTGTTCTTTCCGTTTGGCGATCAGTTGCCGGGTTTCCAGGATGGTGGTCACCTGTTTTTCCCGGTAGGCCCGGTAACTTTTCAGATAGGAGATCCTTTTTATAGCATCATTGAAGCTGTTGGCAGAAAAAATAAAATTCAGGTAGTCGTAATTACTTTTATTCTTGTAAGCATATACCACCGTCCGGGCATACTGTGTCTTCAATGTATCTAATTGTTTCTGCAGCCGGTAGATCTCCAGGTTGCTCAGGTAAAGGTCATCATCAATGTTTCTAATTTCCCGGTTAATGTTGCTGAGGTATTGTTCCTGCAGGGCTATTTTACGGTTCAGCACATTCAGTTGCCCCAGGGTTTGCCTGGTTTGCCCTTTTACTTTGTTGTACATTCCCTGTATCTTTTTCAAATCCAGCTGAATGGCTTCTCTTTCTTTTTCCAATTGTGATTTTTCCTGGGAGGGGGGTTGTGCCACAGCGGCGACTGAAAAGATGCAAACGGCCATCAGGAATAAAGTCGTTTTTTTTCTCATAGATAAATGGGGATGCGGGTTAATAAAAGGGGCCGGAAAGGATGCAGTTTTATAACGGCATAATGCAAAATAAATTTTAATGTTCTAATTCCTCGTATAATTTTTAGGAATATTGAACGGGAAGCTTAACGTTTCATTAAAGTTGTATTGCCTGAAATGGAGCCTGATGTCCAATTTTTTTTTCTCAGAAACATTAATAGAACGTTTCGCCGGAAAATGAATGCCCTCTTTCTTTTCATAATCGCTGTAGGAAAGATAGCAGGTGCGGTTTCTGCCTTCATCCAAATCATCCAGCTTGCTGCTTTGGGGCAGTTTATTTGCTTCCGCTATTGTAAAAAGGTGCTTAAAAAAATTTCCAAGGCTGAGGAGCGAAATATTGCCGGGTGATCTGGAGTAAGAAACAATATTGGAGTCAAGGAAAACAGGGTTTCCGATCAGCAGCTCCTGTAAAGAAGAAAGACTCAGGGGCAGCGCTGTTACGTCCTGCAGATAAGACACACTGCGGGCTGTGTAGATTTTGTTCTGTTTGTCCAGCAGTTTAACGGAATCCCGGGTGATATAAGCCCGGAGCCCTTCTATACCAAGAATAGCGGTGACCGAAACCCATATCACACTGTCTTTATACATCCGGATATTGGTATTCACATCATAGTTTTTTCCGTCGCCGTCGCTGTATTCCACATCCACTTTGGCAGAGAAAGTGGTGTAGCTGATCCTGCCGGCGAGAATGGATTTGTACTGATGTCTGATATAAGCAACGGAGTCTTCTTTTGCATTGTTAACATGCGCTACCGGCGCCACCACCGTATCTCTTTTTACAATGGCGGTCTGTATCTTCCTGGTAGACCGGCAGGAAGACAACAGGAAAATGGCGGCTGAAAGAACGATAATGTTTCTCCTCATTAATAGAATCTTTATTGTTTGCCGGTATGACCAAAACCCCCGGCATTTCTTGCGGTGACCGTTATCTCATCGGTCTGCTTCCAGTTCGCCTTCTCCACTTTCTGGATGATCATCTGTGCAATGCGGTCCCCTGGCTGAATGACCTGCTCATCGCCGGAAAGGTTGATCAATATAATCTTAATTTCCCCCCGATAGTCGGCATCAATAGTACCCGGTGTGTTCAGACAGGTGATCCCCTGCCTGATGGCAAGGCCGCTTCGGGGTCTTATCTGTGCCTCATATCCTACGGGCAGCTCAATAAAAAGCCCGGTGGGTATCAATGCCCTTTCCATCGGCTGAAACAGTTTTGCTGTATCTAGGCTGGCCCTGATGTCCATACCCGATGAACCGGCTGTAGCGTATTCCGGCAGTGCATTGGAAGACCGGTTGATTATTTTTATTTCGACAGGGGACATCCGGGCAAAGATAATCAGCCGGAAAGATAGCAGGCTATTACATTATCAGATTCCGGATTTTTTCAGCAGCACCGTTGCATATGCCATCAATCCCTCTTCACGGCCTGCAAAACCCATTTGCTCAGTCGTAGTGGCTTTTACAGAGACTTCGCTCTCGTGGATACCAGTTATATCAGCTATTATTTTCCGCATCGCTTCTGTATAAGGTTTTATTTTGGGGGCTTCCAGGCATACCGTGCAGTCAATATTTACAACGGAATAGTTCTCCTTCCAGATAAGAATCATAGTCCGTTCCAGTAAAATTTTGCTGTCTATATTTTTATAGTTCTGATCTGTATCCGGGAAGTGAGCGCCGATATCACCGAGTCCCAGCGATCCGAGCAAGGCGTCGCAAACGGCATGCAGCAGCACATCCGCATCGCTGTGGCCCAATGCTCCTTTTTGATGCGGAATAAGCACACCCCCTATCCAAAGCTGCCTGCCGGCAACCAGCCGGTGAAAATCAATTCCTGAACCAATCCTGTATGCCATACTGTGTTCTTATTTAATTGCAAATATCAGTAAAAGCGATATATGGGTATGGCTTAAACAGGGTACATCAACACCTCAAAATATCAAAGCCTCCTGGTAATACCGGGAGGCTTTGCTTATATAAATTTTTAATAAGACTATTTTTTAGCTCCTTTGCTGAAGTCAAACAAAATTGAAAAACGAAGGGTATTTGACAAAGGATTGCGGCTTACACCACTGCCAGAAGGAGCCAGGTAAGCAAAGTTAAAACCGAAGATGTTGTATTTAAGACCGACACCAGCAGTGAAATATTTGCGGTTACCTTTTGTTTCATGTTCAAAATGATATCCAACCCTCAGGGCAAACTGGTTATTGTACCAGTACTCAGCGCCTACACCTACTGTAAATTCCTTCATTTCTTCTCCAAAGCCTTCCTCAGCGTCGCCAAATGAGCTGAACCAGCTTCCTATTACACTTTTGTTTCTGTAATCAACCAGACCGGCGGAATCTGTAGGAGGAGTGGGTGCCATTAGTTTGTTTAACTCAAGGCCGATGGAGATCTGATTTGTATTATTGAACTTGTTGGTGTAGTTAGCGCCAAAGCCAAGGTTCGCAGGTATGAAATCCTTGGCATCAGCATTATCGGTATAAGAGATTTTTGAACCAAGGTTCTGCAATACTACGCCCCATGCCCAACCATCGCCGGATGCCTTTACCGCATTGCCATAGTAGCCGAGGTCAGCAGCCACTGAGTTTCCGGTTTTGTAAGTGGTACCTCCGGCATTGAATCCGCTGGCCAGATTTGAATTGATATATTTCAAAGCAATACCAACACCGTGTTTGGCATTCAGCCTGCGGGAGTAACCCACATCAACTCCAAACTCACGGGGACGGAAAGAAGTCAAATCATTTCCGAGTGCATCCGTGAACTGGATGTCGCCCAGGCTGAAATAACGAAGGCTGGCGCTGATAGCCTGGTTGTCATCAAATTTATATTGCCCGGCTAATGTGGCAAGGAATACATCATTGGCCACATCTTTAAACCAGGGAGTGTAGGTTGCACCTACCCCGCTTGACTGGTTAAAGGCCACTTTACCCATGTTCCATAGACCAGAATACTGATCGGCAGAAGTAGCAATTCCCAATTCTCCCATGCCTCCGGAACGGGCATCAGGCGAAATACGAAGGAAAGGAACGGCAGTGGTTACAACATTAATTTTCTGCGCATTGATTGCGGATGAAAAACCACAAACGAGCAGAATTGCGGCAGTTAGTTTTAAAGCAGTTGGTCTCATTAGAAAGTTTTTAATAATGGTGTAAATATAGAGGATTTGATTAAAAACAAAACTAAAATAGAAAATTTTATCTGAAACTAAAAAAATGTGTTCTTTTTGATTTTCTTGGTATTGGAGATTTCTATTTTCCAGGGGCCGGTTGGCAAATTTCAGGGAAAAAACGTCTTTTCCGACTTTTTATTGTAAAAAAACTTTTTTCCCTTACCACTGTGTTCGCCATACATGGCAATTCCCGGCCTGTCTTGATGTAATTTTGAAACCGTAGTCCCAAATTCAACCTGCAGGGATTATTTGCCAGCCGGTTTTAAATATCCGGAAATATCATAAAATCACCAATTTTTCAAGCACTTCTTTTTTCTTTTGGTCCGGTCCCGTCACCCTCAATCGGTACAAATAGACTCCCCTGCCCAGTTTATCCCCATATTCATCTCTCGCATCCCATTCAATTTCCGCAGACCGGTTGCCCTCTGTCAAAACTGTATGGCTGATGGATTTAACCACTCTGCCACTGATGGTCATGACCTGAATTTGTACCTGCAGCAGCTGCCCGGGTTTGTTATGTTCGAACCAGAAAGTGGTATGGCTGCTGAAAGGGTTTGGATAATTCAGTACATGTTTTAATTCCAGTTCTTCATCTTTGGCAACCACAAAATCCACAACGGCCTCATTGGAGTTATTCAACACATCCCAGGCTTTTATTTTCAGCGAGTGAGGCCCCGGCGTCAGCTCGGGCAGTTGAAACCGTACAGCACCCCGCTGGTAGCTGTTGAGCTCACCCTGGTAAAAATCATTGAGAATAAAGAATTGCCTGTTGTCATTATCGAGAGTGGCCACAATATCATGGCCAATACCCGTTGCGGCTGTGTTTATACCCGATGAATCGGTCAGCTTCACTATTAAAACCGGTGTTTCATTGCAGAGACCGCCATTAACAAAAAGTTCATCGTTAAGGAAGGGCTTTATTTCAGGGCCCTCCTTGTCCCCGCTGTTATCAATTCCGGCGCCCCCCACAATAAAATTGGTGAAATAACCATTGGCGTCCGAGGTGCCGTTCTCAGCATAAAAGCTGAGTTTTCCATTGCCAAACTGGTAGTTAATGTCTTTAGGCACCCTGAAAGTAAAACTGAATTTCCCACTGCTGACCGCTGCCCTTCCTTTAAATAATATATTCACCTGCGACCGGAAGTTTGCCGGCTGACTGCCCGGGTCATTGGCCAGCGTAGTTACTATTTGTGGCTTGTCGAAAACAACAGGGTACACTGTTCCATTGAAACTAGTAATTACAGCTCCCTGAGAATCTGTAACCTCACCATTTATCTTTACCGTCTCTGCGGAGCTGATTGTATCTGCTTGTGCCGCAGGCAGGCCATTTACGGCAGTTGTTTTTACCTGTAATGTCGGAAAAGCCAGGGCCAGGGCGGGGTCTCCCAACAGGGTGAATTTTCGGTTATTAGCAATGTCGCCCAGGGTCTGATAAGTGTAATTCTTGGCTTCCTTCACCGCTTCTCCCAGTGTTTTGTACCTGCCTAACGGATCGGGCTGCAGGGCAAATTGCAGGTAATTATTATTCATAACCCGGTTACTGAAAGCAAACACCGGCCTGGTTGTCGTCATCAGCGCTATGCCGCCTGTTTTAGGTCTCAGCAGGATGTCTTCGCCCAGCGAACTGACAGTGGGATTGTCATAAGGCGCAAAATCGCAGGTGGCTGTAATTAAAAGCGGAAGGCGGCTGGCATTGTTCCAGTTTTTCACTATTTCCTGATCCAGAACTATTTCCTCTGCCAGCCGGCGGGGGCCGCCGTGTCCGTTGTAGTTCCAAATAAGGGTGCCGTTATGTACCTGATTGTTGCTAGCCAGGTTGGCCTGCGGATACCGGCTGCCGCCTGGGCTGCTTTCCTGCCGGAAAGCATCCAGGTAAATTTTTTGCTGATTGAAAACGGGGCCGGTTGAACCGGCAGTGCCGGTGATTATTTCAGCATCCTGCAGGTGCAGGTTGTTGTCCTCGTCATCCGCAATAAAAGTGAGATTATTTCTCCATGGCCCCAGGCTCTGCGCCGAATAGTAGGCATCCAGTTTATCCACATAGTTTTTTGCTTCCTCCATATTTTTTGCCGGAATACGGCCAATACCAATATCCAGGAGGTTGGCAATAATGATTGAATTGATGTCTTCCTGGTCATCGAGGAAACCAAAAAAATCATCGGAGGTATAGGTAGTCAGCGGGTCAAGGGAGAAATTATTCTGATAAGCAGGCACCAGGCTGGTATTATTTGCCAGGCGGTTTTTATAATCGAAGGAAGCATCGCCAAACAATAACAGGTACCTGGGCTTATCCCCGGTTGCCCCGTATTTATCCCAATACATTTTTACAAAATCCCGGATGGCGGTCGGATCGGGGCTGCCACTGGCAAATTCATTATATACCTGGTCGGTGGTAATCACCCGCACCCTTAATCCATTCCGTTGCCGGTGAATATCAGCCAGTCTCAGAGCCTGTGGCAGCAACGAATGAAAAGTAATGATCAAATAATCCGCCGGTGAAGTATTATGCAGGTTTTGAATGGCCACCACTCCCTCCGGAACAGGGATCAAAAATTCAGCCGGGTTGAATGCAATGTATTCCCGAAGCCGTATAGCATCATTAACAAACCTGAATTCATCCGTTACCAGATTGCCCTGCATTAACAGGGGATTCAGAGGGTCTGTTATCTCCCATACTTGTGTGCCGGCCCTGGCATTGCCAACTACATATTCCACCCGGCTGCTGCTCACACTTGACCAGTCGCGGAAAAGCAGTTGATTAATACCATTCAATGAAATAGTCCGGCGGGTAAATAATTCAAACCAGTTGAGCCAGCCCTGTGAATTGATGCTCCCCGGTACATAAGTAAAACTGATATTGTTATTTGCCTGTACTCCCGGCAAATTCAAAAGAACAACAGCCTGCTGTGCAAACGGGTCATATTGGCCGCTGCCAGTTGCATTCACCGGTACCTGCCCGGCTGCCTGGCTGTTTATCCGAACATCAAAGCGGCTGCCAATATTCACGGACCTGGCCACACAGTTAGCCCTCATTTGCAACTGTGCCCCGCTTAGCACATTGGGGAAACTCACACTGAAATTACGGGTCAGCGACCTGCCCGGCAGGTTTGACATTTCTTCTCCATACCATTCCTTCCCGCTGCTGAGAAAATTAACCGTATCCAGTTCATGAAAATATCTTTCTGAAAAACTATTTACCGTTGTAACCGGTGAGCCAAGCAAAGGCGCATTACTGATACGTTTTCCTGCGCCGCCAACCGTGAGAAAATAGTATGCTTTATCGCTGTAAATATTTTTACTGTGATGAAAGCTCTGGTTCACCGAGTCCCTCACCCACTCATCCGGGCCATTGGCATAAAAAAGGATGTAATCGGCCCCGTTAATGATTCCGTCTCCGCCATCTACTACCTGAACTGCATTTTCCTTCAGATCATCTGTCCAGGGTCCATTATTGGCTTCGGCCATCATTTGCCCGCCATTCCCGTACAACCGTACCGACGCGGAAGCAAGATTGGCCGTATGGACACCCATAGTGTTCAGCAAAGCAACGTCAATCTTATAAATTCCCGGGCTTTTTACCCCCAGTTTGTACCAGTTGCCTGTTGCCAGCACGGAGGCAGGTGCATAATTTCTCTGTGCCAGCCCCACAGAAGAAGCGGTTACCAACCATCCGCACAACAAAGACAATTTCCCCTTTTTCATCATCTTGCTTACCCCGGTTTGAGGGGATTTTCAGGTCTAAAAAAAGTAGTTCTGCGTAAGCCCTTTTACCGAAAGTGTCTATATTCGCAAATCCGGCACGCCCCGATAGCTATCTGGGCTGGTAAAAAACAGGCTTAGGTGCAATATTTTATCCAAACCGGCGTTAAAAATATTCCAATTCACAGGTTTATGCAAAAAACTATGAGAGTGAAAAACTTAATTATCCTTTTATCCTGTATGCTGCTGCTGGGATCCTGTAAGAACGGCGGCCTCTTCAAGAAAAAGAAAGAAAAGTCGGATGTAACCGGCTGGAACTATAACGACAAAAACGAGGGCGGATACCGTGTATCCAAGGCCAAAGAGCAGGGCCTTGGCCCTGGTCTGGTGTTTGTACAGGGTGGCACCTTCACCATGGGACAAACCGAAGAAGACGTAATGGGTGACTGGAATAATATTCCCCGTCGTGTCTCGGTGCCTTCGTTCTACATTGATCGCACTGAAGTGGCCAATGTACACTACCGTGAATACCTGCACTGGTTGTACAAAGTATTTGACCCATCAGACCCCGCCAATGCCAAAATAATTGAAGGCGCTCTTCCCGACACCCTGTGCTGGAGAAGTGAGTTGAGCTATAATGAGCCGCTTGTTGAGTTCTATTTCCGTCATCCGGGCTTTAATGATTATCCTGTGGTGGGTGTAACCTGGAGACAGGCCAAAGATTTCTGCCTCTGGAGAAGCGACAGGGTGAACGAAAAAGCTTTGATGAAAGAGGGATATGTGAACAAAAATAACCTGAAGCCCGGCGCTCAGCAAGGTGATAACAACTTTACCACAAAATCATACCTGCTGGGCCTGTATACAGCTCCTCCGGGTAAAATAAAGACCAAGAAAGGAGAGCCTAAAACCACAGTGGCATCGCTGGAGTCTGGTGTTATGCTGCCCGACTACCGTCTTCCTTTTGAAGCTGAGTGGGAATATGCCGCCTATGGTTTGATAAATCAGAACCCCCGCCCCAGCACCAAAGAAGGCAAAAGGGGTGAGGAACTGGCCAGCAATAAACAAATGTATCCCTGGTCTCAAAATATCAATGGCCTGCGTGACACCCGCCGGGGTAGCTGGCAGGGTACTTTCCTGGCCAATTTCAAAAGAGGCTCGGGAGACAACGCCGGTGTGGCTGGTGGTTTGAATGACCGTGCCTTCTACACAGCGCCGGTAAAATCTTTCTTTCCCAATGGTTTCGGCCTCTATAATATGGCGGGTAATGTGAACGAGTGGGTGGAAGATACTTACCGTCCTTTATCAACACTCGACTTTGATGATATGCCGGCTCCCTTCCGGGGTAACAAGTACAGAAAATTATATGTGGTGGATTCCACCTCTATGGATCCCTCCACACGGTATGAAAAAGACAGTACCGGCAAGGTAAGAATGGCAGATGTAACTGACGAAGAAAGCAAGAACCGCCGGAACTACCAGCGGGGAAATGTTATCAACTTCCTGGATGGCGACTCATTATCACAATCATCTTACGGATACGGTGTAACCACTCTTATCCATAACGAAAAATCAAAAGTGTATAAAGGCGGAAGCTGGAACGACCGCCCATACTGGCTTACCCCGGGCAGCCGCCGCTTCCTGGAAGAAGACCAGTCGCTGAGCACTCTTGGTTTCCGTTGTGCTATGGACCGCATGGGCAGTCCTGAGGGCAATAAGAGGAAAACGGGTCAGCACTACAAAACCCGGAGACAAAAAAGATAACCTGCTTTCAAAATATTGCTAAAACCCTGGTATTAATACCGGGGTTTTTGTTTGGTGAGAATTCCTAAGACTACTTTTGTTGAATGAAAATTGAGGAACTATATAAGATTTATAAGGCGCACCCGTCCGTACAAACGGATACAAGGAAACTCAAAGCAGGGGATATTTTCTTTGCACTTAAAGGAGATAATTTCAATGGCAATGCATTTGCGGTACAAGCCATTGAGGCCGGCGCCGCTTATGCTGTTATCGATGAGACCTCTTGTGAAATTCCGGGCAAGACTTTTTTAGTAACTGATGTGCTGACCGCCTTACAGCAATTAGCCGGGTACCATCGTAAGCAATTCAAAATTCCATTTCTTGCCATCACGGGGAGCAACGGGAAAACGACAACAAAAGAACTCATTCATGCAGTACTTTCCTCATCTTTCACAACTTATACTACTGAAGGGAACCTGAACAATCAGATTGGTGTTCCCTTAACCATTTTGAAAATAAAAGAAGATGCTGAACTGGCTGTAATAGAAATGGGTGCCAATCACCGGAAAGAAATTGCTTCCTACTGCGATTATACAATGCCCACACATGGGATAATCACCAATTGCGGCAAAGCCCACCTGGAAGGTTTTGGCGGCGTTGAGGGAGTCAGAAAAGGCAAAGGGGAATTATTTGACTACCTGAGGGCGAATAAAGGAACTGCTTTTGTTATGTGGGATTATGACTATCTGCATGAGATGAGCAAAGGCATTGCTACTTTAGTCAAATATGGTACGGCAAATGCGGATTTTGAAGGGGCTGCATTAAAGAGTGAACCATTTCTAGAAGTAAACATTACAAAAGGTGCTGCCACCAATTCTATTAAAACACAATTGGTGGGAGATTATAATCTTCCTAATGTAATGGCTGCCGTAACTGTGGGTAAGTATTTTGGAGTGCCTGATCTGGCTATAAGATCAGCTATAGAAAACTACTCCCCTTCCAACAGCCGCTCACAACTGATTGAGAAAGGAACAAATAAAATTATTCTTGATGCCTATAACGCCAACCCTTCCAGTATGAAACTGGCCATCGAAAATTTTGCCCGGATCCATGCGGATAATAAAGTACTGCTGCTGGGGGCTATGGCCGAGCTGGGCGATAAAAGCAAGGAGGAACACCAGGCAATCATCGATCTGGTAAAACAAAACAAATGGAAACAGGTAGTGCTGGTGGGAGGTGATTTTTTGAAGACCGATCATCCTTTTCTTGCCTTTGATAATGCAACCGATGCCAAAACCTGGTGGCAGCAACAACATTTTGAGAACACCCACCTGCTGATCAAAGGCAGCAGAAACATGCAAATGGAAAAAATGCTGGAAGATTAACTTTACCAATATGAACTGGAAACAATTATTCCCCCAGTTTGAACCTGAACTGATAGAATTGATAGAAAAGGAAGCCGTGCAGCGGACTTTTTATACAGGTGACATCATCATGCGGACAGGACAGTATATCAAATCAACCGTCCTGGTACTGGAAGGCCGGATAAAGATCTACCGGGAAAACCAGGAAGGTGGTGAATTCCTGATGTATTATCTTGAACCGGGACAGGCTTGTGCGGTTTCCATGATCTGCGCCATTCAATCGCAGACCAGCGAAATAATGGCGCAGGCTGAAGAAAACACGGTAGTGCTCATGATACCCATCCAGTTGATGGTTGACCTGATGAATAAGTACAAAAGCTGGTACCAGTTTGTGATCCAGACCTACCGGGCCCGGTTTGATGAACTGCTGTCCGTAGTGGACAATATCGCTTTCCGGAACATGGATGAACGACTGGAGTTCTACCTGAAACGTCATGCCGGTGACCGTACCAAAAAAAATATCGAGCTTTCACATCAGCAGATAGCAGATGACCTGAACAGTTCGAGGGAAGTGATCTCAAGATTGCTGAAAAAGATGGAACAGCGGAAACTGGTGAAACTGCACCGGAATATGATTGAACTCTTGTGAGAATTATGAGCTGTGATTTCTGTCACACTATGAGAAATTGCCCTGTTATAATCTTGCACAATATTTTTGTATGGAGATCATCGCTTATATCGCCTCCCTTGTCATTGGTATTTCGCTTGGTCTGATCGGCGGTGGTGGTTCCATACTCACTGTGCCGATGCTGGTGTATTTGTTTGCAGTAGACCCGGTGCTGGCAACAGCCTACTCTCTTTTCATTGTTGGTGCAACCAGCCTGGTCGGGGTTTTTCCCAAATACAAAAGCGGGGAAGTCAGTCTTAAAACAGCCATCATTTTCGGGATCCCATCCATCATTGCTGTATTTGCTACCCGGGCCTTTATCGTTCCTGCCATTCCGCAGGAACTTTTCAGTTTGGGGGAACTCAGGCTCACCAAACCGTTGCTGACCATGATCCTTTTTGCGGTATTGATGATCTTTGCCTCTGTGTCAATGATCAGGAGCGGAAAAAAGCTAGCCACGGAAACCGGTGAGCAGAAATTCAACTACCCGATGATATTACTGGAAGGCACAGTAGTAGGCGTATTGACCGGCCTGGTAGGCGCCGGGGGTGGTTTTCTGATCATCCCTGCGCTGGTGTTACTCAGCAAACTGCCCATGAAGCAGGCCATAGGAACATCCTTATTGATCATTGCAGCGAAATCACTGATTGGATTTACCGGAGACCTGGGAAAACAGGCCATGGACTGGACATTATTGCTTTCCGTAACCGGTCTCGCCATTGTCGGGATATTCATCGGTAATGCGCTAAGTAAAAAAATATCTGCCAGAAGCCTGAAAAAAGGCTTTGGCTGGTTTGTCCTGGTTATGGGTGTTTACATCATTGTAAAGGAGTTGTTTTTTCCCGGCAACAGCCCCCATTGATTGTAATGCAAGTCACAGAACAATAGTATTCAGCATCCTAAATTTGATTTTTTAATTTAAAAGCATACTCCAATGAAAGTGGAACAAATTTATACGGGCTGCCTTGCACAGGGCGCTTATTACATTGAAAGCAATGGCGAAGCCGTTGTAATAGACCCGCTGCGGGAAGTGGAACCTTATATCCAAAAAGCAAAAAACAACAATGCTAAGATCAAGTATGTTCTTGAAACCCACTTTCATGCTGATTTTGTAAGTGGCCACCTTGACCTGAGCAAAAAAACGGGGGCTCCCATCGTATATGGTCCCATGGCAAAACCTGCTTTTGATGCTATCATTGCTACAGACGGTCAGGAATTAAAAGTGGGTAATGTGACACTGAAGGTGCTGCACACCCCGGGTCATACAACGGAAAGTACCAGTTACCTGCTGAAAGATGAACAAGGTAAAGATGTTGGCTTATTTTCCGGTGATACTTTGTTCATAGGGGATGTCGGTCGTCCTGACCTGGCACAAAAAGTGTCTGCTGATCTGACACAGGATAAACTGGCGGGTCACCTCTTTGATTCACTCCGCAATAAGATCATGCCACTGGCAGATGATATTATCGTATATCCGGCCCATGGCGCCGGCAGTGCATGCGGGAAGAATATGAGTAAAGAAACTACCGATACTCTGGGTCGCCAGAAACAAACCAATTATGCCCTCCGGGCCGATATGACCAAAGAGGAATTCATAAAAGAAGTAACAACCGGATTGGTCGCCCCACCGGCTTACTTCCCGCTGAATGTGATGCTGAATATCCAGGGATACGAGAGTATTGATAAAGTGCTCGAAAGAGGACAGCATGCTTTGAGCCCTGATGCATTTGAGGCCGCAGCGAATGAAACCGGTGCTCTGATACTGGACACAAGAGACCCGCAAACATTTGCCAAAGGTTTTGTACCCAACTCCATCAATATTGGAATAGATGGCCAGTTTGCACCCTGGGTGGGCGCCATGATCCCCGACATCAAACAGGAAATATTATTAGTAACCGACGAAGGCCGGGAGGAAGAGGTAATTACCCGGCTTGCACGGGTAGGTTACGATTTCACGATCGGTTTCCTGAAAGACGGATTTAATGCCTGGAAGAATGCAGGAAAAGAGGTTGACCATATCACTACTGTTGATGTGAATGAATTGGCTGATATCATGAGCCGGGATAAAGTGAGCATCCTGGATGTCCGTAAAAAAAGCGAATACCAGAGCGAACATATTGTTGATGCTGAAAATGCACCATTGGATCTCATCAATGAAAGCATGGCCCGGATCAATAAGAACAAAACCTATTATGTGCACTGTGCCGGAGGCTACCGTTCCATGATATTCAACTCCATTCTTCGTGCAAGAGGCTTTGATAACCTGGTTGATGTAAAGAATGGATTTAAAGCCATTAAAGAAAGCGGCAGGTTCAGCATAAGTAATTATGTGTGTCCTTCTACCCTTTTGTAATAAGAATTTAGCAGCTAAGGATTATTGATTAACCCTGCCGGGGTTTTCACCCCGGCTTTTATTCTTAAAAAAAAATAATGAATGGAAAGTTTAAAAGTATTAGTAAGAAAACCTGAAACGGTGATTGTGGACGTAAGAAGTCAGTGGGAATATGAAATGGAACATATACCCGGCGCCAAAAACATCCCATTGGAGGAAATCTCCTTCAAACTGGATGAATTCAGAACATTCAACCACCCGGTAGTGCTGTACTGCCGCAGCGGTAACCGGAGTGGAATGGCAGTCAGTATATTAAAACAAAATGGCGTGGCAGAAGTATACAATGGCGGCGGTCTTGGTGATATGCAGTTCCTGTTAAACTGAAAAACTATGTTAGTATTATTAAGGAAATTTTTTGGCGGAACACCTGTCTACTATAAAGAATTAGTGAATAACGGGGCTATTATTGCTGATGTACGTACTGCCGTTGAATATAAAACAGGACATATTCCAGGCTCTAAAAATTTCCCTTTAGACAATATCCGTAGTAAAATTTCTGAGTTAAAAAAACTCAACAAACCCGTTATTACTGTTTGCCGCAGTGGTGTCAGAAGTGGTATGGCGAAAAGTATACTGCGATCTGCCGGAATAGAAGTGTATAATGGCGGATCCTGGACCAGCTTAAAAAATAAAATTGCCTTATGAAAATTGCAGTCCGGGTCATAAAACAGAATAGCAGGCTGGTACTCTTTTCGGGAGTGTTTCTGGCAGGCCTTTTCAGCACTGTACACATACAGGCACAGGAAAACAGGGCCGGTAAAACCGTTTCCCAGAAAAAATTTCAGCGGATGATGAATAAAAAGAATACCGTGCTGCTTGATGTAAGAACAGCGGATGAATATAAAACTGGTCATATCCCGGGGGCCTTGCAGATCGATGTCCTGATTACTGAGGATTTCAAAAATCAGGTGGCAACCCTGAATAAAGGCAAAAGGTACCTGGTATACTGCCGTAGCGGAAAAAGAAGCAAAGAGGCAATGGAACTGATGAAAGGCTCTGGTTTTGCAAAGCTGTACGACCTGGAAGGCGGGTTCAGTAAGTGGAAAGGTGAAAAAGATTTAAAATAATCCCCGGTACAGAAGATTTGCAAAACTGATATGCTTCGTTGAGAACTAGTTTGGAACCGCCCGTTTAAGCAGGCATTTAGTAGCTTAGTGTGATTGTAGTCACGAACCCGTTTGAAGGGAACTGCTATTTTCAAATTTCTTTTGCATATTTAAATAACCGACATGGCTTTATTCCCATCAGACGAGAACAATAATTCCCGTCGTGACTTTCTTAAGAAAACAACATTAGCCGGTGTTGGGGTTTCCCTGTCCGGTGTTGCAGCTGCATTTCCTGCGGCGCCCGTTGGCAATAAGGAGAATAATAATCCGAATGGCAAATTCACGATCCTGTACACTTCTGATATACATGCCCAGCTTAACACCCATGATGAATTTTTCTGGGAGAACGGAAAAGCCATTTACAGAAAACGGGGCGGATTGGCTGTACTGAAGTCCATGATCAGCCATTTCAGAAAACAAAACCCGGCCAATACCTTATTGATTGATGGTGGCGACTATTTTCATGGAAGTGCAGTGGCATCAATGACAGAAGGGGAGGCGCTCATCCCATTACTGAATGATTTCAATTATGACCTGATACTGCCCGGTAACTGGGAAGTGGTGTACAAGAAAAAGAAAATGCTCTATGATATGGGGCATG